>Ga0209066_10003921_pt1 | contig 16587 bp, 18 predicted proteins | sample All_14_2_FD_187198 | JGI IMG/M metagenome (GOLD analysis project Ga0209066, IMG submission 187198) | Freshwater microbial communities in response to fracking from Pennsylvania, USA - Allegheny Zone_MetaG_DW_15 (SPAdes) (version 2) ...
CAATTTTATTTGTTGCATCATTGTCTGCGACAGCTTATGCTCAGCAGCCTCTGTTCATTCCTGACACGCTCTCAGGTACGGTTTTTAATCTTACCATGCACAACGATAGCGTACAATTTCTGCCCGGCTCGAAAACGGCCACCATGGCGTTCAATATAAATGCTTATCTGGGCCCTACGCTCATTATGCAAAAAGGAACTACGGTAAACATTACCGTGAACAATCAAATCGGAGATACCACAAACATTCACTGGCATGGCTTTCACGTTGCTCCTACAAATGACGGACCGAGACAAAACATTATGCCCGGCATGAACTGGAATCCGCAATTCCAGATAATGAACGATGCGGCCACTTATTGGTATCATCCCCACTTGCACATGAAAACGGCACTCCAGGCTTTAAGAGGCGCGGCAGGTTTAATAATTGTTAAAGATAATGCTGAAGCAGCACTTACACTGCCGCGCAGATACGGCATTGATGATTTCCCCATAGTTGCACAATCGATGCAGTTCGATTTGCAAAACCAGATTGATGAACGGGGAATGGAGGACAGTATTTTACTGGTCAATGGGACTTTAAACCCGTTTCTGAATGTGCCGGCTCAGGTTGTAAGAATGAGGTTGCTTAATGCTTCTGGCGAACGAAATTTCAACTTTGGCTTCTCAGCCAATAAATCCTTTTACGTAATAGGGAATGACGGAGGATTACTCTCAGCACCGGCAGCAACGACTAGAATTAGGCTGTCTCCAGGTGAGCGTGCAGAAATACTGCTTGATCTTTCGGGCATGAACGGGCAAACACTTTATCTAATGAGCTATGCTTCAGAACTGCCTATGGGTGTACAGGGCGGACCAACAATGTCAATGCCGGGAGGTCCACCAATGAATAGTCCGTTGAACGGGATTAACTTTAACATGCTTCAACTAAATGTAGGTCCGCAAACAACTAGTCCTGTTACAACTATTCCATCCACCTTAATTCCACAAACGCCTCTTCACCCTTCACAGGCGAATGTTACTCGAAATATTCGATTCACTGCCGACAATATGATGGTGATGGACGGGCCCTTCTATTTTAACGATAGCTCATATAATGAGAACAGGATAGATTACAAAATACCGCTCAATAATATTGAAATATGGGAACTCGACAATCAAACCATGGTTGCCCACCCCTTTCATATTCATGATGTTCAGTTCGGCATTCTCAGCATTAATGGTGTTGCACCCACCGCAAAAGAAGCCGGAAAAAAGGATGTAATAATGGTACCGCCTATGGAAATTGTTAAGTTCATAACGAAATTTGAAGATTTCGCCGATAGTACGACTCCTTATGTTTATCATTGTCACATTCTAATGCACGAAGATGATGGTATGATGGGGCAATTTCTGGTGATGCCGCCCGGTTCATTAGATGTACAGAGTATTATAGCTGAAAGCGGTATTAGCATTTACCCCAATCCAGCTACAGATCAACTAACCATCAAAGTAGAAGAATACACAAAAGGCGAATTTTATGAAATACAGGTTAAGGACTTATTTGGAAGAGTAATCTATGAAATAGATACGAAAGCTACAGCCGTTACAATAAATACCTCCGCCTGGAACAGAGGACTCTATTTGATTACCATCGCAGCAGAAGACAAAAAGCTTTCGAAGAAAATATTATTACAATAAAGAGTTCCCTATTAATAAAAGCTGCTTCAGAAAAGAAGCGGCTTTTTATTTTTAGCAATGTACGCTTGCTATTCTATGGAAAAGTAAATGGCATTCAAATTGTTTATAAGTCCACTATCAGAAGAAACTAACCTTTACAATAAAGTTGTAGCATTTTTAAGTTCGGAGCAAAGCACTATACTGTTTTCAAGCAAAGTTGTTTTCAAGTATTTTTTGTGCTGTGAGGTTCGCTATAGGATGAAGTTCATCATTGTCTGTCAATTCCATTAGACTTTCGCCTCTCGGAAACTCCCAGCCCAATAATCTTAACCCCACATGTAAACCATAGCTTACTGCATAATTAGAAAAACACGTTTTCGTCAATTAGCCATTGGAATATTCAAGCTTGACTAATGGATTATTTTACGGTCAGCTTCGAGCAATATAAATCTTAATCCCACCGCTTATTATGCTTTAATTTCAAGCTATAGATCTGTAGTAAATGTCGTGGATATAAAAGGCAGCCACATAAATGCGTGGCTGCCTTTATTTGTTTGACAGAATGACCAGATACTTAGACAATCATTGTTTTGAGTTTAGAGCGCTCAACTTTTCATTGAGCTCAATCAGCCCTGCCTTAGTCAAGAGATCATCCGCAATAACCTGCAATTCTTGTAATGTTTCTTTAGGTATGCTGTCCAATAAACCGGGCGACTTATCATCCTCTTTCGGAGACAATCCTCGTCTGAAAACACTATGGAGCAACAGTACATTTCTTCGCGATATTTTCATATCGACTTTCACAGTTTCACTCATGCCGGGGATACTCAAAATAGTATCGTAAATCTTGGCCACATCATTCGCTGTTAGCATAATCACACGTTTTAAAATCCAACAATATTCAGGTACAAAAATAAAAACCGCCTGTCGAAACATCCTCCTCATAATATGATGAGGACAGGCTAAAGCGATGCACCTTATATAATTTTGTTTATCGATCTGAATAGTGAATTTGAATTGTGTGATTATGGAATTCGGAGGACATAGACTTTCTCTTGACGAAGTCAAAGCAATTGACATAGTTAGCTACCTGGCTACTTTAGGGTATCAGCCCTCAAAAATCAGGAATAATGACTATTGGTATCTGTCACCGTTGAGGAACGAAAAGACACCATCATTCAAGGTGAATTACGCAATAAACCGTTGGTACGATCACGGTCTCGGTAAAGGCGGCAGTTTCATTGATTTTGCAATCCTCTATTACGATTGTACCGTTGGTGATCTGCTACGAAGTCTAACATTAGAACCGTTCTTTCAAAGGCAATTTTCATCATCCATATTGCAGCCCAAAAGTCCGGAAAGCAAGTTAACCGTTGTGGAAGATTGTAGGCTCACTTCAGCTGCCTTAATAAACTACATGCGACATCGGCGCATACCCTTGGATATTGTAGATCGCTACTGCAGGGAAGTGCGTTATAAAGTCGATGATCGGGAGTATTACGGGATCGGATTTAAAAACGACCTAAAAGGATGGGAAATACGGAATGCCTATTTCAAAGGTTCCAGTAGTCCGAAAGGGGTAACAACCTTTGATAACGGTGCCAACGAAGTACTAGTTTTTGAAGGATTTACCGACTTTCTTTCCTTCAAAGCCGTCCATCAAAATGAGACGGAAGACCGCTTTAATTTCTTAGTGTTAAACTCCGTGTCCTTTTTCGAATCCGCACGTCCTTTTATGGAGAAACATGATAGCATAAAATTTTATCTCGACACTGATATAACAGGACAAAATTGCAGTCGCTACGCGCTTTCATTGAGCAGTAAATATAGCGATGAAAGTAGCCTATATAAAAACCATAAAGACTTTAATGATTGGATAATGCACTTCGGTGTCCGATGAGACTTTCAAAATGCAGTCATAGTGAAACTAGTACGCTTTGAAGGTGACAATACAAATTTGAGAGATTCCGACATGTCTTCTGCCGACAAAGAATGTATAAATCTTGCAGAAGGCTAAGAGATTGCAACTTTTCAGCAATCGGCCAGATGAACGGTTGTTAAACAACCGGATCTGGCTGCCCATCACTCGGAACTCGTGGGCAGGGCGTCTGAAAAGCGAAAATGAGTTGAAAATGTGAAAATGATTAGTGATGGAAGGAGAAAATTCAAACAGGACACGCATCATCGGCTTGCGCTTGACACCTGAAGAATACACAAAAATCGAGAAGAAATGGAAGGCTTCTACCTGTCGTAAACTAAGCGATTATGTACGCTGCTGCCTCTTCGATAAGCCGATTGTAACAACCTATCGTAGCGGCTCCCAGGATGACTTAATGACAGAACTTACTCGTCTCCGTAATGAGCTCAATGCGGTTGGGAACAACTTCAACCAGGTAGTTAGAAAGCTGCATACGCTAAGCCAAATACCTGAATTTAGGAACTGGTTAATCACCTATGAAGTAGAGAAAAATATACTTAACAGTAAGGTCGATGAGATTCGGAATAACGTCAAAAAAATGCTGGAATTATGGTTGCAGTGATCAAAGCCGGCCACTCCATGCACCGCATCTTCAACTATAACGAAAACAAGGTAAAAGAAGGTGTGGCGGAGTGCATAGGAGCAGAAAATTTTCCCTTGAATGCGAGTGAAATGAGCTTGAAAATTAAGTTGGGGTACCTGCTGAAAAGAACCGAGTTAAATAGGAATGTTAAACGAAACAGTGTCCATATCTCGCTGAACTTCGACCCTTCCGAAGCACATCTGAGCAAAGAAAAACTGATGCAAATTGCCAACATCTACATGCAAAAATTGGGCTTTGGCGAGCAACCTTACCTGGTGTATCAACATTACGATGCAGGCCATCCGCACATACACGTTGTAACGACTAACATTCAGCCGGACGGCAAACGGATCGACCTGCATCACTTAGGCATTCGCAAGTCGGAGCCGGCACGCAAGGAGATTGAAAAAATGTTCGGACTTGTTGTAGCTGATGCCCGCGCAAAAAGGGAAACATTCAAGTTGCAACCCGTAGACGCGAGGACGGTTCAATACGGCCGTACTGAAACGAAGAGAGCCATAACAAACGTGCTTGACGCGGTAGTGCTTAACTATAAATATGCCAGCCTGCCCGAGTTAAACGCGGCTCTAAAACAGTATAATATTCTGGCAGATCGCGGCGGTGAGGAGTCAAGAATTTTCAAGTCGGGCGGGTTGGTTTATCGCATACTTGATGGATACGGAAAACCTATCGGCGTACCGATAAAGGCCAGCGACTTTTATAATAAACCTACCCTGAAATTCCTTGAAGAACGGTATAGGTCCAACGATGCCCTACGTCAGCCTTTTAAAGCCCGCATAAGGAACGAGATAGACGGCTTGTTTATAAGCAAAAAGCCCACACTTGATGAACTGGCAACACATCTTCAAAGGAAGGGCATCCACGTTGCTTTACGTCAAAACGATACCGGGTTTATATATGGTATTACCTATGTGGATCATCAAACCAAATGCATCTTCAACGGTAGCGCATTAGGCAAGCAATATAGTGCCAAAGCTTTACAGGAACGATGCCTGCAGCCGGAGCCTTTGCAGCAGAATTTGCCGTCGCTACCGGCCGCGAAACAGGAGATCGGGTTACAGCCGAATGCTATCGCTACGGCAGAAACCAAAGCTAACGAAAATGCCTTTCAATCGGATTCAAAAGGTAACGCAACCATGCTTGATGCGCTCATACAACCCGAACAAGCTGCAGATTATGTACCCGGCCAGCTTAAGAAGAAAGGCAGGAAAAAGAAGAAAAGGAAAAATATTTCTAATAACGGATAAAACGTAAAACAATGGGAGTACAGACAGGTGAAAACGAACAGGCGTTAAGGAAGATTTTGGACATGACCAGGTTAATAAGTATCGTTATTCTGGTAATACACTTTTATTATTATTGCTATGCCGCATTTCTTGAATGGGGATTGATAAGCACTTTCAGCGACCGCATTTTAGGTAATATTTACCGTACAGGATTATTCGGCAACTTCGTTAAGAGCAAATTAATTGCTTTAGGCTTTTTGTTCATTTCATTGCTGGGAGCAAAAGGGCGGAAAGACGAAAAGCTAATCTATAAAACGGCTTTTGCCTACCTTATTACGGGACTGTTGTTATACTTTGCCGGCTATCTCTCTCTAGTGCTTAAGCTACCTGCACAGGAGAAGGCAATCATCTACATAGGCATTACTTCGGTAGGCTTTCTACTGGTGCTGTCAGGTGGTACACTGCTTTCGCGTATCATTAAAGGCAAATTCAATAACAAGGACATTTTCAACAAGGAAAATGAGACCTTTCCACAAGAGGAACGGTTATTGGAGAATGAATATTCCATCAATCTTCCGGCACGATATAGGTTGAAAAACAAGGTGCGAAACAGTTGGATCAACATCATCAATCCCTTCCGCGCGATTATGGTATTAGGCACGCCTGGAGCCGGTAAATCCTACTTTGTCATACGTCATATCATCACCCAGCATATTCGCAAAGGCTTTACAATGTTCGTTTACGATTTCAAGTTTGATGACCTCTCGCGAATCGCCTATAACAGTTGGCTAAAAAACAAACATCGCTACGACAAGCCTCCGGGATTTTATGTGATCAATTTCGATGATTTGACACGAAGCCACCGTTGCAATCCCTTAGAGCCTTCTGCCATGACCGACATTACCGATGCGGCAGAATCGGCACGTACCATTTTGATGGGACTGAACAGGGAGTGGATAAAGCGTCAGGGTGACTTCTTTGTAGAATCGCCGATTAACTTTCTGTCAGCGGTCATTTGGTACCTGCGGAAGTATAAAGGAGGTGAATTTTGTACCCTACCTCACGTCATTGAATTAATGCAGATCGATTATGACAGCCTGTTTACTCTCCTAAGAACGGAGAAAGAGATTGAGGTGCTAATAAACCCATTTATCAATGCGTATCTCAATGATGTCATGGAGCAATTAGAAGGCCAGATTGCCTCAGCAAAAGTTGCGATGGCGAGGCTCTCCTCTCCGCAATTGTATTACGTTTTATCGGGTAATGACTTTAACCTGGATATCAATAATCCTGACGACCCAAAGGTTGTCTGCATGGGTAACAATCCACAAAAAATACAGATATATGGCGCCGTACTGTCATTATATGTAACGCGACTTGTTAAACAAGTCAATAAGAAAGGGAAGCTCAAAAGCAGCCTGGTTTTTGACGAGTTTCCAACCATCTACCTGAACAATATGGATAGCCTTATAGCAACGGCAAGAAGCAACAAAGTTTCAACTTGCTTAGGCATACAGGATTTCAGTCAATTGCGTAAAGACTACGGTCGTGAACAGGCGGATGTGATCATGAATATTACCGGCAATATTGTTGCAGGACAGGTAACAGGCGACACAGCCAAACAGCTTTCGGAACGCTTCGGTAAGATCATGCAGGACAGGGAAAGCTATTCTATCAACAGCGGTGATACCTCTATCAGCCGCTCCAAGCAACTCGAAGCTGCAATACCGCCATCAAAAATATCGGCTCTGAGTTCGGGTGAATTTGTAGGTATGGTGGCGGACGACCCCGACAATAAAATAGATCTGAAGACCTTTCATTGCGAGATAATAAATGACCATGAAGCGCTGAAACGGGAAGAGAATGAGTACAAGGAGATAGGAGTTATCCGCAGATTAGACAATAGTATGATACAACGTAATTATTTCCAGATAAAGCAGGATATCCAGGACGTTATCCAGTCTGAAATGGAACGCCTGATGAATGATCCAGGATTAAAGCACCTGGTAATAAAAAAATAACATTTGTGGCTAATTCAGAAAAACAGGGTTTATGCCCTTGATTACCGGCTTATATTTTCGTTTCTTTAAGTGCGGCCATAGTTAAAAACCAATTCATGGCAATCAACATTGTATTAACTGTTGACATGCACAGAAAACTTAAAACTGAGGGCTACAACTATATCTTGATTAAAGATGTTGTCTTGGACAAGATTAGTGGCCGGTTGCAGTCTGTGCTGATTACAGTACATAAATCTATGCCTGCGATATATAAAGAAAGCTGTACAGGTATTGATGACGCGATGATCGTCAGCCTACTTGAGCGGCAAGAATACAATACGGTCGTGTATCTGACCGAGCCTGCTGCTTCAGATCATCTTTAATACTACCTATTTCCGCGCAAGTTTCATGGGTAAATTGTCTGCATCGTTGTTAGGGCATGTCCTTCGGCCCGGGTCATTCCAGGGTTCGCTTTGCTTCCGTCACTCTTTTCCATCGTGACCGGTTCGTTTCTCGCCGCCTTACATCCCCCTTATGCGCATTATGTGAGCCATTAAAATTACATGGGTTGATATGGCGACCGGCCTGCTTTGGCATTTCCAATCGAAACGGATAAAAAGGCAGCTAAGGTAGTTACGCCTTCGTTGCTGCGAGCGCATAATGCTGCGCTGCGCTTGCACCCTACGGGACTTATAGCTCTCCGCGCCTGCGGCTTCACTCTGTCGCTGCTTTCTTTTTTTCCGTTTTTTCTTTTGGAAAATGCTCTTTCGGGCAGGCGGGTGAAAAGGAGGCACAAAAAATGGTTTAACAATTAAAACGTAAATGTCATGAACATCATTGGAAGACTGACGAGGGACGCACAAATCAGCACCCTACCGAGCGACAAACAGGTAGTAAACTTTTCCGTAGCGGTCAACGAGAGCTACCGCAACAAACAAGGGGAAAGAATGGAACACACCGAGTATTTCAACTGCGCTTACTGGCTATCCACCAACGTAGCAAAGGTACTCACCAAAGGTACTTTGGTTGAACTCACGGGTAAAGTAAGCGCAAGAGCATGGATAGGCGGTGACGGTGAGGCACACGCAGCACTCAATTTTCATACCTCTAATATCAAACTGCACGGAGGGGGCAGGAGAAACGAAACCGCAGCAGGCGACAACACACAAGCACCTGCATCATCTGCTCACAACAACAACGGGGAGAACAAAGACGACCTGCCTTTTTAATCCATCAATTTCATTTACCAACATTTAAAACAAAATAGCAATGGCACATAATCTCAATTATAATGAACGTACTGGCAGATACAGCTTTTTCAGTGTACAGCAGAAAGCATGGCACAACTTAGGGCAGATAGTAGAGCAATACCCCACGAGTGCCGAAGCCATAAAATATGCGGGACTTGACTACAAGGTCATCAAAGCACCGCTTTACACAAAGGGTACAGGTATTAGCATTGATAACGGTGGCGAAATCAAAGAAGGTGGTAATATCATAGTTCCAGACCAATATGCTACCATACGCACCGATAACAACGCCGTATTCGGTGTGGTGGGCAAGGATTACCAAATAGTACAGAACGCAGATGCGTTTGCTTTTTTTGATGCCATTGTAGGCGGTGGCGATGGCATCCTGTACGAGACGGCAGGCGCATTAGGTAAAGGGGAACGCATCTTTATTACTGCCAAACTACCCGACTATATCCGTGTAGGTAATGGTGACGATGTAACAGAGAAATACATCTTCCTGACCACCTCCCATGACGGTACGGGCAGCATTACCGCAGCCTTCACACCCATACGCATCGTTTGTCAAAACACGCTGAACGCTGCAATCGGCAATATGTCGAATGTAATACGCATCCGCCACACATCGGGAGCAAAACAGCGGTTGGAAGATGCTCACAAGGTCATGGGACTGGCAAACCAGCTTAGTACCCAACTGGAAAGCATATTTAACCAATGGACAAAAGTGCGTATCACGGATAGCGAAGTAAAGAAACTCATTCAACTGGCACTTTGTCCGAATAAAGAAACATTGGACGCTATTAAAAAAGGTGCGGAAGATGAACTGTCCACAGTGTTCAAAAATACGGTAGAAGATGCCTTTGCCTACGCCATGATAGCAGATACACAGCAAATGGACACTACCAGAGGAACATTGTTCGGCGCATACAATGCCGTAACAGGTTACTATCAGAATGTACGCAGCTACAAGGATGATGAAACCAAAGTGCAATCTATCGTGATGGGTGGTACAGCGCAGAACAAGGCACAAAAAGCCTTTGAACTATGCTATGCTTTTGCACAAGATGGTAACGGGATATTCTTATTCAATTAACTAAACAATGACAACTGTCTGCGGACGGTTGTTATTATAAAAATATCAGCCATGACGATTTGCTATAAATGGGACTTTACCGTTTCCATCATCCGTAAAACGGGCGGAAACATAAGACGCACAGTATTGTCGCATTGGGATGCACGTATTCGGACGCACATTTCGACATGGGGCTGACATTGAAGAAACGAAGAACGCAATTAGTCTCAGTAGTGAAAGTACGGGTAATGGAGGTAGCCTTCTCATTGGATGATAACGCACAGTTTATCAGGCGCACACTCGCAGACTGGATGCCCGATATACCCGACAACCTCAATTTATAAATCATTGAAAATAATCAGCGATGAAACCTTTAGAGAATTTGATAAACGTAGAGAAAGCAAAATTGCTGCATGAACTTTTCCCGCAGGAGATACCCGCCTTACTGGCTTATACAGGCAGTATGTGCCTGACCCTACAAGAAGAAGAACAACTTTTACGCAGCAAATGGGATAACGGGTTATTCACGGTGGACGCATGGCTATCCTTTGTGAAAGAAGTAGGTGATAAGATTAACAGGTATGGTAAACGCCTGCACTCGCAAAGCAGATTATTCGCAGACCAGTTATTTGACGGCTATCTCGCTTTGTACATGGTGCATTGCCTGACCCTGTACACTACGATAAGAAAACACGACAACCCGAAGTTCACATTAGCGATTGACCTGTTATTTAATCCATAAAGCAATACTGCCATGATGAAGATAACAGATATAAACGGACAGGATATTGAAGTGACAGACCTGAAGGCAGCTATTGAACAGGCAGCAGTTTATAAGGATTGTCATCACGAACCGCCCGAACCGATAGCGGATAGCAGGCAGCAAGCCTATTGGACGGATATATACGAAAAGCTCATTCAGTTAAGAGAACTACAAAAACAGTAACAATGGAAACGCTCATCAGGTTATTGCATAGCACCCCTTATCCGATATTATTCTTTATCGGTTTAGGTATCAGGCTCATGGTAGGCATGCGCCAGTTTAACCGCAGGGGCTTAGGTGGCTTACAGCATTTTAATAACTATTTCGTGGGACTGATAACCCTGTCCGTTGAATGGCTATTGAAATGGATAGCCTTAGCCCTGATAATATGGGGGCTGTACGGATGGCTTTTCAGATAGGATGGTACAGGAATAAAATGATACAGGACGATAAGATTTAAAAACAAAAATTTAGAAAATGGAAACAACGAGATTTTTTAGCGGAGTTGCCGCACTTGGCATAACAGGCGACCTGCAACTGACGATACGCAAAGGAGCGGAAAATAATTGGGTGGTATCGGTAATGCTGCACAATGAACAATGCGGGGATAGCGCAAGAAAGCTGATACCCTCCCTGAACCTGAAAGGCACAGCCGAAGAACTGGACAACGGTTTTTTCGAGCAGATAACCACACCTATACAAGCCGCTTCGGGATTGATGGTGAACATGGAAGCCTATATGAAACAGTTAGAGGAAGTCAAAAAACAATCTGCAATGGAAAAGGAGAAGACTGATAAGGAGAAAAAAGAAAAAGAAGCCAAAGAGAAGAAGTATAAAGAAGCCATGCAGAAAGTGGATGAACTGGAGAAGGAGGGCAAGTTCAGGGACGCATGGATGAAAGTACCTGAACCCGCAGAATATCCCGAACAGGCAGAGGCTTTGCGTAAACGCAAATCAGCTCTTGCAGCCAAATTCGCGCCCGACCTGTTCGGCGCAGAGGCAACCCTGGTAACAGCACAGCCTACGCAGACCGTGGAGCAGACTGAACCTGACGAAGAAGAACTGCCTGACGGGGACGATGAAGAACAGGAAGATGCTGATGAAATAGAAGAAGATAATAATTATAAAAACGATTAGCCATGTTAGTAGCAAAACATTTAGAAAGGATTTTTCTCTTACAGGAGAACGGAACGGACATCAGGCTCACAGACCCCGAACCATCATGGAGCGTAGAGGCGGTGATGAATTTTTACGCTAATACTTATCCTATACTGGCTACCGCCAAAATATCAGCACCACGCATAGCAGATGATACCGTACAGTACAGATTTGAGAGTGTAATGGGTACAAAGGGTTAATCGCAAAACTTAAAACTATGGAATATGCAGCAACATATCATATCGGGTATCATCCAAAGACCCAAGCAGCCAAGACAAAGAAAACTGCACCAACAGGTCAACGCATTCACGGACTGGATGCAACGGACAAGGGACGCAAGCGAAACAGCCAACAACAAGCTGAAGTCCGTACCGCAGCAGATGTTGCCAATGGTTTTCTAAAGACCACCTTTCTACCGAAACTGGAAACGGTGCAAATGTCAGCAGATACTACAGCGATACAAAAAACAGAGAACGATTTTTATTGTTCTCTGTACAGGCTGGCAAATCACTATACAGGCTTTAAGCCTGCCGACACACGCACATTCGGCTATCCATACAATATCGCCCTGTCTGTTTGGGAAACGGAGAACCACCTGAAAAGAACAGTAAAGGACTGGAGCAGCTTACGTTTGGTACAGGATGATAAGGGCAAGACTTTCTTTATTGCGGAACATCGCTACGATACGCGAACGAACCTGTATTATATCCCTGTCATCCCACTGTACAGGATGCTCAGGAACAAGAAGACCAAAAAGACCGCTTGTTTGCTACTGTCTGTATGCAGCTACCTATACCATATTGCGGACATACCTTATTACAGGCAGGAAGGCACACACCTGTATTCGGAGTATGAAATGATAAAGGACTGGATAGAACAGGACGACCAAAGCGAGGAGGACAACCGCCTCGGCGAACTGGCCATCGCAGAGTGGGTAGGTGACCGCATGGAACAGAAAATGTTTCATCGGAAAAATCTCGAAATGCTGTCACACCGTATCAGGGCATTCAGGCCCGCAAACCAATATGAACAGGAATGTATGCAACTTGCGCAACAGGTATTTAACCTCTACACGGAATACCCTGCCACCAGTGTGTTTGAACATGGAACGTATGGACGTTATGATGAAGAACAGGAGGAAGAACTCATAAGTATGGACAAGTACATATCCTTTGTCGCAACTACCAAAGGCTGGCTGTATGAAACCCTTGCGGATTGTATCAATAATGAGTTCAACGAATACGGGGAAATGGAAGAACCTGTGATTGAAAAGAGGTTTGACGGCACAACCCTAACTGTAGATAGTCTTGCATTCGAGGACAAACTATTTACACTCATGGATGAACTCTGTTACCTGCTCAATCAAGATTTAAATGAATTGTTATGAAGGATTTAAGAGAAAGCATCGGAAGCATGTATCATCCCAAAGCTGCATTGGTCATTTATGAAGCAACGAACAACAAATCGGAATGTTACGTGGAATACTTTGATATGGACAGGCATGGGCATCCCATCAATGCACACCCGTTGAACGTCAAAGAAGCGCAACAACTGGCGAAAGCACTTAATACCGCTACAGATGGTAATAAAGCCTTCCTCAAACCTAAATCCATCATGGCTGGCAATGTCTTGTACATTGACCCTTCGCCAAATGGCTTTGTAATGTGGTACACGAAAGCGGCAAGGAAACAACTGTTTTTTGTGGAGAACCTCGGCATTCCCAACGGTACCGCTGCCATACCATCCCTGTTATGGGTTGCGGACAAACGCAAGCTGTATATCTATGCACTGAAGACAGACAGGAAGCCCACAGCGGCAACAGCCTTGTATCATGCACCTTTCTTCAATGTTTATTCGGAAGGTAATGTTTGTATGGGTACTGTGGATGTGAACATTCGTAATTCCGCATCACTCGAAGAATTTACCGCAGCATGGGAAAGCTATTTCTTTAAAAGCTATTTCAGCCACCTGATGCAGCATCACAACCCTGTACAAGGTAACTGTGTTAGCCTTTGGAAGAAGCTGTCGGGAACAAATGAAGCATTCCCGAAGGATATATTGAAAAAAACGAACAAAACAGTTAAAAGTATTTTGGGATGAACGCGAAACTAAAAGTACATTTTACAGACAGGTCACTTATTGAACCGACCAACCCCATCGAGGTTAACCTGATAGGTGCAGGTGGCACAGGCTCGCATGTACTCACGGGACTAGTAAAAATAAACCATGCACTCACTACACTTGGACATGCAGGCTTGCAAGTGAACCTTTGGGACGATGACGTGGTGACAGAAGCCAATTTAGGCAGGCAGTTATTTTTTGAAAGTGAAACGGGGTTACATAAAAGTGTTGCCTTAATCAATCGAGTTAACCGCTGTTTCGGGACAAACTGGAAAGCACAGACAGAGAAGTTTCAACGGACGGATTTGGGCAGGATGCCCGAACACGCATTGGCTACGATCTATATCTCCTGTGTGGACAGCGTGGCAGCCCGTTTTGAGATAGCGGATATGCTGCGTATCCTGTCAAGGGAACGATTATACCGCAGCCAGCCCAAATACTGGATGGACTTCGGCAACAGCCAAAATACAGGACAGGTTATATTGGCTACCATCGGGAACATCTACCAGCCCCATTCCGAGAAATTCGAAACGGTAGCAGACCTGCCCTTTGTTACGGACACTTACGGCGACCTGCTGAAGCAGTCTGAAAACGGTGACCCCACGCCGAGCTGTTCCCTCGCAGAAGCATTGGAGAAACAAGACCTCTTTATCAATCCCTCACTGGCACAGATGGGTTGCTCTTTGCTTTGGAAGATGTTTCGCAATGCTATGACCGAATACAAAGGTTTCTTCCATAATCTTGAAACCTTTATCACGCAGCCGATTAAAGTTGGCTAAAGCTTTCCAAGGCGGCTCATCGGCATACCTTCCTGTGGGCGGAACGCCTCTTCGCGGAAAACGGTGCAGCCACTTGCCTGGAACCTATTTGCTGTCTCATCTGTTTTGTTTTTATTGTTCCCTGCAACAGGCTGCGGCACTATTCTAAATGTATCGCGGAGAGTCCGCAATACTATTCAGTTTGCTTCGGGATTATTAGTAGTTCAGGGCAAGTAGCTATTTAAAATAGACTTGATCTCAAAATGATTCTCCGAACATGACATAGAATCCGTCATCCCCCTGGCCAAAGCCATAATCTAGTCTGAGATTAATGTTGTTTTTTCTGTCAATCAAAAACCGCAGGCCCAAACCGTAATTCGGCTTCAAGTTAGCTAACGTAAGCTCTCGTAAATCAGGATATATTTTTGTAATGCCCCCGAATATTGCGGCTCCGAATCTACCAACCAATTGTCTTCTTATTTCTCCCTGTAAGGTGGAAAGAATTTTGTCTCTAAAACGCCCATAGTAGTATCCTCGCACTACCTTGTCGCTGCCGATAAGTGCATAATCATAGAACAGTGGGTTTCCCGCTGTAAATTCATTGTAGAACCTAATTGAACCAACAGTCTTTGCAATGACTGTCTTATAAGTTCGTCCGTCAATGATGATCTTAGTGTATCGGCTATCGAGAAAATTATAAACATTTGTAAATTCCAGGTAAATGCCCCGTGAAGCATTTAGGAGGTTGTTTCGTGTATCCTTTAGCACGGTCAATCCTAAGCCCAAGTTTTTTCCGTTTGCCAGTTCGGGATATTGTATTGAAGTAAAATATTTCAGTTTAGAATAGTCCTTAAGAACCACTTTGGGTCCTACAAAGAGTCTATTACCGATTTTTTTAAGGAGATTAACATTTGCGATAAGTCTATTGACTTGGTACCGTGTTTCTGAGCTCCCGGCAGTATTCTCGCCGATGCCGAAATAAAGATCTATGAATTTGGAATAGTGTAGTTGCCCCTGTGTATACCATTTTTCATGCTTAAAAAAATAGTTCCAGCTTGATTCAAAGATCATCTGTTTTTTCCAAGTATAATCGAATTCAGCCTTTGCGTTTGACGGCCTGGTTAAGCTATCTTTGTAAAAGTCAAGAGTAAATAAGGAAAACACTCCTAGGTAAGCTCCGGTTTCAGGCGTGGAACCAAATGCCGGCACAGGAAGAACTCTGACATTAGACGTCCGCTTTGTAACGGTATCTGTCGATGCACCATAACTATGGATGCTATGGCATAACATAATACAACTGGCAAAAAGAAAAGACAAGCTTTTATAATAGCTACCCATTCAAAGTAATCACATATAAAGACAAAGGTATTTACTTTATCGTTGGACTGCTGCAAATGAAGCAATTCAATACATTGAGATTATTTTACTTTAACATATCGTAGGATTCCCCGAAATTTCGTATCTTCACAAACACTATATTAATGAGGAGGTCTGTCGCAATACTACTGATATTACTGTTAGCCGCTAATATAAGCGGTGCGCAGATCACGCACCACTTATGCGGCAAAGTTTTCCAATATATCTCCCTCAACGGCCACAAGAAAAATAGCAAATGTTGTTGCAAAGGCGGTAAAGTTGACAAAGGCTGCTGCAAGACCAAGTATTTCAAAGTTAAAATTGACGACAAGCAAACGCTTGCCAAAACCTATTCTCCAGGAGCGGTATTTGTCATAGATGCACTAATCCCCAAGACTTACATTATTCCTTCTAATACAAATGCTATTGATGCTTCACTCCCTTCGGATGTCTTTATTCCCCAAAAAGTCCGATGGTGGCGTGACGACATTTATATTTTTCATTGCGTTTACAGAATTTGATTTAGGCTCATTTTATAGCTTCAGCTATAGTCAGCTTTTGCATGCAGGCTTCGCCTGATGCGTCTATTTATCAATTTCAAAAACTAAAACAATGAAAAAATTACTTTTTACTTTTGCTGCAT
>Ga0209066_10003922_pt1 | contig 16586 bp, 12 predicted proteins | sample All_14_2_FD_187198 | JGI IMG/M metagenome (GOLD analysis project Ga0209066, IMG submission 187198) | Freshwater microbial communities in response to fracking from Pennsylvania, USA - Allegheny Zone_MetaG_DW_15 (SPAdes) (version 2) ...
CCCCAACCCCCACCCCGTATATCCGGAATTTATGCCATCCCTCACCCATAACTGGCTCTTCTGGTCCCTGCTTTCCGCGCTCTTCGCCGGTGCCACCGCCATCCTCGCCAAGGTCGGCGTCGAAGGGATCAACTCCAACCTCGCCACCGCCATCCGCACCACGGTCATCCTGCTCTTCACCTGGGCCCTGGCCTCCAACGCCGTCTCCCAGGCCGCACTGTCCTCGATCTCCCGGCGCACCTGGATTTTCCTCGTGCTCTCGGGTATCGCCACCGGCCTGTCCTGGCTCTGCTATTTCCGCGCCCTCCAGCTCGGCAATGCCTCCCGGGTCGCCCCCATCGACAAACTCAGCGTCGTCTTCGCCGTCGTTCTCGCCTGCGCCTTTCTCCACGAACCCATGTCCTGGCGCCTCGCCCTCGGCATCGCCCTCATCACCGCCGGCGCCCTCGTCGTCGCCACATCATAAGTCCCCCAAAAACATCAGTGTTCATTAGTGGCCATTAGTGGTCTATAATACCCTTCCCATGTTCGACCCCGCCCTCATCCGAGCCGACTTCCCCGCCCTCCACCAGGAGGTCAAAGGACGCCCCCTCGTCTACCTCGACAACGGCGCCACCACCCACAAACCCCGGGCCGTCCTCGACGCCCTCGACCATTTTTACGGCAGGGACAACTCCAACGTCCACCGCGGCCTCCACGAACTCAGCAACCGCGCCACCACCGCCTACGAGAACGCCCGCACCCGCACGGCCCGCTTCCTCAACGCCGCATCCCCCGAGGAAATCGTCTTCACCCGCGGTACCACCGAGGCCGTCAACCTCGTGGCCCAGGGACTGGCCGCCCGACTCAAACCCGGCGACGAAATCCTCCTCACGGAAATGGAGCACCACAGCAATCTCGTCCCGTGGCAACTCGCCGCCCAGCGCTCCGGGGCCGCCCTCCGATTCGTCCCGGTGACGGAAAATGGAGCCGCCCTCGATCTTTCCCGGCTCGACTCGCTCCTCACCCAAAAAACAAAAATCTTCGCCTTCACTAAGATTTCCAACACCCTCGGCGTCATCAATCCGGTGAAAGAACTCTGCCAGCGCGCCCGCAACGTCGGCGCCCTCACGCTCATTGATGCCGCCCAAAGCGCCGGGCACCAGAAAACCGATGTCCAGGACCTCGGCTGCGACTTCCTCGCCTTCTCCGGCCACAAATGCGCCGCTCCCACCGGCATCGGCGCCCTCTACGGCCGCTTCGATGTCCTCGATTCCCTCCCGCCCTACCAGGGCGGCGGCGAGATGATCTCCCATGTCCGCTACGAGGGCAGCACTTACAAGGCCGCCCCCCAGAAGTTCGAGGCCGGCACCCCCAACATCGCCGACGCCATCGGCCTCGCCGCCGCCATCGACTACCTGGATGGGATCGGCATGGACGCGATCTTTGCCCACGATCAGGAACTGGCCGCCTACGCCCACGAACAAATGGCCGCCCTCGGATTCCTCCGCATCCTCGGTCCCGGCCCGCGCGAACGCAGCGGCCTCGTGACCTTCACCATGAACGGGGTCCATGCCGCCGATGTGGTCACCGCGGCCAACGAATTCGGCGTCGCCCTCCGCGGCGGCCACCACTGCACCGAACCCCTCCACCACAAACTCGGCATCCCCGCATCCGCCCGCGCCAGCTTCTACCTCTACAACACCCGGGGCGAAGTCGACACCCTCGTTGCCACCCTCGACAAAATCCACGGCATGTTTGTTTGAAATCTTCCTCTTCCTCCTGATCTTCATCCCCATCAAAGGACGACCATGAAACCAAATCCCAAATCCCAATCTCCAAATCCCCAAGCCATCCCTCTGTCCTCCGCCCTCCGCCTTCCGTCCACCGTCCTCGGCATTCTCACCCTGCTGTCCTCCGCCGTCTGGCTTCCCGCCGCCGACATCAAATCCGACCACCGCATCTCCGAAGTCACGGTTTATCCCGACCGTGCCGTCGTCACCCGCCACGCCTCGGTCCAACTGGCCGAAGGGGAACACCAGGTCTACTTCGAAAACCTCCCCATCGGGCTCGATGAGAATTCCGTCCGCGCCGGCGGTTCCGGTTCGGGATGGAAAATACTCGGCGTCGAACTCAAGCGCGACTACCGCGAACCCACCCAGTCGGCCGAGACCTTCAAGCTCCGCGACCTCATCAAGGCGGCCGAGGAAAAGAAACAGGACCTCACCGACGAGGAGGGCGATCTCAACCACAAGCGCGAATTGCTGAACAAGCTCAGCCGCGAGGCCACCTCGACCGGGAGCGCCGAAAAAGACAAGGACCGGGCGGCCATCAGCGTGGCCGACATCCAGAAACTCGTCGACTACTACGGCGGGGAACAGAACAAGATTTCCGTGCGCATCCGCGCGATCGAGCGTTCCCGCCGGGCCCTGGACAAGGATCTGGAAAAACTGCGCGCCGACCTGGCCAAACTGGAAAACCCCGGAAATCCCCAGAACCGCCGCGTGGCCGTGACCGTACAGGCCGATACCGCCACCCATGCCTCCATTGATATTTCCTACATGCTGTTCAACGCCGGCTGGACCCCGCAATATGACGTCCACGCCAAAGGCGAATCCGCCAAAATCACCCTCACCTCCTACGGCATTGTCCGCCAGCGCACAGGGGAAAACTGGAATGACGCCAAAATCGTTCTCTCCACCGCCCGCCCCCAGCTTGGCACCGCCGTGCCCGACCTCGACCCCTGGATCCTGCAAATCCTCCAGCCCATGCCCGCAGCGGCACCTATGGCAACCAATGGCGTCGAGAGGTCCGATGTGGTCGTCAAAAGGAAGATGGCGAATGAACTCCGTTCCAACACTTTCGCCACTGAACAACAGGCGGACAAATTGCAGTCCGTCCAATTGATACAATCCTCCATTGAAACCCGCGGCTTCTCCGCGGTCTTCAAGGTGCCCGGCACCACCACCATCCCCAGCGACGGCGAGCCCCACCGCTGCACCATCTCCCGCCAGGAAATGGACTCCCAGCGGGAATACACCGCCACGCCCAAGCTCATGCCCGGGGCTTTCGTCAAAGCCAAGGTCAGGAACGCCAACCCAGCCCCCCTCCTCCCCGGCGCCCTCAATGTTTTCATGGAAAACGACTTCATCGGCAGCTCCGCCCTTTCCCTCGTCGGACCCGAGGGCGTCTTCGACCTCTTCCTCGGCAAGGACGACGGCATCAAGGTCCAACGCAAGGACAAGGTCCGCAAGGAGGAAACCTCCGGCCTGGTCAACAAAACCCGCCTGGTCAAAATCGGCTACACCATCGAGGTGGAAAACTTGAAAAAAACCGGGGAATCCATCACCGTCAAGGACCAGATCCCCGTGGCCCAGCAGGCCCAGATCAAGGTCCGCGCCACATCGCTCAACCCCAAGCCGGCCAAGGAAAACAAAGAGACCGGCGAAATCACCTGGGAACTCAAACTCCAGCCCCGGGAAAAGAAAGTCCTCGAGGTGGAATTCGAAGTCGAATCCCCCATCGACACCCCCATCGGCGGGATCTGATCCCGGATCTACTTGACTAGGCCCAGCGTGCTCGGAGAGCCCGCTCCACCAAAGGCACTCAAGGTGGAACGCGATTTCCGAGCGCGTTTTTGTTTGTTTTACGCATAGTCATAAATTGTTTGGCCCTCCCTGCGGGGGCCTTGCGCAGGCTCCGAGCGCTTCATTGACAACAGCCGGCAAATCCATTGGATTCATTCGCACGATGAACACCCCCCTTTCATCCCCCGGTGTCCGGAATGGTACGGGTGACCGCGCCTATTGCGTCCAAATCCTGACACGCCTGGCCGACCCCCTCCTCACGGCACTCAGTGAAAACAAACTGAAATCAGCCATCCCCGGCAATCATATCAGGCAGTACAACGTACCGATGGAGGCCTTCTGCCGCCTCATCGGCGGAATGGCCCCCTGGTTGGAGTTGGCTCCCGATGGAAGTCCGGAGGGGAAATTGCGGGCCCGCTATATCACACTCGCCGTCCAATCCATCGCCAACGCCGTCGATCCCGACGGGCCGGACTTCATGCCCTTTGATGCCAAGGGCGGATTCGGCCAACCCCTGGTGGAAGGAGCCTATCTCGCGCTCGCCATGTTGCGTGCGCCGCGCCAGCTCTGGGGAAATCTCGATGACAGGCAGCGGGAACATCTTGTTGCGGCATTGAAATCGACACGCTCGGTCGAAGCCCCGATGTGCAACTGGCTGCTCTTCAGCGCCTCGGTCGAAGCCGCCCTCTGGAGATTGACGGGCACGTGCGAAATCGCGCCCATCGAGAAAGCCGTGTCCAAGCACCTGGAATGGTACAAGGGCGACGGCGCCTATGGCGATGGACCCCAGTTCCATTGGGATTACTACAACAGCTATGTCATCCAGCCGATGCTCCTGGCCGTGCTCCGTGTCTGCGAAGAGAAACAACACCCGCTTGCCTCTCACCTTCCGCTCGCGCTCGAGCGGGCACAGCGTTATGCGGTCATCCAGGAGCGGTTCATCTCGCCCGAGGGCACTTATCCGGTCATCGGCCGTTCCAGCACCTACCGGTTTGCGGCGTTCCAGACCCTTGCGGATCTGGCCCTCATGCACCAGTTGCCCAAGGGACTGGAGCCGGCGGTGGCGCGCTCCGCTTTGACCGCGGTGATCCGCAGGGTCATGGATGCGCCGGGGACGTTCGACGCGGGCGGTTGGCTCCAAGCCGGTGTCGTCGGCCACCAACCCTCGCTCAAGGAGGGCTACATTTCGACCGGCAGCCCCTATATTTGCACGGCGGGCCTCTTGCAACTGGGTCTGCCCGCCAGCGATGCCTTCTGGACCGGCGAAGACCGGCCGTGGACCCAGAAACGGATTTGGGCCGGGCTGGATGAACCCGCCGACCACGACATCCCCAATTAGGGTGTTCTCCGGCCCATCAGCCACAGTCTCCTCTTGTTTCTCATACTCGCTCTCGCGCTCGTTCTCTCCATCCCAGCTGATCCAGGGCCCTAGTTGTAGGCCGTTTTACGCCCGAGGCGGAACACAGACAGGAATGTCTGTGGTACCTTCCAGCAGAACCGACTCTATCTGACTCCCACTGCATACTTGCGGCTTAAACCCAATGCCTTCAAACAATGACACGCAATCAATTGCATGTCAGTATGATGCAGATGAATATGAATGACCTGTGAATCAGGGGGAATTGGCCACAAATGAAACAAAAGGTGTCGAAAATGAAATCCTTTTGTATCTTCTTGTGGCCGACTTTTGTTTGAATGAGTTGAAGGCCTTGGGGTCAAGGACGCTTCCCAATGAAGTCCACCCGGCAGAATAATATTCCATTAGGCGCATACTTTTTTAAAAGTGAGGCCAGCCATGACTATCGGTGAATCGTCTATATTCAGTATTGGTAAATTCCGCGCCATGGGTGTGATCCTTTTCAACCTTGGCTGTGCCGCACTCTTGGCCGATGAACCCTCAGCTCCAGCCATTTCCCTGGCTGCTTTCGGTCACCGCATCCTCACCCATGACACCAAAGGCGACACTTGGGATGGGGCCTGGCTGGCCGACGGACGGGTTCTGCTGCAATACGATGATGGCTCGGGGTGGGGAAAAACGGGAGAAAAAGGTGACAGGTTGCGGAGTCGTGGTATCGGAGAACTGCTCACCGTGCCTTGGGCTCCCTCGAATCCCTCCGGGGTCGATCTCAATCCCGGAAGACTGGGCGATTTCCTGAGCTGGACCTATTCAACCGGTCTCTACGAAGTCGATGGTGTACTCTATATCATCAAATGCCTCAGCGATCAAACCCCAGGACGGTGGCGTTTCTACGACCACAACCTCCTCAAGTCCGTGGATGGAGGGGCCACCTGGATCAACCACCTCGGTCAGGCCGATACCGTGCCCGATCCTAAGCAACCGGCCATGTTTCCCGGTGATGCCACCAGCACTCCCAAGGATCCCTGGAGGCGCCTCAACTTCGTCAAATACGGCCAAGGGGGCACGGCCCCGGATGTCGATGGGGCTCGCACCTGGGTCTATCTCAACAGTCTGCGCCATCTGGCTCGGGTTCGTCGTAGCGACCTGCCGGCCCTCGACCGGAGCCGTTTTCAATACTACACAGGCGGTGACGGACAATTGGACTCTTGTTGGACCGAGGACATTACCCGGATCGGCCAGATGCAGGTGTATTCCCCGGACCTTGCTCCGTTTAGCATCGTCTACAATCCAGGACTGCGGCGCTATGTCTCGGTTTCCTTCCGCAGCGATTCCTGGAAAAAACCGCCGATTGAAAGTGTGCTTTTCCTCCTGGAAGCTCCGCATCCCTGGGGCCCCTGGACCGTGGTGCTGGAGGAGCATGTGAACTACAAGGAGCAGGACAACCTGACTTGGACCTTTCCGTTGCAAAAATGGATCAGCCCACAAGGCGACAGGATGTGGATGACCGCCACCGGCAGAGCGCCCTATGCACTGCAATTCATGCCCATCCTCCTGAGCACTGCCCCGGTGGAGCATTTCCCCGCCGCCGCCGCGGCTTTGGCCGGCCCGCGCCTGGCCCGTGAGTTGCCGGACTGTTCCCGTTCCGGCTATGTAACCGGCTTCGACCACCCTAACGATGAATGCTGCTTCACGACCACGGTCGGCAAGGCCGGGCTCTATCTGGCCAATCTCCGTTTCCACGCCACCAGTCCGCAGAGCCTTGAATTACTGGTCAACCAGGTGCCCCAAGGATCCCTGCGCCTGGGCAAGTCGGCCCAGGCCGGCGCACTGTGGACTTCCTATTCCTTCCAACTGGCCCTGAAGCAGGGAGCCAACACCATCAACTTCCGGGCCACCAGACCGACAGATGTCCAAATCGACCGCCTATCCCTCGCTTACCACTCTGACCAGACGCCGCCACGCCTAAAATAACCCCCGCAAACTGTCCCCGATATTCCCTTGTCCCATGGGTTTCCTTTTATGAGACGAAAGGGTTGGATTCTGGATTTGGGCCAATGGAACCAAAGCTTCCCGATGGCTTGAAGCACAGGGGCCGGGATCATTCGCCCAAAAGCCGTTAAAAATCCTGCCGGTCGGGTTCCGCTGCATTGGAATGACTCTCTCATCCCAAGTCTATGCCCTCCCAATCGGGAACTGTACAGCCTTACGGCGAATTAGTTGAAGGCATTGGGCTTTAAACCCATCCCGTCAGATAATAAGTCGCGATGACCACAAACACGGCAACGGTCTTGATGATCGTGACCGCGAAAATATCCACGTAGGCTTGGCGGTGGGTCAGGCCGGTCACGGCCAGGATGGTGATGACGGCGCCGTTGTGGGGCAGCGTATCCATGCCCCCCGAGGCCATGACCGCAACCCGGTGCATGACTTCCATCGGAATCCCCGCGGTGTTGGCCGCGGTGATGAAGGTGTCGGACATGGCGGCGAGTGCAATGCCCAGCCCGCCCGAGGCGGAGCCGGTGATGCCGGCCAGCGACGTGACCGTGATGGCCTCATTGACCAACGGGTTCGGAATATGTTTCAAAACCTCCGCCACCGCCAAAAATCCCGGCAGATAGGCGATCACCGCGCCAAAGCCGTATTCCGAGGCCGTGTTCATCGAGGCCAGCAGCGCCCCGGCCACCGCCGCCTTGGAGCCCTCCACAAACCGTCCGGCCACCCTTCTTCCGGCAAACACAAACACCGTGACGATCCCGGCAATCAGGGCCCCCTCGACCGCCCAGGTGGCATTCATCTTGGCGATCTCCTGCACGACCGGCCCGGCCTTGCCGAAGTGGGAGGGCACAAAGGAATGGGCCGTGCCGTAGAAGGCCGGGATCGCCCCGGTCAGGACCTTGTTGACCACCCCGACCATCAGCAAGGGCAGCATGGCCATCACCGGATGCGGCAGTTTTCCTTCCGTGACCGGCTCCGGTTCATTGACCGGCACCGCGGCACACGCATAGCCCTCGCCCGCATGGACGGCCCGGCGGCGGCGCCATTCGAGATAGGCCAGGCCGGTGACCAGGATGAACACACCGCCGGTCACCCCGAGAACCGGGGCCGCATAGATGTCCGTCTTGAAAAAAGCCGTCGGGATGATGTTCTGGATCTGCGGGGTGCCCGGCAATGCATCCATCGTGAAGGTCAGGGAACCCAGGGCCAGGGCCCCCGGAATCAGGCGCTTGGGAATGTTCCCCTGCCTGAAAATTTCAGCAGCAAATGGATAGGCCGCGAAAACCACCACAAACAAACTCACCCCGCCATAAGTCAGGGCCGCACAAACCGCCACCACGGCGGGTATCGCCTGCCGCGGGCCGAAGAGATGGATGATCCCGCCGCCGATCGACTTGGCAAAACCCGACAATTCCATCGTCTTTCCGAAAATCGCACCCAGCAGGAAGATCGGGAAAAAATTCTTGATGAAGCCCGCGGTCTTTTCCATGAAGAGCCCGGAGAATACCGGCGCCACCAGGCCGGGATCGGTCGCCAATACCGCACCGAGGGCGGCCAGCGGGGCGAACAGGATGACACTGTAGCCCCGGTAGGCCACGAACATCAGGAAGGCCAGCGAGACAAGGATGATGACGGTATTCATGGCCGGCACAGCGATCAGCGCGCCGAATGATGGCATTAGAGATTATTGGGGCCTTGGCAACACCAACCCGACGGAATCGCACCAGCCGGCACCGGACAAACCCACATTGTTTCCTTTTATGAAACTTTTGCATGGACAGTCCCCGGGGATTTATTTAAATCCATGCCGGGATGAAAACCATCAAGGACGGCGGTCACCGACTCTTCGAAAACGATCCGGAAACAGCACGCCTGGTTTCGGACATGCTCCTGGACTTGGAGAAAAATGGATTTGACGCGGTCCGGCGCTACAGTGAAAAGTTTGATGATTGGAAACCGGCGAGTTTTGAACTCGATGCGTCAGAAATCAACCGGGCGATCGCCAAACTCGATCCGCAGGTCATTTCCGACACGGCCTATTGCCAGGGAAATGTGCGGGCCTTTGCCGAAGCCCAGCGGAAGACCCTCTTGGAACTCGAGGTCCCCACGCGTCCGGGCGTCATCCTCGGCCACAAGCACATCCCGGTGCGCTCGGTGGGCAGTTATATCCCCGGCGGACGCTATCCGATGTTCGGCTCGGCCCAAATGAGCATCATCCCGGCCAAGGTCGCCGGGGTGAAAAAAATCGTGGCCTGCACCCCTCCCGTCAAAGGCGAGGGCTATTTCCCCGCCACCATCAACGCCATCCACCAGGCCGGGGCCGACCGCATCTTCATCATCGGGGGCGTCCCCGCCCTCGCCCTCATGGCCTTCGGCATGGGCGAAGTCGATCCGGTCGACATCCTGTGCGGCGCGGGGAACAAATTCGTCGCCGAGGCCAAGCGCCAGCTTTTCGGCAGGTGCGGCATCGACCTGCTGGCCGGCCCGACCGAAATCATGGTCATTGCCGACGACTCGGCCGATCCGGCCCTCGTGGCCTGCGACCTTCTGGGCCAGGCGGAACACGACCCCAACAGCGGCATCGCCCTGGTCTGCCTCAGCGAAACCTTCGGGCGCACCTGCCTGCTTGAACTCGAAAAACAACTGGCCGTGCTGCCGACCCGCGAAATCGCCTCCCAAAGCTGGGCCACCAACGGGCGCATCCACGTGGCCGCCGACCGCAACGAGGCCATCGAGCTCAGCGACGATTACGCCCCGGAGCACCTGGAACTCCACGTCACCGACCCCGACTACTATTTTTCCCGCCTCACCAACTACGGATCGCTATTCATCGGCGAGGAAACGACCGTGGCCTACGGCGACAAATCCATCGGCACCAACCACATCCTGCCCACCAGCCGCGCGGCGCGCTACACAGGCGGGGTCTGGGTCGGAAAATTCCTCAAGACCGTCACCTACCAGCGCATGACGAAGGAAGCCTCCGTCGAGGTGGGACTGGTCACCTCCCGGCAATGTATCGCCGAGCGGATGCTGGCCCATGCCATCACGGCGGATGTCCGCGTCGCCCGCTACGGGGGGAAATGACCCATGTTCCGGATCGACAACAAAGTGGCCCTCGTCACCGGATCGGCCACGGGTATCGGCCAGGGTATCGCCCTTGCACTCGCACAGCAGGGGGCCCAGGTCATCCTCTCCGACAAACCGGATGTCTCCCTGGACGAAAGCGCGGATTTGATCTTGTCCCGGACCCAGCAAAAAGCCGCACGGATTCCCATCGATGTGCGCGACCTGGATGCGATTGAAAAAGGCGCGGCTGCGGCGCTTCACCAATTCGGACGGGTGGACATTCTCGTCAACAACGCGGGCATCAACCGCCCCATGGCCGGTCTCGACGTCGATGCGGCGAATTGGGAGGACCACTACCAGACCAACGTCCGCGGCGGTTTCTTTTTGGCGCAAAAACTGTCCCCGGCCATGATGGCCAACCAGTGGGGCCGCGTGATCTGGATCTCCAGCCAGTCCGGGCTCGTGGGCATCCCGGGCCAGCCGGTTTACTGCTCGACCAAGGGTGCCGTCATCCAATTGGTGCGGACGCTCGGGGTCGAATGGGCCCAGTCCGGCATCACGGTCAATTCCGTCGCCCCCACCTTTGTCGAAACGAACCTGACCCGCCAACGGTTGCAGGACGCCAAGTTCCTGGATTTCGTGACCCACAAAATTCCCTCCGGAAAACTGGCCACCGTCGCACAGATCGCCTCGGGCGTGGCGTACCTGGCCAGCGAGGAAGCCGCCATGGTGAACTGCCACACCCTCTGCATCGACGGCGGCTGGACCGCCTGGTAACCGCCCCGCTTATGACACACTTCGGCCAGAAGCTCCGCCAACTGAGAAAAAACCGGGGGCTCACCCTCGCCGCCCTCTCCTCCTCCGCGGGCATCACCAAGGGCTACCTGTCCAAGATCGAGCATTCCCCGGAGCCACCGGTTTTCTCCACCCTCCACTCCCTCGTTTCCATCCTGGGTGCCGATATTGGGGAACTCCTTTCCCCCAACAAAACGGTGGAAACATCGCCCAACATCGAAATCCAGGAGCCGGGCGGCGTCGAATGGCAAAAATCCGGGAAACTCGGCGGCTACAGCTATCTCCCCCTCCTGCCCACCTACCGGAACAAGTACCTATCCCCCTTCCTCATGCACATCCCCCGCGGATCGACCGATTTTTTCAAGCACGATGGCGAGGAATTTCTCCACATCATGGGGGGACGGGTCGACCTGGAGTATGAAAACAGGACCTATCCCCTGGCCCAAGGCGCGTCCGTTTACCTCGACTCGCGCATCCGCCACCGCTTCCACAATCGCGACAAAAAAACCGCGACTGTCCTCGCGGTCAATTTTGTCTACCGGAGATTTTGAGCGCCCCGAAAAATCTCAATGGATGTATTTCAAGGCAACGATGCCGAGGATGCCCAGAACCAGCACCGCCAGCAAAACCCGCTCGATGTGCTTTTCCAGATAGGGGCGGGCCTTTTCGCCGAAGGCCCGGATCAAGCCGGCGGCCACGAAGAAACGCGCACCCCGGCTGATGATTGAGGCCATGACCACGATGTGGAGCGGCACGTGGCAGGCTCCGGCACTGATGGTAATGATCTTGAAGGGAATCGGCGTGAGTCCCTTGGCCATGATCACCCAGAACCCGTAGGTCTGGTAAAGAGCGCTGAAGGCGTCGAAACGCTGTTGGGTGAATCCGGGGATCCACTGGAAAAAGAAACCGGAGACCGCATCCCAAATATACAGGCCGATGCTCCATCCCAAAATCGCACCTGCCACGGAAGCGGCCGTGCACCAGAACGCATAGGTCAGCCATTTCTTCGGCCGGGCCATGCACATGGGAAGAAGCAGGACATCGGGGGGAACCGGGAAGAAACTCGACTCCGTGAATGAAATGATGATAAGCGCCCAGAGGGAGTGCTTCGTGTCGGCCCAATGGAGCGTCCAGAAATAGAGTTTCCGCAGGGGATTTTTCGTGGCCCTGGCCCTTTCCATGGCGGAAACCGGCGGGGTCTCGATGATTTCGTCGATCTTCATGGGCGCCCCGCTCCCCCGCAAAATAGTCCGGCGGCGGGGGACCCTCGCTCAAATTTCATTTCCATGGTGTGAAGATGTTGAAGTCGCCGGGGGTTGTCAAACCCGGGATGGACCCCGCCGGAGTTCACTTCCTGGCAAACACCACTTGGGTCCCCGCCTTGAGCTGGAGACCCAGGGACTGTCCCGCTCCTTTGGTCACGGCAGCGGCCGGGCCGCGCCCTCCTTTGTCGTCGAGGACAAAGGCATCCAATCCGGACAAGGCCGGAAGAACAACGGTCACGGTGGCATCGGTCGGCGAAGGATTCCCCAGGATATAACCGCCCTCCGGTGTCCGTTCGATGTAGGCCAACCCCGGTTCGCTGCGTGCAAGGGACGCCCCGCCCGCCTTGAGCAGGGTTCCACCGGCCAGATACAGCGTGCCCACATCCTTGCCTCTCATCAGAACCAAAGCCTGAAGGGCATCGGTCTCAAGGCCGTCCGCCTTGTAATTTCCCGGGCGGTAGGCGGCAAAGCACAGATCGGTTCCCTCCGTCGTGGCCACGCGGAGCAAACCGTATCCGGCCTCGGCCCCGCCTTCCTGCACGACCCCCTTGACCAACCCTTCCTTGCTTCCGGAATAATCGAGCGCATTTCCATAGATCGTTGAGGAACTGTTTTCCCGCCGCTCCAGGATCGTCGGTGCGGTCGGCTTCCGCCCCTTGTCACTGGAGGTGAAATCGACGTAAAAGCCGCTGTCGCCGATGATGACGGAGGTTGCGGGTCCGCTGGCGGCATGCAGGCGGGCGGACCGTTCGCCACGCGCCACGGTCAAACTCCAGGGTTTTTCACCCACCCGGGCCTGCCTGACGTTGGTCAGCGTATTGTAGCCCAGCGGCACGGGCGCGGAAAAAACCAGGGGCTCAAACGGGAGGTCCGAATTCACCTCTCCACAAATGTGCCAGGCCAGGTCGTATTTGTGCGGCTCCGGGGAAAAAACCGCGAAGAGGTCGGCCAGATAACCCGGCGTCATGAAGACGGCACGGTCCATGGTGACCCCCGCATAAACAGAATCGGTCCACGCCCGCTGGACACCCACCGTCGAAGCCGGGGCAAAAACCACCTGGTCCGCACGGGCTTTCGTCCGGGTCCCGAATACCTGGATTTTCTCATCCACCGTCAGGGTGTTGTGCGCCACGGTCGTGTGGTACCAATTCGGGATGCGCGTATTCCCCGCATAGGGGAAATTGATGCCGGGGCTCGGCATGAGGACATCGTCGAGCGCGTAAAGATCCATGTGGAGCTTGTCGGGATGCCCGTGCGAGGCGGAAGGACCGGAGGAAAGGATCAGGCTCTGGATGCCCTTGCCGCCCGGCGACGGGGTCCGGAGGATGCCGAATCCGACCTCCGGATAGTTCACACTCGGCGGCGGCACAAGGGTGGTTCCCTCATTGGGATCCAGATCGAACAGGAGCGAAACCGGCGCGCCGTTCGGCGTGCGGTTCAGGTAGCGGATCGGTTTGTATTTGTCATTGGGCTCAGGCATGACCGAGGTCTCGCCCAGCCCCGCCAGGTGCTCCCGCACCGCGGGGGTGTTGATCATCGCCAGGTAACTCGGGTCCCGGTAGCGGCGGTAGGCGTATTCGTAGAGCGTCGGCGTGTACCCGCTGAGCATCGATTCCCGGTGCGCGTCATTGAGCCCGGGCGTGGTGAGGTCGGGATACCCCATCAGGAGCGGAAAATCGAACATGTTCTTGAAGATGGCGTTGTTGTGGCGGTAGAGGTCGATCCCGTGGTGCCAGAGGATCTCCGCCGCGGCGACCATGGACCCGAGGGCATAAAAAGCATAACTGGGCGTTCCCTCCACCCACATGCCGCCGGGGATGCAATCGGGGGCGAAGTGCCTCGTCAGCAACCCGTGCGTCGGATTGTCCGCGGTGCTGGCCACCCAGTCCTTGGCCGTGGGGAATTGCTTGTTTTTCACATTGTCCGCCTTCGTCATGTCGGTATGCATGCCGTAGAGCGCGGCGTTGATGAGTTCCTGGTCCTCGGTGACCAGGCCGGCCATCAGTACGGACACACTCCCGATCAGCCCGCGGTTGTTGGCCTGGCTGGCGAAACATCCATTCTGGTCGATGTCCGGCGCACCGGGGTAAAGGCAGCAGGCGGCCAGCGGGTAGAACAATTCATCGTGGAGCTGGACCCTCTCCTCCTTGGTCCACGACGGAAGGTTGTAAATCAAATCATAACCCCGCGCGAATTTGTCCATGATCAACGCCTCGTCGAGGAGCTGCCCGGTCAGCCCCTGGACCGAACGCATGGTGTAGTTCGGTCCCACGCCGTATTTCGTGCAGACGGCAAATGAAAGGAGGATTTTGCGGGCATACTCGGCGTATTTCTCCTCGCCCGTCAAAGCATAGAGGGTTCCCAGGCTGGAAACCTTGTCCGAGCTGAGTGAAAAAGTGCGGCGGAACTTCGTCAGCGGTTCATCCTTGGGAAATTCGGGAAGCGGCGGGAAATAATCGCCCGGAAACATCCACTTCCCGTCCGGCCCCTGTTGCGGGGGCGGGATATTGATGGGCTCGGCAATGACCTTGTCCATCTCTTCCCGGAGCCCGTTCAAAAGCACCTGGAGTTCTTTGCGGGTTTTCAGCATCTCCTTGTAATGCGCGATGTCTTCCTGGTCCCAATAGGTGTTGGGATGCCCCTTCGTCATCCGCGGCTGGCCCACAACCTCCACCGGGGTGGTCCGGGTCGCCAGGGTCGGGGCAATGTTGGCGGGTTGGATGGACACCGAATGGGTTTCCGCAGCCGCCAGGGGAAAGGTTAAAGCGCCGAACAGGACGGGGATCAAACAGGGAAAGGCCTTTTTTTTCATGGGTTCTGGATGTTGGGGACCTTGAACATGCCGCTCACGGGTAAAGCGGGCAATCCGGGCTGAAAATAAGCACAGATGGTGGAACCCTAAGCCAGCGCCTGTGGTTTTGCACGCGGTATTACCGGGGTTCGTGCCGGGCAAATCCACATCCGTCCGCCGGCGCCTCCCCCACCGGCCGGGCTCGCTTTCTCACTTCCCCCCACTCCCACTTCCCACTATATTCACCCCTCATGATATCCCTGCCTCTCGTACTGCCCATGGCCGCGGGCCTCGTTTTCGCCTGGAACGCCAGCACCATGGAAGGAAAAGTGGTCATTTTCGTCCTGGTCATCGGCTCGGTCTTCAGCTGGTCGGTCATGGTGACCAAGTTCTTCTTTGTCCGCCAGGCCCGGAAGGAAAACGCCCGCTTCCTCCGCCGGTTCCGGGAATCCCGCCAACCCCTGGAACTTTTCGAGCAACAAAAAACCTTCGGCCCCTCGCCCCTCGCCGCCGTTTACGCCAGCGGCGCCCGCGAACTCAGCTTCCACCTCCTCGGCTCCAGTGTGGTCGATGAAACCTACAGCGCCCGCCTCGTCGGAGCTCCGAGGATCGATTCCACCTCCATGACTTCGGTCCGCTCCGCCCTCGATCGCTCCGTGGGTGAGGAATCCCTCAAGCTCGAATCCAACCTCATCCTCCTCGCCACCGCGGTCAGCGGCGCCCCCTTCCTCGGCCTCCTCGGCACGGTCTGGGGCGTGATGGATGCCTTCGGCGATGTCGCCCTCGCCGGCAAGGCCAACCTCGCCGCCCTCGCCCCCGGGGTCTCCGCCGCCCTCATCACCACCGTGGCCGGTCTCCTCGTCGCCATTCCGGCCATGTTCGGCTACAATTTCCTCATCACCACCCTCAAGGGCATGATGGTGGAAATGGAGAATTTCTCGGCCGAGTGCGCCTCCGACTTCGAACACAAACACCTTTCCCGCCGCTCCTGAGCGGCGTCCACCGTCCACAGCATCCCCTATGCGCCGCCCCTCCCAACGCCTTGAACGCGGCACCCTCAGCGAACTCAATGTTACGCCGCTGTTGGACCTCTGCTTCGTGCTCCTCATCATCTTCATGATCACCACCCCGATGCTCGAGCAGAGTGTCGACCTCACCCTCCCGGATTCTTCCGAACAGAAAAACCCCTCCAAAATCGAACCCGACGCCGTCCTCCAGGTTTCCCTGAAAAACGACGGAACCGTGTACCTGGACAAAAACAAGGTCAGCCTCCGCGAATTGGAACTGGCCATGACCGAACTCATGAAGCGCAAGCCCGGGGCCGTCGTCTACCTCCGTGCGGACAAAAAACTGGAATACCAAAAACTGGTCGACGTCCTCGACCTGATCAAAAAGACCGGGATCAAACTCGGCCTGGCCACCACGCCGGAACACCACTGACCGATCGTGCGGGATCCCCGTATGCCACCCACCGTCATCCAACCACCCGAGCGAAGGTTCAAACCGGGCCGGACCGCGACCGACCACCATCTCAAGCCCTCCACCCTTGGCTGGGTCACCGGGTTCCACTTCCTCGCCATCCTTCTCATCGGCTTGGGGCCCGCCCTTCACCGTCCCAAGCCCCAGGAACAATTCATCGAAATGGTCAGCCTCGGCGAAATCGATCCCGGGGCCGGCGACACCTTGGAAGATGCCTCGCCCGATCCCGGTCCGCCAAATCTGGTCAAACCCAGCCAAGGGTGGAGGGC
>Ga0209066_10003923_pt1 | contig 16582 bp, 14 predicted proteins | sample All_14_2_FD_187198 | JGI IMG/M metagenome (GOLD analysis project Ga0209066, IMG submission 187198) | Freshwater microbial communities in response to fracking from Pennsylvania, USA - Allegheny Zone_MetaG_DW_15 (SPAdes) (version 2) ...
CACCCTTGCTCCAACTCCAACCGTAGGGCATCGAGCGTGAATCGACTACCAGCGGGAAGAAGGTTGAGAGCGTTTGCAGGTCACGTTCAACCGTTCGTTTAGTGACCGTAAATCCCGCATTGCGCAGTCGGTCGGTTAAATTCCGGCTGGTGATTTTTTGTGGGTGCCTGGGTATCAGGCGCAGCGTCTGCCATTGCCGGTGCAAGGTCTCAAGCGAAAGCGGCATCGCAACTCCATTAGTCAAGGGAATACGAGAAGGACATTCTGCCACCGGGAACTTTAATTCTGGTGAATTCATGGGCACAGAATGCAGCCTGTCTGCGACAAACGGCTTCGCAGCGACAACTGCCCTGGGTATTTTCACGTGCGACATTATTCGTCGCACGTCAGATGCATAGTCTATCTTGTTCCAAACTATGGAGGATAGATAATGCGGAAGAATCTGGAGATTGCCGGAAAAGATACGCTTGGGTCGTTGCTAATTCGGCGGTTCAAGGGATGCTTGAACTTAACCCCCGAGATCGTCATATGCAAATCTCCACTCACTGAACCGATATCAACGTCAACAGATGAAGAGCCTCCTTCTTGGGAAAGTATTTCCGGCGCTCAATGCATTGCTCGCTGGGCCGAAGAACTCCGGGTTGCCGTTGCCTCTCACTGCGATATCTCAGAGTGGCGTCTGGTTGGAACGGGGGCTGTTATCGAAAACAACGATCTCGATGCCTGCAAATCCATTTTCCGACGGGTAGCTAAAGACGCCGGACTTCGGTTCCTTGAAACGACAAAGAAAGAGGTAGCCGACATCTTTCTGAATGCGGCAGACACTTTCCTGGCGGTGACACCAGTGATGATCTATCTCGAGCCTGGCGACTGGATGTTCAAGACAGATGCAGGAAATGCCGAATTGATGCTGGCTTTTCGAAAAGCGCTGGGTTCTTTTATGAAGCGCTTTAACCCTCGTCAACCTGTGATTTTTGTCACCGCAGTTTATAAACTCACCGATATGGCGGATATGTTGCGAGCGCCAGGACTTTTTGACCGCCGCTTCGCTCTAAGGTCACCTACCCCCTGGGAGCTCGGACAGGAATTTCTCAACCAATTAGGGCGGGATATTTGTGCCCCGTCCCTTGCAGATTTCCCACAAAAGATCGGAATTATTATCGGAGAATATCCAGGCACCCGACTACGCGATCTACACGTATTGCACCTCCAGCGGGTTGCTGCACGCGAAAAGCGGCAACTGGAATTGGTCGATGTGGTTGCCGTAGGTTTCGCAGGCAGCGTGGAAACAGATGCCCTGCCCACAGATAACCCTGCCCTCTATCGGTCAGTGGCTGTGCATGAAGCCGGTCACGCGGTAGCCTCAATGATAGATTCATCCGGACGCAACACACCGGATTTTCTCTCCATCCGTGAAACAAAAAACTACAACGGGGTGTCAGTCGACGCCTACCTCTACTCATATTCCCTTCACTCCCATTTAACTTATCGGGATTTTCGTCATCAGATTCGTAATTACCTTGCAGGGAGAGCCGCCGAAGAAGTTGTCTTCGGCCCTGAGAATGTCACCGGCGGTTGTCGTTCCGATCTGATCAATGCCAACGCATTGGCAACCAAGGGATTTTGTTGCCTGGGTTTCGTACCCCACATGGACCGCGTGAATTTCTCAGGAAGCAATCTTGCTGTCGTCGTTAGTGATGAACCCGATCAAGGGAATGATGAGTACTTTGGCCCGATGATCCGTAAATTTCTTGCTGACCAATATCAAGAAGTCATCGATCTGCTTACAGATAATCGCCGATTTCTCGACGAAGTTACCGACGCCCTGCTCCAATGCGACATCATGGATCAGGCCACGCTTGCCAAGCTGGGCAGTAAGTATCTGCAATCCACCCGCAATTTGCTTAATGAATGCGTGGCTTAGCCGGCCAGGGGGCACGCTTTGATTCCGTTATCATGCCATGTCATTATCATTGAAGTATTTTCATCATGCTGATTCACTTTGGTTTGTCCATCGACGGCGCCCCGGAAATTGCCCCAGTCGATGGCTTGGGATATGCACGGGTTGGGCCGCAGGGAATGCTGACACTGCTGGAAGGCGAACTGGGATTGTCTCTGCCCCAAGCAAGCCAAGGGAAACGCATCCTCGATTACGCCACCGCTTTAGCTGCCTGCGGCGGCAGCCGGTTCTACCATGCCTCGTTTGAAGTGGATCGCCTCGGTGTCGCCCGGCAGTTATTACGCTGGCGCGATGCCTGGTATCTCGACGGATGGAATGGCCAGTTCGATGAAAATGCGCCTGCACGAATGCGTGACATGGGCGCAGTAGAAGCAATTGCAAAGAAACATCTGGCGCCAGGACTAGGCGAACGCCTGGCAAATGTGGCGTTACGGCTGAGCGAACAGCGAACGCAAATCGAAGGCATCCACCTGCTCGATCCTCTGCATGATTTTCCGTTGCGTTGGCGGCTGGTGCTTGCGCTGCTACCCATCCACCACCCCGATGGGGATCAGCTCGCCGTCTCACCAGCGCCGACTTTTCCGGCCTCAGATTTGATCAATGCCCAGACGGGCATTCAGGCACTGGCTGCCGAGCAAAAAGTTGATCGCCTCGACTGGCAAAACGATGGCAGCCTGATCATTGTTGCTGATGGCCCCAACGCATCGCTGACTGCGTCATTGGCGGAACGAATCGGAGAAATGATGGCGCAGGGAAACCGGGTTGCCCTCATTGCCAGCGAAGACGCCGCCGAGCTTGACGATGCACTTTCCGGTGCCGGTTTGCCTCGCGCAGGGAGCGGAGTGCATAGCCTTGCCCATCCGGCGCTGCAATTACTGCCGCTGGCACTCCAGATTCTGTGGCAACCCGCCGATGCAGCAGCCATTCTGGATTTTCTGAATCACCCACTCACCCCGCTGGGCCAAGGTGTTGCGCGCGCCTTGGCCGAAGTGGTGGCCGGAACCCCGGGTACCGGTGGTGAAGCATGGAACGCCGCACTCGACAACGCGCTCAAGAACGCCGAGGCAGACTACGCCGACCGCCAGCGTAAAGCCGTTGCACATTGGGTACAACCGACCCGCTACGCGCCCGAGGCGGGAATTCCCATCGAAGCGCTGCGAATCCGTATTGATCACCTCGCCGCCATGCATCGGAGTGTTCTTGGCCGACTGGATGAAACTGACGACGAACACCCCGCCGACGTTACCAATCGATTTGCTGCCCTTGCGCACTGCGTGTCGCTGCGCGAACTGTTGGGAACCACAACCAATACTTGCATCAAGCCACGTGAGCTGTCACGACTACTGGATTTCGCCAGTGAAAGCGTAGCGACGGCACGCGGCGTCGCCGAAGTTGGTCACGTCGCCTTGTTCAGCGATCCGGCCGCATTGATCGATGAGGTCGACACCCTGATCTGGTGGCGCTGCGCCGCGCCACGCCTGCCAGCCCCTTACCCATGGTCGGATGCCGAAATCGATGCACTAAAACACTCCGGTGCGGAACTTCCCCTGGTCGATTCACTGCTCGAACAACAGTCACGCCAATGGCTGCGCGCTGTCTCGCGCATCAAGCGTCAATTGATCATCGTTCTGCCTCCTGCCGAGGGAGAAGTGCATCCTTTAGTGCAAATGTTGTCGTGCCTGATCCACCCGCTACCAGTGATCTCTGCCGCTGAATTTATCGACCAAAGCGGCATGATTCCCTTGCCCCGTAACCCCTTGCCATCTCCACGCCGAATCTGGCAGTTGCCGGAGAGCACGAAAATTCCGCGTCGGTTCAAGCGCGATGGCACGCCGAGTGCAGAGTCGCACTCCAGTCTTTCGCTGCTATTGCATGCACCGCAGCGCTGGGTGTTGCGCTACGCCGCCAAGATCACGCCGGGACGACTGCTCGCCCTGCCGGAAACTTACACGCTCTACGGCCTGCTGCTGCACAAGCTCGCCGAATGGCTGTTTGCCGAGCCTGACTGGCTGGCGTGGGACGAGCTGGATTTGGACACATGGTTTGCGCGCCGCTTTCCCGTACTGATCGAGGAGCAAGGGCTCGTCCTGCTGCAATCCGGACGTCAGGCCGAGCTTGCCACCCTGCGCTATCGTGGTCATCGGGCCATGTCTTCATTGATGCGTCAGCTCAAGCAGGCGGGTGTCGTCCGCGTGAGAACCGAAGTCGACGTCAAAGGCGCCTTCCGGGGCGGCCCGCTTTCCGGTTCAGCCGACCTTGTTGTTGAGAACAGCGCAGGCCAAACCGCCATCGTTGACCTCAAGTGGAGCAACTTCGGCGACAAATATGGAACCCTGCTGCGCGAAGGCCGCCATCTGCAACTGGCCATTTACTCTCATCTGCTGGAACAAGATGGCCGTGCGCCCACTGTGGCGTATTTCATCCTCAACACCGCCAGACTTTTGGCACAAACGCGCGATTACTTTCCTGACGCCGACCTTGCCTCCCGGCCAGATCCGGAACAGGACATCCCCCATCTTTGGCGCTGCCTCGAAAACCATTGGCAATGGCGACGGGATCAGCTGGACACCGGCCTGATTGAAGTCATCACCGAGGCGACTGAACAACTGAATGAATCGATCCCCGTACCGGATGACGGGCTACCCAGAGAAAAGCCCAGTGATCGTTACGACGACACCGTGCATCTCGTCGGCTGGGGAGAATCCGCATGAGCACGATTCAATTCATCGGTGCAGGCGCGGGTAGCGGCAAGACCCATCGCCTCACCCATCTTTTGTACGAAAAGCTGGAAAGTGGCGCCATCCAACCGGCCGGCGTCATTGCCACCACCTTCACCATCAAAGCCGCTGCCGAACTGCGCCAGCGGGTGCGTGAAACCCTGCTGGAGAATAATCGCTTTGCGCTCGCCACTGCCATCGGGCAGGCGCGCATCGGCACCGTCAATAGCGTCTGCGGCCAACTGGTGCAACGCTTTGCGTTTGAACTAGGCTTATCGCCCGAGCTGGAAGTCATCGAAGAAGAGGAATCCACAGCCTTGCTGCGCGAATCCATCGACTCGGTACTCACCGATGGCGACTACCTCGCCGAACTGTTTGCCATTACCCGGCGGCTGGGACTCGAAGACTGGCAGGCAACAATCAAGTCCCTGGTCGACAAAGCGCGCGCCAACGGCATTGATGCCGATGCCCTGCGTCAGATGGGCCAAACCAACGCGGATCACTTGCTGGCAACCTGTTTCCCCCTAAAGGGACGCGACAGCTTCGATGCCGAATTAAGCAAAGCCATCGACCTTGCCATCGCCGGGCTAGAGGCGGAACAAGCCAGCGCCAAAAAGCCGATCAAAAAAACTGCAACCGCCATCACCACACTGCGCCACATGGCCAGCGACCTGGAAAGCAAGGCACTGGCCTGGAAGGATTGGGTGGGGCTGATGGCACTCGACCCAGCCAAATCAGCCGAGCTGATCGTCGAACCGGTAATTGATCTTGCACGTCAGGGCCATGACGCCCATCCGGGTTTGCAGGCCGATCTTCGTGCCTGGCTGGTGGCCGCATTCGACCTTGCGGCCCGCACGCTGGATGCCTTTGCAACGCGCAAGCGTGACCGTGGCGTGCTCGACTTTGTGGATCAGGAACGCCTGCTGCTGGCAGCGCTTGATCGCCCCGACGTTCAGGAATCCTTGCGCAAGGATCTGCAACTCCTGATGGTGGACGAGTTTCAGGACACCAGCCCAATTCAGCTCGCCCTGTTTGCCCGGCTGGCCGATCTGGCGCAGGAAACCGTTTGGGTCGGCGACATCAAGCAGGCGATTTATGGCTTTAGGGGCAGCGATGCCAACCTGATGCGTCAAGTGCTGGCGGAACTGGACTCTGCCAATGCCGGCGACAAAGCACAGCGCCCACAGCGGCTCAACGAATCACGTCGCTCGCGGCCAGAGCTGGTGGCACTGGTGAATGCCGTCTTTACCCATGCCTTTGCTGACACCCTGCAGCCGCAGGATATTTGCCTGCGTGCCCATCGTCCGGCCACGCTCGACAACAGCGCGTTTGCCTGGTGGCGGCTGTCTGGTGGCAAGAAAGAAGCACGCATGACCGCGCTGGGTGCCGCCGTGCGCACCGTGATCGACAGTGGCTATGAGGTCGTCGACAAGGCAAGCGGGCAAGCTCGCCCGGTGCAAGCTGGCGACATTGCCATCCTCGCCCGCACTCACACGAATGTGCTCGCCGCTGCGCAAGGCTTACGGCAGGCGGGCCTTGCTGTCACCAGCGCGCAGCCAGGTCTGCTGCAAACCCCCGAAGCCGTTCTGGTAGTCGCCTGCCTGCGACGACTGCTGGATGCCAACGACACCCTTGCCACTGCGGAAATTTACTCATTGACGCAGCACGGCGCGACGCCCGAGGTCTGGTTAGCGGACCGACTCGAATGGCTGGCCGCTGGCAAACCCAGCCAGGCGTGGACAGAAACAGAACCCTGCATTCCGCTGCTCGTCACGCTTGCAAAAATGCGTGATGGCGCGGCCAGAAACTGGAGCCCGGCCGAAGCACTCCGCCGCGTAATCGCCGATGGTGCGCTGTCGCAACATCTTGTGCGCTGGGGGCCCGATGCAGCCCGTGCCGCCAACCGGATGGACAACCTCGACGTGCTGCAGTCACTGGCCACCGATTACGAGGCGCATTGCCATGCCAGTCGTCGCGCTGCCTCCATTGGCGGCTTGCTGCTCTGGTTGCGTGCGCTGGGCGAAGCCAAAGAAGACGCCATGGCCGAACGACCCGGCGCGGCAATTCGCGTACTCACCCATCACGCCGCCAAGGGGCTGGAATGGCCCGTCGTCATTTGTCTCGACCTTGACCACGACCCACGCGACGACTTGTGGGGAATGTCGGTCGAGGCCACCGCCGACCGTCTTGATATACGCAATCCGCTGGCCGGGCGATTCATCCGCTACTGGCCGTGGCCTTATGGCAAACGCAGCAAAGACATGACCGTGTTGCAGCGTTTGCAGGGTGCCGATGTCGCCGCCACGGTCGACCCCATTCTGCGCCGCGCCAGTGACGAAGCACGTCGCTTGCTCTATGTCAGCATGACGCGCGCCCGTGATCTGCTGGTGTTTGCGGTGCCAGACAAGGCCGACGAATTTCCCTGGTTCGAAACGCTGGACGCCCCGTGGTTGAAATTCGACGAACTGCCGGACAATGCAAGGCTTTCGCTACCGGAGGGGCATGGGGAAATCCCCGTGGCATTGCTGAATCAAGACCCCAGCATCTGTCCTCCACTTTCCGACGCTGACAAGTTCGAGGGGCTATGGTGGGTATCCGGATATTCGGGAGGTAGATCGCTGCTGCCTGCCAAATGCGCCCCATCAACGCTAAGCGCCGTCTCACCAGCGCCGACTTTTTCAAAACAAATTGCGGCCCCTGCATTCCAGCTTGAAAACTATGGCAACCGTTTCGGGATTACCGGTAGCCCGGCCATGGATGTGCTGGGCAATGCCTTGCATGCGTGCATCGCCTTCGACTGGATCAATCCTGATCTTGCGGATCGCCGCACCCGAATCAGCGAAATTCTGGCGCTGTGGGGCATGGCCGCGCACGTCGATAGTGATGCGGTAATGTCAGGCGTGGATGCGTTTCGTGCATGGTGTTATTCACGCTGGCAGATACGCCGTGCCCTCGTCGAATACCCGTTTGCCCGGACACTAGCCAATGGCCAGCGCTTATCCGGTCGTCTCGATCTTCTGCTCGATACCGACGATGGCTGGGTGATTGTCGATCACAAAAGCAACCCATCACCACGCGATAAACTCGCGGCACTCGCTACCGAGTATTTGCCCCAGTTGAACGCCTACGCCGAAACCATCAATGCCCTGGGCGACCAACGCCCGATCAGCCTGGCGATCAATTTCTTTGTCGGGCAGAGCATGGCGGTATTGCCTCCGCAATCACTCTCGCAGACATAGAAGACTCAGCCTACAGCATCGAGTAAGCCAGCACTTCCTCTGTCACATTGCAACGACGAACTCGTCGGCAGCAGTCATGCATGGATGAATTCAGAAAAGTCGGCGCTGGTGGGACGGCATGAATTCGATCAGTCGCAATCAGCGGACCGTGTCACCCGCCAGATCAAGGTGGGCCCATATCTCTGACCAGCTTGCCCGATGCACTCGAAACTCCTGCCCGCTTTATCACGAAATGGTCGAACCTTGCCCACCAGATCGACCCCGTCTTTCTCCGGTCTCTTCCCGTGGAGGCGAACCAGATCGCTATACTGCCCCTGACCATTGGAGGGGCCACCCTGAGAGCCATCGGTGACGACCAGCCCGCCATTCACCAACATTGGAAGGATTTCCGCAAGTTGCTTGGAACCCAACCAGTAATGTCCACTGCCGCCCTCCCCCTCGCTGTCTCCGCGATAGAAGAACACCCCGAGAGAACGGATTTCCTTGCGCAAGGTCGACAACGCATAACCACGGCGCAGGTGGATACTGATGCGGCAACCGCTTGGAATGTGTTCATAGGTTTCTGTCAAGACGCACGGAGGAATATGGACGCTATGCTGACGCCAGCCCGGCTCTCCGACGATGTGAGTATCAAGCAGGCGGTAAGACTTATCGTCTCCCAGCACCGGCGGCAGCTTGTCGGCCGGCACGTCCAGCCCATAGCGCCTCGTGTCCTGATGACCGGGACGGAAATATCCGCGGTCAGCAAACCAGAAATCCGTCACGAATGGGGAGAACAGACGGATCGGCTCCAGCAAATCACCACCGGAACATGGATAGAACAAGGTGGAATTCCTGATGCCCGAAAGGTACTTCTCGTCGAGGTCTTTTTTAGGTGCACTCATGATCTTTAATAGGTACATGCCTCTCGTATAGATGCACTGGAGAGCGTTTTGCCCCCTGCCACGAGCCTAATTTTTTGCCACGAGGGGCGAAAGCCGACGGTGCAGGCGGCCATTTCTGGCATGATGCGTTTTCAACGACAACATCATAACGCCCACAAGCTGAATGCTGTCAGCCGCGCCCTGATCATGCAACGGTGGAACGTGATTCAACATGAACTGCTGCCCGAACTGAGAAACGACGTAGGTGCGCTGACGCCAAAGCTGGAGAAGATGATTCACATCCTGGTTGGGTGATTAATTGTTTGGGAAGTTTTTGCAACAAACAATGTTAGCTTCAGATATCAGTACCTTCCGAGATTTTGATTAGCCCCATCGTCAATTCTGAAGTTCCTTAAGAGCGCTCCAGTTTTCAAGAAATTCGCTAAGGTCTCGGTTTTTATCAAGTTGTTTGAAAGAACTTTCAACAAGTTCTTCTTTATCCTTTTTCCTTAGACCACGACCATTCAAAGCAACCTCCCTGACATCTTCAGATTTTGCAACCCATGGGTAAAAATGGTACTTTTTGGACTCACCATGAATACTCACAAGGCGTTTTAGGAGAACTTTGGGGGGGATAACGATGAACTTCGGCTTTGCGCTCCGTTCATTGGGAATCAATACAAATACCCAGTAGTCGGCGGGAGACTTATCTAACTTATCGTGGTCAAGGTATAGCCACCCATTTGCTACAAGACTACGTTCGAAGTCGGTACTCGCCTCTGGGTGCATGTAGACTCGTGAGAGCTTGACTTGGAGAGACACTGTCTTTTTGTTGTTTTTATTCGTGATGAGTAGATCAATCCCCGTATCTTTGGATGGAACCCACACGTTAAGTCCTTTAAATTCTTTTTCGATTTTTTCACCAACAATATATTCGCCGGCATGTACTGTAAATAATGGAGTCATAGTGATCTCTGATGTAATGTGATTGAAGGGAAATTCTTCCGGTTCTTAACTGTCTTGCCGATTCATTTCACGCTTGTGCTATTTAATAAATCAGAAAAGTCGGCGCTGGCAATACGGCAAACCCGATAGGTTCACAGCCACAACTTCGAATTTATTCATCATTTACGCTTCGTCGAATCGTGCGCAAGTATGACATTAACTTGCGCCACTTCGTCGGTCTGCACCAGGTTTTCGAAAAACCGATAAATATCCACCGGCGTGATCTCAATGCCCACCGGATCAAGCCCTTCATCCTCCGCATCCAGCGGGATCAATCCGAGCAGCTTGTGCTCAATCACCGTCGGTACTTCGGGGCCATCGTCGGCTTCTTGTGCTGCAGCGACAATCTCGGCCAAGGTCTTTCCCTGCTGACAGAACCACATCAGGTCGAAATAGTCACGCGAGCGTGATCGTTTGAGCAGCAAGGCGCTTTTCAGGGCGAACAGTGTCGGCAGGTCGGCCAAGCCGAAGCACCAGCCTTCAACAGGCTGAATCCCTGTTGCGAAACGCTGCCCTGCCGGGTTTGTAAAGCACTGCACTTTGACGCCATCCAGCACGTAATCCTGCACATGGGCCAGCAGGTCGATGCCGTTGATCTTGGCGGTGGAAATCATGGATTGCGGCGTTACCAGCGTTGCGCCGAGGGCGCGCATGGCTTTGAATAGTCTGTTCTTGTCCAGTGCCTGGCTGAAGATGACGAGATCGACATCCAGACTGCGCCGGTGTCCGGCCTGAAGTGCGAGTGCTGTACCGCCGACCAAGCAAAAGCCTTCCAGCATGGGTTCCCCGGCCAGCTTCTGAATAACGGCTGCTGTCGCTGGCGGTATGAGTTCCAGATTTGGCTGAATCATGCGGTCATGCGGCGTGACGTTGATTGAAGGCGATGTCGATGCTGCGCAGCATGCGCGTCAGAATTCTGGCGAGGATGTTGCGTTCGCTCTCTGGCACCACACTCAGCGCAGCATCGACTTTGCTGCGTACGGTATCCAGCCCAAGGTCGGCACAGAGTCGAACCAGGTCAGGAAAATTAGCCCGCCGCAGCACGGAAATGATGAGGGCATCGTCTGCCATGCCCGGGTTCGGCCAGTCATAGGGCATCGATAAGCCTTCCGACTTGCGAATGCCATACTGGTTGCCCAGCAAACGCCATGCGGTTTCGGGCATGCGCCGGAAGTCTCCTGACGCATCCGGCAGTAACCACTTGTCGAGCGCGCGCTGCGAAACCCCCAAGATTGCGGCGAGCTGGGCACGAGTTTGAGCCGCTTGGCGCATGGCTTGGCGGAGGGCATCCTGCTGTTTCATGGGCGAATTATATCCCCATTGGGGTTAGATTGACTCAATTTCCAGAGCCATTAGCGCGCAGCACGGCTGGTGCAGTTGGTGCAGTTGGTGGCATAACCGACCACACGCTCTTTTAAGCGTGTGGCCGTCCGTTTATAAACCCGACTGATTTTCAATGCACAGCGGTACTTGGAGCCTCTAGCTTCGTCATGTCATTTTCAGGCGCTTTCTTTGTGTTCATCTCGGTGAGTGCGGCCAGTGGATCCTGCCCACCATAAACCACGCTCATCAAGGCGACGAAATGGCGATCCATTCCATTTAAAACACCATCCACTGCCTTCTCGATCTGCACGTCTGTCAGCGCACCATCTGCAATCGAAAAGCTGATATTGAAGCGAATTTCACCATCGCGCCAATCCATTTCAAAAAATCCAATCCGCTTGCCATAGTTGGCGCGCGTAATAAATTCTGCAACCGCCATTCTGCGGTCTTCGGGCACATTGATATCGAGCGTTGACCAGAAATAGCTCTCGCGCAATTCCTCGCTTGCCCTGACGACGAGCCGCCATTTTCCGTTACTACATGACACACGAGCCGATAGGGATTTTTCTTCCTCCTCACCATAGGTGTTGTAGTTCCAGTCGTTTTTATCAAACCATTCGGAGATGCGTCCGAACAACGTGGCTGACTTGTCTTCTGGGCTAGTGGATTGCTGTAGATTTTTTTCCATTTGGTATCTCCCTGGTTGATAAATCTTGACTCATAAAGATGAAGCCGCAAGTAATGCAAATGCTATTTTGGGCCACTAGCACGACGTATAGCGTCGCATACTGTGCCCTGCCTGCCCGGCTTGATGAGCCGACTTAATTCAACACCTCAAACTGGACTTAAGTCAGTTAATAACTAATGCTGCTGGGGTAACATTGGTTTCACGCGTGACATGCGCGCCACTTATCCACCGCGCGCTTTTATGCGTTTTGATCGGCCATGAATACACCGCTTGTCGAAAAACTGATCATTGCAATTTCATCCCGCGCACTCTTTGATCTCAATGAGAGTCACCGTGTGTTCGAAAGCGCAGGGGAAGATGCCTACACGCGTTATCAAATCGAGCGGGAAGACGTGCCGCTGGATCCTGGGAGTGCGTATTCCCTTGTGTTAAAGCTGCTGGCGTTAAATCGTACAGCCAAGGCCGACCGGGTTGAAGTAATACTCCTTTCGCGCAATAGCGCGGATACAGGGTTGCGCGTGTTCAATTCCATCCGTCATCATGGCCTCGCCATTACACGCGCTACCTTTACACGTGGTGAGAGCCCTTACCGTTATCTGCGGGATTTTGGCGCACATCTGTTCCTTTCGACAACGCCGGAGGATGTCAGGCACGCCCTTGATGCCGGCATTGCCGCTGCGACTATTTTGCCTTCGGTGATCGGTGCTGAAGGCAGCCCGGAGTTGCGGATTGCCTTTGACGGCGATGCCGTGCTGTTTTCTGACGAATCGGAGCGGATCTTTCAGCAGGATGGCCTGGGGGCATTCAATGGCAATGAATTAGCCCTCCGTGAGCAACCGCTACCCGGCGGCCCCTTCAAGCCGTTCCTGGCTGCCCTGCATCGCATCCAGACTGAAAGCGCTGCGGATGCGCCCTTGATATACGCACGGCGCTCGTTACTGCCCGCGGAGCGCCAGCACACGAGCGGGTAATCCGCACCCTGCGCAGTTGGAACATCCGTATTGACGAAGCCTTGTTTCTGGGCGGGATGGATAAAGGCACCTTCCTTAAAAGTTTTGGCGCTGATATCTTTTTTGACGATCAAGAAAAGCACTGCGATTCAGCACGTGAATATGTTACTACCGGCCATGTACCGTTTGGGGTAAAAAACACTTGACGCTTTCTAGCGATGCATTGAATCCATGAACACACTGAGCAAGTTGTTTTTATGCGGGGTTCGGCACGCTTAGCGAAACATATTAAGCACTTGCCGTTCGCTCTGAGTGTGTCGAAGGGCTTAATCAGTGCAGCCGCGATCAATGCACCATCTGTTGCAGCAGGGAACGGGTTCATTTCCCCTTCACGTTTTGCGCGTTGGGCACCAACCTGCGCCGGGACGCTCTTCCCCTAGGTATCGCCATCTCAATGTATCGCAATCTCAAATGCTGATGCACTGACAGCGCGACGGCATACGTCGTCAAAGCAATTTATAGTGGTTCCTGTTGGACGCTATGCGATACACAACAGCAAAGAAAGCTGTCAATCCGACTAAGGGACTATCCATGAATACAGACAAATTATATTGGGGTTCATTTGGAATAGAACCCATCGACTCTTGTGTCGATATCTGCTTAAGCGATATTCAAGACCCCACCAAATATCCGATTAATCAGGGGATTTCCACAGGGTATTGCAACCTCGACGAGGCAACGTCTGGTATCGCGCCGAAGTCATTTAACGTTATTGCCGGACGCCCTCTCATGGGGACAACTTCACTGGCGTTAAGTATCTGTTTGAATGTGGCCGTCAATCAGAAAAAGCCCATTGCAATATTCAGCCTGACTCAAGATAAATATCTTGTGACGAAGAGGCTGTTATCTCTTAAGAGCGGCGTCAAATATGAGCAAATCAATAGGCACGATCTGAATGAGAATGACAAAATAAAAATTGCAGCGGCAGCAGATGAAATTAAGTCATCACCCATCTTGATTGACGATGGCGCATTTTCAATACGGGCGATAAAGAAAAAAATAGAGGACTACATTGAAATCGACTTCAAACCAGCCATTGTGCTTATTGACGATCTGTCGGAATTGGCAAACATAAAGAACACCAAACAAGTTTTAAAAATCGTCAAGCAAATCAAAAAGCTCATTCAAGAGACAGAAGTAGCCGTTATCCTGACCTCCAAGCTGCTGAGGAAACTAGAAAAGCGCATCACTAAATTTCCAATGATGGCCGATGTGCCTACCGGCCTGCGACATCCACACCCTGACTTATTATTGCTACTTTATCGTGAAGATTATTACAAACCTCATCCAATAGATAAAAGGCACAAGACGCAAATTATTATTGCGAATAATCGACACGGAATCACTGGGCTTACTTACCTGGAATTTAACTGCGGGATATTCACTTAATCATGTGACAGCAAGTCCTGCGGCAAGCTCTGGATGAACGGTAAGTGATTGCCGCCGTTCATGGTGAGCCTGCCGGGCTACGGATACCTGACGAGATAATTCATTGCAGGAGCAGCTAGCTCCTGCAATGATATTCAAGGAAGAAATTCACCTTCAACACGATTGCAGCTCTCTGGAGTAATTTCATACAACTCTTCCGATCCACTGCAAATCCTGCTCTCATATTCAGTCACCAATACTGGCGACCCTTCACGGAACTCTAACCTGTAGTCAAACCCACCATACATGCCTGAAACAGCAACGTTCATTGTAGGATCCTTGAGCTCCTGGAGGATACTCAGCGAAGGAAAACGGAACCAGCCTTGAAGATCAAGTTCCAGGTCATCTGCCGTTTTTTGAATCAATGCATGGAATCGCTCCTGGATCGCCATGAGATCGGCATCTTCGCAAGGATGCCTGAGCACAGGCTCCAAAACTTGGTATAGATGTTCATGGCCAAGCCGGCGGGCTATATCAATCGGTCGCTCTCCCTGTGCATTTCGGATAGTTCGCCAGCCACCCGCATCAATGAGCATCTGGACAATAACGGCCTTGACACCAGCCTCCACGGCTTTATGGATTAGGGTATTCCATGAGCCTTCATCCGGATTGATGCTATTAGGGCTTTCAATCAAGCCGCATGAATAAACTCTGGAAACTAACTGGTCCCATTGCCCATCATGGGCTAATTGAGACAATTCAATCTGCATTTGATAAAACCCCATCCCCATATAGTCCGCATGTACAGAGCCCGTCCACATGCTGGAATTCATGCGTGTATTGATTTCTATTTCAGATTGGAGCTCTGCAGCAGAATTAATTTCTTCGGTCTCTGCAGGCAGGGAATTCAAGTCATCCAGATCGTATTCTTCAGTCATCTCATTTATCTCCGTTGGCGCTAAGCAAACAACATTATCACCGGCTAATGCGACAGAGTGCGTCGCGTTGATAACCTATACTCATCCTCTGACAATCAGCCACTGCGGCGAAACCTCAATACGCTTATCTGCCTGATGATCCCGAAACCTTTCCTTTCCGAGTCAAACCGAATATGGCCACTAGACCTGCATTTAGCCCTTTACGATCGAAGACCAAGTTTGTTCGCGAGATACAAATCGAATTCAAGTGGTTCGCAGGGATGTCCGTGTCACAAAAACAAAAATCCATCGCATCTTTGCACGAGGCCACGCGCGCCCGTCTTGGTGTAAGCAATATCCTTGAGATTTCCAGCAAATCTTCTGAGCCTTTGGGCGTCCGCTTAAGCGCCTTCAATCTCCTTCTGCCATTAGAGACGCAGCGTGTCAGCGTAGAGGTTGCTTTTCAGGCCGGCAAGCGCTTCGAACGCGGTGGCCCTTTCCTTGATCTGCTCTGCGGGTCATCCCGCGAGGCTAAAGGTGACCCAAGACTCAAGGAGTCCGGCCGTCTTATCGGGTTCGTCCTTTCCGGGGAAGCTTGGCCTCTTGAACCCCGCACGGCCTTTTACGACTGGCTCTATCTGAATGCCCTTGATGCCAATCCTGATCTTTCAGAAGCGTTGGCACATTACGAGGCATTCACAGACATCGAATTCAACCCTGCGAAGTCGCTCAACTGCCAGGCACATTCAGCGGCCCTGTACGTTAGCCTCCGTCGGGAAGGACTTCTCGAAGAAGCACTCTCCGGAAAAGAAGCCTTTCTGAAAATTCTTGACGGGGGCGCTGCCGAATCGTCGCAATTGTGATTTTTTGAGTTTCGCCACCCGGTAGTTCAGGGGATGTTCGCCGGATTTTCTGGTGCGTACCGAGACAAGCGTTTATGTTGTGGAAACCAAGGGCTGGCAGCAGAGCAGCGGGATAACCGCGATTGGCGCTATGTGCTGTTGGGTGAAGCAGGCTTTTATGACTGGCAAAGCAAGGGCGGGCGCTTGGCTGATCTGCTGGACTTTGCCCGTGTGCGACCAATTGGCAGCGTTGCTGCGCAGCAAGCATTGATTTGATCAAAAAATTGCAGTCCTAAAAAATGGACAAGCTGTACGCTCCAGAGATGGCCTCTGCAATGAAGAAGCTCATTGATTCGTTCCCCCTTAGAGGCATATTCGCGATTTGTGCCCTCATACCATCCATTTATTGCGGGGTTATTACAATCTCGTCACCTCACCAAAGCCAGTACTATGCGTCTTTTGAGGAACATTTTGCAACAAATTTAGTGTTGACATCAACCCAATGATATGAGAAATTGCTGCATCGCAACATTTTCTAAAGGAGCATGCCATGTTACCCATTGATGAAGTACAAGCCAAAACCAAAGAAGTCATTAACCATACTGTCGAGTTAAACGAAACCGTTGTGCAAGGTGCTGTAAAGGCAACAG
>Ga0209066_10003924_pt1 | contig 16579 bp, 10 predicted proteins | sample All_14_2_FD_187198 | JGI IMG/M metagenome (GOLD analysis project Ga0209066, IMG submission 187198) | Freshwater microbial communities in response to fracking from Pennsylvania, USA - Allegheny Zone_MetaG_DW_15 (SPAdes) (version 2) ...
CGCCGGCTTCTACCCCAACATCATCTTCACGCATTCGCGCCACGAGCCGTTGATCGGAGGCGTGAGCCAGAACGCGGGCATCGCCGCACTGCTGCGAGGTCTCACCCGCCGCATCTCCCGCGATCCTTCGGTCACGCCGATCGTGTGCGTGCCGATGGAAGAGCCCCTGTACACGAACGTGGGCCTGGTGAAGCGGCGTGGACATGCGCTCTCGCCGTGGGCGCAGAAGCTCTACGAGCACTTCCGGCGCGCATACCCCGAACCGATGGGTCCCGAGGAGATCAGGGGCGCCTGCGGCTGCTGAACCACGCCGGTGTCGCTTCGCGGCCCGCTCAGCGCCTGCCGATGACCGCTCGCGCCGCCTCGGCGATATCCGCGCTCGTAAGGCCGAAGTGCGCCATGAGCTCCGCGGGCTCGCCTGAGGTGCCGAACACGTCGCGCACCCCCACGCGGGCCAACGGCACCGGTGCGTGCTCGCCGAGCGCCTCGGCCACCGCCGAGCCGAGCCCGCCGATGATCGAATGCTCCTCACAGGTGACGACCGCACCGGTCTTGAGCGCGGAGGCCACGAGCGTGGCGTTGTCGAGCGGCTTGATCGTGGAGACGTCGATGACCTCGGCGTGGATGCCGTCGAGCTCGAGTTGCTCCGCCGCGGCGAGCGCCTGCTCCACCATCACGCCGCACGCGGCGAGTGTGACGTGCGCGCCCTCGCGGAGCACCCGGGCCTTACCGAGCTCGAAGGTGTAGTCGTCGCCGTAGATCACGGGGACGGCGGCCCTGCCGAGCCGCACGTAGAACGGGCCGGGCGTGGTGGCGGCGACGCGGATGGCCGCGCGGGCGGCCACAGCGTCGGCGGGAACGAGAACGCGCATACCGGGCAGCACGCGCATGAGCGCGATGTCCTCGAGCATCTGGTGGCTGCCGCCGTCGGGGCCCACGGTGATGCCGGAGTGCGTGGGAGCGACCTTCACATCAAGGTTCGAGTAGCACACGGTGTTGCGTATCTGGTCGTAGGCGCGGCCCGTGGCGAACACCGCAAAGCTGCCGGTGAACGCGACCTTGCCCTCGACAGCCAACCCCGCCGCCGTGCCGATCATGTTCTGTTCGGCTATGCCCACGTTGATCAGACGATCCGGATACGCGGCTCCGAACTTGGCGGTGGTGGTCGAGCCGGAGAGGTCCGCGTCGACGGCTACGACGGGCACGCCCTCGTTGGCGAGCTCGATCAAGGTGGCGCCGAACGCCTCGCGTGTCGCGCGCTTGTCGCTCATCGGGCGCCTCCTTCGGTCATCGTGGTCGTAGCGGCGTCGAGCACGGCTCCCAGTTCGGCGAGCGCGGCAGCGGTCTGCTCCGCACTCGGGGACTTGCCGTGCCAGCCCGCGTCGCCCTCCATGAACGAGACGCCCTTGCCCTTCACCGTGTACGCGACGATCGCGACCGGCACCGCGGGATCGGCCGGCGGCTCGGTGAGCGCATCGAGCAGTCCCTCGACATCGTGGCCGCTGGTCTCGCGCACCTCCCAGCCGAAGGCGGCGAACTTCTCGGCCACCCCGCCGAGGCACATGACGTCGCTGCACGCGCCGTCGATCTGCAGTCCGTTGTGGTCGACGATCGCGGTCACGTTGCCGAGGCTGTGATGCGGGGCGAACATCGCGGCCTCCCATACCTCCCCTTCCTGCAGCTCGCCGTCGCCGAGCAGGCAGATCACGCGAGCCGGGTTCCCGTCGAGCTTGAGTGCGAGCGCCATGCCGTTGGCGATCGCAAGACCCTGGCCGAGCGAGCCCGTTGAGACCTCGACGCCCGAGCACTTGAGGCAGTCGGGGTGGCCCTGGAGGATGCTGCCGAGCTTCCGAAGGGTGGCAAGGTGGTCGCGACCGAAGTAGCCGGCCTCGGCAAGCGCCGCGTACAGCACCGGGGCTGCGTGACCCTTCGAAAGCACGAAGCGGTCGCGCTCGGGCCACTCGGGCCGCGCGGGGTCGTGCCGCAACACGTCGAAGTACAGGGTGGCGACGATATCGGCCGCCGAGAGCGAACCGCCCGGGTGGCCGCTGCCAGCCTCGGCGATCATCTCGACGATGTCGTAGCGCATGCGCGCCGCCTTGGCCTCGATGGCCGCGATCCGTCCCGCCTCGGTCATAGACCCGCTCCGATCTCCTTGAATCCTTCTCCGAGTACTTCATGCACGTCGGCGATGACCACGAACGCCTTGGGGTCGACCGCGTGGACCAGCGCCTTCAGTGAATCGATCTCGCGACGCGAGACCACGGTGAACACCATCTCACGAGCCTCGCCAGAGTACAGCCCCTTGGCCACCAGGCCGGTGGCGCCACGCCCGAGTTGGTGCATGACCGCATCGGCCACCCGGCCGGGCTCGTCGCAGATGATGAACGCAGCCTTGTCGACCGAAAGGCCTTCTTGGACCAGGTCGATGACCGCGCCCATCACAAAGACCGCGACGGCGCCGTACAGAGCGAGATCCGGCCCGAGCACGACAGCGGCCACAAGGGTGACGATCGCGTCGGCGATGAGCATGAGTTGGCCGATGCCGAGGTTGACCTTCTCCACCAGCAGCTGCGCCACGATGTCCGTGCCGCCGGTGTTGCCGCGCGCCTTGAAGACCAGTCCCATACCGATACCCGTCACCGCGCCACCGTAGAGCACGGCAAGCAACTGGTCGTGGGATGCGAGATGCGGTGTGAACGGCGCCAGCGCGTCGACCGCTACCGACATGGCGATCATGCCGTACACGGTCTTGGCTCCGTAATGCCAGCCCTTCTTGCTGATGCCGATGATCAGGAGGATGCCGTTCATCGCGAGCATCTGCATACCGATGGGCACCGTGATGCCGAACTGCTCCTGGAAGAGGTAGTAGAACACCGTGGCAAGACCTGACACGCCGCCTGCGGCGAGCTTGTTGGGGATGAGGAACGCGTTCAGACCCCACGCGGTGATCAGGATGCCGACGGTCATGAACGCGTAGTCGCGGACCCGGCGGTGCTTGAGCACCGTGGCGGCGTTCGCCTTCGAAAGTATCCGCTTGACCATCATCCGCTCCCCGACCCGGCTCCGCTTAGTCGTCCGCGCCTACGGCGACCGCCTGCTCGCCCGACACTCGCCACCGATGATAGCCCAGCACGAACTCCTCGATGTCTCCATCGAGGACACTGTTGACGTCACCGGTCTCGATCCCGGTGCGCACGTCCTTCACCATCTGGTACGGGTACAGGACGTAGTTGCGGATCTGACTGCCGAAGCTGATCTCCTGCTTCTCGCCTTTGAGCGCGTCGATCTCGGCGGCGCGCTTCTCCTGCTCGAGTTCGTACAGGCGCGAGCGGAGGATCTTCATCGCCGTCTCTTTGTTCTTGATCTGGCTCTTCTCGTTCTGGCAGGTGACCACGAGTCCGGTGGGGATGTGCGTGATGCGCACGGCGGAGTCGGTGGTGTTGACGCTCTGGCCGCCCGGGCCACTGGAGCGGTAGACGTCGATGCGGAGGTCCTCGTCACGGATCTCGACCGCCACGTCGTCGGGTAGCACCGGCAGGATCTCGATGCGCGCGAAGGTGGTCTGGCGCCGCTTCTTCTCGTCGGTGGGGCTGATGCGGACGAGGCGGTGCACGCCATGCTCGGACGCCAGCATGCCGTACGCGTTGCGTCCGTGCACCGTGAACACCGCCCGGTCGATGCCGAGCTCCACTCCCGAGGGAGCGTCGTGGATGTCCACCTTCCACTTACGGTTGCCGGCGTACTTCACCAGCATCTTCATGAGCATCTCGGCCCAGTCCTGCGCCTCGAGGCCCCCCTGCCCCGGGAGAATCGTGACGAGCGCGTCACCGTTGTCGAACTCCCCGGTGAACCAGGTGGACAGTTCGAGCTCGTTGGTGCGCTTGACCAGGTCCTTGAGCGAAGCAGTGGCCTCGGCGGCCAGGTCGACGTCGGCCTCACCCACGGCGAGCTCGTTTGCCACCTCGAGGTCGTCGATTCCGGCCGAGATCGACTCGTAGAGTGCGATCTCATCGCGCAACCCCGCCGCCTGCGCCATCACACGCTGCGCGGTGGACTGGTCGTCCCAGAAGTCGGGTGCGGTGGTACGCTCCTCAAGCGTCGCCAACTCGGTGCGCTTCGCATCGAGGTGAAGGTACTGGCCGATCTCCGTGACGCGGTCACGGAGCGACTGGATATCTGAACTGCGGTCTTCGATCATGGCGATCCGTCCGGATAGCGGGACGCCCGGGCGGATCACGCATCATCAGATGCGCAGACCCCACGCCCACAGGCAGACGGATTGTAGCAGAAGGGACCCGTGTGGCGGCAGGTGCCGACGGCAACACACGGGTGTCGGAACGCGCCCGCCCGGCCTCCAGGCGGAGACCGGGCGGGTCGTCATTCCCGCATAGGGCGGGCAGATGACAGCGTGTGGTTCAGGCCTCTACGGCCGGTTGCTCTTCACAGGGTCGAGCGCGGGAGCCGAGGACAGGGTCCTCGCATCGGTGGATCCTGTGGAAGCGAACGCAGGGAGGCTGCCTGCGATGGCCACACGGACGTCACGCCGGACCGGGACGCTCACCGCACCGGTCCCCCCGAGGAAGAAGACGTCCTCGATGGTGTCCGCATGCGCGTCGAGCACGCCGAACGGAGCGGTCTCGAGCAGCGTCGGCCTTGTCAGGATGATCGGCACGCCGTAGCGACCCAGGGCCGCTCCGCCGGCCAGCGCATCGGGGAAGTCGAGACCCGTCGTGACCGCAACGGTCAGGTTCACACCGTAGTCCTCGGCGATGGCGGCCGACGTCGCGTACCTGTCGACACCCGCGAGGCGGGCATATGTCGCGATGCCGGCCCCCTCGGTGGCCGTCTGGATCGCCTGAGGCACGGCGCCGGTGCCGCCAAGGATCCCGATCCTGTTCACGTTGGCCGCCTGGAGCGAGGCGACGAGACCGGCGGGATCCGTGCCCGGGTGGACCAGGAAGAACGGCACCCAGTCGCTGCTGCCCCACGAAGAGGCGGCAAGAGCGTCCGGGAACGTCTCGCCAGTCGCGACGAACGCGATGTACGGACCCGTGTTCCCGCCCAGGGCTATCTCGTCGAGGACACGCTCGGCTATGTTCCCGGCGGTCTCGTAGCGGTTCAGGCCGCCGATACGCTCGACATTGGCATCGCCGAGCATGGCATTGAGGTCGTTCTCGACGGCCTGCGAGACCGCACCGGTCCCGCCCAGGATGATGGCCTTGGTGGCCGCCAGGTTGTCGAGGATCTCCGTGGCCACCGCATCCGGCAGCGCGGTGGGCTCTGTGAGCAGGATCGGGGCGTCCAGGACACCAGCGAGCGCGCTTCCGCCGAGCGCGTCCGGGAACGACCGCGCGGTGGCGATGATCACGTACTCGGAGCCCTCCGGGAACGCGGTGCGGGCGGAGACGATCGCGGTCTCCACACGGCCGATGCCCTCCATCGGCGTGACGTACAGGCCGGTGGCTTCCGACTCCGTGCGCCAGGCGAGCGTGTAGCTGCCGCTTCCACCGTACGCGTAGACGTCCAGGTAGTACGTACCGGAGGCCTCCGCGACGTAGTTGAGCAGCTCGACCGAGCCGCTCCATGCCGAGTCGGCCGCCACAGGATCGACCATCATATCGGTCGAACCCGGCGGGTACAGGTACAGGTCGAAATCGGCGTCACCGGGGCCCTTGAGCGCTGCGGTGAGGGACTGCCCCGCGTTCAGATACACGGCGTAGACATCATCGAAGTCGGTCGTCTCGTCCAGCGTGCCGACGATCGGCGAGGCCGGGATCGCGACCCCGGGGAGATCGTCGTCTTGAGCACCCATCGCTGGTACGGCGCCCACCGGCAGCATGACCGCCACCAGCAGCACCGCGAGCGCCAACCTCGCTCCCGGCCGTGCAAGCCTGCCAACACCCCTGCGCCTCATCGTCATGCCGCCTCCCCTTTTTCGTTACCTTGTTCGCGGGCCGACACCGACCCGCGTATGACAACCTTCAGATGGTACGTACCCAAGATAGCAGTCGCCACCCGAGGTCACGCAAGGGGGGCCGGTCTCGCGCTACACTCGCGGGATCGTCACGGTGAGGATGGCACCAGAGCCAGAGCTCGTGAGACTCACAGCCCCACCGTGCTCCTCGACACGCTCTTTGATGCCCTTCAGGCCCGTCGAGCCGTCCGGTGCCGACGCAGCGTCAGTCACTATGCAGCCCGATCCGTCGTCGGCGACCGAGAGCCTGAGCCCACCCGATGCAAGCGGCACCACGCCCACACGCACCTCCGAGGCGCCGCCGTGGCGTACGGCGTTGGTGATCGCCTCCTCGACGATGCACTGCAGGTCCCACCCGAGATCCGGCGCGACAGGAGGCACACCGGGCCCCACCTCGCATGAGACCGTCACGCCCAGACGCGCTCCCTGCGCCGCGCACACGGCGCCCAGCTGTTCCGCCAGTGAGACGTCGGCCAGCGCTGACGACGTGTGCTCGACATCGCTTCCCAGGATCTGCTGCAGCTCCCCCACCGTGTGCCTGATATCCTCGGCGACCTCTCCCAGTGGCGCCGCCGCACCATCATCGGCGTCGCCCGCCCGCGCAACGCGCTTCGAGAGTGCCGAGAGGCGGTTGTAGACCTTGTCATGAGCGTCGCGTCGCAGCCGTTCGCGCTCCTGTGCGGTGATGGCCCTGAGGGCCGCACGTCGATCGGCGATCAGCGCCGCCACGGTGGCCGCCAGCGACACCGCCAGGAGCGTCGCGGAGACGGCAACGAACAGCCTGAAGCCGTTGCCGAGGGTGATCCGCCATGCGCGCCACGCTCGGTCGAGCGCGTTCGGCGCTCCGCCGGGCATGTCGTCGACCGTGTAGAGGAGCGCGATCGTCTGCGGCTGGGTGAGCGTCCACCCGAGCGCCGAATACTCGGGGGAGCCGGTGATGGAGGCGACCTCGATCATGCCGGCGCCGCGACCGGTGATGGCAGCCTCCCCGGCGGTGAGCGGCACGGGGCTCGAAAGGAACGCGGCGTTCGACCGGATGTACAGCCCGGGCCACACGAGCCGTGCGAGAGAGGCGGCTTCCTGCTCGGAGGCACTGCCGGGGACCCGGAGTGCGATCGCCTCTGATCGCACCGGGCCGAGCACCCAGATATCGAGTTCGTGCGCCTCGGCGATCTCCTGCACGCGAGCTGCGAAGTCGGCGGCATGCGGGTCGGTGTCGTGAAGGTCCGGTATCGTGGGAAGCGATCCGTACGTGCCCGGAACGGCGCCGTGCCACAATGCCACCCACGCCTCGTTGCCCACGATGAACGTCGACGCCTGCCAATCGGCGCCGAGCGCGCTGATCCCCCACCCGTCGATGAACCACTGCGCATCAAGCGGCGGAGCGCCCTCTCCGTACGGGTCCGCAAAGCATCGCCGCCAGAGGTCCTCGATGCCGTTCAATGGCTCGAACTCGAGCCGGTCGGTGATGACTCCTTCGGCAAGCGCGGTCTCCAGTCGTGCCGAGGTGACAACGGTCCCCACGCCTACGGCCACTACCGGCGGGATCTCCGGTGGCAGCACCGTCCATGCCCACACCTCGCCCCCGTGCCGCCGCTCCCACTCCAGCACCGGCTCGAAGACGGGATCGTCGGGGGGCAGCGGTCCCGAGAGTATCGCTGGTGTGGCGTCGACGGCGTACAGGCCCGCGATGTTCGACCACACCTTTGACGCGATCGGCTGATCGCCGTCGCCGAACGGTCCGAGACCGATCGCTTCGGCGCGGCGCATCGCATCCGTACCGTCGACCCAGAAGACGACCTCGTCATCGACGTTGATGGCGCCGCCGTACGTCGCACCCGACATCAGACCGAGTGAGAGCGACAGCGGCAACGACGACCACACGAGCGCTACGAACGCCACTGACACCAGCAGGGCTGCGACGGAGAACCGGACGTACCTGCGCTGGCGGTGAGATCCGGGTCGGGGCATGAGCTCACACCTCGTTCCGGCGTCCCGTGTCGGCGAGCGGCACGATCACCGTGACGGTCGCGCCCTCCTCATCGCTCACCAACTCGAGCCTCCCGCCATGCCGTGAAGCGCGCGCCGCCATCCCCTTGAGCCCTGTCGAACCCTCTGGCGCCTCGGCGGCACTGCGCACGGCGGAGCCCGACCCGTTGTCCTCGATGACGAGCACGAACCGGCCGACGGCATCGGAGCCGCCCTCGACCTTCACCTGGGTAGCGCCGCCATGTCGGGCCGCATTGGTGATGGCCTCCTCGGCGATGCACTGGAGATCCCAGCCCAGCTGCGGACTCACCGGCGCGGTGCCCGGATCGATGGTGCATTCCACGGCGATGCCGAGTCGAGCCGCCTGCGCCCCGCATACGGCCGCGATCTGGTCTTCCAACGGCACGCTCGCAAGCGCGGCGTGGATGTGTTCGCCATCATCGCCGAGGATCCCCTGCAGCTCGCCCACGGTCGCGCGGATATCCTCGGCGATCACCGCGAGCGTCTCGGCGGTGCCGTTGGTGGCCACGTCGCCCACCGATGCCACACGCTTGGACAGCGCCGAGAGCCGGTTGTAGACCTTGTCGTGCGCGTCGCGGTGCATCCGCTCGCGCTCCTCGGCCGCGCGTGCCGCGATGCGCCGCCTCCTGTCCGCCAACAGGGCCACCGGTCCGGCCACGGCGGAGACGAGCAACGCTCCGTATCCCAGCCCGAGCGCGACCCGCACGTTGCGGCCGACGAAGCGCTGCCACTCGTACCAGGCGCTGACCATCGCACCCGGCTGGTCCACCGGCATCTCGTCCCACACGACCATGTACAGGATTGTCTGAGGAGCCACACCCCCGGACCCGGGGCCTGCCCCATCGAACTGTGCGTCCAGTCCATCGTGGTCAGGGCGCCCGCCGCACCTCCTGCGAGAGCCGCCACCTCGCCCTCGAGTTCGAACGGCGTGGAAAACGCGCCCTCGGAGGTGTGCTCCAGGTACGCGGAGGGCCAGACCATCTCACCCAGAGCCGCCGCGTCGGCGCTGTCACGGCCATCGGGTGCGCGCAGCGGCACGAGCTCCGAGCGCAGCGGACCGAACACCCAGATGTCCATCTCGTGCTCACGAGCGAGTGCGTCAAGCCACTCCTCGTAATCCGCCGCGCGCGGGTCGCGCGACACGAGCGCCGGCGGCGTCACGGGCCAGGCCGTCGGATCGCCCTGGTCGGCGATCGACGACACCACGATCGCGCGCCACGCCTCGCCACCGGCGACGATGCCCGCAACGAGCTTCTCTTCGCCCTCGGTCCCCGTGCCTCCGCCGCTCATCCGTGAGAACCAGGCGGGGTCGAGCGCCGGGACGGTGGTGTCGCTCTGGTGAGCCTCGCGCCACAGCCAGTGCGCGATCCGGTCGGTGCCGTCGTCGGTCACGTCGGGGTAGAGGGGCTCCGGCCCCGCCGTCGCGGACACGGACGTGGGATCCGGCCAGATCGGCTGCAGCTCGGTCCGTGTATCGCCCCTCCCGCGTGCCGACGCCACAAGCGGCGGCGTTTCGGGCGCGCGGGCCACCCATGCCCATACGTCCGCGCCGTGCTCGCTCCCCCACTCGAGCACCGGTGCGTACACCTCCGAGCCGGCGGCGAAAGGAGCCTCCACGCCGGGCCGGAGTCCGGCAAGCGCGGCAGGCTCCGCGTTCGCGCGGAACCATGTCTCCTGGGCGGCGGCCGCGAACGAAGACGGGTCGAACTCGCCGCTGCTGGTGGTGCCGCTCAGGCCGGCCTCCTGGCTCATCCGTACGGCGCGCATGAGGTCGGCCGACCCCTCGATCCCGCTCTCGAACGCATTGACCGCCGCCGCCGGCGTGACCAGCATCCACAGCCCGTAGCTGAACGGCAGCGGGAGCGAGAGCACGATCATGACCACGAGCGCCAGTGCGATGAGCGGAGAGGACTGTGCGATCCGGATGGGCCAGCGCCGCTGCCTGTCACGCATCGCCATCGCCCCCCTCGGCCACGCTCCCGAGGATCGAACGCAGCTCGGCCACTGTTGACTCGATATCCTCGGACACCCCCTCCACTCCGGCAGCCGTGGAGCTCGACGCCCGCTCCCGCAGCGAATCCATGCGCGCCGAGAGCTCGTCGAGTTTGCTGATCACCCGAAGCTCAGCCTCCCGCTGCACGCGTGCCCGCTCGCGCTCCACCTCGATGCGCTCGCGGTAGAGCCGCTCGGCGCGGAAGGCCACAGCGGAGGCCACCACGGAGGCGAGCAACAGCACCGCAAGGACGCCGAGGATGAACGTGGGGTACGTGCCCATCCAGACCCGGAGCACGGTGATCGGCGAGCGCCCGATCTGTTCCCATAGTGCGTGCGTGGCCGGATGCGTGTCGTAGAGCGCGATGAGCGCCACCCTCGGTGCGCGGCCGCTGCCCACCAGTGCGGCCTCCACGAGATCGGCACCACCGGCGATCGCCGAGAGGTCGCGGCCGATGCCGACGGGGCCCTGGGTCATCGCCTCGAGGCGCCTGCTCTCCGCGAGACGCCAGAGCCCGGCCGTCTCCTCGGCGGTGAGGCCACGCGCAGGCCGGACCACGTGGTGCCCGGCATCGATCGGGCCCACCACGAACGCCGCGCCCTCTCCGGCGCGGGCGATCGCGTCGGCTGACTGCTGGACGGCCGGATCGGTCACCGACTGCCACATCCCGGCCATCAGCGGCTGCCCTGCGTACTCGTTGTGGGCCAGCGTGTAGGTCTCCCAGATGTGGCCTTCGAGCGTGAATGCGCTGTGTCCGATGAACCGGTCATCGTATGACTCACCGGTGCCGCCGTTGAGCTCGTGCAGATCCGCCCATACTGGCCCAACGCCGCCTCCGGCCACCAGTCGTCTGATCGACTCGAGGGTCCCGCGATCCTCGAGCTCGGTCCGTTCGGCGTCAGTGAGCACCGACTCAGAGGCCACGGACGAGACCGCGACCGGCGGCGCGGGGTCGCTCGAGATCACGAACACCGCAACGGCCGCGTCGTACTCGGCCTCGTACTCGTCGATCCGTTCGAACGCGAGCGCGGCCTCCGCGGCACCCAGCTCCCTGGGCGCCCCGGTCTCGTCGAGGACCTCGGGCTCCACATCGGCAAGCGCCGAGGAGACGCTTCCCGCCAGACTGCCGAGCGGCGTCCAGCCCACCACCGACGTGACGCCCTCCCACGGCTCGAGGCCCTTCTGCTGGCGCAGGATCGCCTGCATCACGGTCACCTGCGTCTCGTCCGCGCTGTACACGAACCCGTCGCTTCCCACGGCGCCCAGGCCGAGCAGCGGCATCAGGCCGGTGGTGCGTGCCTCGGTGGGTACGCCGAACCACGCCGTGGCCATCAACGCGATCACCAGCAGCGGCGAGAGCTGGAGGACACGGTAGCGCCACAGGTCACGCTTCATGACGTCGCCCCCTCGACCAACCGCCGGAACGCCTCTGAGCGACTCGTGGCGCCGAGGGCGTCGTACGCGGCCGCGATGCGCTTGTTCACGGTGCTCACCGAGACCTGTAGCTCGTCAGCGATCTCACGCGCGGACAGGCCCGCCACGCAGAACAGGTAGACCGTCTTGCGTACGGCTTCTGTGAGTTCCACACCTTCGGTGCCCTCGGGCAGCACCTCTGCCGAGTAGCGGCCCACGTTGCCAAGGGTCTCCACCAAGCTCTCCGCGATGCGCTTCGAGAGAACGAAACGGCCTTCGGCGGCACGAACGACCGCGGTGGCGATGCGCTCGGCGGCCTCGTTCTTCCAGATGTAGCCATCGGCGCCGGCGGCAACGGCCGCCTGCACGGTTGCGTCATCCGATGACACGCTCGTGATCAGGATGCGCGCGGCAGGCGCGGCGCGCCGAATGGCGGCGATCCCCTCGATGCCGGCGCGCTCCCCCTCGGCAAGCCGCACGTCGAGCAGCACGACATCGGGGTGCGAGAAGCGGTCGGCCGACGCCGCGAGCACCGTCACCGCCGCCGGGACGCTGTCCTCGGCTCCCCATACCCGGGTGCGTGCGTCACGCGCCACGAGCGCCGACAGCGCGTCGCGCGCGTAGAAATCGTCGTCCACGATGAGAACCCGTACCGCCCCCGCCGTTTCCACCTGTCCCCCCTCGGTCAAGGTGTGTCCCGTGCGAGACCACTATCGCGTGCGCGGGCGCGCAACGACAAGGGCAGTTTGTGGTACTTGTGAGCGCGCTTGAGGGCAGCCCGCGGTTACGCGTTCGCTCCGTGGCAGTACTTGTACTTCTTGCCGCTGCCGCAGGGGCACGGCTCGTTGCGGCCCACGTTCGCGTAGGGGTCGCTCTTGTCCTTCACCACGGTAGCGGCGCCGGGCGCGGAGGGCTTGCGGGCGTTGGCTGCCGCAGCCTGCGCCATGGCCTCGCTCGCGCCGCCGCCCACGGCGGCCGAGGCCGCCTGCATGCCTGCCGCCGCCTGCTCGCGCGCACCGCCGAAGATGGTGGACTCCGTGGGCGCCGAGTACGTCACGCGCGTCACCTCGGGTGCGGCCGGCGCGGGCTGCTCGGCCACCTGGATGTGCATGATCGTGCGCAGGAAGTCGCGGTTGATCTCATCCACGAGGAACTTGAACGCCTCGTACGCTTCGGCCTTGTACTCCACGAGCGGGTCGCGCTGGCCGATGGCGCGCAGGCCGATGCCGTCGCGCAGGTAGTCCATCTCGAGCAGGTGGTTCATCCAGCGGGCGTCGATCACGCGCAGCATCACGTAGCGCTCCAGCGCACGGACCTGCTGCTCGCCGAAGGTGGCTTCCTTGTCCTCGTAGAGCTTGAGCACCTTGGCCGAGAGCAGGTCAGCGAGCTCGAAGGGGTTCTCGACGGCCTTGGCCTCGGCGTCTACCAGCGCCGCGCCGGTGATCTCGTGCAGCTGCTCGGCGAGGTTGTCCCAGTCCCACTCCTCCGAGTAGCTCTTCTCGGGACACGTCTCGGCCACGATGCCGGCGACCGTCTCCTCGATCATCTCCTCAACGCGCGCGCGGATGTCCTTGCCGTCGAGGATGAGGTTGCGCTCGCCGTAGATCACCTGGCGCTGCTTGTTCATCACGTCGTCGTACTCGAGCACGTACTTGCGGCTCGCGAAGTTCTGCGCCTCCACCTGCCGCTGCGCGCTCTCGATCGCCTTGGAGACCATGCCCGCCTGGATGGGCATGTCGTCGGGGATGTCGGTCTTGGCCATGAACGCGCCGATGCGGTCCATCCTGCCGCCGCCGAAGAGGCGCATGAGGTCGTCCTCGAGCGAGAGGTAGAACTGCGAGACGCCCGGGTCGCCCTGGCGGCCGGAGCGGCCGCGGAGCTGGTTGTCGATGCGGCGCGAGTCGTGGCGTTCGGTGCCGATGACCGCCAGACCGCCGGCGGCCACCACGGCCTCGTGCTCCACGGCGCACACGCGCTTGGACTCGGCGAACGCCTCGGCGTGCTGCTCCTCGGTGGCCTCCGCCGGATCGATGCCGCGATCGCGCAGCAGCTGCTCGGCAAGCGCCTCGGGGTTGCCGCCGAGGATGATGTCGGTACCACGGCCGGCCATGTTGGTGGCGATGGTGACGGCGCCCTTGCGACCCGCCTGCGCGATGATGTGCGCCTCCATCTCGTGGAACTTGGCGTTCAGCACGCTGTGCGGGATACCGCGACGCTTGAGCTGCGCCGAGAGACGCTCGGAGTTCTCGATGGAGATAGTGCCCACGAGGCACGGCTGCCCGGCGGCGTAGCGCTCGGCGATCTCCTCGGTCACGGCGCCGAACTTGGCGTCGATCGTGCGGTAGATGAGGTCGTTGCGGTCGTCGCGCACCATGGGCCGGTTTGGCGGGATCACCACGACCGGGAGGTTGTAGATCTCGCGGAACTCGGAGTCCTCGGTCACCGCGGTACCGGTCATGCCGGCGAGCTTGGCGTACAGGCGAAAGAAGTTCTGCAGCGTGATGGTGGCGAGCGTCTGGTTCTCCTCGCGCACGTGCACGCGCTCCTTGGCCTCCACGGCCTGGTGCAGACCGTCCGACCACCGGCGGCCGTACATGATGCGGCCGGTGAACTCATCCACGATGAGCACCTCGCCGTCCTTGACCACGTACTCCACGTCGCGGTGGAAGAGATACTGCGCCTTCAAGGCCTGCTGCAGATGGTTGACCATCTGGCCGGACGGATCCGCATAGAGGTCCTCGATGCCGAGGAGCTGCTCCACGCGCGCGATGCCGGACTCCGTGGGGGCCACGGTGCGCTTGGCCTCGTCGAGCTCGAAATCCTCGTCGATCTTGAGGCGCGGTGCGATCTTGGCGAAGCTCTTGTAGGTGTCCGCCGAGCGGGTGCCGGCGCCGGAGATGATGAGCGGGGTGCGCGCCTCGTCGATCAGGATCGAGTCAACCTCGTCCACGATGGCGAAGTGGTGACCGCGCTGCACCCGGAGCTCGGGGCGCGTGACCATGTTGTCGCGCAGGTAGTCGAAGCCGAACTCGGTGTTGGTGCCGTATGTGATGTCGGCGGCGTACGCGGGCTTGCGCGTAGCCGGGTCCATGCCCGCCTGCACAAGACCCACCTCGAGGCCGAGGAAGCGGTAGACCTGGCCCATCCACTCGCTGTCGCGACGGGAGAGGTAGTCGTTCACGGTGACCACGTGCACGCCCTTGCCCTCAAGCGCGTTGAGGTACACGGGCAGCGTGGCCACGAGCGTCTTGCCTTCACCGGTCTTCATCTCAGCGATGTTGCCGCGGTGGAGCACGATGCCGCCGATCATCTGCACATCGAAGTGGCGCATGCCGAGGGTGCGCTTGGCCGCCTCACGCACAACGGCGAACGCCTCGGGGAGCAGCTCGTCGAGCGTCTCCCCCGCCTCGAGGCGATCACGGAACTCGCCCGTCTTGCCGCGGAGCTCATCGTCTGAGAGCGGCTCGATGGAGGGCTCGAGCGCGTTGATCCGCTCAACGATCGCGTCGTACTCGCGGAACTGCTTGCCCTCACCGGCGGTGAGGAGCTTGGTCAAGAAGTTAGCCATGGAAACGCTCCTTGAGGAGGCGTGATGATCGGGCCTACGAACCTGGAGATTGTAGCATGGGGCCGATGACGCCGAAGCAGCCGGCGAGCAGCGTCACCGCATCTCCACAGTGGTGCGGAAGAGGCTGGAAGCCCTTAGGCTCCCAGCCTCTCAGCGACGACTCCACAGACCCGCACACCCGCTCGCCTCGCTAGTGCCCCTCAGGAGGTCTCCCGTCTCCTCACCGCTTGGCTCACGCGTGATACGCGCTGGCCCTTCGGCAGTCTGTCGGGCCGCTGCAAGAACATCCTACGAGACGCTGCTGAACCCGTCCTAAACTGGATGTTAATCGTCCGATTCTCCGTCTGGCGGCTCGGTAGAGCTATCGTCCTCCATCGCCAGAACCGCCTGGAAGAGCCGATTGGTTTCCGAGCATGGGTCGATACCTAGATCGTCGACGAGGCGACTCCGGCAGGTGTTGTAGGTGTCGATTGCGCCGCTGCGCTGACCGGAGTTCATCTGGCATTTCATCATCAGTTGGTAGATATCCTCCCTGAGGTGGTCTATGTCCGATGCCCTTCGCAAGAAGGCCATAGCCGTGTCGTATTGCGCAATGTCGAATGCTGCCTGCGCGCCTGTGACCATCGCGTCGCAGAACTCCCGCCGCGTGCGATTCCTCTCCTCCTCGAACCACTTCTCGTAGATGTCGATGGGAAGGAGGTCGCCCCGGTAGATATCAGAGAGCCGAAGCGCTGTCGCGACCACTACCTCCGATTCGCCCTCAATCCTGGCGGATCGCAAGGTACGAAGTTCAGTCTGGAACTCGTCCAGGTCGGACCTCACCAGATCAGTCAGCCACAGTGCATCGTTGTTGGACCCGGCGAAGATGTCGACCCGGACATCCTTGTTTCCGCACGCAAGCACCCTGCGGAGGCCGCTCCACGTCACATAGAGATTGCGCAGTGCACGTTCACGCTCCATGTGGGACCACAGACGCTCGACCATCGCGTCCCTCGTCATCTCGCGACCTGGGTGACAAGCGAGCATCAGCAGCATCAGACGCCCCTTGCGTTTCTCCCATCCCTTCTCTGGGATCGCGCCGAACGACGTCGTGACCTCGAGTCTGCCGAACATCCGGAGATTGCAGAACGCCTCGGGCTTAGCGCCATCGGTTGCAGGTGCGGGATCACCACCGGCAGCGCCGTATCGCCGCCGAAGAATGGTTGCCTTGTCGGCGGGCAGGTCTTGCTCCGCGAGATCCAACCCCGTGCCGACCAATTCATGGGGCAGCAACCTTAGGATCCTGGACGGCAGGAGCGCCCGTCCCAGCGAGACACCGACGAGCCCGAGGAGACCAGGAAACGCACGGATGTAGCAGGCCAGTGTCATGTTCGCGGATCCACTCAGCATGTACTCCTTGTGGCGCCTGAGCCGTGTGATCGCCTTTCCGGCCGCACCCCTCCGCCTGTCAATCTCCGCAAGCACCAAATCGCACCGAAGAAGGTGACCCGTCGCATCCTGCACGAGCGGTACGGACATGACCCGGATGATGCCCTCCTCGGCAGCATCGACATCGCCGAGTGCAAGCTGACTCGCAGCAATCTCGATTTGTGCCATGAGCCGGATGACGTCGACAGCC
>Ga0209066_10003925_pt1 | contig 16578 bp, 12 predicted proteins | sample All_14_2_FD_187198 | JGI IMG/M metagenome (GOLD analysis project Ga0209066, IMG submission 187198) | Freshwater microbial communities in response to fracking from Pennsylvania, USA - Allegheny Zone_MetaG_DW_15 (SPAdes) (version 2) ...
GGACAGAGGCGTCCAGAGTGTAGCGGCCCGGCAGGCGCAACTCGACCTCGCGGCCGCCGCCCACACCGGCGACCAGCACGATCTCCCCGCCCCGGTTTCCCGCCACGGCCTGGAGACGCCGCTTGAGGGCGTCGATCTCGGCGCTGCGCGGCGCCACGTGCACGCGCAGGCCGGCGACGGCGTTCTCGATGAGCCGGTCGACGGGCTCGGCGTCGTCGCCGAAGAACCGCACCTCGCCGTCGCGCGCCTTGGCCCGCACCCGGATGGACACCGCCTTGCCGGGCTCCAGGAGCTCGCGGCACTTGCGCAGGGATTCCGGCGGGAACAGCACCTCATACTCCCCGGTCGGGTCGGAGAAGGTGACGAAGGCGAACTTCTCGCCGCTCGACTGCGAGGCCCGCTCCTGCTTGCGCCGCACGACCCCGGCCATGCGGAAGGCCTCGGCCCCGGCCTCGGCCTTGGCCACGGCGTCGGTGTAGAGGTCGGTGCGCTTGCGCCGCAGCGCCTCGACCATGTCGTCGAGCGGATGGCCCGACAGATAGAAGCCGACGGCCGCCAGCTCCTCGTCGAGCCGCTGCACCGGGTTCCACGCCTCGGCCTTGGGCAGGCGCGGGCGCGCGGCCTCGGCTTGGTCGCCGCCGAACAGGCTGGCCTGCGACGACGCCCGCTCGGCCGCCACGCTCTGGCCATAGGCCGACAGGGCGTCGGCCGCCGCGACGATCAGAGCGCGGTTCGGCTGCAGGCAGTCCAGCGCGCCGGCCCGGGCCAGGGTCTCCAGCGCGCGCTTGTTCACCTGCTTGGGATCGACGCGCTCGACGAAGTCGAAGAGGTCGCGGAAGGGCCCGCCGGCGCGGCGCACCTCGACCACATGCTCCATCGCCTGCAGGCCGACGTTGCGCACGCCGCCCAGCGCGTACAGCACCTCTCCGTTCGCCACCTCGAAATCCGCGCCCGAGCGGTTCACGCACGGCGGCTGGATCTTCACCCCGAAGCGCTTGGCGTCCTGGTAGAACACCGCCAGCTTGTCGGTGTTGGAGATGTCGAGGCTCATCGACGCGGCGAAGAACTCCACGGGCGCGTTCGCCTTGAGCCACGCCGTCTGGTAGCTGACGACGGCATAGGCCGCCGCGTGGCTCTTGTTGAAGCCGTAGCCTGCGAACTTGTCGACGAGGTCGAAGATCGCGCCGGCCTGATCGGCGCCCACGCCCTTTTCCGCCGCCCCGGAGATGAAGCGCGCGCGCTGCTGCTCCATCTCCTCCTTCTTCTTCTTGCCCATCGCCCGGCGGAGCAGGTCGGCTTCGCCCAGCGAATAGCCCGCCAGGATCTGGGCGATCTGCATCACCTGCTCCTGGTAGACGATGATGCCGTAGGTCTCCCTGAGCACCGGCTCCAGCGAGGGGTGCAGGGTGTCGATGGGCTTGCGGCCGAACTTGCAGTCGATGAAGGCCGGGATGTTGTCCATCGGGCCCGGGCGATAGAGCGCGCCCACGGCGGTGACGTCCTCGATCGAGCCGGGGCGCAGCTGCCGCAGGGTGTCGCGCATCCCCTGCCCTTCAAGCTGGAACACGCCCACGGTCAGCGCCTGGGACATCAGCTCGTAGGTCTTCTCGTCGTCGAGCGGCAGGTCCGACATGACGACCCCGGCGCCGCGCTGGTCGAGATACTTCAGCGCCCGGTCGATCACCGTCAGCGTCTTCAGACCCAGGAAGTCGAACTTCACCAGGCCCGCGCTCTCGACCCACTTCATGTTGAACTGGGTGGCCGGAAGCTCCGATCGCGGGTCGCGGTAGAGCGGCGTGAGCTCCGTCAGGGGCCGGTCGCCGATCACCACCCCGGCGGCGTGGGTCGAGGCGTTGCGGTAGAGCCCCTCCAGCTGCAGCGCGATATCCAGCAGACGCGCCACGGCCTCGTCCTCGTCCTTGGCCTGGCGCAACCGCGGCTCGATCTCAATGGCCTTGGCCAGGGTCACCGGATTGGCCGGATTGGCCGGCACCATCTTGGCCAGCCGGTCGACCTGACCGAGCGGCAGCTGCAGCACCCGGCCCACGTCGCGCAGCACCGCGCGCGCCTGCAGCGTTCCGAAGGTGATGATCTGGGCCACGCGGTCGCGCCCGTAGCGCTGCTGCACGTAGGAGATCACCTCCTCCCGCCGCTCCTGGCAGAAGTCGATGTCGAAGTCGGGCATCGAAACCCGCTCGGGATTCAGGAAGCGCTCGAAGAGCAGCCCGTAGCGCAAGGGATCCAGGTCGGTGATGGTCAGCGACCAGGCCACCAGGGAGCCGGCGCCTGAACCCCGTCCCGGTCCCACGGGAATTCCCCGCGCCTTGGCCCACTTGATGAAGTCCGACACGATCAGGAAGTAGCCCGAGAAGCCCATCTGGCAGATGACGCCGATCTCGCGCTCCAGGCGGGCCACGTACTCGGCCTCGTCGGCGGCGGTCTGGCGCAGCGAGGCCAGGCGCGCCTTCAGGCCCTCCCGCGCCTGGTGGGCCATTTCCTCGTCTTCGCTCCGACCGCCCTCGGTCGGGAACCGCGGCAGGATCGGGTCGCGCTTCTTGACCATGAAGGCGCAGCGCCGAGCGATATCGAGGGTGTGGTCGCAGGCCTCCGGCAGGTCGGCGAACAGGGCGCGCATGTCCGCCGCCGGCTTGAACCAGTGCTCGGGCGTGACGCGGCGGCGCTCGTCCTGGCCGATGAAGGCGCCGTCAGCGATGCACAGCAGCGCGTCATGCGCCGCGTAGAGATTCTGGGTCGCGAAATAGACGTCGTTGGTGGCGACCAGCGGCACGTCGAACTCGTAGGCGTAGGCCACCAGCTCCGGCTCGGCGGCGGCCTGGGCCGGCAAGCCGTGCCGTTGCAGCTCGATGTAGAAGCGGTCGCCGAACACCCGCGCCATCTCCGCGAGCGCCGCGCGCCCCTCGGCGACCTTGCCGGCGGCCAGCAACGGATCCACCGGGCCGTCGACGCCGCCGGAGAGCAGGATCAGGCCCTCGGCGTGCTCGGCCACCGTCTCCCAGGGCACGCTCGGCTCGGCGCTGGCCTCGGCGTCCAGGAAGGCGATGGAGGAGAGCCTGGAAAGATTGAGGTAGCCCGCCTCGCTCTGGGCCAGCAGCACCACCGTCGGCGTGCGCGCCCAGCGTTCCGACGGGCCCTCGCCGATTCCGATGACCGGCAGGGCGCAGCCGATGATCGGCTGAACGCCGGCGTCCTTGGTGGCGACCGAGAACTCGAGCGCGCCGAACAGGTTGGCCCGGTCCGTGAGGGCGACGGCCGGCATCTCGGCCTTGGCGGCGAGCTTGCCCACAACGTCAGCCTTGATCGCGCCCTCAAGCAGCGAATAGGCCGAGCGGACGCGCAGATGGACAAATCCTTCGCCGCCCGCGCTCATCCGCCTCTCCCGAAGTCCAGGCCGTTCAGGCCACCAGCTGGGCCATCACGCACATCATCCAAACGAACCCCGCCACGGATGCAAATGCCAGCGATTCCCGCGCCAAACGAACCATGAGCCGAACCCTCTTGATAATGTTCCTTGTATGTTCTTATTCTGGTTTTGTTCTCACCGTCAAGTCCGGAGATACGCCGTGGACCAGCGCCTCAGCCTGATCACCCTGGGGGTCGACGACCTCGCCCGCGCCCGGCGCTTCTATGAGGCGGGCCTCGGCTGGACGCCGCTGCAGGCGCTGGACGAGGTGTGCTTCTATCAGCTGCCGGGCCTGGCGCTCGCGCTGTTCGGGCGCGAAGCCCTGGCCGAGGACGCGCAGCGCCCGATCGACGGACGTTTCAGCGGCGTCGCCATCGCCATCAACGAGCCGTCTGCGGCTGACGTCGACCGGCTGTTCGCCGAGGTGCAGGCGGCCGGAGCGACCGTCCTGAAAGCGCCGCGGGCCGCGCCTTGGGGCGGCTACTCCGGCTATTTCGCGGACCTGGACGGCCACGTCTGGGAAGTCGCCTACAATCCCGGCTGCACCATCCATCCGGATGGACGCACGACCTTCTGAGCCGGCCTCAGAACCGGTGCGGCTCCAGGTGGCCGTCCTTGAGGGCGTAGACGCGGTCCATGTGCCGGGCGAGCTCGAAGTTGTGGGTGGCGACCACGGCGGCCACCCCCTCCTCCCGCGCCAGGGCGTACAGGCTTTCGAAGACGCTTCCCGAGGTGCCCGGGTCCAGGTTGCCCGTCGGCTCGTCGGCCAGCAGGAGGCGCGGCGAGTTCGAGAGCGCCCGGGCGATAGCCACGCGCTGCTGCTCCCCGCCGGAGAGCTGCGCCGGCTGGTGCTCGACGCGCTCGGCCAGGCCCAGGTCGGACAGAAGCGCCGCGGCCCGCGCTCGCGCGGCCTTGCGCGAGGCGCCGGCGATCATCAGCGGCAGGGCCACGTTGTCGAGCGCCGAGAACTCCGGCAGCAGGTGGTGGAACTGGTAGACGAAGCCGATCGTGGCCAGCCGCACTCGCGTGCGCGCGCGATCCGACAGATCGGTGCAGTCCCGCCCCTCGATCACGATGCGACCGGCGTTGGGATGCTCGAGCAGTCCCGCGGCGTGCAGCAGCGAGGACTTCCCCGACCCCGAGGGGCCGACAAGGCCCACGATCTCGCCGGGGGCCACGTCGAGGTCCACGCCGCGCAGCACCGTCAGCGGTCCCGCGCCGGTGACGTAGGTCCGCTCCAGGCCGCGGATCGACAGGACCGGCTCACTCATAGCGAAGCGCCTCCACCGGATCGAGACGCGAGGCCCGCCACGCCGGCGGCAGCGTGGCCAGGAACGACATCACCAGCGAGAAGCTGACGATCACCAGCACCTCGGCCCAGTCCACCTTGGCGGGCACATGGGAGAGGAAATAGACGTCGGAGTTGAAGACCTGCGCGCCGGTCGCCCACTCCACGGCCTTCTGGATCGGCTCGATGAAGGTGCAGAACAGGACGCCCAGCAGGAAGCCTGCGAGCGTGCCGAGCGCGCCCACCGAGGCGCCCGCCATGAAGAAGATGCGCAGGATCGAGCCCCTCGGCGCGCCCATGGTGCGCAGGATGGCGATGTCGCGGCCCTTGTTCTTCACCAGCATGACGAGGCCGGAGATGATGTTCATGGCCGCGATCGCCACCAGCATCATCAGGATCAGGCGCATGACGTTGCGCTCGACCTTCAGGGCGCCCCAGAAGGCGGCGTTCTTCTCGGTCCAGTCGGTGATGATCGCGGCCGGGCCCGAGGCGCGGGCCACAGCCGGCTTCATGTCGATGGCCTTGTCGGCGTCGGCCACGCGGATCTCGATGAAGTCGATGGCCGTGTCCCGCCCGAAGAACAGCTGGGCCTGGTCGAGCGGCATGTAGATGAAGGCCTGGTCGTATTCGCTCATGCCGACGCTGAAGGTGGCCGCGACGGTGTAGGTCTTGCGCTGCGGCGTCGCGCCGAAGGCGGTCGCGCCGCCGGTGGGCGAGATCAGCGTCAGGGGATCGCCCGGCTGGAGCCCGAGATTCTCGGCCAGCCTCTGGCCGACCACGATCAGGTCGCCGCCGTACTCGCCGGCGCCGAACCCGTCCAATGAGCCGCCGACGATGTTGTCGGAGATGATCGAGGTCGCCTCGAGATCGGCGGGGGTGACCCCTCGCACGATGGCGCCGCTGATCTGGCCCATGCCGAGCGCCATGGCCTGGGCCTCGACGACGGGGGTGACCTGCACCACGCCGGGCAGTTCACGCACGTCGCGGACGATGCGGTCGCGGTCGGGCGTCGCGAGGATGCCGCCGGAAATGTAGAGGTGGCCGTTGAAGCCGAGCATGCGGTCGAGCAGCTCGGCGCGGAAGCCGTTCATCACCGACATGACGATGATCAGCACAGCGACGGCGAGCATGATGCCGATGAACGAGATCACGGAGATCAGCGCCACGCCGCCCTGACTGCGCTTGGCGCGCAGGTAGCGCCCGGCCAGCATCCGTTCCCATTGTCCGAAGGGCGGCGCGCGCCCGGCCAGTCCGTTCACGCGCGCATGGCTCCGCGGCGGACGGTGCGTTCGGCGCGACCGGTCTTCGGCCAGGATTTAGGCCAGGATCTAGGCATGTCGGCGTTCCTGCCCCTCGATGCGCGCCAGATAGCGCCCGGCCGGACTCCTTGGCAATGTCGCGGGCGAAATGATGGCGAAGAGAAAGAGGGCCGCCTGCGCGAAGCGGGCGGCCCTCAAGTCATCGGGGAAAACGCCACGGGACGGACCCAACTTGATCCGTCGCGGTGCCCCAGTGGTAACGCAGGTTACGCCTTCCGCGGCGACAGGTGACGGCGCCTGGACGCGGAACCCTGGATTCGCACAAGATTTGAGCGATCCGCCGCCCGCGGATGCGAATGGATCGGGCGGTTCAGCGGCCCGACGGCAGATGCGGCAGCGGCACGATCTTGAAGTGGATCACCAGCCAGACGATCGCGAAGATCAGGGCCGAGACCCAGGTCGTCGTGATGAACTTGCGCTTAAGCTTGGGGTCGACCGGCGCGCCGGGATCGCCCCCGTCGCCACGGTCGATTCCCGCCTCATGGTGGCTCTGGACGCCGATCGGCAGCACCGCGAACAGCACCGTCCACCAGAGCGTCAGATAGATCGCCACCGCGGTGAAGGGCGTCATCAGTGCGCGCCCTTCGGCGTTTCCATGAGCTCGACCAGAACGCCGCCCATGTTCTTGGGGTGCACGAAGATCACCGGCGTGCCGTGGGCGCCGATGCGCGGCTCTCCCGTGCCGAGCACGGTGGCGCCCTTGGCGCGCATGTCGTCGCGTGCGGCGATGATGTCCTCGACCTCGAAGCAGATGTGATGCTGGCCGCCCGCCGGGTTCTTGGCGAGGAAGCCGTGTACGGGCGAGTTTTCGCCGTAGGGCTCGATCAGCTCTATCTGGCTGTTGGGCAGGTTCACGAAGCAGACCCACACGCCTTGTTCGGGCATGGAGAACTTCTCGCCGATGGACGTCGCGCCGAGCACGTCGCGATAGAGCTTCACCGACTCGTCGATAGAGGGCGTGGCGACGCCCACGTGGTTGAGTTTCCCGATCATGGCCTGCCTATACGCCGAGCCGACGCCCGCGGCCAGATCACCCCGCGGAAGGCCGGGCCAGGACATGTTGACGCGTCCGGCGGTTCACCCGGCGAACACGGCGCCCGAGGCCAGCAAGGCCTCGATCCGTTCGGCGGGCAAGCCGAACTCCGCGAGCAGTTCGACGGTGTGCTCGGCGAGATCTGGCGTCGGCCCCCAGCCCTCGGCCCGGGATCGGCCGAAATCAGCGAAGGCGCGAGGGCCGCGCACCTCGCCCAGCCGCGGGTGGACCCAGGAGGCCAGGAAGCCGTTCGCCTCGAGCCACGGGTCGCTCAGCGCTTCCTCGGGGCGCAGGACGGGCGCGGCGGCGGCTCCGGCCGCCAGAAGCGCCGCCAGCGCCTCGCCCCGGGGCCGGCCGGCCAACGCCGCCTCGATCCGGCCCGCGAGCGGCCCGTCGCGAGCCTCGGCGAGGGGGTCGGCGCCCATGTCGACGCCGAGCGCGCGGCCGACGCCTTCGACCTCGGCGGGGGTCTCGCAGACCAGGCCGATCCAGCCGTCCGCGCAGCGATAGAAGCGGTGGAGCGCGGCGACGCCCAGACAGTCCTCGCCCCCCAGGTCCGCGTCGGGCCGACCGGCATAGGTCACCAGTTCGCCCAACTGGAAGAGAAGGCTCTGCGCCATGAGGCTGGTCAGGACCTCCTGGCCCTCGCCGGTGCGTTCGCGGGCGTTCAGGGCCGCCAGCACGGAGGCCGCGACCACGGCAGCGGTCGCCACGTCGTTCACGGCGATGGTGTGCAGGATCGGGTCGCCCTCCCCGCCCTGGGCGGCCATCATGCCGCCTTCGGCCTGGAGCAGCGGGTCGAACCCCGGCAGGGCCGCGCGCTCGCCTGTGTCGCCATAGGCGTTTATCGAACAGGAGATGATCCGCGGATTGACCGCCCGCAACGCGGGATAGTCGATGCCGAGCCGGCTTCGGACACCGAACCGGTAGTTGTCGATGACGACGTCGGCGCTCCGGGCCAGCTCGAGGAAGAGGTCACGCGCCGCGGGCTGCTTGAGATCCAGGCCGAGGCCGCGGCAGCCGCGGTTGTAGCCCAGGAACTGGGCCCCGTCGGACCGGAAGGGATCGGCGTCGGGCGACTCGATCTTGACGACGTCGGCGCCCAGGCTGGCCAGGATCCCCCCCGCGTAAGCTCCGGCGATCACGGTGCCCAGGTTCAGCACCCGCACGCCGGCGAGCGGCCCGCCGGGCCGTTCGCCTCCTGCGCTGGGCGTCCGGGCCGGCCAGTCGGGGGCGACCAGCGCGTCTTGAGGCAGGCCTCTGATCACGGCCGGGCTGGCGCTGAACTTGGCCGGCGGCCCGGGCATGGCCACCTCGCCCAGCTCCGGATGGACGAAGACCTGCCTCAGGCCTGCCTCGGCCACGGTGGGGCCGGCGAACCAGTCCTCGCGTCGGCGCACGGGCGCGCAGGGCACGTCATGGGCCTGGAGCAGCTCCAGCCAGTCGGCCCTCGGCTGGGTCTCGAAAATGCCGCTCAGCAGGTCGCGGGCGGCGACCATGTCGATCTCCATGACCTCGAACAGGTCCTCCAGGCCCAGCGCCTCATAGGTGCGGCGATAGAAGTTGGTGAACAGCGTGCCGAGGAAGAACCATTCGCCGTCAGCGCACTGGTAGAGGCGATAGCGCGGGTTGGCGCCCGGCGGGGTGCCGCGCGGCAGCGGAGGAACCGCGGCGATCCGCATCAGCGGGGAAACCTCGCTGGAGGCGTGCAGCCCGCTGACGGTCACCGCCTGGCCCTGCCCGCTGCGCGAACGCTCGAGAAGCGCGGCGCCGACCGCGGCCGAGCCCATGACGCCCTGGGCGTAGGCGGTCAGCGGCAGGACGAGGTGCACGGGCTGATCGGCGTATGCGCCCTGCCGGAACGCCGAGCCGGTCAGGCCGGCGAGCAGCAGGGGGTGCGGCCGAAGCGAGCTCCAGCGGCCGGTTGTCCCGTAGGGCGGCGCCCAATAGTGAACCAGCGCTCCGTGCGCGGCGGTGAGGCTCGCGGCGTCCAGGCCAAGCGCCTCCAGGCGTCCCGGCGGGTCGTCGAAGATCGCCACGTCGGCGCCGGCGATCAGCGCCCGCGCGGCGGCCCGGCCATCCGGCGCATCGACGTCGAGGGTGAGAACCTGCTTGTTCCGGTTGAAGGCGAGCCAGCCCGGCTGGGTCCTCCCCCGCTCGCCGCCCGGCGGTTCGACCTTCACCACCTCGGCGCCGAGGTCGCCAAGCAGCATGGCCGTCATCGGCCCGGCGATTCCCTGGCTGAAGTCGACGACGCGCAGGCCGGAATAGGCGGTCATGCTGGCTCCCCGGATCGGCGCCGTTGCCTCGGCGTTTCTTCGGGAGTCATCAAACGCAGGGAATGGCCCGGCGACAAGCCCGGGCGTACCGAAACCTAGATTCGCAGGACCGTGGTCTCCACGACCGGCCGGCGGCCCCAGATCCGCTGGCTCGCCTTCTTGACCGCGCGCGACATCGCCGTCTCGATCGCCTCGTCGTCGTCCCGCTGGTCGCCGGACAGCTTCTTGAGCGCGGCCTCGGCTTCCTCGGCCAGGTCGTCGAGCACGTCGTCGAGGGGATAGTCCTCGTCCGTGGGCAGGCCGAGGGCGCGCACCTGCGGGCCGGAGACGATGCGGCTCTTGCCGTCCAGCGCCACCGCGACGCTCAGCACGCCGTTGTGTGCCGCGTGGCGGCGCTCGCGCAGCGCCTCGCCGTTCTCGGGCGTCAGCACGCCCGCATCGACGAACAGGCGCCCGGCGGGCACCTCGTCGATGATCTCGGCGCGTCCCGGGGCGAGCCGCACCATGTCGCCGTTGCGCGGCGTGACCTGCTGCGGAACCTGCAGGTCGCGGGCGAAGGCGGCGTGCTCCTGGAGATGGCGGCGCTCGCCGTGGGTCGGCACGGCGATCTCCGGCCGGGCCCAGCGATACATCTGGGCCAGCTCGTCGCGGCACGGGTGCCCCGAAACGTGGATGCCGGGATGGTCGCGCTCGGTGTAGAGGCGCACGCCCCTGTCGGCGAGACGGTTCTGCAGGTTGCGGATGGGCACCTCGTTGCCCGGGATCACCCGCGAGGAGAACACGCAGGAGTCGCCCGCGCCCAGCTTCACGTGCGGGTGGGTGCCGTCGGCGATACGCGCCAGCGCCGCGCGCGGCTCGCCCTGGCTGCCGGTGCACAGATAGAGGATCTGCTCCGGCGGGAAATGGCCGGCTTCGTTCTCGCTGACGAACGGCTTGATGTCCTCCATGAGGCCGACGGCCTTGGCGGCGGAGGACATGCGGTGCATCGAGCGGCCCACCAGGCAGACGCGCCGTCCGGCGGTCTCCGCGGCGCGGATCACCGAATCCATGCGCGCCACGTTGGAGGCGAAGCAGGACACGGCCACCTTTCCCTTCAGCCCGCCGATCAGTCCCGTCAGGGCCACCCGCACGTCGGCCTCGGAGCCCGCGACGCCGTCGACGAAGACGTTGGTGGAATCGCACACCATGGCCAGCACGCCCTCGTCGCCGAGCCGCTTGATGGCGTCCTCGTCGGTGACGCCGCCGAGCAGCGGGTCCGGGTCGATCTTCCAGTCGCCGGTGTGCAGCACCGCGCCCAGCGGCGTGCGGATGGCCAGGCCGTTGGGCTCGGGGATCGAATGGGTGAGCGTGATCAGCTCCAGGTCGAACGGCCCGAGGGTCAGCGTTCCTCCCAGCGGGATCTCCGTGATCTCGGCCTCGCCCTCGATGCCGGCGTCACGCAGCTTCTCGCGCAGGATGAAGGCGGTGAAGGGCGTGGCGTAGAGCGGCGCGCGCAGCTTGGGCCAGAGCCAGGCCACCGCGCCGATGTGGTCCTCGTGGGCGTGGGTCAGCACGATGCCCAGGATGTCGTCGGCGTGTTCGACGATGAATTGCGGGTCGGGCAGGATGACCTCGACGCCAGGCGTCGTCTGGTCGCCGAAGGTGATGCCCAGGTCGACGACGATCCACTTCCTCGCATGCGGCGGGCCGTAGCCGTAGAGGTTGAAGTTCATGCCGATCTCGTTCGATCCGCCGAGCGGCAGGAAGACGAGTTCGTCGGTGTCCTTCGCCTTGGCCATCAGGCCTTGGCCATGTTGCGGCGGTGAATTTCGAGCAGGCCGCGGATCGTCAGGTCGGGGTCGAAGTGGTCGATGGCCATGGTGGCTCCGTGGAACAGCGAGGCGACGCCGCCGGTGGCGACGACGGTCATGGGCGCACCCCACTCGGCCTTCAGCCGTGCGATGAGGCCCTCGATCAGGGCGACGTATCCCCAGAATACGCCAGATTGCATGGCGCCGACTGTATCCTTGCCGAGCACGCGCTGCGGCTTCTGGATCGCGACGCGCGGCAGCTTGGCGGCGGCGGAGTGCAAGGCCTCCATCGACAGGTTGATGCCAGGGGCGATGACGCCCCCTTCGAAGCCGCCGTCCTCGGCGATCACGTCGAAGGTGGTGGCGGTGCCCGAGTCGATGACGATGAGCGTGCCCGGATAGACGACGTGCGCGCCGATCGCGTTCACCAGGCGGTCGGCGCCGGCTTCGGAGGGCTTGTCGATGCGCACTGCGATGCCGAGCTTGGCGTTCTCTCCGATCACCAGGGGCTCGACGTGCAGGTAGCGGCGCGACAGGTTGCGCAGGTTGAAGATCGACTGCGGCACCACGCTGGATATGATGCAGGCGTCCAGAACGCTCAGCTGCAGCCCCGCATCGAAAAGAAGTTGCGAGAGCCAGACGGCGTACTCGTCGGCGGTGCGGCTGGAATCGGTGGCCGAACGCCACTGGGCGATCCACTCGGTCCCGTCGTGCACGCCGAACAGCGTGTTGGTGTTGCCCTGTTCGATGGCCAGCAGCATCAAGCCTCTCCGAAGAACACGTCGCCCGCGGTGACCCGTGTGAGCGAGCCGTCGTCGAGCCGCAGTTTCAGCGCCCCATCCACATCGAGCCCCTCGGCCACGCCCGAAAGCGTGGCGTTGGGCAGGCGCGCGACGCACGCTTCGCCGAGCCCTAGGGCCCGGTCTGTCCAGGCCCGCGCGATCGGCGCGAACCCCTCGCGCTCCCAGAGCGCGCGCCAGCGCTCGAAGGCGATCGCCAGGACCTCGAGCGCTTCCAGCGGCGCGGGCGGCGGGTTCGCCATGTGCTCGGCGAAGGCGGTGGCCGGACGCTCCACGTCCTGGGGCGCGTGGGCGAGATTCACGCCGATCCCGACGGCCATCCAGAGACCGCCCTGCGGCCGCGCGCCGGATTCGATCAGGATGCCGACCGCCTTGCGCCCGTGCACCAGAAGATCGTTGGGCCACTTGAGCCGCGCGGCGCCGGCGCCGAGGCAGGTGTCGGCCAGATCGGCGGCCGCCAGGGCCGCGATGAAGGAGACCTGCGCGGCCTCGGACGGCGCCTTGCCGGTGACGAACAGCAATGTCGCCGCGAGATTGCCGCTCTGCGTCGACCAGGCCCGCCCTCGCCTGCCCCGTCCGGCGGTCTGGCGGCGCGCCGTGATCCAGACCGGCCCGGCGTCCCCGGACTCGGCGCGGCGACGGGCCTCCGCGTTGGTGGAGTCGAGTTCCTCGTAGGCCTCGACCGGAGGGCGCGTCACCTCAGCTCAGGCCGAATGCGGCCGCGGCGGCCTGCGCCAGCGGGTCCAGGACGGCGAGCGCCACCATCACCACGGGGAACGTGAAGAGCGCCATCGCGATGGCGATGAAGCGGGCTTCCGGCGCGGGCGCGTCGGTAGCGCCGGGCGCCGCGTCGAACCACATCACCTTGATCAGGCGCAGGTAGTAGAACGCCGCGACCACGCTGCCCACCAGGCCGATCACGGCGGCGACGCCCAGGCCCGCGCCGATGGCCGCCTTGAAGACATAGACCTTCGCCCAGAAGCCGGAGAACGGCGGCAGGCCGAGCGCCGAGAGCGAGAAGGCGGTCATCGCCAGCGCCATGCCCGGCCGTTCCTTGAACAGCCCGGCCATGTCGTCGATCGTCTCCATCGGCCGGCCCTGGCGCGACAGCGCCGCGAGGCAGGCGAAGAAGCCCGTCACGTCGATCATGTAGAGGACCATGAACATCAGCATGGCCTGGACGCCGGCCGTGTCGCCGGAGGCGAGGCCGAGGACCGCGTAGCCGACGTTGGCGATCGACGAATAGGCCCAGAGCCGCTTCAGGTTCTTCTGGGCCAGGCCCGCGAACGCGCCCACGCCGATCGAAAGCAGCGCGATCAGCACCAGCACCTGGCGCCACTGGTCCGTCGCCCCGGCGAAGCCTTCGGCCAGCAGGCGGGCGAAGAGCACCATGGCCGCCAGCTTCGGGGCCCCGGCGAAGAAGGCCACGACCGGCGTCGGCGCGCCCTCGTAGACGTCGGGGGTCCACATGTGGAACCTTGAAGGCCAGGCCGCAGATCAGGAAGATGAGGCCGAACAGCACGCCCGTGCCGGCGCCGGCGTGCACCGCCAGGGCGATGTCCTCGAACCGGGTCGAGCCGGCGAAGCCGTAGACCAGCGAGCCGCCGTACAGCAGCAGCCCCGAGGACAGCGCGCCCAGCACGAAGTACTTGAGGCCCGCCTCGGAGGCCTTGGCGTCGTCGCGGTGCATGGCGGCCAGCACGTAGAGCGCCAGCGAGTGCAGCTCGATGCCGACGTAGAGCGAGATGAGATCGCCGGCCGACGCCATCATGCCCATGCCGAGCGCGGCCAGGATGATCAGCACGGGGAACTCGAAGTTGCGCACCCCGCGCCGCTCGAACCAGCGCTGGCCGAGCGGAATGGCCACGGCGCTCGCCGCGTAGATGGCGACCTTGGCGAAGGTCGAGGCCGCATCGGTTACGAGGCCGCCGGCGAAGGCGCGGCCGAACGGGCTCATGGCCGCCGCGACGGCCGCCAGGATGAGCGCGGCGACCGCTGCGATGGTGAAGACGACGCCGGCGCGGGGCTGGAACGCGCCCCACACCAGCAGGACCATCGCCGACCCGGCGAGGATCAGTTCAGGGACCGCAAGGCCGAGGGAGGTTTGAAACGTCATGAGCCTAAAGGTCCCTCACCCGCCGATCGCGGCCTGGTAGACCGTCACCAGCTGGTTGACCGAAGTCGCGGTCAGGTTGGTCACGAGGCCGGGCTGGACGCCCAGCACGAGCGTCGAGATGATCAGCGGCGCGAAGATCGCCACCTCCCGCCAGTCCAGATCGGTGATCTGAGCCAGGGCCGGATTGGTCATCTCGCCGAACACCACGCGCCGGTACAGCGTCAGGGCGTAGACCGCCGAGAGGATCACGCCGCTGGCGGCGACCAGCGCCGTCCAGGTGGAGACCTGGTAGGTCCCGGTCATGGTCAGGATCTCGCCGACGAAGCCCGAGGTGCCGGGCAGGCCGACGTTGCCCATGGTGAAGAGCATGAAGACCGCCGCGTACCAGGGCATCCGGTTCACCAGCCCGCCATAGAAGGCGATCTCGCGGGTGTGCATGCGGTCGTAGACCACGCCGACGCAGAGGAAGAGCGCGCCGGAGATCACCCCGTGGCTGATCATCTGGTAGACGGCGCCCTGCTGCCCCTCGAGGTTGCCCGAGAAGATGCCCATGGTCACGAAGCCCATGTGGGCCACCGAGGAATAGGCGATCAGCTTCTTGATGTCGGTCTGCCGGAACGCGACCAGCGAGGTGTAGACGATCGCGATCACCGACATGGCGAAGACCAGCGGCGTGAACAGCTCGGAGGCCTGCGGGAACATCGGCAGGCTGAAGCGCATGAAGCCGTAGCCGCCCATCTTCAGCAGGATGCCCGCCAGGATGACCGAGCCCGCCGTGGGCGCCTCGACGTGGGCGTCGGGCAGCCAGGTGTGCACCGGCCACATCGGCATCTTCACCGCGAAGGAGGCGAAGAAGGCCAGCCACAGCCAGGTCTGCAGGCCCGGGTCGAACTTGTAGGTCATCAGCTCCGGGATCGAGGAGGTGCCGGCGATGCCGATCATGCCCAGGATCGCCGCCAGCATCAGCACCGAGCCGAGCAGCGTGTAGAGGAAGAACTTGAAGGCCGCGTAGACCCGCCGCTTGCCGCCCCAGATGCCGATGATCAGGAACATCGGCACCAGGCCGAACTCGAAGAAGACGTAGAACAGCACCAGGTCCAGGGCGCAGAACACGCCGATCACCAGGGTCTCCAGGACCAGGAAGGCGATCATGTACTCGAGCACGCGCGTCTCGATCGACTTCCAGGACGCCGCGATGCAGAGCGGCATGAGGAAGGCGGTCAGCAGGACGAAGAGGACGGAAATCCCGTCCACGCCCATGCGGTAGTGCAGGCCCGCGAACCAGGCGACGTCCTCGACGAACTGGAAATCCGCCGTGTTCGGGTCGAAGCGCGCGACCAGAAGGATCGACAGCGCCAGCGTCGCCAGGGTCGTCACGAAGGCGATCCACTTGCCCGCCTCGACGGTCTTGGGATCGTCCGCGCGCCCGACGAAGCGCAGCAGCAGGATCGCGGCCACCCCGATCAGGGGGGCGTAGGTGGTGAGCGACAGGATGCCGGTCATGCCTCAGTTCCCCCTCAGGCGGCCCACGCCCAGAGGGCGTAGGTCAGGAGCCCGGCGACGCCCAGGAGCATCACGAAGGCGTAGTGATAGACGTAGCCGGTCTGCAGCTTGCCGGTCCGGCGGCCGACCTCGTAGGAGACGGCCGAAACGCCGTCGGGCCCGAGGCCGTCGATGATCTTCTGGTCCCCGCCCTTCCAGAACAGGTCGCCCAGGAGCCGCGCGGCGCGCACGAAGGTCGCCTCGTAGAGCTCGTCGAAGAACCACTTGTTGTAGAAGAAGGTGTAGAGCGGCCCGCCGCGCGCGGCGAGCCTGGCCCCCAGGCCCTCCTTCAGGAGGTAGACGTAGGCCGCGACCAGGAGCCCCAGCACCGAGGCGACCAGCGGCGCCAGCACCACCCAGGTCGGCGCCTCGTGATGCTCCATCACATGGTTGGCCGGGCCGTTGAAGATCGCCCCGCGCCAGAACTCGACCTGGTGATGGCCGATGAACTGGTCCTTGAAGACGAAGCCGGCCGCGACCGCGCCCACCGAGAGCGCGACGAGCGGGAACAGCATGACCCAGGGGCTTTCGTGCGGCTTGTGGTCGTGACCATGGCCATGCCCGTCGTCGGGCAGCGGCTCGTCGTGGGTCTCGACCTGCGCCGCCGAGGCGTGGTCGTCGTGGCCGTGCGCGGCATGGTCGCCGTGGGCGTGATCGTCATGGCCCCAGCGGGCGTGGCCGTTGAAGGTGAAGAAGGCCAGGCGCCAGGAGTAGAAGGCCGTCAGCCCCGCCACCAGCACGCCGATGATGAACGCGAAGTAGGCCGTCGGGGTCTCGCCGCCGGCGGTGTAGGCGGCGTGGATGATCGCGTCCTTCGAATAGAAGCCGGCGAAGCCCCAGTCGAGATAGGGGATGCCGAGGCCCGTGATGGCGATCGTGCCGATCGTCATGGCCGCGTAGGTCACGGGCAGGAACTTCGCCAGGTTCCCGTAGCGGCGCATATCCTGCTCATGGTGCATGCCGTGGATCACCGAGCCTGCGCCCAGGAAC
>Ga0209066_10003928_pt1 | contig 16567 bp, 13 predicted proteins | sample All_14_2_FD_187198 | JGI IMG/M metagenome (GOLD analysis project Ga0209066, IMG submission 187198) | Freshwater microbial communities in response to fracking from Pennsylvania, USA - Allegheny Zone_MetaG_DW_15 (SPAdes) (version 2) ...
TCCGCGATTTCCGGCAAACCCGAGGAAAACCTGCAAATATTGAAAAATATCGGTTCGAACTTAATTATAGGCGGGAAGAAAATAAAATTAAAATTTATTTTTCCGGCGGAGAAACTGCGGGAGCTAAACGCTCAAGCGGACTTAAATTCTGCCAAATTTCTCGGGAGAAAAATTTGGCGGGGTCGACGGGATTCGAACCCGCGGTCTTCGCCTTGACAGGGCGACGTGTTAAACCAGGCTACACCACGACCCCGCGGTAGAGACTAGAATAGCAAAAAACACGGCGGCGTTTCCATAAAAAAATGGCGGCAGGGATGGAAAGTGTCCCCGCAAGCCTATATATAAGGAAGGGGCGCGGGGGGTGCTGGGGGTAAAACAATAATCCTTGAAATAACTGTTGACAAGGTTTTTGGAATTATGATACAAAATGAATACTGAACCATTATTCACTTTTAGTTGCGGCAGGTGCGCGGGGTGGGGAAGGTTCAAAATTAAAATCAAAAAGGTCTCCAGGCGCACAACGCAGGGGCGGGCCGGGGAACCTGAGGAGAATTAAAATGAACAAGAAGAACGCTGTAATAACGGGCGCGGCCAGGGGCCTGGGTTTCGCGGGCGCGGAGCGGTTCCTGAAGTCCGGCCAGTGGAAAGTGGCCCTTTTCGACGTGAACGAAGAAATGCTCGTCACGGCCGCCAAGACCCTGGGCGACAAGTACGGCCACGAGAACGTGCGCTGGTATAAAGTGGACGTCACCAACCAGGAGTCGGTGAACGCCGCCATACAGCAGGTCATCGCCGACATGGGCGGCGTGGACACGCTGATCAACAACGCCGGCATCACAAGGGACGCCATGCTGCACAAGATGCAGGAGAACGACTGGGACGTGGTCATCAACGTCAACCTGAAAGGCGCCTTCCTCTGCACCAAGGCCGTGGCTCCCCACATGAAGGAGCGCAAGTCCGGCACCATCGTCAACACCTCCTCGGTGGTCGGCGTGTACGGCAACATGGGCCAGAGCAACTACGCGGCCTCCAAGTTCGGCATCATCGGCCTGACCAAGACCTGGGCCAAGGAAATGGGCCGCGATGGCATACGCGTGAACGCGGTGGCCCCCGGCTACACCATGACCGAGATGCTCGGCACCGTGCCGGAGAAGATCCTGACCGCCATCTCCGAGAAGACCCCGCTCAAGCGCCTGGGCCAGCCGGAAGACATCGCCAACGCCTACTACTTCCTGTCCAACGACGAGGCCTCCTTCGTCACCGGCCAGGTGATCTCCGTGGACGGCGGCCTGGTAATCTAATGACCTCGCCGGCTACCCCCAAGGGTATTAAAACCCGCGAGCGCCTCATAGAGGCGTCCGGGGCGGTGTTCGCCCGCAAGGGCTGCGCCGCCTCGGGGGTGGCCGACATCTGCAGCGCGGCGGGGCTCGCCGTGGGCGGGTTCTACCGTTACTTTACTTCCAAGGAAGAGCTCATCCACGCGCTGACCGGCGAACTGCGCGACGACCTGATCCGCGCCATTTCGGAGCTGCCGCAGGCCGCCGACGCCGAAGCCGAGGCGCAGGCCGTGGCCCGCGCCTTCTTCGAGACGGCCGGCAGGCAGCTGGACGCCTTCAAGGCCATGCGCGAGGCCGAGGCCGGCGACGAGGCCCTGGCCCGGGATTTCTACGGGCCGCTGGCCGAAGTTATAGCCGGCCGGCTGGGGCGCTACGCCCTGGGGGCGCGGGCTTCGGCCCACGCCTGGGCGCTGCTGGGTACTCTGTATTTTTACGCCGTAAAGTTCATGGTCTGGGAGAAGGGGGGCGCGCCGGCGCGGGCGGCCGAGGCCGCGGCGCGGCTCTGCGCCAGGGGGCTGAGCCCCAAGGCTTTCCCCTGGTGGGAGCCGGCGCTGTCCGGGCCGTCGCGGGCCAAGCCGGCCCCGGGCGACACCCAGGGGCTGATGCTGGCGTCGGCGGAAGAGGTGTTCGGGCGCTGCGGCTACCACGGCGCGCGCGTGGCCGAGATCGCCAAGAAGGCCGGCTTCGCCGCCGGCACCTTCTACCTGTTCTTCGATTCCAAGGAAGACGCGCTGGGCAAAGTGGTGATGCGCATGCGCGACTGCCTGGTGAAGAAGGCCGCGGCCTACTCGGCCGGCGCGGGCAGCCGCGTGGAGATAGAGGCCATGGCCTTCAGGGCCCTGTTCGACTTCATCCGCGAGCATCCCTACGGCTACCGCATCATGCGCGAGGCCGAGTTCGCCGACCAGTCCCTGGCCGACGCTTACTACGGCTACATCCTGCGCAATTACTCGGCCCAGCTGCGCAAGACCGCGGTGAAGGGGGAGTTCAATATCGACGATCCCGAGCTGCTGGCGCTGGCGCTGATGGGCATGGGGCATATGCTGGGCATGAAGAGGGTGCTGTGGGGCGGCTTCCGCGGCATGAGCGAGAACGAATTGCTGAAAGCCGTTTTTGAGGGAATAAAATAAAAAAGGTGAGGAAACTGACATGTTCAAAATAAGCGGAACCGGTATGTATCTCCCGAAGAACCTGGTGACCAACCAGTACTTCTTCGACAAGTTCAAGGACGAGCAGCTGAAGAAAGTGATGGACCGCATAGGCCACGGCGCGCGCTACTACTCTTCCAAGGAAGAGTCTTCCGCCACGCTGGCCATCAACGCCGGCCGCGAGGCCCTGAAGAACGCGGGCCTGCGGCCCGAGGACATCAACCTGCTGATCGTGTCCACCGACACCCCCGCGCAGCTCTCCCCGGCCACCGCGGCCCAGGTGCAGCATGAACTGGGGCTCAAGAATTCCGCCGGCGCCTTCGACATGAACTGCGCCTGCGCGGGCTTTGTGACCGCCGTGGACGCGGCCACAAAATACCTGGACGGCAAGGATTACAAGCACGTGATGGTGATAGGTACCTACGCCATGAGCAAGCACCTGGACCCCGACGACATGTGGACCTCCACGCTGTTCGGCGACGGCGCCGGCGCCTTCATCCTGAGCTACGCCCCCGAGCACGCCGGCAAGACGGCCACCACCCTCAAGGCCGACGGCGCCTTCTGGGACTTCATGGGCATCTACGGCGGCGGTACCGCCCGCCCCGTGGACGAATCCGTGCTGGCCGACCGCTCCCACAAGGTGAAGGTCCCCAAGAAATTCCCGGCCTCGCTCAATACCGACGAGTGGCCGCCCCTCATCGAGAAGACCATGGCCAAGCTGGACCTGAAACCCCAGGACGCCCAGGCCTACGTCTTCACGCAGATCCGCAAGCCTACCATCGAGGAAGTGATGACCGGGTTCAACATCCCGATGGAGAAGACCCACACCATCATGGAGAAATGGGGCTATACCGGCAGCGCCTGCATCCCCATGGCGTTCCATGACATGGTGCAGCAGAAGAAAGTGAAGCGCGGCGACCGCGTGGTGCTGTGCGCTTCGGGCGGCGGCTATTCGATGGCCGCCATGACGTTCATCTACTAAAGCGGCAGGCCCGCCCCCCGGCTCAGGCCGGGGGGCCCGGCCCGAACTAGGCCTTTAGGCTCTGTCGGGACCCGCACCGTGGTAGTACAATATGTTCACGTGGAGGACACGGTGAAGCTCTTTGCTTTTATATTAATAATACTGACCACAATGAATTCTACCGTCAACGCCGGCGAAACCGGCGCCTTCACGCAGCTTTCCTCCGCCGCGCCGGCCGCCGCGGCCGTTCCTGAACCGGTCCTCGAGAAAGGCCGCGCCCCCGCGGGCTTGCGCCTGGTCCGCGCCATCCAGTCCAAATACTGGGAGCGCATAGAGTGCTGGCAGGACACCGCCCGCCCCTTCGCGCTGGAGCCCATGCTGGAGAAATCCCGCCACGAGACTCCTGAGATCATTTCCGCTTTCGGCACCAACAAGCCGGCTACCTCCAATTTCCTGCTGCATTACGGGCCGAAGTGGAAGACCAATACCGGCAAGATCGTCATGCTGGTGCACGGCGCGTCCGACAACGCCAACCGCGCCTGGGCCACGCCGGCCATCCTGCTGGGCGACGCGTCCAAGCCCGGCCTGCTTAAAGCTTTCGAGGACAAGGGTTTCCGCGTTTTCGCGGTCACCTTCCCGCACAAGCACGGCAACCTGTTCTACGAGGCCCAGTACCTGGCCGACGCCCTCGAGATCATAGGCGCCACCGCCGCCAACAAGGCCACGCTGGTGGGCCATAGCGCCGGCGGCCTGGTGGCGCGCATGTACGTTTCAAACTTCACGCCTAACGGCGGCTGGACCGGCTACCGCGGCGACGTGGAGCGGCTGATAACCCTGGCCGCGCCGCACCGGGGCCAGGACTTCGCCTTCCGACACCCGGAGTTCAACTACTATTTCATGAAAGACGAGCTGGCCGCCAACGCGCCTATGAGCTGGGACAAGGTGCTGGCCTACGGCGTCTGGAAGGATACCTTCGAGTTCAGCATCTACAGCGACAATTTCCCGATGCAGCAGCAGGTGCTCTACAACTGGACCGGCCGCTACCCCGTGAAGGTGACCGCGCCCGATTCTTATACCACGCTGCACGGCGGGCAGGGCTACGTCAGCCACTCGCTGGGCATAGACAACGCCATCGCCCGCGGCGGCAACTTCATGAACGCTTTCCGCGGCTTCCCGGTCCCGGCCGATATCGCGGTGACGGTGATAGCCGGCACGCGGCAGGAGATAGAGAACGTGCCGCAGACCGAGAAGGACGGCCCTTCCGACGGGCTGGTCTTCGTGGAGAGCGCCTCCCATACCGCCGACCTCACCCACCCGGCCCGCAAAGAGCCCGTACAGAAGCTGCTGGTGGACGAGAACCACGTGACCATCACCTTCAGCCCGGCTATGCTGAAACTGGTGACCGGGCTGGTAAAGTAAACACAGGCGGCAATAAAAAAGGCCCGGGAGACCGGGCCTTTTTTATTTGGCGTGGGCGCTCAGCGGCCGAGCAGCGCCCTGAGGGGGGTGAGGACGGCGGAGAACATGGCGCGGGCGTCGTAGAGCGCCAGCCCCACGCCTGTCAGGGACTCGCCGGCGATGATGCCGGAAGCCACGGGGATTATGTACTTGTCGGCGGCGGCCTTGGCCTTCTTCTCCAGGATGAGCGCTATCAGGCCGCCTATGAACATGGAGAGGGAATTCCAGAACGGTATCACCATGGCCAGGCCCAGCCCCATGGCTGAGGGAATATATTTCTTGTGCTTGGGCAGGGCCAGCTCTATGAGCGGGATGATGATGCCCACCAGGCCGCCCACCAGCATGCCCATGCGGGCCGCCGGATGCAGGGAGTGGATGCCGTTGGACAGCAGTTTTGCCACCGCGGCCCAGACCTGCGCCGACGGGGCCGGCCACTGGTCGGAGCCCAGGGCGGCGGCGTCGGGCACCAGGATGTAGAAGGCCGGCACCACCACCAGCGTGCCCGCGAAGATGCCCAGGAACTGCGCTATGAACTGCTGGCGCGGGTTGGCGCCCAGCAGGTAGCCGCTCTTGAGGTCGGTAAGCAGGTCGGCCGTGGAGCCCGCGGCGCCCGCCGTGACCGAGGCGGTCATCAGGTTGGTGGTCATGTTGGAGGGGGCCAGCACTCCGAAGGTGAGCTGGGTGATCTTGCCCATCGCGCCTATGGGCGTGATGTCGGATTCTCCTGTGGCGCGGGCGGCCACTATGGCCAGGAAGAAGGTCATGATCACGGCCACCAGGCCCATCCACCAGGTGGTCTGGAAGGCGTAATGCAGCACCATCATGCAGCCCAGCGAGGCCAAAGTGGTGCCCGTGAGGAACCAGGAAGCCGGGACCTCTATGTGCGCCAGCGGGTCCGCCACCTTGTTCTCGCGCTTGCCGAAAATATCGGCCAGCCCGCTGAAGGCGCGCAGCACGGTGCGCCACTGCAGCGCGAACATGAACAGCCCGGACGTGACCATCAGCGCGGCGCCGCCCCAGGTGCTCCACTGCACTATGGAGCGGTAGCCCAGGTTCTGCATATCGATGGCCCCCATGCCCGAGACCCAGGGAGCCAGGACGCCGAAATTTATGGCCGCGCCCAGCAGCAGCGACCAGGCCATCTTCCAGCCTATGATGGCGCCGGCGGCTATCATCAGGGCGCTCATTTCGAAAGAGATGGTCCACTTGGCCAGCGGCAGGCCCTTTATGGCGCCTTTGAAATTCAGCATGCCCGGAATGCTTACCCCGGCTATGCCCTTGTCGCGCAGGACGGTCACCAGCGAACCGAACACGGCGGCCAGGCCCATGGCCTTGGCCTTGTCGGCCGCGGCCGCGCCGGTGGCGTGCAGGCTGCGGAGCGTTTCTGCGGCGGCTATGCCGCTGGGGAACTTGAGCTGCTCTATGTTTATCATCTGGCGCTTCATGGGGATGGCGATGAACACGCCGAGCATGGCCAGGAAGATGGTCCAGACCGTCAGCACCTGCCAGCTCATGTGCGCCCCGGTGATGAGCAGGTAGGCCGAGATGGCCGACACCATGGTGCCGCCGGTGGAGTAGCCGGCCGAGGAGGCCGTGCTCTGCATGCAGTTGTTCTCCAGGATGGTCATGTCCGTCCTGAAGAGGAAGGGCAGGGTCAGGCGCAGGGATTTCCAGATGGCGTAGGACAGGATGCAGGCGGTGATGGCCACGCCCAGGCCCCAGCCGGTCTTGAGGCCGATGTAGAGGTTGGAGAGCGACATGAAGCCGCCCAGGAAGCCGCCCATGATGACGGCGCGCAGCGTGAGCTGCTTCATGTTGTCGCCCTGGTAGACTTCTTTATACCACTTCAGCTCTACGTCTTCGGCGCCGGCGTAGGGCTTGGGGCTCCCGTTTTCGTTCATCAGTTCGACCCCTTCCTCGGTCCTTGCGTTCTCCAAAGGAAGGTCTTCGCGGTCGTTTTCTGGCATCGGGTCTTCTCCATAGTGGAAATAAAAAAGTATGCGCGGTACAGGATTTGAACCTGTGACATCCTCTGTGTAAGAGAGGCGCTCTACCGCTGAGCTAACCGCGCATCTGTAGCGTCCCTCGCTGGCGCTCGGGTCGATTTTGTGAGGAATCTATTCTACAATTTTTTATAATGGTTATATATGGACAAGAACGACGCGGAACTGGTGGAGAAGGCCAAGGCGGGGGATACCGCCAGCTTCGAGGTTCTGGTCAAGAAATACCAGGATAAGATCTATAACCTGGCCAACTATGTCTGCGTGGGCCTCAAGTCCGAGGCCGACGACGTTTACCAGGAAACCTTCATTTCAGCCTTCAAGAATATCGGCAAGTTCAAAGGCAAGGCCGGTTTCGGCACCTGGCTGTACCGCATCGCAGCCAACAACTGCTGGATGAAATTCCGCAAGAAGAAAAGCGAAAAGCTGGTCAGCATAGAGGACCTGGCGGAGCTAAAAGACCTGACGCACGCCGACGAGATAAGGAAAAAAGAACTTTCCGAGAGCGTCGCCAAGGCCCTTTCCAAATTGTCCGTGGATTTCCGCCTGGCCGTCACCCTGGCCGACATACAGGGCCTCTCCATGGAAGAGGCCGCCAAGGTCCTGAACATAACGGTTCCCGCCTTCAAAACCCGCCTCTTCCGCGCCCGCCAAGCCCTCAAAACCGAATTCAAAGAATAAAATAGGGACGGAGCCCTATTTAGGCCCTGCCATTTTATAGGTAAACAGCCTCCTGGAAATAGGGGGCTGTCCCTATTTTACGGAGTAGGCGAGGGCGGCGAGGAGGATGAACTGGGTGTCGATTAGGGTTTCGGAGGTGACGCGTTCCGGGATCTTGCCGAAGAAGAAGAAGAGCATCAGGCCCAGGTAGTAGAGCATGCCGGTCAGCAGGGCCGAGGCCAGGCCGGGGCGCCAGCCGCCGCCTTTGAGAGTGATAAGGATGGCCGAGAGCAGCACGAAGATGGAGAAAAGCGTGAAGTAGGTCAGGCCCGGCCCGGCCGCCTTGTAGAAATTTTCCTTGCCGGTGATCAGGTCGCTGTGGGCGTGGCTGATGCCGAACAGCACCGAGCGCATGAACACCAGCAGGAAGGCGAAGAAGACCGCCAGCTGGGTCGAGTCGCTCAGGCCCCAGCCGTGCCAGAGCCCCGGCGCGTAGGCGCACATGAAGGCCCAGCCCAGCGCGGTTACTATGTCCTTGGAGGCCGGGAAAATGGCGAATTTTTCCAGGCCCATGGGCAGTTTGTACGGGTAGAGCATCCCCACGGCCCAGAAGAAGGCCGCGGCCAGGAACACCTGCCAGCCCAGCGCCGCGGAGAGGAAGATGGCCAGGGCCCCGCAGATAAGGGAGACGAACCTGGAGACCGTCCTGTGCTTCACGAACAGCAGGCGGCTGGCCCGGTCGGGCGCGGCGGTGCCTTTTTCGGCGGCGCGGTGGGCCATGTGCAGGCTGAAGGCGAAAAGTCCCGCCATCAGCAGCAGCTTGCCGGAAACGGGCGCGCCCTCGAGCTTCATGCAGACATAGGTCAGGGCGGTGGCCGCCAGCGCGGTGTAGAGCGAGCCGGTGATGACCAGCTTCCAGGCGAAGGCGAGGTGCTCCAGCAGGCCGCCTTCCTCCAGCCCCGCCAGCTCGCGGGCCTTTTCCAGCACCTTGTCCGTCATCCAGGTGGGGGTGGAAGCCCCGGCTGTTATAAAAATCCTTTTCGCGCCCTGGAAAAGCGAGCGGTCCAGCTCGTCCTCGCGCTCTATGTGCACGGCTGCCTTCGCCAGCCGCGCGCAGATCTGGAAAAGGCGCGCCGTGTTGGCCGAGTTCTTGCCGCCCACCACTATCACCAGGTCGGATTTCCTGGAGAACTCCACCGTCTCGGTCTGGCGCTGCTTGGTGGGGTTGCAGACGGTGTCCGAAACGTTCAGCTCCGCCACGCGGTCCCTCGCGGCCGCGGCCGCCGCTGCGAAAACCTCCGGCTCCTGGGTGGTTTGGGCCACGATATTGGCTTTTTCCAGGCGGGGCAGGCCCTTTATCTCCTCGGGCCCGCTGACCACGTAGCCGCGGCCCTGCGTGTAGCCCATCAGGCCCAGCACCTCGGCGTGGTCGGCGTCACCGACTATTATCGTGGAATAGCCCTTGGCGGCGTGCTCGGCTATGTTCTTCTGGACATGCTTGACCAGCGGGCAGGTGGCGTCCACTACCTCCAGGTCCAGGGCGCGGATGCGGGCTTCTTCTTCGGGCGGGATGCCGTGCGCGCGGATGACCAGGATGGCGCCCTTCTCTTTGATCTCGGCGGCCGACTTTACGGCCAGGATATTCTTTTCTTTGAGGGTTTCTATGACCTGCTTGTTGTGGATGAGCGGTCCCAGGGTGTAGATGGTCCGGCGGCGCTGGCCGGCCAGTTCCAGCACCTTGTCTATGGCGTTCTTGACCCCGGGGCAGAACCCCGCGCTCTTCGCCACCGTTATCTGCGCTTTTTTCTTCATCCGGAAACCAGATTCTATCATTTTCAAATTGGTAGAATCTTTAGATGGAAGGCAGGTTTAAACTTGTGGCGCCGTTCAAGCCCGCGGGCGACCAGCCGGCGGCTATAGACGCCATCTGTTCCGGCGTGCTGGCCGGCAAGGCCAACCAGACGCTGCTGGGCGTCACCGGCTCGGGCAAGACCTATACGGTGGCCGCCGCCATAGAGCGCCTGCAGCGGCCCGCTCTGATCATCTCGCCCAACAAGGTGCTGGCCGCCCAGCTCTACGGCGAATTCAAGACCTTCTTCCCCGAGAACGCGGTGGAATATTTCGTCTCTTATTACGATTATTACCAGCCCGAGGCCTACATCCCGTCAACCGACACCTACATAGAGAAAGACTCGTCGATAAACGACCATATAGACAAGCTGCGGCTGAAGGCCACCACTTCCATACTGACCCGGCCGGATACCGTGGTGGTCGCGTCTGTCTCTTCCATTTACAATATCGGTTCCCCGGATAACTTCTCCGAGCTGGCGCTCAACATTAAGCGCGGCCAGAAGGCCGACAGGAAGGAGCTGACGCGCTTCCTGGTGAGCATCCATTACGAGCGCAACGAGATGGAGTTCGCGCGCGGCTGTTTCCGCCTGCGCGGGGCCAACCTGGACATCTTTCCCGCCGACGCGGAAACGGCGTGGCGCGTGGAGCTGGGCGATAATGTCGAAAGCATCAGGGAAATAAACCCGCTGACCGGCGACACCATCCGCGAGCTGCCTGAGATCTGGGTGTTCCCGGCCACGCATTTCGTCTCCACCACCGGCGAGGTGGAGACCGCCGCGGCCTCCATAGAGGCCGAACTGGCCGCGCGGCTGGCCGTGCTCAAAGGCGAGGGCAAACTGCTGGAGGCCGAGCGGCTGGGGCAGCGCGTGCGTTACGACCTGGAGATGATACGCCAGGCCGGCTACTGTTCGGGCATAGAGAACTACGCCCGCCACCTCTCCAACCGGCCCCCGGGCAGCCGGCCCGACTGCCTGTTCGACTACTTTAAAAAGGAATTCCTGCTGTTTATAGACGAGTCGCACGTGACCGTGCCGCAGATACGCGGCATGTACGAGGGGGACCGCTCAAGGAAGCAGACGCTGGTGGACTTCGGCTTCCGCCTGCCTTCCGCGCTCGACAACAGGCCCTTGAAATTCAACGAGTTCGAAGAGATAAGGCCTGCTACCATTTTCGTGTCCGCCACTCCGGGCCCTTACGAACTGAAGACCTGCTCCAAGGCGGATATCGTGGACCTCATCATACGGCCGACCGGCCTGGTGGACCCCGAGGTGAAGATCCTGCCGGTGACCGGCCAGATAAAGGCGCTGACGGCCGAGATAGAGAAGCGCGCGGCTAAAAAAGAGCGCACGCTGGTGCTGACCCTGACCAAGAAGACCGCGGAAGACCTGAGCGCCTTCCTGGGCGAGAAGGGGCTGCGCGCCAAGTACATGCACTCCGACATGGACACCCTGGAGCGGCTCGACATCCTTTCGGCCTTCCGCAAGGGGGAATTCGACGCGCTGGTGGGCATCAACCTGCTGCGCGAAGGCCTGGACATCCCGGAGGTGACCCTGGTGGCCATCCTCAACGCCGACAACGAGGGCTTCCTCCGGAGCGAGACTACGCTGATACAGATCTCGGGCCGCGCCGCCCGCAATTTGTGCGGCGAGGTCATACTGTTCGCCGACCGCATGACGGGTTCCATGGAGCGCGCCATCGCCGAGATGACGCGCCGCCGGAACCGGCAGATAGCTTATAACAAGAAGCACGGCATAGAGCCCAAGACCATCATCAAGAAATTCGTGGAGTTCGAAGAGCTGCGCACGCAGGCCAAGCGGCAGGGCATAAACGTGGCCGAGCCGCTGCCCAAGGGCCTGCCCAAGGCCGGCATCAAGGCTATGGCCAACGAGATAGAGAGCCGCATGCGCGACGCCGCCGATAATTTGAACTTCGAGCTGGCCGCCGAGCTGCGCGACCGCCTCTACGAGATCCGGGAAATGGCAGGGGTGAACGGGAAGCCAGCCCGCTCCCGCAAAAAATGAAGCCGCCTAAATGGTAAAATTTACGTTAATGAAGCAGTTCGACCCCGTCATAAAAGCTGCCTTGAAAGAGGATATAGGGACCGGCGATGTAACGACCCGGTTCTTTGTGCCTCTGGGCACCCGGTTTTGCGGCGAGATGCTGGCCAAGGACGCCGGCGTATTCTGCGGAGGCGAAGTGGCCCGGCGCGTTTTCGCCCTGGCCGCGCCCGGCTCGAGGGTGAAGATTCTCAAGAAAGACGGCGCCCGCATAAAGAGGGGCGATGTGCTGATGCGGATAGAAGGCCCCGCCTCCATCCTGACCGCCGAGCGCACGGCCCTCAATTTCATGCAGCACATGAGCGGCGTGGCCACCAAGGCGGCGCTTTTCGCCGCCGTCCTTAAGGGCTCACGCACTAAAATTTACGACACGCGCAAGACGCTGCCGGGCCTGCGGCTGATAGAGAAGTACGCCGTGCTCTGCGGCGGCGGCCGCAACCACCGCCTGGGCCTCTACGACATGGCCATGATAAAGGACAACCATGTTGCTTTCGCGGGGGGGAAGGCGGAAGTGCTCGGGGCCCGCATGGCGGCCATGAGGCGCGCCAGGCCCGGCCTGAAGATAGAGCTGGAAGTGGACACGCTGGCCCAGCTCAAAGCCTTCCTGCCCCTGGGGGCCGACGTGATAATGCTCGACAACATGGCCTACGCCGACATGGCGCGGGCCATAGCGCTGATACGCTCTTTCAAAGGAAAGCGGCCGGAAGTTGAGATCTCGGGCGGCGTGGACCTTAAAATGGCCGCCCGCTACGCCAAGCTCGGGGCCGACCGCATCTCGGCGGGCTCCATCACCAGCGGCGCGCGGCCGCTGGATATCTCTTTCGAAGCGAGGATAAAATGAAAAATATAGTTCTAGGCGTGGATACCCTGCCCGGCATCAGCAAGATAGTCTGCCTCGAGGAGGTGGACTCCACCCAGGCCGTGGGCCGGGAGCTGGCCCTGGAGGGCACCGCGGAGAAAACGCTGGTTATCGCGGAGACCCAGACCGCCGGCAAAGGGCGCCTGGGCCGCGAGTGGGAGTCCGCCAGGGGCGGCCTCTACATGACGCTGCTGCTCAAGCCCGAGACCGGGGTGAAGTTCCTGCCGCACCTCAGCGTGCTCAGCGGCGAGGCCGTGGCCGAGACCATCACCGAGCTCTACGGCATCAAGACCCGCATCAAGAAGCCCAACGACGTTTACGCCTGGCATCCGCGCCGCCGGAAGTGGCTCAAGATCTCCGGCATCCTGACCGAATCCTCCTCCATCAACAGGGACGCCAGTTGGCTGCTGCTCGGCGTGGGCATCAACCTCAACAACATGCCCAAGCTGGATACCGCCGTCAGCGTGAAGGCCATCAAGGGCAAGGAAGTTTCCAGGGAAGAGTTCCTGGAAAAGTTCTTCAGCGTGTTCTGGCTGGAGTATTCCGCCTGGGAATACGGCAGCCAGGCCAAGTCGTGAGCGCCGGCAGGATAAAAGAGATAGCCCTGGCCTGCGGCGCCTCCGCCGCCGGCGTCGCCCCGGTCTCCGACCTGGCCGAGTTCCGCAGGTTTTCCGAAGCCGTAACCATCATCCCCGACGGCCTGCTCTACCTGAAGCGGGACCCCATTGTAAGGAAAAGCGTAAAAAAATGGCATCCCGCCGCGAAGTCCGTCCTGGTCTGCGCTTTCAGGTACTGGACGCCCGACATGGATCACGCCTCCGCCCTGAAGGCCGCCGGCGACCCGGGTGAATTCCTCAGGAAGACCGGGCGCAAGGCCAACCAGCCGCAGCTGCTGGTCCCGGGCGCGAAGATCTCGCGCTACGCCCTCTGCCGCGACTACCACCTTACCGTGAAAGAAAAGCTGGCGGCCACGCTGGACGCCATAAAGAAGGAATTCCCCGCCGCCGACGGCAAGACCTTCTGCGACACTTCGCCCGTGATGGAGAAAGAGCTGGCCCGCCTGGCCGGGCTGGGCTTCCGCGGCAAGAACACCCTGCTGCTCTCCAGGACGCTGGGAAGTTATTTTTTCCTCGGCGGAATAGCGCTGAACCTGCCCCTCCAGCCGGATAAGCCGTCGGAAGATTCCTGCGGCGCCTGCGAGCAGTGCGTGAAGGCCTGCCCCACCAAGGCCCTGAAGAACGGCCGCCTGGACGCCGGGCGCTGCCTGTCCTACTGGACCACCCAGTCCAAGTGGGTCATCCCGCCCGAGGCCACGGAGAAGAACCCCGGCTGGGCCTACGGCTGCGACGTCTGCCAGGAAGCCTGCCCCCAGAACAAAGCGCCGGGACAGCTGGCCCCCGGCTTCGAACCACTGAACAGATAAAACAAAAAAGGGAAGCGAAAGCTTCCCTTTTTTATTTGCCGCGGCTTGAACTATTTTTTCATCGCCAGGCCGTTCTTCACCGCTTCCATCAGGTCGTCGGTGTTGAAAGGCTTGGTCAGGAAGGCGGCCACCTGCGAGAAGCGCTGGAACATGGTGCGGGAGGGTTCCAGCGCGGAGAGGACCACTATGGGCATCTTGCCCAGGGTTTCGTCCTCGGAGATCTGAGTGGCCAGCGAATAGCCGTCGATGCCCGGCAGCATCACGTCCAGCACCAGCAGGTCGGGCTGGTAGGACTTGAGTATGTCCATGACCTCGCGGCCGTTGTCGCAAACCTTTATCTGGTGACCCAGCGACTCGAGGGTGTACTGTACCAGGCTCGAGATTTCGGGGTCGTCATCGACTACAAGAATTTTGTTCCCCATAGGTTATAAATTTAACACATTCACCGTTATTTGTAAAGCCGGAACTTTACAGACGCTTCGCGGAAAGCCGCGTTGCTTTTTTCGAACGCGGCTATTATCTCGGCCGGCTTGCGGCCCTTATTGAGCAGGTTGAAGAGGTCCGAAGAGCCGGTCATCTTGCGGATCTCGACCTCCTTGAGTTTGAAGTCCTTTTCATTGTATTTCCTCAGCCAGTAGGCCGCGTGCACGAAGACGTCCAGCGCCCTTACCGCGGAGTTATCCGTGACGTTTATCAGTACGCCCGGGCAGTCTTTGCCCTGGTACATATCTTTGTCCGGGGCCAGCGTCAGCGGCGAGAACTTTAAGCCTTTGAGGCCGGCTTTATTGAGCTTCTTGGCTATTTTCTCCGCCTTCATCCAGGGCGCGCCGAACCACTGGAAGGGGATCTCCGTGCCGCGGCCAACCGAGACGTTGGAGGCTTCGAAGCAGCCCAGGCCGGGGTAGAGGACTTCAGCGGTCAGGCCGCGGATGTTGGGGGAGGGATTGGACCAGGGCAGCCCGGTCTGGTCGAAGAACATATCCCGCCGCCAGCCCTCCATTTTAACCACGGTAAGGTCCAGGTCCAGCTTGAGGTTGTCCTTGTGGAACAGGGCCATCTCGCCGGGCGTGAGGCCGTGGCGCGTGGGCACCGGGAAGTAAGCGGTGAAGAAACTGATGCCCGGCTCCAGCACGGGGCCCTCTATAAGGCCGCCTATGGGGTTGGGGCGGTCCAGCACCATGAAGGGCAGGCCGGCTTTGGCGGCTTCCTCCATGGCGTAGCCCATGGTGGTCAGGTAGGTGTAGAAGCGCGCGCCGATGTCCTGTATGTCGAAGACGAGGACGTCGAGGTCCCTGAGCATCTCTGGCGTCGGGCGCTGCTTGCCCTTGCCGTAGAGGCTGTACACCGGCACGCCGGTAGCGGGGTCGGTGGAACTTTCGATGTAGACCCCGCCCTCCTCGGTGCCGCGGAAGCCGTGCTCCGGGGAGAAAATGGCCGCCAGCCGCACGCCGGGGGCGGCGTGCAGCACGTCCACGGCGTTGGCCCCGTCCTTATTGAGCGAGGTGTGGTTGGTGATGATGCCAACCCGCTTGCCCTGCAGTTCGGCGAAGCCGCTCCGCGCGAGCACGTCCAGGCCGGAGAGCACCTGGGCCTGGCAGACGCCGGCGAAAAGAAGGGGGGCGAGTACGGCGGCCAGGCGCTTCATTATTTATTCTCCTTGAGCAGCAGCAGGAAGAGCTGGCCCTGGTTCCAGACCTTGAAGGCGAAGGTGCGCGCCCGCTTGCCGGCGCCGGCGAAGAAGTCCACGCGCCCGGGGCCCTTGATGGCCCCGCCGGTGTCCTGGCAGAAGACGAAGCGGCTGTCGGGCTTGTAGCCGCGCAGGTTCCCCTCGGCGTCCACGTCGGGCATGTCGGCCCGCATGAAGGCGATGGCGCCCATGGGCACCAGGTTGTTGTCTATGGCTATGGAGCGCCAGCCGGTCAGCGGCAGGCCGTAGGTGCCGTCGGGGCCGGTCTCCGGGTCTATGTCCTTGTTCAGCTTGAAGAAAGTATAGCGGCGGTTGGCGGTCATTATCTGGCGCACCTTGTCCGGGTTGGCGGCCAGGTATTCTTTGCCCTTCTCGTGGCTGATGCCTTCCCGTTTCATAACGCCGGCTTCTACCAGCGCGGACAGCCAGCCTTTGAACTTGAGGCTGTTGGTGGCGGCGAAGTTGGCTTTTATGACCTTGCCGTCGGGCAGCTGCAGGCGGCCCGAACCTTCTATGTGCAGGTCCATGATGTCGGCCCTGTCCTTGAACCAGGCCAGCTCCAGGCCTTGCCCGTCCAGGGCGCCCTGGAAGTCTATCTGGTCCCGGTCCAGGTAGGGCACCAGCTTATTGTCCTTCAGTAGGCCGGTCAGTTTCTCGCCCTTGAACTTCTCGTTGAACTCCTCCAGGTTTATGGAGATCATGTCCTGCGGCTTGCCGTAGATGGGGTATTTGTATTCTTCGGTCTTTTCCAGGCTGGCCTCCAGGGTGGGCTCGTAGTAGGAGCTGAAGACCACGGTGCCGGTGGAGTCCCTGCCCGAGAACTGGAAGATCTCGAACCGCTCTTTCACCAGCCGGTCCAGGTCCTGCGGCGAGGGGGAGGTTTCGAGTATCTTGATAAAGGCTTCGTTGGCCTCTGACAGTTCTTTCGGCGATATCTTGCGGCTGCCGAAGTTGTAGGTGATGGCGGTGTTCTTCAGGCCCTGGAAGTAGGCGCGGTTGAGCAGGGCGGCCTTGAGCAGCGGGCCCGGGGCGTCGCCGTCGTAAAAGAGCGGCGTTTCCATGGCCGGGACCACTGGCGGCACGGCCTCGGCGGGCTTTACCGGTACCTCGGCCACCGGCGGGATAG
>Ga0209066_10003931_pt1 | contig 16555 bp, 16 predicted proteins | sample All_14_2_FD_187198 | JGI IMG/M metagenome (GOLD analysis project Ga0209066, IMG submission 187198) | Freshwater microbial communities in response to fracking from Pennsylvania, USA - Allegheny Zone_MetaG_DW_15 (SPAdes) (version 2) ...
TGGTGGTGTACTTCCTCGACCAGGCTATGGGGTGGGGGATAGTGGCGGGGTTGTTGGGGTGACGGGCGGACGTGCTGTGGGGTGCAGGCGAGTCTCATGAAGCGTGTCTTGGACTTCATAGTTGCGCTCGTCGCGCTGGTCGTGCTCGCCCCGGTGCTCGCGATCGTTGCGCTTGCCGTGAGGTTCGATTCACCTGGTCCGATCATCTTCAAGCAGGAGCGAATCGGGCGGGGTGGAGAGCGCTTCAAGATGCACAAGTTCCGGACTATGCGTGATGACGCGCCACATGATGTGCCGACGCATCTTCTCACCAGTGCACACAGTCATGTCACCGCAGTGGGTCGCGTACTTCGCAAGCTCTCACTCGATGAACTCCCTCAGCTTGTGAACATCCTTAAGGGTGAGATGAGCTTTGTTGGCCCCAGGCCTGCGCTGTGGAACCAAGCCGATCTTATCGGCGAGCGCGAGAAGTACGGCGCCAACGATGTGCGCCCCGGGCTCACGGGATGGGCGCAGATCAACGGACGCGATGAACTTGATATCTCTGAGAAGGCCAGACTCGATGGTTACTATGTGGAACATCGCAGTCTCTGGTTGGATCTCAAGTGCGTGATCGGAACGGTGCTGCCGGTGGTTCGCGGCAGCGGCGTCGTTGAGGGAGTGTCCAAGACAGCTGATGGCATGGTCGGCGCCGTAGAGCATGCAGGCCATGATGTGGACCCGGCAGCGAAGGTGGGTTGTGAGTCGTGAGAACTGAGATGTTCCCAGGCAAGACGCTGCTGGTCACCGGCGGTACAGGCAGCTTTGGTCACGCGGTGGTCGATCGCTTCCTGAGTACCGACATTGGCGAAATCCGCGTGTTTTCGCGCGATGAAGCGAAGCAGGACGAGATGCGGCATCGGTACCAGCACCGGATGCCGCATCTCGCTGACAAGCTGAAGTTCTACATCGGGGACGTGCGGGACGTGAACTCCGTCCGCGATGCGATGCACAAGGTCGACTTCGTCTTCCATGCTGCTGCACTCAAGCAGGTGCCGTCGTGCGAGTTCTTCCCGATTGAAGCGGTTAAGACCAACGTGCTCGGTACTGAGAACGTGCTTGCAGTTGCGATCCGTGCAGGCGTGGAGAAGGTCATCTGCCTCTCCACCGACAAGGCAGCGTATCCCATCAATGCCATGGGTACCAGCAAGGCGATGATGGAGAAGGTGTTCGTCGCTAAGTCGCGCACATCGGATGAGACGCTGATCTGCGGTACCCGCTACGGCAACGTGCTCGCATCTCGTGGGTCGGTGGTGCCGCTCTTCGTGGAGCAGATCAAGTCCGGGCAACCGCTCACGGTGACCGATCCCTCGATGACACGGTTCTTGATGAGTCTGGAAGAAGCGGTCGAGCTCGTACTGTTCGCATTTGCGCACGCGGAGACCGGCGACATCATGGTGCAGAAGGCGCCTGCATCCACCATCGGAGACTTGGCGCAAGCAGTACGGGAGCTCTTCGAGGCGGACAACGATATCAAGACGATCGGCATCCGCCACGGCGAGAAGAGCTACGAGACATTGCTGACGTTCGAGGAGCGCATGAGTGCCGTCGACATGGGCGGCTACTTCCGGGTGCCGGCTGACAAGCGGGATCTCAACTACGACAAGTACTTCACCGAGGGGACCGGAATGCGTGAGGAGAATGGGTCTGGCAGCTTCGAGGAGTACACCTCGCGCAACACCGAGCAGCTGAACGTGGAGCAAGTGAAGGCGAAGCTGCTCGAGGTTCCCTATGTCCAGCGCGAGCTGGATCTATGGAAGGCGCGCTCGTGAAGGTGCTCGTGACAGGCTCTGCTGGGTTTATCGGGCGCAATCTGATCGAGCGTTTGAAGACCGGCGCGTGCCCCGAGGTTACCGAGATCCTCGAGTTCGATCGCGATACCGATCCGGGTCTTCTTGCGGCATATGCTCGTGAGTGTGATTTCGTCTTCCATCTCGCCGGCGTGAACCGCCCGCAGAATCCCGCCGAGTTCACAGAAGGCAACGTCGCCCTCACGGTGATGCTCCTGGATGCGCTGCGCGCGTCGACGCCGCGCCCCGTGGTCGTCACGTCGTCGGCGCAGGCGTTGCGCAACAACCCATATGGTGTTAGCAAGCGGGGTGCTGAGGAGGCGGTCGCGGCATACGCTTCTGAGACTGGCGCGCACGCGTACGTGTACCGTCTACCGAACGTCTTTGGTAAGTGGTCGCGCCCCAACTACAACACCGTGGTTGCCACGTTCTGCCACAATATCGCGCGTGACCTACCGGTCGAGGTCAGTGACCCATCGGCGCCGATCACTCTTGTCTACATCGATGATGTGGTCGATGAGTTCTTGCGGGCTCTGGTAGGGCACGCCACGGAGATCCAGGGCGAGTATGTGGTTCCAGTGACATACGACACGACGGTGGGGGAGTTGGCCGAGCGTATCCGTGGCTTCCAGCATAGCCGGGAGAATCTTGCCGTCCCGAGGTCTGATGACCCGCTTGAGAAGAAGCTCTATGCGACATATCTGAGCTTCCTCGAACCCCGCGACTTTGCCTACCCGCTGACGATGCATCGCGACCAGCGGGGGAGCTTCACCGAGATCATCAGGACTGCGGAACGGGGACAGTTTTCCGTCAACGTCATCAAGCCCGGTATCACCAAGGGCAACCACTGGCACGACACGAAGAATGAGAAGTTCGTTGTGGTGAGTGGCGAGGGCGTGATCCGCTTCCGCAAGGTGGGCGAAACCGAGGTTCAAGAGTACTTCGTGTCGGGCGAGCGCATGGAGGTCGTGGACATTCCACCTGGCTACACGCACAACATCGAGAACCTCGGAGAAGCCGACATGATCACCTTCATGTGGGCGAACGAGGCGTTCGATCCGGAGCGTCCAGACACCCATTGGCTGGGTGTCTAGTATGTCAGTCCCGGTACTGCCTGAGTTCGACGTCTCTGTGGTTGTGGCCACGTACAGGCGCGAGGTTGACCTCAAGCGGGCCCTCGAATCAATCGGGGATCAGACGCACCGCTCAATTCAGGTCGTGGTTGTGGATGACAACGCCGAATCCACATGGAATGAACGCGTGCAGGCTGTGGTTCGAGACGTTGGGTGTAGGAAGCATCTTTCGGTCGTGTACTTGTGCAACGATGTCCGGTGTGGATCGGCGGTCTCCAGAAACAGGGGGATCGAGTTCGCTGACGGAGAGTACGTGACATTTCTAGATGATGATGACGTGTACTTACCTGAGAAGGTGCAACGTCAACTTGCACACATGAAGGATGCTGACTCAGACTACTCGATTACGGACCTCGAATTGGTGAGCGAGTCGGGTCGGCTGGTTGAGCGTAGGCGGCGCAGGTACCTGGATGGCTGCACGGCTGACTCTCTACTTAGGGCACACTACATGCATCACATCACGGGTACCGATACCATCATGTTTCGTAAGAACTACCTCTGCCGAATCGGTGGCTTTCCACAGATTCCGCTGGGGGATGAGTTTCATCTAGTGGAGCGTGCAATACGTGCAGGCGGCAGGTTCAGCTACCTGCCGGTCTGTGATGTCAGAGCGACAGTGCACACAAGGACGCACGGCAAGTCGAGCGGACAGGCGAAGATCGACGGCGAAAACGCGCTGTATCTGCACAAGACTGAGCTTATGCAGAGTCTTGATCGGCGGGCAGTCTCGTACATCACCATGCGTCACTGGCTCGTACTCTCTTTCGCCGAGTTGAGGCACGGGCGACTCCGTGTCAGTCTCTGGTATGCGCTGAGGGCGCTAATAGCCAGCCCTGTGCAGATGCTGAGACTGATCATTCAGTCGCGGTGACGAGTGTCGGAATACGCCGCTGCCCATGACACGTTCCCTTGGGAGCTCACATGACTGTTGAGGTTCTCATAGCTGCCATGCATCAGTCGGGGCCCGCCCTTGCCGATAGGATGAATGTGCAGGGGTCTGCAGTAATCGCAAACCAGGGCGATGAGTACTCCTATGGAGAGTACGTTTCTGGGTCGGGTGGCACAGTGAAGTCGATTACGACGGCTACTCGGGGAGTTGGTAAGAATCGGAACATCGCACTGATTCACGCTTCAGGTGAGTACTGTCTCCTCGCTGATGAGGACGAGGTGCTGAGCGATGACTACGTTCATGTCATCGCTGATGCATTTGAGGGGCTGCCAAGGGCTGATGTGCTCATCTTCAATGTGGAGACCACTGGATCCGGTCTTCGCAGTTCGCGCCCAATACGACGGGTTCAGCGTGGACGTCTATGGAACTCGCTGAACTATGGCGCTGCATCCATCGCGTTCCGGCGCAGCACGTTGATTCGAGCGAACGTCTGGTTCTCGGTGTTGTTCGGCGGTGGTGCGAAGTACAGCGCAGGGGAGGACAGTCTCTTCCTTGCGGAGTGCTTCCAGAAGGGGCTCAGGATCTATAAGCGTCCAGAGATCATCGCTGTCACTGATAGCTCTTCGTCCACATGGTTTGAGGGATATACGGAGAAGTACTTCATGGACCGGGGGGCATTCTTCCGTGCGATGTCGGGCCGTCTTGCAGGACCATTGTGCATTCAGGATGCCTGGCGACATAGGAATCGTCCGGGTCCACTGACTTGGAGGCAAGGCCTTCGCCTCATGCTGAAGGGTGCCGCCTTGTATGCTGACAGGGTAGTTGTGAATGAGAGGGAGTAGCCCCAGAGTCCTTGTCGTGTCGAACAACTGTTTCTCCACGACCGGCTCGAACGGGCGTACGCTGGGAGGCCTCTTCACTGGCTGGCCCATCGACGCGCTGGCGCAGTTCTACATTTCCGAGGAGGTGCCTGACTCGCCTGTGTGCGAGGACTACTTCCGGGTGACTGACCGCGCCGCCATGCGCTCCGTGATCGTTAGGTGGGGCCGACACGGTGGGACCGTGTGTCGAGCTGACTCAAGTGGGATCGTAGCTGTGCAATCCCGACGCCCAGGCGTTCCGAAGTCGGCCCTAACACAACTCATCCGCAATGCGGTCTGGCGCTGCGGAGCCTGGCGTAGAGGAGGGCTTGAGGACTGGATTCGGGTGTTTGACCCAGAAGTGATCGTCCTCCAGGCTGGCGATGCGCCATTTATGTATATCGTAGCGCGCGAAATCGCAGAGGAGCTGCAAGTGCCGCTCTTGATCTACAACAGCGAGGACTACTACTTCAAGACCCACGACTACATGGCCCCCAAAGGTGGGCCGATATCGCGAGCGGCCTATCCTGTCTTCCGCCGAAGGTTGGTTGCGGCCTCTGATGCTGCCCTGACCTACGCAGCGCACGTGTTTCATCTGACTGATGATCTCCGGAAGGCGTTTGGGGAGGTCTTCAACGTGCCGGCGAGTACTGTGATGACAACGACCATGGTGATGCCGAAACGACGGCCATCCAGTCCTCCTGTATCCCGAGTCTCATACCTGGGCAATCTCGGGCTTGGGCGTCACGAGACACTGATGGAGATTGCATCAGCCCTACAGGCAGTGGATACCTCACTCCATGTGGACGTGTATGGCCGTGCGCCCAGCGTGGACGTCGCGAATGAGCTGTTCGCGGCAACGGGCATTCGCTATCACGGGTTCGTCTCATACCGTGAGACGCTTGAAGTGATGAGACAGTCAGATATCCTCGTGCACACTGAGAGTTTCCTGCCCTTCTACCGCAAGGACATCAGACACGGCTTCTCAACGAAGATTGCCGACTCCCTGGCCAGCGGCACATGTCTGTTGGTCTACGCTCCTCCAGAACTTGCATCAGTTCAGTACCTGCAGCGGGAGGCCGCAGCATGCGTTGTAACGAGTCAGGAGACACTCAAGGGTGCCCTCGAGGTGTTGCTTTCAGATGGTAGTCTGCGGAGCAGTCTCGTTAGCAACGCACTGAATGCCGCGGCGCGCAACCACTCCAGTGAAGCAACGACCCAGAAGTTCCAGAACATCCTGAATGAAGTGGCCGCCCGCACAGATCCGCTCCGTGTCGCGGGCAACCCCGAGGAGAGAGCGTAGTGAGGATCCTGCAGGTCAACACGATATACGGCGCCAAGAGCACTGGCCGTACTTGTGCAGAGCTAGAGCGTGCCATGACCGCTATGGGGCACGAGTGCTACACGGCTTATGGGCATGGACCCAGGGCGGAGAGCCCGTTCACCTACAGAATCAACACCGCCCCCGAGTACTACTTCCACAACCTGATGTCTCGTCTCACTGGTCTCGAGGGCTACTTCTCGTGGTTTGCCACGCGTCGACTCATCAGGTACACCCAAGTCGCTGACCCGGACGTTATTCACCTAAGGAATCTGCACGGACACTACATCCATTTGCCGATGTTCTTCCGGTTCTTGAAGAGATGTGGCAAGCCTGTAGTTCTACACCTGCATGATTGTTGGATATTCACCGGCAAGTGTGCCCACTACACCGAACGCCAATGCTTCGCCTGGAGAGATGGATGCGGACATTGCCCAGCGCTGCGGGAGTATCCGGTTAGCTGGGTGTTTGATCACAGCAGCATGATGCGACGGGACAAGGAGCGGTGGTTGACGAGCCTAAACAACCTGACGGTCATTGGTGTGTCCGATTGGGTATGTGACGAGGCCAGGAAGTCATTCCTATCAGGCCACGAGATTCTCAGGGTGTACAACTGGGTCGATCGCGATGTCTTCCGACCCCGACTGTCCGGCTTTCCCGAACAATGCGGCATCGACTCATCGAAGTTCATCATCGTTAGCGTGTCGGCCGCATGGTCTGAGGGGAGCGCACGGCTCACCGACGCCCTTCTGTTGGCGGACTTGCTTGATGACTCAGCCCAGCTCGTACTGGTGGGACACGCTGATAAGCCGATACGACATCGACGGATTCACCATGTCCCGTTTGTCGAGAGCATTGATACTCTCGCAGAGATGTACTCTGCTGCCGACATCTTCGTTCACCTATCGACGGAGGACACCTTCGGCAAGGTGATCGCTGAAGCAATGGCGTGTGGAACACCGGTAATCGTTTACGATTCGACTGCGTGCGGGGAGATTCCGGGGTCCGAATGTGGTGCGGTCGTGAACCCGCATGACGTCGATGAGGTTAATGCCGCAATCTGTCGAATTCGCGCAGCCGGGAAGTCCAAGCGAGGTGTTGCGTGCGTGAATGAGGTCGAGTCCAGATTCGACTACTCTGCCAATGTGAATTCGTTGATTAGGGTGTACCGACGGATGATTTGGGGCGACATCGAGCCCAATGGCTGTGTTGTCGAAGGTGATCCTCTTGGACTCACTGAGCAGGACGGTGTTGATTCCCATGCGCCATACCAGTAGCACGGACGGGGGGGCGAGGCCGGCAGTCCTGTACCTGGGCTACTACAGCTGCCCTGAGCTTGAAGCGCAAGGCCGTCCGGTAGTGCCCGCGGCGCAGGACAAGATGGGTTACATCGTAGCGGTATTGAATGAGATTGGGTTGCGGGTTCGGTTGGTTTCTGCGTTGCACACCCGCTCCACATACGGATACCCACGCCTGGATATGGACATGCCTGATGGGAACAGCATCAGAGCATTTCGAGCCCTGCGCTATGGCGGGCTCATTAGGCGGCTCACTAGGTCAATCTGGATGCATGTTGCCTTGTTCACCCTACTTATGAGGGAGGGCGAACGGGGTCGCAGTGTGATTGCCTACCATTCGCTTGGGTATGCGGCCACGTTGGCTCTTGCGCAATTCGTTAAGGGATTCCGGCTGGTTCTTGAGGTGGAGGAACTGTACTCCGACATCTCCGAACGAAGGATGGACCTTTGGCGCGAGAGGGTAGTATTCAGTCGGGCCCATGCGTTCATAATTCCGACGGAAGAGTTGAACGCCGTGGTCAACTGCAGGCGGCGGCCCTATGCAATCGTTCACGGAGCCTATGCCCCTGTGCATCCGGGTGGCAGGCGTTTCCCAGGTAGGCGTATCCACGCGGTATACGCGGGAACGCTCGACGCGCGAAAGGGTGGAGCGATCGCTGCGGTGGATGCCGCCAGGTACCTCGATGGTCGGTATCACGTTCACGTCATCGGCTTCGGATCTGAGAACGAGCTCGCCGCGGTGCAGCGCCGTATCGAGGAGGTCAACGCATCCGGGACATGCAGGGTAACTTACGACGGCCTGCTATCAGGCCAGGATTACTCACGATTCCTGGAGTCGTGCGATATCGGGCTTAGTACTCATAGAATGGAAGGGGCCTTCAATGCCACGTCCTTCCCATCCAAAGTGCTGTCCTACATGAGGCACGGGCTTCGGGTGGTGTCCGCGCGGATTCAGGTTGTAGAGTCGTCTGCAGTGTCGAGGCTGGTTAGCTTCTACGATGAGGACACCCCGGAAGCCATTGCCGCAGCTATCGAGGCCGTGAACTTGGCGGATCCATACGAGCCTCGTCTGGCGCTCTGGGAGTTGCATCGGGATTTCGTTGGGAGACTCAGTTGCATTCTGGGAGTGTAGGGTGCGGCATACACCGACCGGCATACGCCTTGTGTAGGCTGGGCGATGCGTGATGAAGACTGCCCGATCGCGTGTTGACGTCATCGACGCCGCCCGGACCGCGGTGTTGCTGGGCGTGATTGCGCTTCAGCCGATGACATATGTCTTCCGACAGAGAGTCGGACTCGGGGCGGGGGTCGCTCTGCTGGTAGTAGTCGCTCTCGTCGCATGGAGACTCAATCCGAGTCGGAGCCTTCGCGTTGCACCTGCATTGATCGTTCTGCTGATGATTGGTCTGATCCTGCTCAGTGCTGTGTTGGCAAGCGATAGTTCGAACTTCTCTGTGCTCTTGTCGGTCTATTTCTTGATCGCATATGTGCTGTCGCAAGCGTACGGGCGTGAGGAGTTTCCCGCGTTCTACGCGAAGGCGATGTACTGGCTCAGCGCATACTCGCTTGTGGCGACGTACGTCATCATTGCGTTCAGTAGTCTGTTTGTTGGGGTGTTGCCGGAGGTCTTGGTCTTTGAGAAGGGCATGCGTCTGCTGGATGCTGGGCTGTGCTACGTCTACATTCCCTATGATGGAGTTCAGCTTCGAAACTTCTCGATATTCTCCGAGCCGGGGATGTTGCAGTTCTTTGTCCTGCTGGCGCTGGTATTCGAACTCGGGTTGGTGAAGCCCGAGCAGCGTAGTCCAGTTCGCGTTCTTGTGTTCACTCTCACTCTGGTCTCGACGTTCTCCCCCGTAGGCCTGGTTGGAGGATTGCTCGTCTGGGCGGGCTACATCCTCAGTCGAAACGCTGAGGGCACTAGGCTGCGGACCACAGTGGGCTGGGCTCTGACTGCAGTTGCGCTTGTCTATCTGCTTATTCCGACTGTTGCTGTAGAGGTTGACAATGCGATGGGCAAGTTCGGTGGTCTGAGTGGCGGGCAGCAGCATGGGTCGAGCGCGGGATCTCGATTGCGCTCGGCAACAGGCATGCTTGAAGCAGGATTGGATCGGCCTTGGGCGGGTTGGGGCTATCAGGCAGTCAGCACCGACGTCATGGAAGAGTACGTTCATGAGTATACGTACGACAATACCAACACCATGGCCACGAACTTTGCACTGTATGGGCTGGCATATGCGCTGCTCTATGCGCTGCTGTTCTACAGGTACTTCCTCGGAGCAAAGACTTCCGCAGTATTCAAGGTTCTGACACTCATCGCAATGACACTCTCCATCAATAATGAACGACTGATCGACAGTACAGTGGTCATTGTCCTGCTGCTCCAGGCGGCCCCCAGTCTCCGACGTGCACACGCCCTTGGGGGCACCAGGGATGGGAATCGCCTTGAGAGCGGTCTGAATCTACGAATGGGCAGACGACCCCCTCTGCTTGTGTCTGCCCCTTTGGGCGAGAACCTGCCGGGGGAACCGTGTGAGTAGGCGCTCAGGAGTCCTCTACTCGTATCTCCTGCTGCTAACGGAGATCGTATCCAGTCTGCTCTACACACCGTACCTGATTCGCTCCCTCGGACAAACGGAGTATGGGCTCTACAGCCTAGCAATCTCAATTACTGCGTACTTTCTGCTGCTTGATGCGGGTGTTGGCAACGCTCTGGTCCGATATGTCGCCAAGTTCAGGGCTCGCGGAGATGTCACACGTCAGCGCGTATTCTTGGGTCTGTCGCTGGTCTTCTACGCAGTTGTGGGCGCTCTCATAGGAGTACTTGGGGCTGCCCTGCGCTCCAATCTCGGGGGCATCTTCGGGTACGCGATGAGTCCGGTGGAGCAAGCTCACCTGGGTGATTTGCTCAGTGTCACCCTTGCAGGGGCGGCCATTTCGCTGCTCGCCTCCGTCTTCGACCGCACGATTATCGCCTATGAGCGTTTCGCGCTGTCGAAGCTGTTGTCCATGGCAAAGCTGGCCCTCCGCGCCGTCACAGTGTCTGTTCTGCTGTGGATGGGTTACGGCGCTCTTGCTGCTGTCCTGGTGAATCTTGCCGTGACAGTCATCTTCGGTCTCGTGAGCGGATGGTACGTCCTACAGCGGATTGAACTGAGGCCAAGCCTGAAAGGGGCCAGCCTGCCGTTCCTCGCAGAGGTGTTCTCCTATTCTGGACTCATATTCGTTCAGATGATTGCCGCGCAAATCAACGCCACTGCAGATCAGGTTCTGCTCGGCATCATGACGGCTGCTGCTGTGGTAGGCGTCTACGCCGTTGGGGCACAGGTCTCGAACTACTTCCAGATGATTGCTGGGAGTATCAACGGCGTACTAATGCCGGGTGTGGTTCAGCTAGTTGAAGGAGGTGCACCGCCAGAGCGACTGCTCGACGAAATGGTCAAGGTTGGTCGTCTCGTACTGATGGTTCTCGGGATCATCTTCGTCGGTTTCGCGGTCGCGGGTGATGAGTTCGTCGCCCTATGGGCGGGCCGTCCGAACGCTGAGGCTTACTGGGTGGCGCTGATCCTGATGGGTGCAAACCTCTTCTACCTCACACAGAACATAGGGACTCAGATCCTGTGGGCGATGGGTCGGCACAAGGTCCAGGCCTGGCTGAACGTGCTTGTTGCGCTTGCGAATGTTGGGTTGACGGTTGTGCTAATCAAATGGGAGCCACTTATCGGTGCATCACTCGGTACAGCAGTTGCCGTGATCGTTGGTAACGTGGCCGTCATGAATGTCGTATTCTCGCGCCAGATCGGAATCCGCATGGCTGCCTATTACCAGGGCCTACTCCGAGGCGTCATTCCCTGCCTAATGACTGCCGGGGTTGCTGGCGCAGTTGCTGGTCAAGTCCCAGTGACGGGCTGGGCCAAGATTCTGGTGGAGGTCGTGGCCATACTGGTTGCGTATGTTGCTGGAATGCTGAGGTTCGGTATGAATGCCTACGAGAAGCAGTTGGTAGTCTCGGTGTTGCGTAGGCTCGGACTGAGGGGTCGAGTGCGGCGATGGAGTGCGTGAATGGAGTGTTCGGATGAGACCGCTGAAGCTCATGACGATTGTGGGGACGCGGCCGGAGATCATCCGGCTGTCTTCCGTGATCAAGGCGTGTGACCGGTACTTCGATCACGTGCTCGTGCACACCGGACAGAACTGGGACCACACCCTGAGTCAAGTGTTCTTCGATGATTTTGAACTACGCACGCCCGACTACTTCCTCGAGGTCGCAGGTGGCTCCCTCGGTGAGACGATGGGCGCAATCATCGCGAAGTCCTATGAGGTGTTGGAGCGGGAGCGCCCCGATGCGCTTCTCGTGCTTGGCGATACCAACTCCGCACTCTCGGCGATCTCGGCAAAGCGCCTTAAGATCCCGATCTTCCACATGGAGGCCGGCAACCGCTGCTGGGACTGGAACGTGCCGGAGATGACCAACCGCACGATCGTTGATCACATCGCGGACATCAACCTGCCGTACACGGAGAACTCGCGTCGGTATTTGCTGTCCGAGGGCATCGACGGCAGGACGATCTTCGTCACCGGTTCGCCGATGCGCGAGGTGCTGCGCGACATGGAGGCCAAGATCGAGGCGAGCCCGGTGCTCAGCGACCTCGGGCTCACCCCCAAGGGCTATATCCTCCTCTCTGCGCACCGCGAGGAGAACATCGACGACGAGTCGGCGTTCGGCTCGCTGATGGAGGGCGTCAACCACATCGCGCAGACGTACGACATGCCGATCGTCTACTCGGTGCACCCTCGTTCTCGGAAGTTCATTGATGAGCGAGAATTCCAGTTCGACCGTCGGGTGCTACTGCATGAACCATTCGGGTTCTCCGACTACGTGAAGCTCCAGGTCAATGCGTACTGCGTCTTGTCTGACAGCGGGACGTTGTCAGAAGAGAGTGCCATCCTTGGGCTCCCTGGTGTGCTCATCAGGACCTCCACCGAACGACCGGAGGCGCTTGATGCAGGTGCGGTGGTTGTGGGTGGGATCACAGGCCCTGACATCGCTCAGGCGCTCGACGTTGCGGTTGGTCTCGCTGATGCCGGAGCTGAGGTCGGCGAGGTGGTCGACTACCGGGACGCGGCGGTCTCAACCAAGGTGGTCAAGATCATCCAGAGTTACGCTAAGATTGTGGACATAACAACCTGGAGGAAGAGTCCACGCTAGTGAACGATGAGCTGCGGAACCCCGGAGTTCTTGATCGATGGACCGAGCTGAAGCGCACCTTCTACTGGTCGCGCCCGCTGCAGATCGCCGGGATGATGTTGGCCGACGCCGTGATCGTGGCGATGTCAGTGGGGCTTGCGTACTTCGCCCGCTTCGAAGGCGCGATACCCGAGCACTTCCTGGGCTCGGTGGTCCCTGCGGTCTTCGTTGGGATCGCGGTCTTCTTGCTCTTCCTCTGGGCGTTGGGCCTGTACCACGTGGTGTTGCGCTACGTGGGCATCGATGTGATGGCACGCCTCACAGGCGCGGTACTCGGAGCGATGGTGTTCTTCTTCGCGTTTGACGTTCTCGTGCAGCAGTTCGTGGGCTGGCGGGTGGTGCCCTATGGCGTCATTCTAATCGGCTGTGCGTTCGCCTACATCGGGCTGGCGGTGCTTCGGAGCATCGGTCGGCTGTGGGTGGTCATGACCGGTGCCGCGAACCACGGAGCGTACCGTGTGTTGATCATCGGTGCGGGCGATGCGGGCTCGCTGCTGCTGCGCGACATCGAGACACAGCCGCAGCTGGGGTGGAAGGTCGTCGGCTTCCTGGACGACGACCCGCGCAAGAACGGTCTGCACGTGCGCGGCAAGAAGGTACTCGGCCCGATCGACGATCTCCCGCGCGTGGCGGTGTGGCACGAGGTGGACGAGATCCTCGTGGCGGTGCCCTCCATGGGGGCGGACCGCAGGCGTGAGGTGCTCGAGATGTGCACCGTGGCCGGCATCCGCACCAAGATCGTCTCTGGCCTCACGAGCGATGCCACCTCGGCAGGCGTGGCGGATCTCAGGCCGGTGGAGATCGAGGACCTCCTCGGCCGTGAGCCCAACGAGGTCGATGTGGACCTCATCGCCGAGACGCTTACCGGCAAGGTCGTGGCCGTCACGGGTGCTGCGGGCTCCATCGGCTCGGAGCTCTGCCGGCAGATCATGAAGATGCGGCCGTCCAGGCTGGTGCTCGTTGAGATTGACGAGACGCGGCTCTACGAGCTCTACCTCGAGATGGGGCGCATCGCACCTGGTGTCGCGGTGATGCGCATCTGCGACGTGCGCGACGACCGCAAGCTGCGCAAGGTCTTCCTCGAGGAACGGCCTGCCGTGGTGTTCCACGCCGCCGCATACAAGCACGTGCCCGTGATGGAAGACGAGCCTGAAGAGGCCATCCGCGCCAACGTGATGGGCACCATGAACGTGCTCAACGAGTGTCACCGCGTGGGCGCTGAGCGGTTCGTGCTCATCTCCACGGACAAGGCGGTCGATCCGCGCAATGTGATGGGCGCCACCAAAGCGCTCGCGGAGATGGTGATGATCTCGGCGGCGCGCTACGGCATCAGCGCGGTGGCGGTGCGCTTTGGCAACGTGCTCGGCAGCAGGGGGAGCGTGATCCCCATCTTCGAGACGCAGCTGCGGCAGGGCGGGCCCATCACGGTCACCGACCCGGGCGTGACGCGCTACTTCATGACGATCCCCGAGGCGGCGCGTCTCGTGCTGCAGGCCCAGGCCATGAGCGAGGGCGGTGACATCTTCGTGCTCGACATGGGCGAGCCGGTGCGCATCGTGGACCTCGCCAAGCGCATGATCGTGCTCTCAGGCGTGTCCGCGCAGATCGAGTACACCGGGCTCCGCCACGGCGAGAAGCTCCACGAGGTGCTCGTGCATGGCGACGTCGACCTCATCCCCACGGAGTGCCCGGCCGTGAACCGCCTCTCGGCGCTCCCGCTCATCACCCCTGAGTTCCCCGAGGAGCTCCATGAGCTCATCATGCAGGCGCGCCTGGGAGACAACCCCGGGCTCAAGCGCTTCCTGGAGCGTCTGTCGCGCGGCGAGTTCGAGTGGCGCGAGGGCGACGAGGCGGAGACCGCGACCACGTAGGGGATACGGGCGGAGAGCGCGAGGACTTGAGGCTGGGCCACGACGGTGGTTCGGCCTTCGTTATGGGCTCGGTAAGGGATTGTTTGGGCCGCCGCGGTAGGCTGTGCCCTGCAGCTGATTCGCGGTCCCGGTATGCACGGGCTGACCGGGTCGCGTGTATGGTGAGAATATACCAGAAAGGGTATAGTAGCGATGAACGATCGTGCATACCGTGATGTGGTCTTCATCGCATCGGCGCTACGCGATCTCCGGGTTTTTTCCGGACGACGTGAGATCGGTGATGGGCTTCGCGTTGTACCTAGCCCAACAGGGTGGCTTGCATGTCTCAGCGCGACGTCGAACTCATCCGCAGCCGGCTGGCAATCGCGGATCAACTGCACCGTGATCGCATGCAACAACGGAGGGATTCGTGATGACCGTGGCTGAACGCGACACCCACACAGTGAGCGGTGGGAACGTCTTTGAGGACCTGGGGCTGCCTGGGTCCGATGCGCTGTTGGCCAAGGCGGCCCTCGCGTCGCAGATCTACGCGATCGCCTGCAAGCGCGGGCTCACACAGTCTGAGACCGCACGGATCATCGGCGCCACCCAGCCCAAGGTCTCCGACCTCTTCACCGGCAGACTGGCGGGGTTTTCACTCGAGCGATTGATCCGGTTCCTGAACGCCCTCGACCAGGACGTGCGTGTGGTTGTGACGCCCAAGACTGGGGTCCGGGCTCGAGCGACCGTTGAGGTGGGCGAGTAGGCCGGGGGGGCGTATTGTCTGGAGCGCGTTCACACCCGGGCTAGAACCGGTTACACGTCCTACGGCACCATGGACCAGCAGTGCATGTCGCACGATGTCGGTGCCGCGACGTAGAATGAAAGGGCCAGGTCGTCCAAGCGAGTGAGGTGTCTGATGACCATAGAGGAGATCAAGGCAGAGCTATCCCGGTTGAATCCTGGACAGCGCGCGGAGATCGCATCTGAACTTATCGTAAGCCTCGACGATCTCAGCGAGTCTGAAGTCGAGCACCTTTGGATCGAGGAGGCCGTCCGTCGCGACGGTGCGCTCGATAACGGTTCCGCGCGATCAATCCCTGCGGATGATGTCTTCTCTGCGGCACGAGTCCGTCTTCAGTGATGCTTGAGAGCACCTTCCACGAGGACGCGCGTGCCGAGTTCGATGAGGCGGCGGACTTCTATGCCATGGAGCTGGCATCGCTGGGCCTCGCTTTCGTGGATGCCGTCGAAGCGGCCGTAGCCCATGTGCGCGTCCATCCCGACTCCTGTCCGATCATCCTCGGTCGTGTGCGGAAAGTGCGAGTGCGTCGCTTCCCATATTCGGTGATGTACTCGGTGGTCGAGGACCGCATTAGAATACTTGCCGTGGCGCACGACCGCCGCAGGCCCTACTACTGGAGCGGTCGGCGGTAGCGCGGCTGGACCGCGAGGGTAGCGATGACGCGTGACGTATGATGCGACGCGTTATACCATGAGCACGATCAGATTGTGTGCGGCCGCTGAACCAGCGCGGGTATTCCGGCGACGCGTACGACGTACAGATCCTGGACTACCACTGAGATGAGGCCCGCCATGACAGCCCAGAAGCTTGCACCAGTGCACCCCGGCGAGGTTCTCCTCGAGGAGTTCCTCAAGCCCCTGGGTCTCAGCCAGAACAGACTGGCGCTGAACATCGCAGTGCCTCCTCGTCGCATCAACGAGATCGTCCTCGGCAAGCGCCGCATCACGGCGGAAACCGCGCTGCGTCTGGCGCGCTACTTCGACACGACGCCCCAGTTCTGGCTTGGCCTGCAGACCGACTATGACCTGGATATGGCTGCAGACGCACTCGGTGACCGCCTGGACCGCGAAGTGCACAGACACGCGGTTACATCGCGGTAGGGATTCGTTTCACCCCCTGCGGGATGCTGCGCGAGTGCGCACGAGCGCACTTTTAAGGTGTTACCGCGCGGGAGGTAATGTCTTGTGGGACGGATTCGTCGGATCTTCGAGAGGAGGGCCTGCTGTGATGATCCAATCCGCATCGTTGGACAACCGTAAGCGCGCATTCGTGCTGACCACTGAGCGCGGGACGTTCTCCTACCCCTACGCTAAGTGCGACCC
>Ga0209066_10003932_pt1 | contig 16548 bp, 11 predicted proteins | sample All_14_2_FD_187198 | JGI IMG/M metagenome (GOLD analysis project Ga0209066, IMG submission 187198) | Freshwater microbial communities in response to fracking from Pennsylvania, USA - Allegheny Zone_MetaG_DW_15 (SPAdes) (version 2) ...
GTTGATATCAGCGCGGGCACGAATACGCTCTCCTTGACGAGAGAAATCCAGCAAGCGGCGGACCACCCCGCTGGCACGACGCGCTTCCTGCAAAACCATTTCCAACTCAATACGATGTGGAGAGTCATCAGAAAGTTCATCCAAAACGATCTCAGAGAAGCCAGTAACAGTGGTCAGCGGGTTGTTCAATTCATGTGCAATACCTGCCGCCATTTCACCAACTGCGGCAAGTTTGGCTGCCTGCAACAATCGATTCTCAGCGGATTGTTGCGCTTCCATGCGCGCATTTAATTCAATTTCTGTGGAGCGTAACTGATGAACAGTCTCTTGTAGCTTTTGATATTGATTGGCACTTGAAACTACAGATGCGAGAATGCCCGCCAACGACTCCATAGCAATCAAATCATTGTGTGAGAAGGCATTAAGCTCCCTGCTTTCAACATCTATGATGCCCAAGATAGTTTCACCATCCTTCAAGGCAACACAAATCTCCGAGCGCGCTTCCCATCCTTTGATCGCTCGGTATAGATGGTCCTGAGTTGTATCATTAATAAGAATACTTTCACCTGTATTCGTCACATGGCCTGTCACTCCATCTGCCTTGATAAATTCATCCCCTGCAAGAGCGGTTTTTAAAGTACCAGCATGGGTTCCACCAATACCCTGAATGGCGAATTTCTGCTGATCATCCAAAAGCATGATTACAGCGAGTTCATATTTGAAGTATTGCGCGACAAGTTCCGAAGTGATGGTTGCAACTTCATTTTTATCGTTCAAACCAATAACCTGTTGTACTACTTCATGGATCAGCCCCAGGCTTCGCGCTCTGCCCTCAGCCTCTTCGCGCAGACGTGTATATTCGATCAAGCCTGCCAAATGACTGGCAATCACCACCATGAGGTGCTCGTCATATTGGCTAAATGCTTCTGCATAGGCATTTTCGATAACAAGTACGCCTGTAGGTTGGCCACGATATTTCAAAGGAACGATCAATTGAGAACGTGCCCCTTTATGGACGCCGATAAACCCTTCATGGGTAGATTCCGCTACGCGGCGAACACGGCCTTCTTTAAGCACCGATTGCATAGAATGACCGGTAAGCGATACGCTAATAACATTCAATTTACCCTCGAACATACGATAGTCTCGAAGAACACGCCCATCGCTAGAACGAAGAAAGAGTGCAATTAATTCTGTATTGAAAGCACGAGTAAGCAAGCCAAATACGCGCCGTGCAATCTGGTCAAGATTTTGTGCAGACGAAACTGTCAACACAAAATCGTTGAGCAAACCAAGTCTACGCAAATGAGATGCCATTTCAGAGAATGTGACCACCACTTCCACAGATGGCGGGACGCGAGCAGCCAATTCCCGTAGTTGACCACGCTCTGATTGATCAAATTCCTTTTGCCGCCATAGCGCAACCACGCCGATCAAACGATGACCAATAATCAATGGCAGACATATCCATACATTGGTACCTGACTTTATGGAACCATAAGGCAAATTATCCCAAGTAGGCTGTCCGCGAAGAATTAGCACTTCAGCCAGAGAACGGTTCACACGACGGAGAATAGGATTCTCATCGATCAGCATGGACGCCCCCTTAGCCTTGGGCGAATTCCATTCGGCCTGAATATCCAGCGATTCACCGCGGCGAATCGCCAACCAAGCACCCTGACATGGGACAGCCTGTACAAACGCTCCTAAAACTTTTTCGAGGGCAAGAGGCAAGTCGAAAGCCACACCAGATTGCAGGTCGGGCAGGAACGGTTGGCCTGGCGAGGCAAAACGTCCTGAAAGCAACGAAGCGGTTAACTTCCAAATACGTTGCCCAGTAACAGACATTTCATCTGCACCTACCAATACAGACTGGGATGTACCGCCAACAGGGAAAGAATAGATACGGGTGGTATTTAGTTTGCTGTCATCAGGGGTGGATGTAAAACGGGAATAGCCTCCACTCAATGCGCCACACAACCAAGCATCAACTGTAGGCGTTGACATCATGTCAATCAACTCATTTTGAGCAGGTTTATTCAGCCGATAAACAGCTCGAAGCAGCCATGCACCGCCCACCCGCTCAGATAGAACTGCCCACGCAGCCTCGGAGAGTTGCGCTGCATCTTTGAGTTGAGTTTCAATGCCGTTTTCGTTTTGCATGGATTGTAAAGTGAATTATAACCTGAGCATCCTTCAATCGCACTTTGTTCTACCCAAGTTTTGTATACTTCTTAAGGATATGGCTTTTCCCCTTCATCGAAACTTCATATAGACTATTCAAACCCGTTTCCTCTTTTATAAGCTGTGGAATCAATGGGTTCACCACAGAATCACGTAATTCATCGCATAAGCGATCATACCGCTCGCGCCATGCAGGGTTATGTTCGATTGCCATGCAAACATCCAGAATGATATCCTCGCCATAAGGTTTGGAAAATATGGCAAGGACTTCCTTTACCAGGATATTGACACCATTTGTTCGATTCGTTGGCATTGCAAATTCTCCTTGCCTTATTTCAAAACAATATTTACAGTCAGGATCGAAGCAATAACAGACACCAAAATTACCAGGAGAAAGACAACGCCAACAGCTTTCCACCAGTTTTTGATAACGTATTGTCCAAACTCTTCCTTCGCCAGCTGTGTAAGCGACGTAGCCGACTGTGAATACACAATAGCCCGGAACGTGAGGAAATACATATCATTTGTTATTGTAAGATAATTAAGCGCAACCAACACATCCAGATTACGCTTTAGTTCGGCCTCATCCAACAACGCGTTTTCCTCTTCAAAGATCGGCTTAATTAAATTTACAATTGAAGTAAATGAAATTCCATTTTCCATCGGGTTTACGCCAATACCGAACTGTTCTTGAATTCTTAATAACAACCATTGTTGAAAAATATCCATATACACTCCTTCTTAGGGCTCTTGTGATTTGTAGTTTTTTAATTCTACCCCTTCTGACTCTACCTTTATATATCTGATTCTAATTATCAAATTCTGTAACTACACGCAGAAGTGCCGTCGTAATCTGTGCTATCAACAATTATTAGCTAATCGCTGAATCCTAATGATACAATCCGCTCCATGCAAACCCTAACCATCATCGGCGGCGGACTCTCAGGCACAGAAGCCGCCTGGCAAGCCGCCCAAAACGGACTTCACGTAAAACTATACGAAATGCGCCCGATCAATCCTACGGGCGCACACCTCAGCGGCGACCTTGCCGAGCTTGTCTGTTCCAACTCGCTAGGCTCCAACCTGCCAGACCGCGCCTCTGGCGTTCTCAAGAACGAACTGCGCGTGCTCAACTCCATGCTCCTTGAATGTGCCGAAGCCTCAGCCCTGCCCGCGGGTGCCGCTCTCGCTGTGGACCGTGAGTCCTTCGCGCGCATGGCAACCGAACGGATAGCCAACCACCCCAAGATCGAAGTCATCCGCGAAGAGATGAAGGAAATACCAAATACTCCAGTCATCATCGCCAGCGGACCGCTCACTTCTGAAAGCCTCTCGCAATCCATCGCCAAACTCAGCGGAGAAGAGCATCTTTTTTTCTTTGATGCCATCGCGCCGATTGTCCATGCCGAGAGCATCAACATGGACGTTGCCTTCCGCGCCTCCCGCTACGATAAGGGTGATCAGGACGAGGGTGACTACATCAACTGTCCCTTCACCAAAGAGGAATACTACGCCTTCGTGGATGCGCTTCAAACCGCAGAACGCATTGAACTGCGTTCCTTTGAAGATGCAATCAAAGCAGGCGTCAAAGCGGGTCAGTTCTTCGAAGGCTGCCTGCCCGTGGAAGTCATTGCCGAGCGCGGCGTGGACTCTCTCGCCTTCGGCCCCATGCGTCCCGTCGGTCTGCGTGACCCGCGCACAGGTAAACGTCCCTACGCCGTAGTTCAACTTCGGCAGGACAATCTCGCGGGCAGTTTGTACAACCTTGTCGGCTTCCAGACCAATCTCAAGTTCCCCGAGCAACGCCGCGTCCTACGCATGATCCCCGGCCTCGACCATGCCGAGTTCGAGCGCTATGGACAAATGCACCGCAACACATTCATCGCCTCGCCCAAACTTTTGCGTCCCACCCTTCAACATATCACCCGCGATGATCTACTCTTCGCAGGTCAGATCACAGGCGTGGAAGGCTACATGGGTAACATTGCCACTGGTCTTCTTGCTGGTCTCAACGCCGCACGCCTGCTCAACAATCAGCCTCTTCTTGAACTTCCGCAGGAAACCATGCTTGGCACGCTTTGCCACTACGTCACCCACGCCAGCCTCAAAGACTTTCAACCCATGAAAGCCAACTTCGGCATTCTCCCGCCGCTGGAAAACCTCCCCAAAAAAATCGGCAAACGTGAACGCGGCCAACTCTACGCCGACCGCGCCGCCAACTCACTCAACGAATACTTAAATCGCTATCAAACTACCTAACTAATAACTACCCAACTACATGACCAAACGCTCCGCCTTCATCTACCTCTCTTTGATCTTCGCTCTTCTGGCCTTGGTTGCAAGCTGGTACATCGCCTCTTTTCTTAACCGTGAACCTGATTCTCTTTCCTTTGACAGTTCCCGCGCCTATGCAGACGTACAAACCCAAGTTGCCTTCGGGCCACGAATGCCTGGGTCGGCCGGCCATGCCCAAGTCCGAGAATGGATGCGCGCAGAATTGGAGTCAGCGGGCTGGCAGGTTGAAGTCCACGAATCAGAACGAATGGGGCATCCCATCTATAACATCATCGCCAAACTAAATGCCGAGCCGCCGCAGATCATCCTCGGCGCTCATTACGACACCCGCTTCATTGCCGATAACGACCCCGACCTCACCAAGCGGACAGAACCCGTCCCTGGCGCAAATGACGGCGCGTCTGGAGTGGCTGTTCTGCTTGAACTCGCTCGATCCCTCCCAAAAGACACGCCTCCCATTTGGCTTGTCTTCTTCGACACCGAAGACAATGGCCGCATCGAAGGCTGGGACTGGATACTCGGTTCTCGCGCCTTTGCCGAAGAGATCCCAATTAATCCGCGTGCCGTTGTCATTGTCGATATGATCGGCGACGCAGACTTGAATATTTATTTGGAGAAAAATTCCAATGTTGCCATCCGTACCGAAATTTGGAGTATGGCTGCATCACTCGGTTATGGAGATGTCTTCATCAACGAGGAAAAATTCTCCATGCTCGATGACCATACTCCCTTCCTCGAAAAAAATATCCCAGCCGTAGATATCATCGACTTCGACTATCCATACTGGCACACAACGCAGGACACGCCTGACAAAGTATCAGCGGAAAGCCTGCACGCTGTCGGCGACACATTGTGGCATTGGGTTGTCAGTGGACAATAGAAATAGACTACAGGCAACGCGTCCACGGTCCGTTGTCTAAAACCATAGCCAAAACCTCAAACTCGGCGTACACTTAAGGGGATGACGTTACAAACTTCACTGCAAAAGCTCCGCACTCCCTGGGTGGAACGCATCTCTCGCGAACTCGCGAGTGGCGAAGGGGTGCGCGCTGGCTTCTCCGAACAGCTTGTTCGTTTTTACGAACTTCTCGAGCAGACGATCATGACAGGTGATACTGCCTGGCTTGATCCTATCCTATATGATTGGGGACGCTCTCCCACCGAAACCAACCTCGAAGAAGGTGATTACTACGTCTCTTTTGTTGTTAACCGAATGATCACACTTACCATTGAAGTAGCGCGTGATACGCTTACAAAAAAAGATGCATTGGATCTCATCGCCGTCGTTGTTCCTATTCTCACTCATAGCCTCAGCGTTGTCGTCCGTTACGAAATGGAAACACGCGTTGCACATATCTCCAATGAGCTTGGTAAAACCCAGGCAAAATTACAGCAACTCGACCGCAATAAATCCAACTTCATCTCCGTTGCTGCGCATGAACTCAAAACCCCGTTAACCCTCATCGAAGGTTATACCTCTATGATGGTGGATGTTGCACAAGATTCGCAATTAGTGCAAATGAATAATTATCTAGAAGGCGTGGAAACTGGCATCCACCGTCTGCGTCACATCATCGACGACATGATCGATGTCTCTCTTATAGACAATAATCTGCTAACACTAAACTTTCAACCTGTATGGATTAGCCATTTATTTAACCTGCTATTTAATGAATTAAAGAAAACAGTTGCCGAACGGCGTCAAACACTCACCATCAAACCTTTTGAAGGCAGTGAGATCATGATTTATGCAGACTCAGAGCGCTTGTATCAGGCTCTGCATAACGTGGTGTCTAATGCCATTAAATACACACCTGATAAAGGGACGATTACCATTAACGGACGCCTACTCCCTGGCTTTGTTGAGATTATCATCGCCGACACAGGCATTGGCATATCTCCTGAACATCAGGCCACCATCTTTGAGAAATTCGGTCAGCTAGGTAGGACTGACCTACACTCCAGTGGTAAGACAAAATTCAAAGGAGGTGGGCCAGGCCTAGGCCTGCCTATCACCCGTGGCATCATTGAAGCTCACAGTGGAACAATATGGGTTGAATCCGAAGGGCATGACGAAGTAAAATTAAATGGCTCAACATTCCATATCTTACTGCCTACACGCACCGAGCCTACTGACCCCAACATGACCAAGTTTTTTGGTCAATTTGAAGTAGATAAACAAGAATTAGAAACGGATCCTAGTGGCAAAGAAAATCCCCCAACCAACCAACCCGCCGCGTGAGCGTGCCTTTCTCGTCGGCGCCGATATTCACGGCAAAAAACAGATCCTCTCACTTGAAGATTCCCTCGCAGAACTAGCCTTACTTGCAGACACGGCAGGTGTGGATGTAGTTGGCGAACTCACTCAGAAACTGCATACCCCGAATCTTGCAACTTACATCGGCCCGGGCAAGGTAGAGGAACTAAAGGCCCTTGCCGAAGAGACTCTCTGCGAAGTCGTTATCTTCGATGACGAACTGTCTCCGCGCCACCAACGTGAATTGGAAAAGGCCCTCGGCAAATCCATTCGTGTTATTGACCGTACAGCCCTCATCCTTGATATCTTCGCCCAACATGCGCACACAAAAGAAGGTATGTTGCAGGTGGAGCTTGCGCAATACGAATACAATCTGCCACGCCTTACCCGTGCCTGGACGCATCTCGAACGTCAGGCTGGCGGTGGCGGAGGGCGTGCTGGCTCCGCAGGTGGCGTTGGTCTACGCGGCCCTGGTGAAACCCAGCTTGAAGTAGATCGCCGCTCAATTCGTGCGCGCATCTCACATATCAAGAGCGAGCTTGAAAAAGTGGAAGCTCATCGCTTGAGATATCGTGCACAGCGCAAACGCTCCCGCATCCCAACTGTTGCCATTGTGGGCTATACCAATGCAGGAAAATCCACTCTGCTTAATCGCTTATCCAAAGCAGATGTGTATGCTGCCGATCAACTTTTCGCAACCCTCGACCCCACTACCCGCCGCGTCCAATTGCCTGGTGATGAATTAGCGCTCATAACAGATACTGTTGGCTTTATCCAAAAACTACCAACGGCACTCATTGCTGCCTTCCACGCCACTCTTGAAGAAATTGCCGAGGCCGACCTGCTTTTACATGTTGTGGATATTGCACATCCCAATGCACTCGGACAATTCCAAGCAGTACAAGAAACATTAGATGAGATCGACGCAAGTCATATTCCCATGATCACTGCCTTGAACAAGGCTGATTTGTTGAGAAACCCTGAAAACGCCCGCGAAGTGTTAAAAGAGTTTCCAAAATCGATCTCCATCTCAGCAATAACTGGCGAGGGTATTCCTGACCTTCTACATTTGATGCGCGAGGAATTATTCGAATCCTACTCCCCAATTCATGTCCGCTTGCCATATAAACAGGGTGCGCTCATCTCTCTGTTTCACGAACTTGGTCAGGTGGAGCGCGTGGAGCACGAACGCGGCGGCGTTGTCATGCAGGGACGCATTCCAGGCAGACTCCTTGCCCAATTTTCAGCATGGCAGGTGCAACCGAATCAATTGAAAAATCACGCCAACGACAATGCCGAAGAAATTGATATGGAGGAAGTATGATCTCAAAATTTTTAGATCGCATGTCTGAGTTTCTTGCACACCGAAAGGGTCTACTTCCGATCATTGGCATTGTACTTATCGTATGCAATCTCATAGTCCAGTTCATCTTTCCCGGTAGCCCGCTTGCATTCAGCAACATCTTTCTTCATTTTGGTTTGATCGTTGCTATCTTTGGTCTCATGTTAGCGTGGGCTTTGTAATAATATAATTTTGTTTTAACCAAACCATGTCTTCTGCGATTACAGGCAAAACATTATTAAACCAATATCGCGTTGAAGAATTTATTACACTTACCCCCCTGGGAGAACTGTACCGCGCTACAGACGAACGCAGCAACAAGCCTCTTGCTCTTACCTTACTCCCAAAGTCCATATCAGATAATGCTGAAGCATTCAAAGAACTTGAATCTGCATCCAAAAAACTTCAGATCATTTCTCATCCGAACTTAAATAAGTACCTGGGCGTATTTCAAACTCCCACACTTGCTTTTCTGCTTGAAGAATGGACTGATGGTCCATCTCTGCAAACCATTCTTGAACACGCCCCGATCAGCGTTAACGAGGCATTAATCTTCGCCAAAGCCATTTGTAATGCGCTTGATGCATTGCACAGACAAAAATATTTACATCTCAATCTCACACCTGAATTGATCCACATCAACAAGCAAGGGGAAATTATTGTTGGCGGCATTGCTTACTCTCACGAAACAAACAAGCAACCAACAGCAAGCACAGGCAAACTGTTATATGTTTCGCCAGAGCAAATCCAAGGTCAGCTGCTTACCACCGCCGCCGACATCTACACCCTTGCCATTATGCTTTATGAACTCGTTACAGGATTCTGGATTAATGGGAAACGCGCCCCAAAATCACATGAAGCCATACGAAAAATACAACTCGAACTAATTCCTCCCACACCAATCTCGCTTAACAAACAAATTCCCGATCATTTTTCACGTATGATTCTTTGGGCACTTCGTAAAAAACCTGAGGAACGATTAAAGACCACAACTGAATTACTTTCATCGCTTGCACTTGCCGCTCGTATTCCCGTAGATGACATTCCGCTTCGCATTAACCCGATAATTGCTCCTATTACCTCCACAGTGCTCAGCGAATGGCAATTCTTACCACCACCCAAGCCAAACATCCTCACCGCAGATACCCCACCACTGGAAGATCGTCTCGCCACAGTTACTGCCTCAAAACCAAAAAGGCCCCGTAGCGGCATTATTCCTGTCTTTGTCTTTGCATTGATTGCTGGTTTTGTTTCGCTTTTCTGGTTTGTGCGCCCAGTTGAAATTACTATACCCACCCCAATCCAATTCACGCCCTTCGCTTTAGACTACACCCCACCGCCCACTTTCACTCTACTCCCCAAGCCCACTGACCCCCACGGAGGGCGTATTGCATTCACCTGTACTCGAGGAGAGTATAACCAGCTGTGTATGATTAACCGCGATGGCAGCGGCCTCACTCAATTAACTGACATGGATGCCAGCAATTATTACCCCGTCTTTACACCAGATGGCGGTTCGCTTTTGTTTTCATCCAACCGCAATGGAGCTTTTGATCTTTATCTTTTATTGTTCAGCGAAAAGCAATTATTCCAGGTTACAGAAAATATAGGCAATGTTGTCTCGCCTGATTATTCGCCCGATGGGCGCAGAATTATCTTTGCTAATCGTGCAGGTGAAGGGCCAACTTCCATTTGGATGGTGAACGCGGATGGACTAAATCCACGGCTAATCTATACGGGTGCAGGTGATATTGTTGCAACCGCATGGTCACCAGATGGAGAAAAAATTGCTTATGCCATGTCGATGGGAATTCCGCAAGAATATGAAATCTTCACAATGGACACAAGTGGTCGGAATCACATCCGTGTTTCGCAAGGACTACAGGGAATTGGGGGAAGTGTAGATTGGTCTCCGGATGGAAATTTCCTTTTGATTTATGCAGGTGTGTTCGGAGATAAGAATATTTTCAAGCTGGAAGTATCCACCGGACACGCCATTCAACTTACAAGTGGGGGCAACAATGCAGGAGCATCGTATTCACCCGATGGGTTGTACATTGTCTTCAATTCCTTGCGCAACAATGATCAAGCAGATTTGTATATCATGAGAGCAGATGGGACAAATCAGATCCAGTTGACTAATCATCCCGAACCAGACTGGGGACCACAATGGGTGGAGTAAGCTCAAGCAATGACCGTGCCAATGGACTGAATCAAGTTTTAGCGGAGCATGAGGCGGTTTTTCCATTCTGAAAATCAACATAACATTTTTGCAGTCTGCAAGGCAATGCAGGTTATTTTATGAATTACATGGGGAAAATCAGTAACAAATCATTAACAAAAAAAGTACATTTCGCATGGTTTAAAACCTTTACATGCAGGACATTTAATGTATTATTGAAACACCAATGGCGTTTTTCGCGGCTCGACCACCGCGGAGGGCGCTGTTCATCTTTAATCCATGAAAAGGAAGTTATATGAATGTCCAAGCAACCAAGTTCCTATCTGTCTTCTAAGGTGGAAGGCCGCCTGAAAGCCGACAAAAGCGGAAACAGCATTTTCGCCATTGAACCCATTAAAAAGGGCGATCTAATTGCTGTTTTCGGCGGCGTTGTATATGAATGGGAGACCTTTATCCACCTACCCGAACGTGAGCGCATGTTATGCATCCAGGTTGAAGATCGTCATTTTCTGGTGCCGCGCCCCATTGGTGAGGGAGATTATGTCAATCACTCGTGCAATCCGAATGCAGGTCTTTCGGGCCAGATTGGGCTCGTTGCAATGCGAGACATTAAAATCGGCGAGGAAGTTTGTTTTGACTATGCCATGAGTGACACAATGGCATATGATGAGTTTGATTGTTTATGCGGTGCATCTACCTGCCGCGGCAAGGTTGGAGGCAATGACTGGCAACGTCCCGAATTGCAGAAACGTTACGCAGGTTTTTTTGCTCCACATGTTCAGCGTAAGATTGATGCGCAACGCTCATTTGAACGTGCTATGAGCAAGGCAAGGAAATTCACTTCAATCAGTAAGGCTCCAGCGTACAAATAATATAAACAGCCCCGCAATTGCGGGGCTGTTTATTGAATAATACGACTCAATTGAAATATGGCCGGGGAAGCCAAAACAAGATATTGATAATATAATATAAATAACGACTTTAAAATTTCAAATGGCAAAAGCGACCCTCGACTTTTTTATTCCAGAAGACAGAAGACAGGCTTTGTTAAAGGGGGAGACATTGCCGATTCATTCACACGGGGCGGTCTTATTTGCGGACTTATCTGGTTTTACAAAACTGACCAGTGATCTGACGGCGCAGCTTGGGCCACAACGCGGGGCGGAGGAACTTACCCGTCAACTTGACCCCATCTATACAGAATTAATACGAACGATCCATAATTATAGAGGCAGCGTAATTGATATCAGCGGTGACGGGCTGACCTGTTGGTTCGATAGCGATAATGGATATCGAGCCACATCCTGCGCAGTGCTTATGCAGAGAATCATGAAGCGCTATGAAAAAATAAGCGTTTCTTCAATATACTCATTCTCACTCGGAATTAAGATCGCTATTTCGGTTGGACCTGTACAAAGGTTTCTGGTAGGGGATCCAAATATCCAACTTCTGGAAGCATTGGCTGGGCGCGAACTACTACGGGTGGTGAAAGCTCAGGAACAGATTAACAGAGGGGAGATCGCGATTTACGATGAAGTCGTTCAAGAAATTAAAGAAAAACTTCAAAATATATCCTGGATGCAGACCGAAGATGGAGAGAAGTTTGCCGTTATTGAGGATCTTACTGAATTAGCTCCCCCGCTACCGTGGCCCTCTACCCAAAATCTGAAGATTGACATTGCCCAAAAATGGGTCTTTAGGCCAATTTATGAAAGAATTGAGAGCGGAAAAATTGAGTTCCTTACGGAACTCAGGCAGGCAGTGCCAATGTTTGTTAAATTCAGCGGCATTGACTACGACCAAGATGAATTAGCAGAACAAAAACTAGATCAATTCATTCGGTGTGTTCAAGATATTTTATCGAGATATGAAGGTTATTTGTGCAACTTAACCATCGGGGATAAGGGGAGTAATTTGTACATTTCCTTCGGCGCCCCTATTGCTCACGAGGATAGTATAAACCGCGCTCTAGCTGCTGCTTTACGAATAAAATCAGAGGTCGAAGAGCTCGGTTTTATTGAAGAAATTCAGGTTGGGCTAACTCATGGTCCCGTTTGGGCTGGGGCGCATGGCGGACAAATGGCACGGACTTATAGCATTATTGGTGCTGAGGTAAATCTGGCTGCAAGACTGATGAGCCATGCCAAACCTGGGCAAATATTGGTATCACCACACGTTGCAGAGTTGGCCCCAAATTACACATTTCTACAGCTATCTGCCATCGGATTCAAAGGGATCGAAAAGCCAATGTCCCCTTTCCTGTTGGTTGGCAGAGGCAAAGCACATTTTGAGAGCTCCCCAAAAAGCATTTTTCTTGGGCGTGAAATTGAGAGAAGTATTCTCGAAGAAAAGCTTTTGGAAGTGCTGGATTCAAACAAATCTGCTGGGACCGTGATAGTTGAAGGTGAAGCAGGAATCGGAAAATCACGCTTGCTATCGTTTTTCTCTGAGCAGGCAACAGAGCATAATTTAAGAGTTTTACAAGGTCAAGCTGACCCTGTTGAGATCACAACACAATACTTTGCAGTCAAGTCAATTCTGGGAGCATTGTTTGAAATATCAGAGATCGATGATCAAATATCGATCCAAAACAAAATTTTATCTGTTCTGCAGAACGATGAGTTCCTATTAAACCGTGCTCCTTTGCTGAACGATGTATTTCCTGCTGGCTGGATGGATAATGAACTAACGAGTCAAATGCAGGGAGAAGCCCGTGCGACAAGTACCCGTGAAATGCTCTTGCATATTTTGAAAAATGTCTTGGCGCAGGGCAGCAATTCAACACCATTAGTACTTCTCTTCGATGATGCCCAATGGTTGGATGCGGCCACATGGACTCTATTGGGCTATATCAACCGCGAATTACCATCCATACTACTGGTTATTGCAACACGCCCCATTACAAGGGATGAAGTAACCGCACAGATTATGGATGAATTTAAACGCATCTTAGACAATACAAATACCCAATACATTCATCTCGCCAGCCTTTCTCCCCAAGATACAACGGATTTAGTCTCTAGGAAGCTGGGAGTTAAACATATCCCTGCTTCTATTTTGGAATTCATCCAGGCAAGAGCACAAGGGAATCCTTTTTTCTCAGAAGAAATCGCTTATGCCTTACGCGATTCTCGAATCATCAATATCCAAAATGACATGGTCCTACTAGAGCACACTGCCGAGGAGTTGGCAAGAATCGATTTTCCAGAGACCATTCAAGGCGTGATCACGAGGCGCATTGATCGCTTACCAGCGCCTCATCAATTAACCCTCAAGGTAGCCAGTGTCATAGGCAGGATTTTCATCCTGAATATGCTGGCCAATATTCACCCAGCAAAAGTTGAAAAGAATATTCTTGAAGAGTATCTGCAAAATCTCACAACACAGGGTATTACAGACTTAGAATCTCCTGATCCTGAACTCACCTATTTATTCAAACATGTGATCTTTCAAGAAGTTATCTACAGTCTGATGACTTTTAGCCAACGAAAGCAATTGCACTGCGCAATTGCTGAATGGTACGAAAAAAATTACGCTGATGATCTCACACCTCACTATTCCCGCCTCGCCTATCACTGGCTGAAAGGCGAAACAAACACCAAAGCCATCTATTTTCTGGAAAAGTCTGCCGAACAGTCTCTAAAGCTTTACGCCAACGAAGATGTGATCTATTTCCTTACAACTGCATTTGATCTGGATAAGGTAGATGAAAGACACCATTCGCGTGAAAAATCTTTTCAACATGCACATTGGGAACGAATGCTGGGCACGGCCTATCTTAGGATAGGCAAGTTAAACGAAGCAGAAGCCCATTTGACGCAGGCTCTTAAACTTTTAGGTAATCCTCCCCCGAAAAACGGAATCGAAGCTATTGGGTATTTATCCAAAGAACTCATTGTACAAATCTTCCATCGTATGTTTCCATCAAGGCACAATAGGAGGAGATTACCTGCCAGAAAACTCAGAATTGAAGAGGAAGTAGCGCGCATTGAGATCGAGGATATTTTTTATTACGCGCAAAATACTACTCTGCTAGCATGGAGTATGCTTCGCAAATTGAATATTGCAGAACGCATCGAAATCCCTGAATTGATCACAGAAGGATATGGAAATTTACAAATGATCTCCGGTCTCGCAAAACAGGAGAGGGTATACCAAATGTATAAAGATCTTGGACAAGCACTGCTATTGAAAAGTAGCAACATACCTGGTGAAATCTTTGTTTCATTGCGTGAAGGCGTCGTACGCTTCACGCAATGTGACTGGGAGCTTGCATACAAAAATCTTGAAAGAGGAATTCAGCTGGCAGATCAAATTGGAGATCGCCGTAAATGGATAGAAATGTCAGCTTCGCTTGCAACAAGCTTGCACCTACAAGGGCAGTTCAATAAAAGTCTTGAGTGCTGGCAGGAGCAATACCAAAGAGCATCACGCTCTGACGGTCCGCAAAATCAGGCGTGGGGATTATATGGACTGGGGCACAATCAGCTCATGCTGGGAGACACAAATGAGGCAATTCGTCTGATTGAAGCAAGTATCAACATTCCAATGAAAAATGCAGATGACAAAATACTTAACACATCACGTTTTGGAGCATTAAGTCTGGCATACCAGCGCGCAGGCAACAATGAACTAGCATTAGAAAATATCCTTGCTCATCAACGACACTCGCCTGCCAAGCCAGGGCTTTCCAGCACCATGCATGAATATGGGCCTGTTTGCGATGCCACTATTAATATATGGAAAGATATTCAGGTTGGGCAATTTCAAACTACTGCCTCACAAAAAAGAGCACTGGAGCTTATATTTCACAAGATTCCAATCATTACAAAAGCATTGAACCTACTTGCAATCAACAAGGCTAGGTGCAACCTTTACAATGGTATATATCTTAACCTGACGGGGCGGATAAAATCAGCCGAAGTAGAGTTCAGAAAATGCATCGAATTGGCCGAAAGACATCGTCAGCCCTATGATCTAGGGCGGGCTCATTACGAACTTGGTCTGATCCTTAATGGACAAACTGGCAGGGATCACTTGATCAAAGCATATAAATTTTTCGAAGAGACGAAGACGCCCTACGAGAAAGAACTGGCAAAAATTGCACTTGAAACACAGTAATAAAAGAGCCTCAGGAAAATTCCTGAGGCTCTTTTATTACCAGCGTGTAAAAGGATTAATCCCCAATTCCAATGATTTTCTATACACCATGACAGCATAGATCATGTTCACAATCATTGTCAGAGTGAATAAAACATTTAGAAAAGGTGTCAACTCATTCAATATAGCAATAAATATGAATGCTGCCAGATTACCAAGCAACATTGCCATTGCAATTATAAATGACTGACCTTCCAGGCTATTCCTTTCAGTCAGCATATTAATAAATAAGATACCCATGGCAAAGGTGAGAATATAAGCCGAGTATGAGCCACCTGAATCGCCTGGAAGAAAGAGAGGAACCTGCCCATTCACAATTAATTTATTAACGTTGGGAAAACCCACTTCGGTGATGAATGTATACTGAATTAAAAACGAGGAGATCAGGCCAAAGATAAGAATTTGATAAAAATACTTTTTGATGAAAGGGTTTGAAAACTTTTCTCGCCCAAACCGAATGATTGTATATGCGATGCCTGCATCAAAAAACATGGATAAAAAATTCGCAATCTGCAAAGGCCGCTCAGGGCAAGTATCCCAAACGACAGGGCAGGGACTAGCCAAATTCAAACCAAAAATCCATTCCCAAGGCCAATTCCCCAGCATGGCAACGATCGGCATTCCATATGAATGATCCAACATTCCGCGGCGGATGATCAGAATATAGGCAGGTATCCAAAAAACAGCCAAAAAGCCATACGTAACATATAACCAAAAATCTCGATTTTCCATATGAACCTCTCCTCAGTGAATTTATTTACGTCTTGATAAACGCCAGTTCTCTTTCAAATAGTCGGGGATCTCGAAATAGGATTCACCGCCTTCCTCATAAAGTACCACGCGATCTATTAGCATCCATGTCAAATAACGAACAAATCTATGTGCCTTGGGAAATTTATGTTTTATCTTTTCGATAAAATCAAAAAAGGTGATTTGAGTTTTTAAAATCAGTAGTGTCCAATTGTATGGGCCGCTCTCAATAATATCTGCAACTCTATCACCTGAGAGATAACGGATAGCGGTTCCAGAAAAGCCGTGCATAAAACGCGGCAAAAATCCTTGAATAAATTTGATCAAATCTTTCGTAAGGGCTCTCCCTGAATTGCTTTCACCCCGCTGCCTATCGAT
>Ga0209066_10003933_pt1 | contig 16546 bp, 6 predicted proteins | sample All_14_2_FD_187198 | JGI IMG/M metagenome (GOLD analysis project Ga0209066, IMG submission 187198) | Freshwater microbial communities in response to fracking from Pennsylvania, USA - Allegheny Zone_MetaG_DW_15 (SPAdes) (version 2) ...
GAACCGGGGCGCCGGGGTGCTGAGGCGTGCTCACCGCGAAAGCGTAGCCCGAACGTTCCGCGAGAGACGGGGCGATCCGCTCCTGGAGCGCCGGATCGGCCGCCGTTCCGGCGCGCGCGAGGAGCGTCGACCAGACCGGGGGCACGAGGATCGCGAGCACGGTGCTGCCCGCACCCCGCCCGAAGTGGCCGTTGATCCGCGACGCCGCGACCGCCTTGAGGTAGAGCCCGTAGAACTGCACGATCGGCAGCAGGAAGAAGACGACCTTCCACGGGGCCACCCCGCCGAGCCGCAGGATCTCGGCCTCGTTGAGCACGGGCACCCAGGCCTTCCAGGCCGGCGTGCCCAACCGCGCGAACACGCGCGCGAGCGTCGCCGCGTACCAGACGTAGACGCCGAGGCCGACGACGAGCAGCACCGCCCAGACGACGAGGGCGACGAGCAGGAGGGATTGGGGATCGTTCACGAGCCGGGCACCTTTCGCGGGGCGGGGAGTCGACGCAGGAGGGTGGCGCGCGACGCGCCGAGGTCGCGGAGCAGGGAGGCGGGCGTCACGGCGGCGACGAGTCGGCGGCGGAAGGGCGTCTCGTCGGCGAGCGCACGGCGCTCCGCGTCGACGAGCTCCCACGCGGCGCGACTCGCCGCGGGCTCGGGCGGATGCTCGGCGAACACCGCGCGGTCGACGACGTCGGCGAGGAGCACGGCGCGCTCGCGACGGACGGCATGCGCGGCGGCGGGCCGGCTCACCCGCTCGGGCACGTCGAGCCCGTGATCGAGGTATCCCGCGACGAGTTCGCTCCACGCCGCGACGAGACTCACCTCGGGCAGCTCGGTGCGGCGTCGCGACCGACGTCGCACCGCCTTCGCGATCGCGAGCACCAGGAGGGGGAGCACGAGCAGCAGCAGGGTGAGCGAGACCGTGCCGGCGACGGTGAGCACCGGGATGAGGCCGTCCCACCACTCCGTCGGCTCCTGTGTCGGATCCTCGGGGATCTCGGAGTCGTCCCGCTGCGCCTGCGGAGGGTCGAGCGGTTCGACGTCGGGCTGATCGGGCGTCGTCGGGTTCTCGGGGAGCTTCTCGCCGTCGGTGATCGCGACCGGTGCGACCTCGTACTGCGGGGTGACGTCGAGCGGCGTCCATCCGCCCGTCGTCGCGCGCACCTCGACCCACGCGCTCAGGTTCGAGCCCGTGCACGTCTCGACGCAGACGGCCACGCCGGGGGCGGGCTCGTCGCTCGCGAGCCGCACACCGAGCACGACACGTGACTCGAAGCCGAGGTAGCGGGCGAGCAGAGCGCTCGCGGCGGCGAACTGCTCGTCGTCGCCGACCGCGGCGACGAGCGCGTCCGCCGCGGCGTCGTCGCCCGCCCGCTGCTGCTGCGCGTTGAGTTCGGCGAAGAGCTCCTCGACTCGCGCGGCGGAGTGACCGGCGCGGCTGCTGAGGAACGTGTACGGCGCGCGAGCCGAGAGGTCGGCGATCCAGTCGGACGATCCCTCGCCGTCGGTCACCGAGTGGCTGAGATACCCGCGCTCCCGCAGCATCCCGACGAGCTCGACGAGCCCGCCCCCGGTGCGGGGAACGCCCTGCCGTTCGACCCAGGCCGCGAGCTCGGGATAGTCGTCGGGGGAGATGCCGGCCTCGGCCCCCGCCTCGTCGGTGAAGGTCGACGCGGGGTCGCCCGACCCGCCCGCGACGCGGTAGGAGTCGCCGGGGAGGAGCCCGTGGCCCGACTCGGTTGCGGCGACATCGATCGCCGATCCGCTCGACGCGTCGAGGTAGAAGCCGTCGGCGAGTTCCGTCGCCCGGGGTCCTTCGAACGTCGGGGCCGCCCCGACCCCGGGCGGCAGCGGCATCCAGATGCCCTGGAATCCGTCTCCGATCGTGACGTGCAGCTGTGCGCCGTCGCCGCGCGTGCCTCCGGGAAGGCGCACGTACCGCACGCCGCCGTCGCCCGTCGCGACGCGGAACTGGTCGCCGTCGTAGGCGTCGAGCGCGACGAGCCGAAGCCGCTCGACCCCGGCGACCCCGGCGACCGTGAAGAGCTCCGCGTCGGACCGCTCGTCGGTGAACCACGACCGGTAGGCGGCGAGCGGACTCGGCTGCTGCTGGACGACGACGAGCGGGTCGACGTCGTCGCGGAGCGCTTCGCGCGGGGCGAGGGCCTGGGCGACGGGGGCGAGCACGAGACCGGCGAGGAGCGCCACGGCGACGAGCGTCACCCCGGCGAGTTGGCGGCGCAGGCGAGGGGCGGCCGACTCCGCCCCCTGGCGCACCGACGACGACTGCGCTTGCGCGACGCGCAGCGCGGCCGCTCGGCGCAGGCGGGCTCGCACGACGAGCCACAGCACGGAGGCCAGCACGAGCCCGAGCCCGAGCCCGAGTTCGCGCGGCGCGGGCAGGCTCAGCGGTCCGATGACGAAGGGAGCCGAGGTCTCGGACGAGCCGAAGACGATGCCGAACGCGGTCATCGCGACGACGACCCCGGCCGCACCCGCCGTGCCCGGGCCGTCGCGCGACACGAGGTGGGCGACGACGGCCGACCCGACGACGACGAGTACGAAGAACGGCACGAGCACCGCCTGGTACTCGCCGAGCGGCAGGCTGAGCGTGAGCAGCTGCTTCCACCCGACGACGATCCCGACGACGCCGTCCCGAACGCCCCGCAGCACCTCGAGCGGCGACGCGAGTGCGGACGGGATCGCAACCGGCACGACGAGCACCAGGTAGCCGGCGGCGACGACGGCCGGGATGGCGAGGGGCGGCCAGCGCACGGCGCGCACGAGCAGCACGGCCCCGATCCCGAGCGTCAGACCGACGGCCGCGACGACGACGAGCCGGGGGGTGCGGTAGATCCCCCACGCGGACGCCGTGGCGAGCGCGACCCCCGCGACGAGGTAGAGCAGTCCCCAGCCGAGCAGCACACGATCACCGCGCACGGCGGCGCGCCGACTCACCGGATCGCTCCGCGTGCCATGAGACTCGCGAGGTCGCCGAGGGCGCCGACCGTGAGCACCGACAGCTCGCGCGCGGACCGCAGGGTCGGCTCGGCCCCGAGGTCGGCGCGCACCGCGACGACCGTGACGCGCGGCGGGAACGCGACCGCGGCCGCGCGCAAGCGGGCGAGTTCGACGTGCGAACCGGTGACGAGGAACGCGATCGACAGCTCCGGGAACGACTGCACCGTGAGCCGGGTGACCGCCTCGAGCGGCATCGCGCCGACGCTCGACTCGATGCCGGCGAACCCGTCGAGGAGCGCCTTCGCGGTGAGCGTCGACAGGGTCTGGATCGAGCGCACGTGGCCGCGGGCGTCTTCGGGGATCTCGGCACTCGCCGCGACGAGCACGTCCCGGCCGTCGCGCACGCCGTGCACGCCGAGCGACGCGGCCGCGCTCACCGCCGTCTCGAACTCGTCGTCGGAGGCGTAGCCGTCGCGCGCGAGGTCGACGATCACCGCGATGCGCGAGTGCCGCGTCTCCTCGTACTGGCGCACCATGAGGGCGCCCGTCTTCGCCGTCGACTTCCAGTGCACGTGACGGCGCGAGTCGCCCGCGACGTAGGGGCGAATCGCGTGGAACGAGAGGTCGGAGTCGACGATGTCGCTCGTCGGGGCGCCCTCGAGATCGCGCACGAGGCCCGCACTGGTGCTCGGGATCGCGACCGTGACGGGGTGCACGAAGATCTGCTGCACGCCGGGCCAGGCGTGTTCCCGACGCAGGATGCCGACCGGGTCGCCGCGCCCGATGGTGAGCGGGCCGACGCGGATGACGCCCCGGCGATGCGCGGAGATCGCGATGCGCTCGCGGTGCTCGGCGCCGCCGCGCAGGAGCGGCACGTGCACCTCGACGAGGCCTGCGCCGACCGGGATGTCGACGACCCCGGGGAGGGCGAGCCGACGGGACCGATTGACGATGTCGAGCGTTCCGTCGACCTCCGACCCGGCGACGACGCGATCCTTCGTCAGATGGAGACGCACCCCGTAGTCGTGCGCGCCGAGCAGGAACGGCACGCTCAGCAGGAGCAAGGCGAGAGCGACCGCGGCGACGACCCAGCCCTCGACGAGCCCGAGCGTCGCTCCGCCGACGACGCCGACGACCGCGAGGGCTGCCAGCAGCCAGCCCGCCGGAGTGACGGTCGTGCGCAGCCAGGTGGCGACGGCGATCAACCCGGCTCGCGCGCGACGCAGCAGCCGGCGCCCCCGGAACACGCCCGCCGCGACGCCGGTGCGCGTGAGCGTCATCCGGGTCACGGTGCCCGAGCGGGCCGAGGTGCGCGTGCTGCCGACGCGCGAGCGGGTCTCGGTGCTCACGCCGCGCCGTTCTCCACGGGCGGGGCCACGTCGAGCAGCACCTGCCCGACGACGTCGACAGCGGTGACTCCGTCGAATTCCGCTTCCGGTTCGATGATCATGCGGTGGGCGAGAGCCGGTACGGCGAGGTCGCGCACGTCGTCGGGAGTGACGAAGGTGCGACCGCGCGAGGCCGCCCACGTCATCGCGAGGCGCGCGAAGGAGATCGCGCCGCGCACGCTCACGCCGAGTCGCACCTCGGTCGCGCGCCGCGTGGCATCCACGATGCGCATGATGTAGTCGGAGACGAGCGGGCTCGTGTAGACCTCGCGCGCCATGTCGCTCATGATGACGAGGCGCTCGGGGTCGACGATTCCCGGCGGCTCCTGCCGCGCGGTTCCGACGTTCTGCAGGATGCGCAGCGTCGCGGCGTCGTCGGGGTACCCGATCGAGGTGCGGATCATGAAGCGGTCGAGCTGCGCTTCCGGCAGCCGGTAGGTGCCAGCCTGCTCGACGGGGTTCTGCGTCGCGATCACGAGGAAGGGTCGGCCGACCGGTCGCGTCACGCCGTCGACGGTGACGTTGCCCTCCTCCATGACCTCCAGGAGCGCCGACTGGGTCTTCGGGCTCGCGCGGTTGATCTCGTCGGCGAGCACGACGTGGGCGAAGATCGGGCCGGCGTGGAAGTGGAACTCGCCGGTCTTCTGGTCGAAGACGGTGATGCCGGTGACGTCGCCCGGCAGCAGGTCGGGAGTGAATTGGATGCGCGATCCGGTGCCCGTGACGGTCGCGGAGAGCGCGCGGGCGAGCGCGGTCTTGCCGGTGCCGGGCACGTCCTCGAGCAGCACGTGGCCTTCGCTGAGCGCCGTGGCGAGCACGAGCTCGACGACATGCCGCTTGCCGAGCACCGCCTGTTCGACGTTGTCGGCGAGCAACCCGAAGGTCTCGGCGAACCAGGCGGCCTGTTCGGGCGCGATCGTCATTCGGTCCTCTTTCTGGGCGGGGTCAGTTGTCGCACGTCGTCTCGTACGTCGCGCCGTCGAGCGCGGTGTACGCGGGGTCGGTCCACGTGATGGCGAAGCGATAGATCCAGTCGCCGGTCGGGATCCCGAAGAGGCCCGTCTCCTCCTCGGGGATCACGTCGGCGCTCGAGAACTTGCCGGCGCTCGGCCCGGTTCCAGCGACCAGCGCGGCGAGTTCCGCCGCCGGCGTCTCGTGATCGAGCGCGCCGCAGCCCGGGAAGACCACCTGGGCGACCGTCGCGGGACCCGCGCCGGTCATCGGGGTGGGCTCCGAGCAGCGGGGCTCGCCGCCGAGGTTGCGGCAGAACAGCACCTCGAGGGCCGGGACCGAGTTCGGCGAGAAGGACGGGAGGTTGTTCTGCAGGGGGCCGCCGACGAAGCGATACCGGGTCTGGAATCCCGCGGGAGGCTCCGGCTGGGTGTAGCCGCTGACCTGGTAGGTCTTCGTCGCCCCGCCGCCCGCGTTCGTCGGTGAGGTCGAGAGCGTGAACGTGAGCGGACCGACGGGGGCGGCGGGGGCTTGGAAGGTGTACGACTCGAGCGGCGACGACGCGACCGCCCCGAAGCCGTAGGACGCGCACGCCGCGACCCGGTACTCCTCGTTCTCGACGAGGCCGGAGATCGTCGACGTCGCCGAGGTCTGCTCGGCACCCGTCACCTGCTGGCCGCCCGACGGCGTCGAGACGCACGACGGGGTGCCCGACCGCCACGCGTAGTACGTGACGCTCAACGCCTGGCCGCTGTTGTTGGGCGAGAACGCCACCCCGGAGAGCGTGAGACTCGTGGCGCCCGACGCGACGCTGCCGTTCGCCGAGACGAGCGCCGATCCGGCGGGCTGCGCGGTGATGGTCTCGGCATCCCCCTCGTTGCTGCCCGCGATCGGCGGGGTGTACCGGCTGATCGGGATGACCTCGAGCAGTCGCGTGCCGGGCTGGAGGGCGAGATCGGCCGTCGTCGTCGAGCCGGTGCGGCTGATCGTCGAATGCACGACGCCGTTGACGAGCACCCGGTACGCCTGCGCGTCGTCGGCCGCCGTGATGCTGAGCGCGACCACTCCGGTGCCGGCGTTCGTGACGCCCGATCGGTAGACGCTCTCCACCGCCAGGGAGTCGATGTCGGGCTTCGCGTACGCCGAGGTCGTGACGGGAGAGGTCGACGCGGACTCGCCGACGGAGTTGACGGCCCGCGCCGTGTAGGCGTGCGACTGCCCGTTGACGAGCCCCGTGACGACGCACCGGAAGTCGACGCCGACCGGACTGCACGTCGCCGACGAGACGCGGGTGCTGCCCTCGTAGAGCACGACGCCCTCGACCGCGGGGTGGGCGTTGCGGGCTCCCCCGAGATCCACCCGGAGGGTCACGCTGGTTCCCGTGTAGCCCGTCGTCGTGACACTCGCGGGCGTCTGCGGGTAGCCGAAGACGTCGATCGTGAGCAGTCCCTGGCCCGTGCGGCCCTGGGCGTCGGCGACCGTGTAGGGCACGGCGCACTCACCGCCCACCGGCTTCGCCCCCGCGGGCCAGGTCGCGACGACCTGACGCGCGTCCGCGACGCGCACCGTCGCGACGGAACAGGTGACCGAGCTCGTCGCGCCGCTGCCGACGCTCACGAGGCTCAGGCCCGCCCCCGCCTTGCCGTCGAACGGGTCGTACTCCCCCGCCTTGTCGACGACGAGGATCGAGCACGTCGCCCCTTCGCTGACGTCGCAGCGCTGGGTGAAGTTCGCACCGCGCGGGGCGTCGGGCGGCGCGATCCCGACGACGAGGGAGATGCCCGCCGTGAGCCCGCCGTAGGCGTCGACCGACACGCGGATCGCCTCGCGGGTGCCCGGCTGCGCGTCGGCTCGCGCGTCGATCTGCACGGTGCCGTTCGCCGTCTGGGTGACGAGGAACGACGACCCCGAGTACTCGACGCGGTAGTCCAGCAGCGAGGTGTCGCCGACGCGGCCGCCCTCCCACGACGTGAGCTGGGCGAGCAGGTCGACGGTGTCGCTCGCGCCCGGGGCGACCGTGCGGCTGATCGAGCTGAGGATCGCCTGCGGGTCCTTGGGTTCGATGAGCACCGGCACGCCGAGCAGGGTCCAGGTCTGCTGCCCGACGATCCGCACCGGCACCGTGCAGGTGTCGGTCCACGGCGCCTCGCGTCCGGCCGAATAGCTCACCCGGGTCGCCGACGCCGGGGCACACGCGGCGTTGCCTCGCTGCACCGCGAAGGCCTCGTCGTCGCGGATCTCGATGTCGTCGGCCGCCACGAGGTCGAGCAGCTCGCGCACCGCGAACTCGCGCGACTGCTCCTCCGGCACGGGGAGCGCCTGCGTGCCGGGCTTCAGCTGGATGCGCATGTCGTCGAACGCCGGGATGCGCAGGAATCCGTACGCGACGACCTCGGCCCCGATCGGCCCGGGTCCGGTGAGGGTGAACGGCACGATCTCGCCGCGTGCCGGAGCGGAACCGGAGATGGTGCGACCGTCGACCGTGTAGCGCGACGCCGCGTCGCCCCAGATCGCGAGATCGAGGCCCGCGACATCGCCGCTCGCCCACTGCACCTGACCGGTGACGACATCCAGGCCGGTTTCGAGTCGACTGCGGTTCTGGGCGGTGACGATCGTGTCGGTGACGACCGGCGCATCGGGTGAGGGCGTGTCGGTGACGCTCACCACGATGAGGCCCTCGGCGGAGCTGAAGGTCGATTGCGAGACGGCCGTGTAGACGTAGGAGTGCACACCGAGCACGTCGCCCGCCGAGACCCGCACCTCGCCCCGCGCGAGCGCTCCGGCGTCGAGCAGGGCCTCGAGCCGCGCGTACTCGGCGGTTCCGGAGGGGACGTTCGGCACGACGCTCTGCAGCTCGAGTCGGCCCTGGAGCGGGTCGCGGTCGTTGAGCAGCGGCGTGACCGTGAGCGGCGTCACGGCGCCCGCCTGCACGCGCACGTAGTCGCCGTAGGTGATCGGGGCGACATCGGAGACCTCGGTCGCGAGCACGCCGACGCGCACGACCCCGTCGGCGACGGCGCCCTCGGCATCCCGCACCCGGTAGCCGAAGCTCACCTGGCCGCCCGGCACGCCGTTGCCGGGAGCCTGATAGACGATCGCGTCGCCCTCGGCCGAGATCGCGACGTGGCCCTGCCCCGACGCGGGCTGGGTGACGTCGGCGAGCACGACGCGGTCGCCATCGGGGTCGATGCCCGACCCCGAGAACGGGATGTCGACCGACTGTCCCGCGACGACGCGCGCGGTCAGGATGGGCGGCTGCGGGTCGCGATTGGTGCCGGTCGGCAGCACGGTCACGGTCACGGTCGCGGTGTCGACGAGGTGCGGGGCGTTCTCGAGGAAGATCGAGTACCGCAGCACGTAGCTGCCGGGGGCCGACGGCGCGAGATAGCGCACGCGATCACCCGCGACGAACGCGAGCTCGCCCGCCGTTCCGGAACCCTGCACCTCGGGGTGCACGACGACGCGCTCGCCGCGGGGGCTGACATCGTTGCCGAGCACGAGCAGGTCTGCCTGGCTGCCCGCGCGCACGGTCGCGGTGTCGGGCACCGCGATGGGGCCCGTCGAGGTCTCGGGCGCGACGAGGAAGACCGTGATCGTTCCCGACACGGTGCCGCCCGCGCCGTCGGTCACGGTGACGCTCGCCGTGCCGATCGGGCCGGGCATCCCGTCGGCCGTCGACCCGCTCACCCGCACCCGCGACTGACCGACGACGCTCGCGCCGAGATTCGGGGTGTCGCTCGTCGCCTCCGAGACGAGCAGGACGCGACCCGACGTGTTCTGCACCGCCGCGAGCACGTCGACCGTGGCGTCCTCCTGGGGGCGCACGAAGGCCGTGATCGGCGCGATCGACAACGGCGATCCGGGACCGACGACCGTCACCCGCAGAATCGACGACTGCTGGGCGAGGGTCTGCAGGTCCTGCACCGTGTAGGTCACGACGTAGTCGCCCGGCGTGCTGCCCGTGAGCTCGATGCGGCCCGCGGCCGCGTTCGGCACGACGACGAGGCCACCCGACGCCGACGTCTGCACCGCGTCGACGATGGTGAACGACCCCGAGCCGCCGCGCACGTGCGCCCCGACATCGACGGCGACCCGCTCGTCGACCCCCGCGACGACGGCGATCGGTTCGGCGACGAGGGCGGGATTGCCCGTCACCCGCACCTCGAGGGTGCGGGTCGCGGTCGCGCCGCGCGCGTCGGCGACCGTCACCGTGATCGGGATGACGTCGTCGCCCGCATTCGGATCCTGATGACGCACGACCACGTCGCCCTCGGCGGTCGCGACGACGGTGACCGGCGCGGCCGGATCGTCGGCGACGGCGTCGGCGAGCACGACGACGTCTCCCTCGGGGTCGACCCACGCCGACAGCACGGGCACGGTGACCGTGCCGCCCGCCGAGAGGCCGGGCGAGGGCCACTCCTGCACGCACGCGTCGACCCCGCACCATTCGGGCGCGGTGTTGAGACCGGCGTCGACGACCGTGAGCGTCACCGTCGCCGGCGCCGACACCGAGACGCCGTCGGTCACGGAGTAGCCGAACGTCGCCGACCCGCCTCCCGCGCCGACCCGCACGACCGCCTGCTGGTTGTCGTTCGCGAGCGACACCGTGCCGAAGTCGCCGACGGACGTCACCGACTCGGGAACGATCGTGAGCACGTCCTTCTGGTTCGGGTCGTGGTCGTTGAGCAGCAGCGGAAGGGCGACGAGTGCCCCGGCGCGCACCCCGAACGCGTCGGGCACGGCGACCGGCGGCTCCTGCTCGGCGACGTCGTCGACCTGGATGCTGCCCTCGTCGCGGTCGTTCTCGTCGTCGAGGCTCCACTGCTCGACCGGGATCGGCGCGCCGTCGGGAACGCGCCACAGCATCCCCGACGCCGTCTCGTTGAGCACCGCACGGGCGCCGTTGCTGCGCAGCACGGGGAGGACGGCGTCGAGGTCGGCGAGGTCGTCGCCGCTCACCTCGAGCGCGACCGCTCCGGCTGCGGCCGTCCAGAGCCGGCCGGACGAGGTCGAGAGCCACGCGGCCACGAGCTCCCCGGCGACGACGACGGGGCGCGCGGGGGTGCCGTCTCCCGCGGCGAGCTCCTCGACCGTCCCGGCGGCGGGATCGACCGCGATGAGACGATCGGCATCCGCGAGATGCACGCGGTCGCTCGCGGCGGAACTCGACTGCAGCACCGCCTCGGGTCCGAGTCCGGTGTCGACGGGGGCGTCGCGGCCCGCGAGCCAGAGCAGCCCGGTCACGGCGTCGAAGAGCGCCCAGCGTCCGTCGACGAGGGCGAGCGTGAGACGGGCGTCGGCATCCGGTGGCGTCGGGAGCTCGGTGCGGTCGCCGAACTCGTCGCGACGTGCGTCGTAGAGCCGCACCGCGGACTCGGCGGCGGAGTACAGGGCGACGCGGCCCTCCTCGTCGACGGCGAGCGCATCGGCGACGTAGCTCGGCGGCTCCTGCCCCTCCTCGACGCTGACATCGCGGAACGGGTCGACGAGCACCGGCAGCGGGATCGCGCCGTCGACCGGCAGTGCGCCCACGTACGATCGGCCGGTGTCGGTGAGGTAGGCGAGGAACGTGCCCGCCTGGAGCACCTCGCGCGTCCCCGTGGGGGTCGCCTCGCCCGACGGCACGAGTTCGCCGGCCGCCGCGGCCTCGTCGGATGCGCCCCCGAGATCCGTCGGGCGCGCGACGTCGATCGGCCAGGCCCGACCGAAGCCCTGGGTGTAGACGAGGCCCGCGTCGCCGTCCTGCACGACCCCGCTCGGGTCGTCGGCGGAACGCACCGTGTCGATCTCGGCGAGCTCGGTGTTGACGCGGGCGTACTGCCCGGCGTCGCGCGTGACCCACACCGAGGTGCTCAGCGCGGGCACCTCTTGCGCGTCGTACCCGTCGAGCACGACGGCGAGCGTGGTGACGAGCGCGAGCGACGTCACACCCGCGATCGCGCCGGCGAGGCGGCGCCGAGGGCGCGAGGCGGCGGCGGGCGCGCTCACAGCACCCCGAGCGCGAACAGCAGCACGACCCCGACGACTCCGAGCACCCCGGCGCCGATGAGACCGCCGACGAGCGCGGCTCGCCACGACGGTGCGGCACGAGCCGGCAGCACGTCGTCGTCGTCGGCCCGACGTGCGGCGTAGGCCTGCGCGGCGCGGGTCGCGCGACGCGAGTCCTTGTTGACCGTCGAGATGACCGGACCGCGAGGTGCCGACGCCGCGAAGTCGACGGGAGCCGCGGCCGCCGCCCACTCGGTCGCCGCGACTTCGAGCGCCGTCGGCGAGAGCCCCGACTCGTACTGCGCCCAGCGCAGCTCCTCGGCGAACGCGTGCATCGACTCCTGGCGCGCGCTCGGGTCCTTGCTCATCGCGCGCGCGAGGATGCCCTCGAGACGCGGGGTCGCATCCGGTCGCCCCAGCGGGGTGTACTTGGCGCGCACGACGCGCGCCGTGAGCACGTCGCGGCGGTTCTTCTCCCGATCGGGCGACTCGAACGGGCTGTGCCCCGCGAGGAGCGTGTAGAGCGTCGCGCCGAGACTCCAGACTTCGCTCGCGACCGACCCGGTCACGCGCTGCTCGAGCACTTCGGGGGCGCTCCACGGCACCGACATCGCGATGACGTCCTCGTGCTCGTCGAGGGGGTCGAGCGCGGCCGCGACGCCGAAGTCGGCGAGCACCGGATTGCCGAGACTCGAGATGAGGATGTTGGAGGGCTTGATGTCGCGATGCAGCACGCCCGACCGGTGCGCCGTCTCGAGCGCCCCCGCGATGCGCACGCCGGTGTCGAGCACCTCGGCGATCGAGAGCGGGCCCTTCTTGTAGCGGGCGCTCATCGTGTCGGGGCAGTACTCCATGACGAAGTAGGGCCGGCCGTCGGCCGAGATGCTCGCCTGGTGGATGGTGACGATCGACGCGTGCGCCGAGAGCCGCGCCGAGATGTCGGCCTCGGCGTTGAAGGTGCGGATGACCTCGGGGTTGACGGCGTCGTCGACGAGCACCTTGACGGCGACGACACGGCGGGGCATGTCCTGCTCGAACAGGTAGACGTCGGCGAACCCGCCCGATCCGAGCGGCCGGATGTAGGTGTACCCGGGCAGAACGGGGGGCGCGGCCGCCTTGCGTCGAGCCACGTGCACCACCCCCCTCGCCTCGCGCGCACGTCGCGAAGTCGAACCCTGACGTCAGGGAGGGGCCGCACGTCAGGCCGGATCGCTCCGGGGCCCGATCGAGATGCGGAAGTCCTCTCCCAGGTCGAGGATATCGCCTGCGTGGAGCGCAGTTGACCGTCCCTCATGAAGTAGCCGCGGTGCTCGGGCGGGGGTCAGCACGAGCGTGCCGTTCGTCGAGTCGAGATCGCGGGCGCACAGCTCGCCGCCGACGATGGCGACCTCGAGATGGATGCCCGAGATCTCCCGGCGCGGGGACGGCGCGAGCACGTAGAAGGTCGTCGTGTCCTCGGGGCTCGTGCGCCACGGGCGCCGGCCCACGACGACCGGGGTGCTCGGCTCGAGTTCGCTGCCGTCGGGCAGGCGGAGCACGAGCGCACCGACGGGCGGCGCCATCGCCCCCAGGTCGACACGTTGCGGCGCGGCCGGCGCGGGTCGCTCCGCGGTCGCGGCGGCCCGCGGCAACTCGATCGGCCGCGTCAGCAGCAGCGCCTCAGAGGCGTCCGCGAACGCCGGGGCGGAGCCCGCGGCCGCGTCGATCGCGATGTCGCTCGTGCGCACCACCCCGCGGCGGATCGGCAGCGGCGTGGCACCGGCCCCGGGCAGACCGAGTGTCAGCCGCAGGGTCTGCACGCCCCGCACCTCGCCGTTGAACGACGTCGCGCCGGGCGGGCTCGACAGACGGGTCGACGTCGCACCCGCGAGATCGACCGACACCTCCCCCGAGACCGCGACCTGAACCACCCGGTCGACCGGATCGAGCACCTCGACGATCGCGAAGCGCTTCGCCCCGCCGTGCGCCGCGAACACGTCGAGCACGTCGGCGAGCGTCGTCGCCGGCAGGTCGAGGAGCCGGTACAGCTCGACGGCGACCCCCGCGTCGCTCTCGTCACCGAGCAGGCAGACGAACCGATCCGTCACGACGGCGTGACCGGACCGCGTCGGGGCATCGGCGGGAACGTAGGCGAACATCGGTCACAATCTAACCCGCACGACGAAGGCCCCCGCCCTGCCGAGGCAGGAACGGGGGCCTTCGCGTGTCTCGCGACTCGGTTTCAGTTGTAGGTGCCCGGCGAGAAGTCGTCGGACGAGAACGAGTCGAAGTCGACGAACGACAGGTCGCTCTCGCTGAACACCGCGTCGTCGGTGAAGATGCGGTTCGGGTAACGCTCCGCCTTCGCCTCCTCGGTGGCCTCGACCGACACGTTGCGGTACTTGTGGAGACCCGTACCGGCCGGGATGAGCTGGCCGATGATGACGTTCTCCTTGAGTCCCACGAGCGGGTCGGACTTGCCCTCCATGGCGGCCTGCGTGAGCACGCGGGTCGTCTCCTGGAAGGACGCCGCCGACAGCCACGACTCGGTCGCGAGCGACGCCTTGGTGATCCCCATGACCTCTTCACGACCCGACGCGGTCTTCTTGCCGTCGAGCAGCGTCGCGCGGTTGATGTCGTTGTACTTCGACCGGTCGACGAGCTCACCCGGCAGCAGATCGGTGTCGCCGTGGTCGACGACCGTCACCTTGCGCAGCATCTGCCGCACGATGACCTCGATGTGCTTGTCGTGGATCGGCACGCCCTGGCTGCGGTACACGCCCTGCACCCCGTCGACGAGGTGCTTCTGCACCGCGCGGCTGCCCTGCACGCGCAGAACCTCCTTCGGGTCGAGGTTGCCGACCACGAACTGCTGGCCGAGCTCGACGTGCTGGCCGTCCTCGACGAGGAGCGTCGAGCGCTTGAGCACCGGGTAGGTCTTCACCTCGTCGCCGTTGTCGGGCGTGAGGATGATGCGACGCTGCTTCTCGGTGTCTTCGATCTCGACCCGACCGGCCGCCTCCGCGATGGGCGAGGCGCCCTTCGGGGTGCGCGCCTCGAACAGCTCGGTGACACGCGGCAGACCCTGGGTGATGTCGTCCGCACCGGCCGACCCACCCTGGTGGAAGGTACGCATCGTGAGCTGCGTGCCGGGCTCGCCGATCGACTGGGCGGCGATGATGCCGACCGCCTCGCCGATGTCGACGAGCTTGCCCGTCGCGAGCGACCGGCCGTAGCAGGCCGCGCACACGCCGACAGCGCTCTCGCAGGTGAGCACCGAGCGCACCTTGATGGTCTCCACCCCGGCACCGATCAGCTTCTCGATGAGCACGTCACCGACATCCGATCCGGCTTCGGCGACGACCTTGCCCTTCGCGTCGAGCGCGTCCTCGGCGAGCGAGCGCGCGTAGACCGCGTTCTCGACGTTGGCGTCGCGCACGAGCTCCCCGTCGATCTGAGCGGCGATCGTGAGCTCGAGACCGCGCGTCGTGCCGCAGTCGTCCTCGCGGATGATGACGTCCTGCGCGACGTCGACGAGTCGACGCGTCAGGTAGCCCGAGTCGGCGGTGCGGAGCGCGGTGTCGGCGAGACCCTTGCGGGCACCGTGCGTGGCGATGAAGTACTCCGCCACACTCAGCCCCTCGCGGTACGAGGAGATGATCGGGCGCGGGATGGTCTCACCCTTCGGGTTGGCGACGAGGCCGCGGATGCCCGAGATGTTGCGCACCTGGAGCCAGTTACCACGCGCACCCGACGACACCATCCGGAAGATGTTGTTGCCCGGCGTGTACGCCGCCTGCATCGACGCGGCGACCTCGCTCGTGGCCTCGGTCCAGATCTCGATGAGCTCACGACGGCGGCTCGCGTCGTCGATGAGGCCCTTGTCGTACTCGCCCTGCACCTTCGAGGCACGCTTCTCGTGCTTCGCGATGATCTCGGGCTTGTCCTTCGGGGTCACGATGTCGCTCAGCGCGACCGTCACCCCGGAGCGGGTCGCCCAGTGGAAGCCGGCGTCCTTGATGCGGTCGAGCGCCGCGGCGACCTCCACCTTGGGGTAGCGCTCGGCGAGGTCGTTGACGATCGACGAGATCTTGCCCTTGTCGGCGACGGCCTCGACGTACGGGTAGTCGACAGGCAGCGTCTCGTTGAACAGCGCGCGACCGAGGGTGGTCGAGACGAGGCGGGTGCCGCCCTGCTCGAAGCCCTCGGGCACCTCGCCCTCGGCGAAGTACACGCCCTCGAGACGGATGCGCGCCGGCGCGTTCAGGTCGAGCGACTTCTGGTCGAACGCGAGGATCGCCTCGGCGATCGACGAGAACGCGCGGCCCTCACCGATCGCCCCCTCCTTGACCGTGGTCAGGTGGTGCAGGCCGATGATCATGTCCTGCGAGGGCAACGTCACCGGGCGACCGTCGGACGGCTTGAGGATGTTGTTGCTCGCGAGCATCAGGATGCGGGCCTCGGCCTGCGCCTCGACGCTCAGCGGCAGGTGAACGGCCATCTGGTCGCCGTCGAAGTCGGCGTTGAACGCCGCGCAGACGAGCGGGTGCAGCTGGATGGCCTTGCCCTCGACGAGCTGCGGCTCGAACGCCTGGATGCCGAGGCGGTGCAGCGTGGGCGCGCGGTTGAGCAGCACGGGGCGCTCGCGGATGATCTCCTCGAGCACGTCCCACACCTGCGGACGCGACCGCTCGACCATGCGCTTGGCCGACTTGATGTTCTGCGCGTGCGACAGGTCGATGAGGCGCTTGATGACGAACGGCTTGAACAGCTCGAGCGCCATCTGCTTCGGCAGGCCGCACTGGTGGAGCTTCAGCTGCGGGCCGACGATGATGACCGAACGGCCCGAGTAGTCGACGCGCTTGCCGAGCAGGTTCTGGCGGAACCGGCCCTGCTTGCCCTTGAGCATGTCGGAGAGCGACTTGAGCGCGCGGTTGCCGGTGCCCGTGACGGGGCGCCCGCGGCGGCCGTTGTCGAACAGCGCGTCGACGGCCTCCTGCAGCATGCGCTTCTCGTTGTTGACGATGATCTCCGGCGCGCCCAGGTCGAGCAGTCGACGCAGACGGTTGTTGCGGTTGATCACGCGGCGGTACAGGTCGTTCAGGTCGGAGGTCGCGAAGCGGCCACCGTCGAGCTGCACCATCGGGCGCAGCTCCGGCGGGATGACCGGCACGACGTCGAGGACCATCGCGGCCGGCGAGTTGCCGGTCTGCAGGAACGAGTTGACGACGCGGAGGCGCTTGATCGCGCGGATCTTCTTCTGCCCGCCGCGACCGTTCGCG
>Ga0209066_10003935_pt1 | contig 16531 bp, 13 predicted proteins | sample All_14_2_FD_187198 | JGI IMG/M metagenome (GOLD analysis project Ga0209066, IMG submission 187198) | Freshwater microbial communities in response to fracking from Pennsylvania, USA - Allegheny Zone_MetaG_DW_15 (SPAdes) (version 2) ...
TTGGGAAAGTATATATTCATTGTTAATTCATAATCAATAATATAATCATATTATTTTAAACCACGGTCTCCTTACATCATCCACACCACACATTCTTGATTTCAAAATATAAATACTTATCAAATGGTAATCGTGTGACGTGGAGTTCCTGATGAGACCATGCATAACAACAATTATATAGAATCATTCACTTTGTTTAGATCAAACTCACTTATGAAGAACATAACCAGTTTTATGTGTTTATACTATTGAATGAAAATACCCATTTTACTTTTTTCTGCAATTTCACTTTACTTTTTTCGACTAACTCACTTCTCAATATCTATCTCTATATACCAAATTAAAAGAGGAATCCTTTATGTAGAACCCTCACTTCTTCAAGTTTATAACTAGTTCTTCTGTTGTATGAACTGCCAATGTTAAAGTATGTCTGATAGAAACAAATACACACCACGGTCTCCGTATTCAGTCCACGTCACACATTCTTGTTTGACGAGTATGAATGCTTATCAAGCGGTAATCTTGAGACGTGTAGACTCAAATGCGACCGTGCAAATTGCTAACAGTAGCATAGTTATCTAATGCCATCCTTACGGAAGTTACTTCATCTCACTGTTTACCATAAAAAAGAGGATTCCTATTTGTAGAATCCTCACTTCTTCAACTTTCTGACAAGTTCTTCCGCTACACTTACAACCAGAAAGGACAATACCATGTATATGATAACTTCTTTTACTGACACTGTCGCTGATGGATCTCCGGACTCTTTTCGTATAATCTGAGTTAACGACGCTTGCCCGAACCAATACCAAGCCGCAAGAATAGCAACGATGATTATTAGACCTTCCATTTGATGCCTCCATTTACGATTGCTTATATACTTATATTATGTCGTGTGTGCTTGAAGTTGAATACTAGCTAGTTACTCTATTTTCTTCTGACATATATATATAGAGAGAGAGAGAGAAATGAAAAGAGACCCGACATTATTGTCTGGCCTCTAGCACCAAGAATACTTCTTTTTTAGAATATATCCAACATACATCTAAGAATATACTACCCGACTATCTTACTTCGTTTGCGAATAAAATATGCAGCCAAGGCAATCAAGATTACTAATGAGCCCCCCCACAACCAATTCAATTCATTTTTAGACTGTTCAACTTCTTCAATGACAGGAACTAGCTTTGCAGCATCTATTAATGTAAAAGATGAGAACTTATCCGTTGTGAAAGAGAATGTTCCATCGCCATTTATTATGACTGGTAATTCGATGATTGTACCTTCATGAACATGAATAACCGTAAAGTCTGTAACACCTGCAATTTTCGAAGGCAATGGAAGTGTAATCGTCACTGGTTGTTTTAATGTGCTGAGTTTTTCTTCAACTCCATTAATACTCTTGAATAGTTCAAGATCAATTGAATATAACATAGTGGAATCCAGATTATTCTTACTCACATATGAATCTATTAAAGATTGATCCGTAGAGTTTATCTCTTCACTTACTTGTACAAGAACCTCAATTTTTGAACCTTTGAGTATTTCATCTAAATCATCGATAAAGGAGTATCCTTCTAACTTTAACTCACTATTTCCTTCAACTCGAATGCCTAATGTTGATTCATATACTTCTAGAATCTTATCTTCTAATGCTTTTTGCTCTACTTCATCTAACTCAGAAATGAAATCTGGGTTTAAATTAAATATATCTTTCAATAGATTAGTAAATACTAAATTACTGACACTTTCATCACTTAAAATCTCTGTTAAATCATTCAACTTTTCTACATAGCTAGTCTGACTAATTTGATTATTCGTTCCTGCACTGCTGCTTGGACTTGTAACAGTCGTTTGCGTAGTAGGGTTTTGTTCAGTTGGTGTACTTGGTGTTGTCGGATTTGGATTAGCAATCTCAAAGTTTACCTTTGTCACATTACCTGCCTTATCTTCCACAACTAAAACATATTTACCAGCTGTACTTACATTTGTTCCCGAAGTAAATGCTTGTCCATTTAATGTTGCTGTTCCTTCATTAAAGATAATTGTTCTCTTTGAAGAGTATGTCACTTTATCTTCAATGCCAGAAACCTTAGGTGCTGTTTTATCTATGTTATTGATCGTTACTAACTGTTCAGTTACATTCCCTGCATCATCAGTGGCGACAAATTTGAAACTACCATTTTCACTGAATGTATGACTCAAAGTATTCAGTTTTCCTTCGTTTGTTGACACATTCACTACAATATCTAAGTTTGTAGGAGTAGTAGTGTACTCTCCAATACTTATAACTGGTGCTGTCTTATCTATATAGAAAACTCTCTCCAATATTGTTGAATCATCCTTTTCAAACTTCACAGTATACTTTCCCTCATCCTTCACGAGAAGTCCTGATGCAAATAATACTCCATTAATCCACGCTTTTCTATAATTATGGTCAACCGTAATGTTCGTAGTATACGAAGCATTATTTTCAAAACCATCAATAAAATAGTAGTCAATAAATGGTGCTTGAGTATTGAAGTCAATTAGTATATTTGAAATGTCAACATTACTTAGATTGGTATTGTTTTCTGTCTTATCATATATCTTTTGGTTAATTTCCAAATCATTCAAATTTCTCCAAAAATTACTTTGAAGGTTGAGTGTGTCATCGCTTTGCGAGCTTGTATAAACAAACAATGCTTTATCAGGATTAATAAAGTTGTTGTTATTAATATTTATGTTCAGATATCCGTTAGCATTATGGTCAATAACTCTAATGTCTGAAGAAGAATCACCAGATGAATTATGTGCATCTTCCCGATAAAATGTATTATTTGTTACATCTACACCAAAAGAACCACTATTAATTCTCCAGATTTCTAAGTTTGAGTTACCTTGAAAAAGTGTACTCTCGATACTAGATTCTATTTCGGGATCAATTAATGCAATTCTAGAATTACCATAATAACTATCTGTGATGACTCCTATCATTGTACTATTCCGAATTTGCGCTTTAGCCTTTACACCCTCATCAATAAACAAAGCGACCGCCACCACAACTGAAATCAATGCGGTTAAATCATCTGTAAAGCCAATACCAGGAATTAAATCCGGCAGAAAATCCGCAGGCAAGATGAAATAACCAAGACCACCAACAATCAATGACTTCGCAAACTTTGGGGTCGTTGTCTTCTGCAAGGTATAAAACAATAACAACACCAGGTAGATCACCTTAATGCCAGCTTTCTTTCCAAACTGCTTAATCTTCTCAATTAAATTAACTTCAGAAAACGCAGCCATATATTTCTTCTCTTTGAGTTTATCCATGAATTTCATCCAACATTCCTCCACTTCATTTTCACTTTGAGTATAGCACGTATCGAAACGAAGCGAATTTTGATGAAACAAATCAAGATTTCTTCCATTCATAAAAAAGCCCAAAGTCCTTCAAAAACTTTGAGCTTAATAAATAGTTCTTAACAAATTTCACTTACGATTGTGTTTCAATACACGCATGATGTTGTCCATCATCAGAGCCAGGTTTTCTTTTGAACGTGTTTTTGCGATCGTAAAATCGACAGGTTCCGAATTGATACTGAAGACTGCCGTAATGCCCTGATCATAGGCATCTTCAAAACCTTTTCCGATTGATCCAACCACGGCAATGACTGGAACATTCACTCGTTTTGCGCGACGTGCAACCCCAATTGGAACTTTACCACTGAGGGATTGTTCATCAATCTTACCTTCACCCGTGAAGATTAAGTCTGCATCTTTAATCAGCTGGTCAAACTCAACCAAATCGAGAATGGTCTCAATTCCCATTTTTAACTGACTCTTAAAGAAAGCAACCATTCCAGCACCCATCGCACCAGCAGCACCCCCGCCTGTAATTTCACTCACATCGATCTCACACGCTTCAGTTATTTTTTTAGCCAAGTGTTTTAGACCTCGATCTAAGCGCAACACCATTTCAGGATAGGCACCCTTTTGAGGTCCAAAGATATACGCTGCCCCTTTTTCACCAAACATTGGATTATCAATGTCACACATTGTGATGATTTCCACATCCCGAAGAATTGGATCCATGTTGGAGACATCAATGGAATCAATATCCACCAAGGACTTCCCTGTCGGAATAAATACATTTCCTTGTACGTCTTTAAAGCGAATACCAATCGCAGACGCAGCGCCACAACCTCCATCATTGGTGCAGGAACCGCCTAAACCAACAATTATCTTCTTACATCCACTCCGTGCGGCATGAAGAATCAATTCACCGACACCAAAGGTCGAAGTCAATTCAGGATTGGCACGATCACTCACCAAAGGCAAGCCCGCTGCAGCAGCCATTTCCACAACTGCCACATTCCCATCAAGGATCGCATAGAATGATTCCATGGGCTCAAAGTAAGGGTTGTTTACTTGAACAAATACTTTTGTACCACCAACTGCAGCTAAGAACGCGTCTACGCTTCCTTCGCCGCCATCCGCAACTTGAATCTTGATGACTTCACAGTCCGGCATATGTTTATGAATGACGGTCTCCATCACATCACATACCAATGATGAACTTAAGGTCCCCTTAAATGAATCTGGGATACAGATAATTTTTTTCATGATTCTACCTCTGTTTTTAAAAACAGGGCTCGTTTTATTTAGCCCTGCACACTTTATCTAAAGAAACAACGAGAGTACGAAGATACCAATCATGGCTCCAATGCCCATGACCAAGGTGACAGCCGTTTGAGTCAAATACCCTTGTTCAGGTTTCATCTTACCAAAGTTGGTGACCACCCAGAAATAACTATCATTCGCATGGGATACCGTCATTGATCCTGCACCAATTGCCATAACCGCTAAAGCCGCCAACATCGGTGTATTGAGTCCTAGGACCGCCATCAAAGAATCGGATGCCGCAAAGCTACCTAGGATACCCGCTGTTGTCGTAATGGCAACCGTAGAGGATCCTTGAGCTGTTTTTAAGATTGCCGAAATGATGAATGGGAAGAAGATTCCGATTGTCGCCAGAGACGAAGCATTGGCACGAATGTAATCAACGAAACCTGCTGAAGCGATGACACGACCCAAGACACCACCCGCTGCTGTGACAAATAAGATTGGTCCAACAACTTTCAAGGTATCATTGGTCATTTCATTGAATTCACCAATCTTACCCGATGCAAATAACAACACTACACCAAACAATAAACCAACCGTCAATGCGATGACTGGGTTACCCAAGAATTTAAGGACGATAATGAAATCTCCAGACATCTTCAACGCCACTACCACCGAACTCAAAGCCATCAAAAGAATCGGTACGACAATTGGAGCCAAGGCATTAAATCCATTTGGAAGCTTGCCATATTCCGCAACCAATTGTTCATAGGTCTTCGAAACTAATGTTGAATCTTCATCGTCTTCGGGTGTCTGAATGCGTTTACCAATATACTTCGCATAGAAATAAGCAGGAATGAGTGCAGGAATCGAAATCAAGGCACCCATACCAATAACCAATAACAAATTATCTGCCAAACCAAGTGAACCTGCCGCAGCAATCGGTCCTGGTGTTGGAGGAATCAAAACATGTGATGCATACAAACCAGCGGATAACGCAACGGTCATCGCAACACTGGATGCTTGAGTACGTCTACGCAAAGCTTTACGAATTGGATCCAAAATAACGAAACCACTATCACAGAACACAGGAATCGATACGATCCAACCCATGATCATGATGGCCAATTCTGGATTCTTTTTACCCACTAAATTGACGACCATGTCTGCCAACTTAATCGCTGCACCGGTACGTTCCAACAATGTGCCTACCAATGCCCCTAAGATAATAACGATCCCGATACTCGCAAAGGTTCCACTGAACCCAGCCCCAATCATGGAAGCGATACCCTGACGTGCAGGTGTCGTTTCCGTAGCCGCAACATCGACCAATGGAATTCCAACGACAATTGCCAATAATAATGCAATCCCCATAATCGCCAAAAACGGATGCACTTTGAATTTCGAAATTGCGAGAATCATAACAACAACCGCAATGACGAAGGTGATAATCAAAGGTATACCAGTCATACTAAATTCCTCCTCTTGAATGTGAAAATGTTCACTTTTTTAAATTATAGCAAATTAAGTATTTTTCTGTAATGTTATAGAAACCATTTGTAAGCGTTTTATTTTAGTCTATATGACACATCTATAACTCTATATTATGTCTTCTATAGATTCTTCATAAAAAACATGGCTAGATAGTACAAAGGAATGCTTTGTGTATGGCGTGGATTATGACCCGTTAGTTCATGTAGGCGATTCAGTTTATATTGCAAGGTGTTTTTATGGATATAAAGCAGGTTCGCGGTCTTTTCAATCGATCCATTATTCGCATAATAGATATCCAGAATACGCATGGCTTCTACGATTTCTTCTTTACTCAAACCCTTGAAGATCTTATCGATAAATTCCTGACGAACCCCTAATGGAATTTCATTTAGAAACAATTCTAAATGTAGATCATTGTAACTCATGAGCGATTGACGTTGAATCGTCATGGCAGAGTTGAGTGCTTTTTGAGCCTGCATAAACGCCAGATGACTCTGTTTATAATGCAAAGAACCCCCATCCAAACCAATACAGATATCCCAATTGAAATCGTCATGAATACTCGCAATGAGTTTGGTACACTTCTCTTTTAAACGATCATCGGGTGTGTCGAGAATGAAGAAGACAAGCTTTGTACCGATGCGTAAGTAGTAAGTACCCGGATGTTTGCATAACGACTTACGGAGGTACTGGGTTGCGTCATCCAAACGATTTTGGTCGCTTTTGATGTCCGTGGTCTCTCTCGATATGAAGCTGGCAATGACAATGCGGCGTTTGATCGACAAATCAATGCCAAGCGACAGTGCCGTTTCCTGAAAATTAGCCTCAAACACCATATTCGGATTGATGAACCAGTTCTCAAGAAAACGACTCAATATCTTTTCTTGTTGGGAGCGTTGTTGCTTGAGGTTCTCATCACGGATGTACATCTCGGTGAACTTACGAATGATCTCACCGTATTTTTCAACGCGATGACGATCTCCGGTAATCCCAATAACGCCAACGATCTCTCCTTCAACAGTGATGGGTAGATTGACACCTTTACGCGATCCCCCGTATTCTTCATCAGATTCAATGATTAAAATCGGTAAACCTTCGCGAATGAGTTTCTTTGCACCTAAGTGACAACTCCCCATTCGTTCTTTGTCTGTGGAAGCAATGATGGTTCCTTCACGATCGATAAGATTGATGTGTTGTGAAATGATTGCACTGAGTTCTTCTACCATCTGCATGGCAAATTGCTTGGATAGATTCATTGTATATCACAAATCAACAGGATTATATTCATTGATGTGTTCCCTTCTATCAAAAATGATCTTTAAAATCAATGTTTAGCTCTTTAGCAATTATAGCAAAGCAACGGCTTTACGTATACATTAAGCAGAAAAAGACACGCAGTATTTACGTGTCTCGAATCGATTTAGTTACGGATACATCCGAATACAAGCTTCAACCATATCCCAGAATTTATCATTGTCCAATGTTATACCTACTTTTGCATTCGCAGGTTTTTTACTGCTTCCAAAATAATCACAGACAGAACGTCCATAACTTGGACCCCCGCTGATATCGATTTCTGTATACATCTCTTTAAGTGTGAAAGCACTTGGATCAATCAAATAACCAATGCAGGTCGCATCATGAACAGGACCACCCGCAAGACCATACGCTTCATTTTGCGTCTTGTAGGTAAAGCGCATGACATCCCCAAACATCTTACCCGCCTTATTCCCAACCGCTTCCATGCGTTCAATCACATCCATGGTACAGGCTGTTTGATTGGTCAGATCCAAGCCCATCATCACGATTGGTACACCCGATGTGAAAACGACATGTGCCGCTTCAGGATCGGCTAAGAAGTTGAACTCTGTAGCTGGTGACATGTTGCCTAAGCCATACGCACCACCCATCAATACGATTTCTTGAATCTTAGGGATGATGCGTGGTTCCATGCGCATTGCCATACCAATGTTGGATAATGGTCCGACAGGAACCAAAGTAATATCCCCTTCTGATGCCATCAAGGTCTCGATGATGTAGTTGACCGCATGGATTGGCTCTGCTTGCTTATGCAAGGGTCCAAAGACGGGACCATCCAAGCCTGTTACACCATGTATGTTCTCTGCCACAACTTGTTTGCGCACCATTGGCAAAGTCATTCCTGAATATACCGGCACATCGATTCCAACGTGTTGACATACATTTAAGCCATTGATTAAGGTCTTCTCTAAAGTTTGATTCCCCGCCACAATCGTGATGCCCAACAAATCAATGGCTGGGTGCTTGGCAGCCATCAACATCGCAATGGCATCATCATGCCCTGGATCACAGTCTAAGATTATTTTTCGCTTATCCATTTCATTCTCTCTTTCATTTGATTTAAACTTCTCTATACTTTGCATTATAGTGTGCCTATTCTATACTGTATATGAGATTTCTCACATGAGGTGAATATGCGAATCATCAATAATAAACATGAAGTACAGAAGGTACTGGATTCATCCAATTTTCAAAGTATTTTTTCATTTGATGCAGAGTCCTTCATTAAGCTCATCCACTTTGATGTGGATGATGAAATCACAATGGAAGGCGAAATCCCTGAGCATCTTTTCTATCTTGTATCAGGACAAGCTAAACTCTTTATCACTTTACCGAATGGTAAACGAACACTTATTGATTTCTTCAATGCGCCTTGTTTTATCGGTGAGATGGAACTGTTGGGTGTGCATACGCAATCCAGATCGGTTCAAGCTTTGGTCCCCTGTGTTTGTTTGGCACTTCCTTTAAAATCTTGTCGTAGCCAACTCTTGAATGATGCACGTTTTCTAAGAAAACTATCGCTTTATCTTGGCAATAAAAACATGCGTAATGTCGTGTCCCTTGCGGAGACAAAGACATATCCCCTAACCAATCGTCTTGCATCATTCATCTTATTAGCGGCTCCAAATGGACATTACAAAGAAATGCACGGGAATGCAGCAGAGTACTTAGGTGTATCGTATCGACATTTGCTCTTTGTTCTCGCAGAGTTCATGCAGAAAGGTTTTTTAGAAAAGACAAATAAAGGTTATCAAGTCACGAACAAAAAAGCTTTGGTTAAGCTTTCGAATGAGATGAACATAGGATTGAATATATCAAGTTTATTCGCAAATATGGAAGACAAGTAGGCGCTTTATTAAGCTCCTAAGACTGTAGACAAATAGGGGGGTTAAAAGTTCACCTGAACGATTAGCCTTCCTTTTTTTATGTTGAACTGAGCCATAAGTCTAAATATGTGGGTTTTAATAAAGTTTAAAGAAGCTTTCCGGGCATCCCAGAAGGCGATTTTTTTCATGTTCATCGATGCGAAAAGCAGATACATGTAATCCTGTACCTTATTCAAACCTCGATAGCGGGTATACCGTAAGCCCTGTTTCTCTTTTCCGTCCGCGAAGATCCGCTCAATCGTCTGTTTCCGCAGGGGATAGTATTGCGTGTGATACTGCGTGAGTCGAACCATCTCGATCTCATTACTATGATCCTGCCATAGGGGTCGCGAGAGCGTTCGTGAGCTCGCACTCTTTGTGAAGCACTGATCACGGAACGGACAGGTCTTACAATCCTTACTGCTCGAGCGATAGAGGACGGAACCGGTTTCTTTACTGACACTGCGTGGCGTCAAGATCTTCCCATAAGGACAATGATAGACATCGGCACTTGGATCGTAGCGGAAGTTCAACTTGAGCTCAGGTTCATCGGTTTTGGTCTTCTTCTTTTTAACCCCTTTCGGTCGTGTATAGGGCATCAAGGCGGTTACGTTGCGTTCAATCAATTCCTTTGCGATCGAAGGGGTCTTATATCCGGCATCGACCCCGACACTGCGTATCATCTGTCCAAACACCTGTTGCACTTCATCAAAGGCAGGCAGGAAGGTCACGGAGTCGTGGAGGTTGGCGGGATTCACCTTGACCCCTAAGACGAAACCGTTTTGATCACAGGTCGTCTGTGCACTGTAGGCGAACTGTTTCTCGTGCTGTCCCTTATGGAATAAGCCACATTCCGGGTCGACGGAACTCAGTTTGATGCGTTTGGGTTTCAGTTTGACAGGTTTCGCCAACTTCAGACCCTTGCGGATACTGTACGCATCACATTCCTGATCCAAGGCATCCTGATACGCCTTGCGCTCCTCCATCACATACGCTTCCGTGGCTTTCTTCTTATTCGCATTCGCTTTGATATGCGTGGAATCCATATAGATGTGAGCGGGTCTGAGATATCCTCGCGTAAAGGCTTGGGCCAAGATGCGATCGAACACCGCTGCGAACACCGTCTTGGTTTCCAATACCCCTGTGATGGGATGAACGACTTCAATCGTCTGGCTGAACTTGCGGGTATAGTTCTTCGAGAAATCCGAGAAATGCGGCAGTGGATCCTCAACCCCATAGCCGATGAACCAGCGGTAAGCTAGATTCACTTTCGTTTCTTCAATGGTTCTCCGCATACTGTTATAGCCGTACAGATGGTTGATGAACAACAGCTTGAAGAGCACGATCGGATCGATGCTGGGTCGACCATTTTGTGCATACAAAGGCTCCACCAGCTCATAAATAAAACGGAAGTCGATGGAGCGATCGACTTTCCGCAGTAGATGGTTTTCAGGGATGTAATTTTCTAAGATGATCATGCTCATCTCATGGGCTTTATGGTTCGTTTTCGAGATCATAATGAGGTCCTCATTCGTTACTTCTATTTTACCATGCCTATATTTCACTCAAAAGATAAAAAAAGACCATCGACGCATTTGTCGACAGTCTGAGAGTGCTGAAATATCAGCACTCATTTTTTTAGTTTCTGTTCAATTTTATATGCAATCTATAACTGTTGTTAACTTATTATTCATATTGGGTCGAAACTCTATTTCTCCCCATTTCTTTAGCCCGATACATCGCCTTATCCGCATTATAGATCATCTCTTCGACATTTGTTATCTTTGAGTTCGGTAACGAAGCAATGCCGATACTAACTGTAACTTTTATTTCTTTGTCATTGAAACTTATTGAGCTATTCATCACAAGATCTCTTATTCTTTCAGCTACTAAAGTTGCTTCTTCTTCGTCCGTTCCAGGTAAGATGCAGATAAATTCTTCTCCTCCATACCGTAATAGAACATCGCATTGTCGAATTGCATCCGTGACTACTTTAGCAAGATTCACTAATATACGATCGCCTACCAAATGTCCATAAGTATCATTCACGACTTTAAATAGGTCAATATCTAGCATCAGTATGGAAATCGGAATATCACTACGTTTTGACCTTTCATATTCCTCTCTTAGTCTTATTGAACCAAATCTTCTATTATAAACACCTGTTAAGAAGTCTAGCGCTGCAAACCTCTGAATCTGGCGATGGGTGATAGCATTACGGAATGCTAGTGTGATTCCATTTCTAAAAGTGTCCAATTTACTAATCGAATCTAAAGCAAAACGCGTACTACAAAACAAGACAATAACGCCAAGTAATGTATCTTTATAAGCGATAGGTTCCACGATATAGAAAAGCGGTCTATCGTTCTCAAGATCCGTTTCGATTAGAGATTCGTCAGAATATTCGATAATTTGTCTTATTTCTATTTTATCAGTCATCAAGATATGCTTGTTAGTTTCGAGTCTATTTATGTTCTTGATCCCGACAGTAGCTTCAATTATCAGCTCACCCTTTTCCAAGATTAGGATTGCACCACCAAATGCATGAAGGTGTTCTATAAGACTTTTCATCGTCGCCTCAGCTAGACTTTCCAACTCTATATGAGAGTTCAACATCTGGAAAATGCATTGACTTCATTTTTAACTTGGATCAACTCAAAGAGTGTCCCCAGGAGCTTGTTGAACGCATCTGCACACTCACCTAATTCATCATCTGATTCAATCTTAATCAAACAATCATCTGGTGAACAAGTTACACTGCTATTAATACCTTTATTCTCGATTAACGTTCTCTTAACATACTTCATCTTTTGAGACATCTGCCTTAAAGGATTTCTAATAACAAGTTTTGCAATGATAAGATTCATGAGAGCTAGAATAATGCCGGCAACGATACACGCAACAATGTAATTTGGTTGGAATGCAACATTCTTAGGTACACCGAGAAATAAGGATAAAGACGGAAAGATCAGCCCGATAATAATTCCAAGCATCACCATAAAAATTGCAAGATCATTAAATATTTTTGTTGTTAACCTCACGACTTATCCTCCATTATTATATGTCTTGATATGTTTTAGCATTAATATTGAATCAAATCACCCGTTAAAAAATCAAACTAGCCTTTATTCTAGATTTCAACGGAAACATTCCAATTAGTTTTAACTTTACACTGAAATTGATATTTGTGGCAGCAACAATCAATCGCTGTACAAACGAAGCACAATCTCCTAAACTCTCAGTAAATACTAAAGCTACAAAATTTTAGTTTTCATTATCATTACTTGATATTGATTATTCAAATTATATCATATTAAAAATCTAAGCACTGATTATTCTACTTAGCCTAAAATAGAAGCGTTAGAGTCAAGCCTCCCTCTCTAGTCGTTTCTTAAGCACTCATTCATACGATTGCTTTAATAAAATCTCATTATTTTTAGTGTTATACTTTGATTAACTGAGGTCGAGCAATGAATGAGGTTTATCTAGTGACAGGCGCGGCAGGTCATTTAGGTCGTACGGTCATACAAGATCTATTAAATGACAACAAAACGATAAGAATCTTGGTGTTACCAAATGAAAAATACATCCCAAAAGGTAAGTTAGATGTCTTTTTCGGTGATGTGACAAATATGGAGAGTTTACATCCTTTCTTTGATTGTCCGAGCGACAGTGAAATGATTGTGATCCATTGTGCAGGTATTGTCTCCATCACATCTAAATACAATGCGTTGGTTCATCGCGTTAATGTCTTAGGAACGATGAACATTGTGGATCTATGCTTAGCAAAGAAGGTGAAACGATTAATCTATGTAAGTTCTGTCCATGCGATACCAGAGAAATTTAATACAGAATGTATATCCGAGATCACTGAGTTTAATCCAGATCATGTTGTTGGTTATTACGCTAAGACAAAATCAGAGGCAAGTGCTTATGTTTATTCCGCAATCCAGAAAGGTTTAAATGCGAATATCGTTCATCCTTCGGGAATATGTGGACCAAACGATTATGGTAATGGTAATTTGACAAGTTTGGTACTCGATTTCATGCATGATCATTTAAAAATCGGGACTCAGGGTGGATATGATTTTGTGGATGTACGAGATGTGTCGAATGGGATAATATCCTGTATTAATAAGGGTAAGATCGGTGAGTGTTATATCTTATCAAATGCATATTATAAGTGTTAAGACAATTCTTGATGCACTTAGTGATATTACAGGTAAACGGAAAATCAAGGTCTACTTACCCTTTAGCTTTTTGAAACATACATCCATATTCGTAGAATACACATATAAACTCGTCAAGAAGCCACCCTTATTTACCCCTTATTCTATGTACACATTAAACTCAAACTCAAATTTCACACATGAAAAAGCGAGTAAAGAACTCGACTTTCATCCGCGTGATATGCGTACAAGTTTAATCGATACAATTGATTGGTTGAGATTAATCAAGCGCATCTAAAAAAATCTGTCTCAAAATACAGTACGTTCGGTAATCCCTCCTTAATTCGAAGTGGACGATTTCTCATTGCGAACTACGAACTAATTTAAACATACATTATTGTCAATTTTACTTTTTTCGGCATTTTCATTTTACTTTTTTCGTTCAATTTAACAACGTCAATTTAACAAAATGTTTATCAATTATATTTCATTCCTCTTGTTACAGACCATTTAGATCTTTTAAGCATCGAACTATCGATTTCACATTTGCATAATCTTAAGATGTGTGACTCATATTACCTTATAATCCTCTTAATGCACTCTGCCGTTGTTTTTCAGATTTAATTTTCCTTTAGAAAGTTGTCTTTTCCAGCAGTTATAATGTTTGATTTATAATCAACAAAGTACCAATCAATTAGATTGTTTCGCTCTTCATAAATTTTTGGAGAAATATACGTATCGTAATACTTGGTTATTCTGTCAACATCCTTTTCCGTTATTTTCTTGCAAGCCTTAACGAAGTAATCCCAATCAGGTTCCATATCTATTTCGATTTTCTTTGTTGTCGTTGGCGCTTTGCCAGTATAATCAAAGCCACCATATTCCTCGTTCCAGAAAGGTTTTTCAATGACTACTTTTTTTCTTTTGTTTTTATTATAGATTGGAACTATTGTAAGATAAAGTTGACCTCTAATTCCTCTTTCTCGTTGATCTCTAATATCGTCATGAGAGACCTCCCAAGTAATAGCCTTACAAATCTGTCTGTATCCATAATCATCCATTTGATCTGTTCTTTTTGGATAAATTGGGTGTTTTTTTCTATCGAAGATCTCAACAATTAAATAATTAAACGCTGTTTTACTTGACCTATGTTCCCAAGTACTACTGTTCACAATATCAATCCATTTATTTCTTGTATCAACTTGATGAACATATGCTTTTACTAGATAAACTGCTAATGCTTCTGAGGATTTCAAATAATCCTCATACTTATATACTAATTCTTTATAATTGATCATAGACATTTACCCCACTCTAGATTGATCAAACGCTTTTTATGATTCCAGCCTTTACACACATCTTGAGATCGAGCCTTTTATAACCACTCTTGTTAAACATAATTTCTGCAGTAACACCAGACATGCTTGTAATGACTCCTACACCGAAACTATTGTGAGTTATCGTAGTCCCCACCTTATAATTTCTTATTTCCTTCTCAACTGTGGACTTATCCTTTGTATACCTTGTATATGGCGGTCTATAACCCGAGTTGTCTTGCACATAGCTTGCCTGTTGTTGACGTACTACTCTCGGTTTTAGATTATCGATGAAACGCGACATCCTAATCTGCTGACCATAGAACTTAGCTGAAGACACTGTAATCAGTTCTTTTCGAGCACGTGTTATCCCAACATAGAACAACCTTGTCTCTTCTTCATAAAGGGAAGCGTCTTCCTCCTCGTCCTTGAGTTGAATACTCTCAACTGATGGAAACTGTCCATCGATCGCATCGATCAAGATTACAATATCGAACTCTAATCCCTTACTGGAGTGAACAGTCGATAAGGTCACCTTGCTCTCATTGATTCCATAAGTCTCCATGATCTCTTGAAGTTTACTTACCCTCTCTAGGAAGCTCTTGTTATCAAACGTCTTCGCGGCAATATTCTTCAAGGTGTTGAGCTTCTGCATAAGTGTTTCGAGTGAGTATCCCTGCTTAGCCAAACCTTTCAAGATTGAAATGTAGCCTAGTTTAGTCTCTATGGTTCTAAGTGCATCAATGGGCTTCATGCGACTCATATTCTCGAAATCAGCTTGACGACTCTTAACGTTGGAAATGATCGATTCATTCATGCCCGGGAATCTAACAACCGAGTTGAACACGTTACTCTTGGGGTACTGCTTTACAAACTCGAGCATTTTCTTCGATAAACCAAGGTTCAATTTATAATAGATCTTCTCAAAGGATGCGATATCGGAACCATCTATCGCCAACCTGATGTATGCCAAGATGTCATTGGTGACAAAATGAGTGAAGAACGTAGGCGTATTCTCTCGTATGGAGAAGTGTATTCCTGCACGCTCTAGAGTGTCCACAAGGGGAACCGCAGAATCGTTGTTTCGATATAGGATGGCCAGGTCTTTTTCTGAACTCATGCTCTTGATTTGATTGACAATAAAACTGTACTGTTCGCTCAAATCATTTAAATCAAGATGGTTGATCGGTACCCCTTCCTCATTCTCACAAAACATGTCCTTGTCGAATCTTTCCTTGTTCTGTTTGATGAATTTATTTGCGACATTAACGATGCTCTTCGTGGAGCGATAGTTTCGTTCCATCTTCAACACAGTCGCATTCGGATATGTCTGCTGAAAGTTTAGCAACGCTTTGGGGAAAGCAGCTCTGAATCCATAAATACTTTGATCCTCATCACCTACCATAAATAAATTTTGGTATTTTTGTGCTAATAGGCGAATGATTTCGTGTTGTAGAAATGAAGTATCTTGTGCCTCATCTAAGTTTATATATTGAAATAAATCTTGATATTTCTCAAGATATTTTGGATAATTCATGAAAACTTCATAAACATTACGAAGCATATCATCAAAATCAATTTGTTTATTAGAAAATTTAAACTCATCATACTGTTTTAATATCTCAGGAAAATCACAACCTACAACCTCTATTTTCTTAATCTCATCATTGCTAAGCAACATATTTGTACAGTAACTAATCTTTTGAATAATCTCTTTAATAATTTCATCACCAACATATGATTTTTTTAATCCAATATATAT
>Ga0209066_10003938_pt1 | contig 16528 bp, 9 predicted proteins | sample All_14_2_FD_187198 | JGI IMG/M metagenome (GOLD analysis project Ga0209066, IMG submission 187198) | Freshwater microbial communities in response to fracking from Pennsylvania, USA - Allegheny Zone_MetaG_DW_15 (SPAdes) (version 2) ...
TGATCAGCGGTTTCCAACAGGATGGCGTAACGCCACCACAGGCGTGCCTGTTCGCGGGGCGAGAACAAGTCGGGCAAGGTCGCCATGTGCGGACGCAAGGCGTTCACCGCATGTGTGGCCAGTTCACCTTCCGGATAGCCTTCGATATGGGAGAGAAATTCCAGCATCACGGCGACACCCGCCTGCTGCTGCGCAGGAAGCGCACGCAACTGCTGGCGGAGGCGCGTGGCCTGTGTGACATAACGCCGATTCGGATCGGAAACCGCCTTTACCGCCGCGGCAAACAGCACTTCCCGGCGAAATGCCAGCGGAATTTCGGGTTCCCGCTGCAGGACATCCAATTTCTCCAGGGTCGGCTCCAGATCCTGAGCCTGACTTTGTTCGATGGCTTCCAGCGCACCGTACCAGCGCGCCTCGCGTTGCTGCTGTGGCGGCACAACGGCAGCGTGAGTGCAAGGCCATGCCACCACACTCAAGAGAAACAGCAACACCGTTTGCCGCCAGAAAACAACGTGAAGCCATGGAAAGCGGCAATCCCGGCGCCAAGTTGATGCATTGCTGGGAGCCTGCGCGGCAGAAACGATCGAGGCGAAAAATCGGCTGCGCGAGGACAGATTTTCGGCGATTCGCCGGTTCATAGCACGGCTATGGGCCAAGAATCGGTGGAAATGTTGGACCACGCAGACGGCTTTGCAGACCGGTCGGCTTCTGCCGTGCAGGCTCCTGGGTTGGCCGTGACCGGGAACGGTTGCCATCAGTGGTTCGCAATCGATTTCGACATCGGAATGTCAATATAGCTACCCCAATGCGATTCCGTTGGCGTTTCGTCACAAAACCGGAATGGTGCAATGCGATTCGGGCAGTGCCTCGTCTCAGCCGTCCGCCTTCTGATGCACCGTCGCATCACCGGATTGCTCATCGGCCGGGTAGGGAAACTTCATGTGGCCATAGCGGACGATCAGCACCGCGACCGCCAACAGCAGAATCGATCCACCACCGGCCAGCATCAGCCAAGGCGAGTGGTAGGTCGAGTCCGCCATCATGTGTCGCGCAATACCGACCATCGCGATGTACAAGGGCAGACGCACCGGCAATTTTCCGCGCCGCCAGTACATTTCGACCATCGAAATCATTTCCAGATAGATGAACAGCAGCAACAGGTCTGCCACACCGACCTTCTGGGTTTCGATCAGGCGAAAGACCTCCGCCCCGCCAGCCCAGAGAATGGCCGCGGCAACCACTAGAAGTCCGCCGCGTTCCATGCCACGGAAGCTGCGCTGAAAGGCTTTGTCGACGGGAGTGGGAAGCATCAGGGCATCCTTGGAGACCACTTTCGACAGCCTAGCGCAGATGCCGCACCCAGCGGAGCGGAGGGCTCAGGGATCTGACTCAAAGCCATTTGAAAACAGTCGTACCGAGTCCAGTGCGGCTTGCCAACGGCGCAGTGCAAGATACTTTGGCGCGCTGTCATCGGCCTGACCGGCGTATTCCTTGGCGCCCCAGGAACCGTACTGACCGTTGTTGTGCTGCAGGCCCGCAAAGTGAACGAACAGGCTGCCGGTTTCTGCACTCCATGCCTGCAGGTAGTCGTCATACAGGGCACCCATGCGGGCGTCCCGATTGGCTGCCATGTAGAGGTTCTGGATCGCGAAATACGGTGCGCATTGTGCGGGGTTGTTCCACTCGTTGCAGGACGTGCCCAGCGGTGAATACGGCGTCAGATGTTGACCACCTTCGTAGGCGATCAACGCCAGTCCGAAGCGATCCGCGACGGCGCGATTGGCCTGCATGACCCCACGCGCCTGATCGAGCGCACTCACGCCAGCGGCCAGATTGCCACTCTGGAGTTCGGCGAACAGGCTGGCCAAGCCGCCATCGGACTGCGCTGACCACGTCACCAACTGTTCAAAGGCACCGCCTTCGGCGTTGCTGAAATCGCTGATGTAGCCACCAAAATACGGGGCAGCGGCCACCGCATGAATGTGCGAAGTGCAGTCGACGACGCCATCGGACGCCACGTACAACGGGCAGTCGAGTGCCTGCTCCGCAGGAAAGCCCCAAGGCCCACCCGGCATCACACAGCGAACTCGTTCCGCCTGATCGCCCCAGGCGGTGCGCCAGATATCGCAGATCTGCTGGGTTCGCATGCCAACGTAGTTCATCCGCTTGGTAAAACTGCTCACGCCGGGATACTGCGCTGCGGGCCATTTCTGCTCGGCCCATTGATCCACCCGTTGTCCGGCCCAGCCGTAGGGTGGCGCGCCGTTCCAGATCTCGTTGTTCCATTCCAGATACAGCACACGTTGCGCCGGCATGTGCTGCAGACTGAACTCGGCCAAGGCCTGTATGAAGGCGTCGTCGGCCCAGAAGTGCAGGTTCATCCAGATGTCTGCATCCAGCACGGCGGCCAGTTCGAACAACAACTCATAGGGCGGAGGCCCGTCCTGCCAGCCGGTCGCCCACTGCGCGTCAGCGAGCTGACTGCGATCTTGCCAGGCGATTCGCTGCTGCGGTTCATTCAGCCGATCCGCGTTGAGGTAGCCATCGGCAATGCCGAGAAACTGCATGAAACGTAGCGTGCCGTACGTCTGCATCTCGCGCAGGAACAAGGGATGGAAGCGTTGGCTGGAGAGGATTGTCTCGAAGGCATGAAAATCGTTGTCAGGACATTCGCTGGCGCTCAGCGCGTAGCTCAGTGGATCGTCACCACAGCGTCCACCGGGCGCGATCAGACGCAGGTTGCGCAAATGGTTGGTCGGATTGATCGCGGAGATCCGGATTCGAAGCAAGGTGCCCGCCTGGGGTGCCACCCGCAGCACGTCGCGACCGGGCTCGCGCGACACCACCTGCACCAGCGGACTGAAGTCATAGTCCAGGCTGGCCTCGCCGTCGTAGCGGATCACCCAATCGCCTGCGGGGATGAACTCGCTGCCACCATTGAAAAGCACTGCGGCGATGTGTGTGAAACGGCGATCCGGATCATTGCCGAACGAGATCACCCAGCCATTCGCATCGCGTTGCAACTGGGATTGCTCGCCGGTGTTCCAGATGCCGGAGGGCGCGTCGGGCGGTGGCGTGCAGCCGTCGCACTGGGTGAGCCAATAGCCGCTGGCGGGGAAGGCATCGACCAGCCACATCGCTTCGGGTGTGGCGAGCTTGGGGACATTGGTGCCCAGCGCCGCGCGTCCGGGCGAATGCGGCGCCGCCTGCGCGATCCCCATCCAGCACAACCCGATCAGCCAGCACCACCAAGTGCCCCATCCTGTGCAGCGCGGTTTGTGCCGCGGGCGCGGCAATCTGCGGCGGTCAATCACCGATGTAGTAGTCATAGGTCTTCCCGTTGATGGTGGTGCTCTGCGAAAGCGAGCCGTCCGCGCCGATCCAGGTCGAGGACTTGTTGTCGCCGCTGCCCCAGGTGCTGTAGATCGAGTCCGCACCGCCGCGCTGTCCGGCAGATTGCCTCGCGATCGCACGCAGGTTGAACAGCGCGGGACCCCCTTCGGCACCGGCGTTGCCGAACGCGTCGACCCACCAGCGACCTTGCTGCACCGGAATACCCATCTGCATCAGCGCCACAACATCGCCGTCCGGCAATTGGCGACCGTTGATGAATACACCGCTACGCCCCTGCGACGCGTCCTCCCGCAAATGACCACCCAAGGCAAGTCCCGGCGCAATGAACCCGGCGGTGCCCTGGCCTTCGTATCCCCACGCACCCGTCATGGCGTCATACCAGTAGCGGCCATCGGCGACGGCTTGCCCAGCCAGCGCAAGGTTGGCGGGTTCGAGCGCGACACCGTTGACCACGACATCGGCGAGGCAGACCGGTGCCGGGCACAGCCAGCACCCAACGAACAGCACTGCACCACTGATGCGAATTCGTGCGACTTGCAATCGAGCCATGACGACACCTTGGTGTGGGAACTGCGCATTGAGACGCAGCGGCAGACCGGTTTTCTCACTGACGCGATTGCATGCGCGCGGTGAGAAACCCCGCGTCACCATGCGTCCAAGCGGTCATGCCCTGACGGAGACGGAAGCATGGAGATCGATGGCAAACGTGCGTCGCTGCTGACGCTGGGTCTGTTCGGGTTGATCGGGACGGCTTCGGCCGCTTGGCCACCGTCGGTTCCCCTCGATACGGTTGTAACGGTGCGCGACAACAGTGGTATCCAGCGCGTGGGGAAGGTGGCACGTGGTGGCCTGCCGTTGGTCGCATCCCAAGCGGTGTTCGATGTGTCGCGGCTACGCTTGCTGGCGCCCGGTGGCACGGAAGTGCCAGCCAGCTTCACCGTGTTGTCGCGTTGGCTGGGTCAGGTCGACGATCCGCAGCGTCCGATTCAGTGGGTACTGGTGGAGGCTGAAGCGCCGCCGACATCGCTGCAGGCCCAGCGCTTTCGCGTGCGCACGGATGCACCGCCCGGATCGGGTCCTGCGCCCACGCTGGCGCTGACCGTCACCTCGCAGGCAGATGGCTACCTGATCAACACGGGTGCGGCGCAGTTTTTCCTGTCCACGCAAACCGGTTCCGCCATCGAGACGATTGCCAGCAGCGAGGGCATTCCGGTTGCACAGGGCCAGCCTGTCCATGTGATGGTAGATGGACAAAGCTGGACCACCTCCGCGTTGCGGTTCGCTCGCATTGATCGGCAGACCGCGCATGGCGTGGTGTTGAGCATTGAGTGGGCCTTGAACGCGCCCGCCGTCGGTGGAGGCTTGTTGGCACTGCGCCGTCAGTACCAGATCGACGCGGGTGATGTCGGCGTGCAGATTCGCAACGAGCTGCGCTGGGAAGGTAGTCGATGTGCGGTCGACGAGCGAAGCTGCGCCGAAGGCGTCAATGCGCGTGAGGTGCAGCAGGTTCGCGACACATGGGTTACCGCGAATGGCGGCGGGCCGATCCATGTGCTGGCTGACAACGATCTGGCGGCCAGCACCCTGACACTATCGACAGCGGAGTCACTGGCCTTGCGCCAGCAGCAACGTTCCAGCCAAAGCGAGCCAGCGCGATACGTGCTGGAACGGAATGCACTGGAAATCGCGAGTGGCATCGAGGCCGACGGCGGCGCACTGGCGATGAATGTCGGCCAGCACAGTCTGGGTCTGGCCTTGTCCGAAATGGAACGTTACGAGCCTCAGGCGCTGCGTGTGCTTACAGAGGGTCGTCTAAGCATTGACTGGGTGGATGCGCCGGGCGTGCCCCTGGGCAATCACCAAGGACTGTTTGCCGATCTGCGCGTGGCCTTGATGCCTGCCAATCCCGATACGACAACCTTGTTGCGCGAGCTGAATGCCCCTTTGGTGCATCCCTTGCGTTGGTGGCCCGAAGCGGCGCAGGTCGGCGCTTCGCAGGCATTCGGCGAACTGCCGGTGGGCCCGCTCGACGCGTCCTATTCGAATTTCGACACTCTGGTGGAAGGCACCCTGCAACGGACCACCAATCGGTTCTTCGACAAGGGTCTGAGCGGACTCATGACGACCGGTGTCTGGCCGTTCTATTGGGGCGAATCCTGGGCAGGACCGATCGGTTGCGGTGAGGAGGAACCAACACCACAGACGGCGGCGGACGATGCGTACTGGTGTGCCTCCTGGACGGACTATCACAACGCCTCGCTGGTGGCGACGCTGGCTGCGCTCCGACAAGGTAATTCGCAATGGTTCGACCGCATCGCGGTGCAGGCGGCCAAGCGCATGCTGCATACCGTACGCATGCAGTGCGGGCCTACCGACACCTGGTTCTATTGCGATCAGTTCCCTGCCGGTGGCGGCGGCTATCGCTACAACTTCAACAGTTCGCACGCCTATGTCGAAGGCCTGATCGCCTACTACTTCCTGACCGGCGACCCATGGGTAACCGATGCCTTGCGACGTGGCGCACGGGCAATGCGCGGCTATCTGTGTCCAGCGCGTGCGAGCACGCCGCCCGGTCCGATGTGCGATCCCACCGAAGCCGGTGGCGATGCGTGGTTACAAGTGTCGGATCGCGCGGCCAGTCAGTGGTATAGCGTGTTCCACTTTCTTGGTGAAACCGTTGATGCCAGCTTCCTCGATGACTGGCAGGGTGGCCTGGCGCGCTGGCTGAGTCTGTGGTGGGCCCAAGGCAATCTCGATGGTCAGTCGCTGGGTCTGCTGGCACCGTCGGGTGTCGGCGCTGGGGTGTCGATCACACAGCCTGGCAGCTATGAAAGTGCCCAGCTTTGGATGGCGTCGGGCTACGACTTCGAGCAACTGTCGCGCTGGTCCATCGCCTCTGCGGACATGCCACTGGGTCAACCGGCATTGGAGCCGTCGTCGGTGATGATCGCGTGGGCGCGAACGCTGTCACATGCCGCGCATCAGGCACCCGGTGACGGCAGTGCTGCCGGGACATGGCCGAACAGTCTGGACTTCACTTGGACCGGACAACGGATCGACGGCGAGCTGAGCGAGGTGCAACCGTTCTGGTTGCCGGATGCACAACCGTCGCCCTGCTGGGACGCGTGTTTGTATGCCCCAGGCAAAGCGTTTCTGAGCGCGGCTTTGGCCCGTGGGGCGCAGCTCAGCGCGGACCCAACCTTGCTGATGCTTGCCGACGATGTGGTGCGTTTTGCCATTCAATCGGCGATCGACGCGGACCTGCCCTTGGGCAAGGAGTCTGGCGAGTATCTGATTCGTCTGGGCGCTGCGGTGGCGCGCTTGTCGGCGACCTCGGCAGAGCCGCTGTTCTCGGACGGATTCGAATAGGCCGCGACGAGAAAAATTACTACGCGACGACGTCCAAGTAGCACTTCAACGAATGCCGAGGTGCGCCGTGTCACGCAAGCAAGTTCTCTCGCTGTTCCGCATCGTCTGGCCGTTGCTGCTGTGGGTCCCCGCCAGTGTTGCCGCAGTAACCGTTCGCGTGGGCGCCATCGGTGATCCCGCCTGCACGGCCTTCTCGATACAGGGCGCCATCGCGCAGTTGCCACCCGGCCTGACCGAGCATCGTCTGCTGCTCTCCAGCAATCAGACCTATTCGACCGCGGGCGTGATAACGGACCGCAGTCTTCAAATCGAAGGAGGCTACGCCAACTGCTCGGCGGCAGAGCCAACGCCAGGTGCGCGCACCCAGATCGGCCCCGACGCGGCGGCATCGGCGCCACTACTGACCTTGCGTGGCACGACCGGAATCCAGTTGCCGAGTACCTTGCGTGCGCTGACATTCATTGGTCCTGCACCTGCTGGCGCCATCCGCGCGATCGGTAGCCAGCGCGTCTATCTGGAGGACACATTGGTGGTGAACGCCGGCGATCTGTTTCTTGATGATGCCGGCGGCATCGCCATTGCCGATCAGACCATCCTGCATCTGCGTGGGAACAGCCAGATTGTCGGAAATACCGGTGGCGAGGGCGGCGGCGTGTCCTGTTTGAATGCTGACGTCCTACTGGAGGGCGGCGATGTGCTGATCGCCAACAATTCCGCGCGTTTGTTCGGCGGCGGCATCGCCTTGGTCGATTGCGAAATGGACTGGACCGGTGGTATCGATGGCGATGTCGGTGGCATTGCATCCAACACGGCAGTCGGCGGCGGTGGCATCTCGTTGCGCCAGGGTTCGATCCTCTCGGGATTCGCCCTGGAGCCCGCGCAGCGACGCGTGGTGTCGAACTCGGCGGAGTACTTTGCGGGCGGCATCTATGCGGAAAACTCGCTGATCACGGCAACCTCACTGGAACTGCGCAACAACACGGCGGGTTTACGCACCACGCCAGCGCCCCCGAACAATGGCTATGGCGGCGGCCTGGCGGCGTACGCCAGCAGCATTTCGGTGTCGCAGCTTTTGCTTGCCGGAAACCAGGCCGAGCGCAATGGCGGCGGAATCTGGCTGGACGATGGCAGCAGTCTGTCGGGCGATGCGCCGCTGAGCTGTCCAATCGGTGAGCCCTGCCATGATCTGCGCCATAACGTCGCCGGTGAAGCAGGCGGCATGGCCTGGCTGGGCAGCGATTCGAGCCTGTCCTTGCAACGCGCCGCGATGGAAGCGAACGAGGCCGAAACCGGCGCAGCCATTTTTGCGCAGGGCACGGCGCCGTCCACGACACAGGTGTCGATCCTGAACTCGGTGCTGCATGCCAATTCGGCGACCTCGGCGCTGATCGCCGCGGGTAACAGCCAACTGGCGATTGCCTTGAGTACCTTGGTCGACAACGACACCGGCAGCAGCATGGTGCTGGACTTCGGCGGCAATACGCACGACTGGCGAGCGTCCCTGATGTACGGCGCGCCGGGCAGTGTGTTGCTGTCTGCACCGTTCGGCACCACGTTCAGTACGGATTGTCTGATCGGACACGAAAGCGCCAGCGCACAGGCCTTTGGTGGCGACGTGTTCGTCGATGACGATCCGGGCTTCGTCAATCGCGCACAGGGCGACTTGCGGCTGCGTGCTGACGCTGGGGCGGTGGATGTCTGCAACTACACCGATCCGAGCGGCATCGTTCTGGACCTCGATGGAAACCTCCGGCCGGTCGACCTGCCGAACCCCAACGTAGCCGGTGCCTACGATGTGGGCGCCCTTGAACGCTTGCCCGCGGCGATGTTCGCCAACGGGTTCGAGTAAGCGCGCTACGCGAACGGCATGAGCGTCGGAGGGATGCGCCGGGAGTCCGGCGCATCCCGTGTGCGTCACTGACGGCGGAACGCGTATTCGTAGACGAAGTGCGGTGCCGCCTTGTGCTCCCAGCGGTTGAGCAGGTGGTAGGTGCGCCGCCAGATCCACCAGGTGTAGGTCTTGCCGAAGAGTTTGAACTTCAGCTTGCGGCCACGCTGGTACTCGTGCGGCTGCCAGACGAAGGAGGGATGCACGGGATAGACGCCATCGTTACCGATCTGGAACACGGCGGAGTCAGTGATCGCGCTGCTTTCCTCGCGCTCCCTGTTGCCGAACAGGTCATTCGCGTAGATGCGCGGGAGGCTGGCGGGCTCGCCGACTGAAGACGGGTAGGGATTGTTGTCAGCCGTACCGCCAGTGTTCGAATGGTCGATCGCGCCTTGCAGGAACGAATACACGTTGTTGATGCGTTCGTGCGCACTGAAGGGCGTGCCGATCCCGCTGTTGCTTACCGGCATCACCATGCCCGCCGAGCTCAGCCAGGGGGTACACATGGCAGTCAAGAAGGGCGAGAACGGCACGGCACCCGCGAAGCGATGCTGGTCGCGCATGATGCCGATACCACGCAGCAGCGGCTGCCCCATATCAAACGCCTTGAGTCGACTGGTGACGGTGTATCCACTGGGTGGATTGAGGAAGGGAACGACCAGGCGCGGGTTGCCGCAGGAGCTGTCCATGGTGACGACCCCATCGTCAACGCCCGGCAGCAACACCTTGGTGTTCAGGAACGCAAATACGCTCGGAGCGTGGTAGTTGCCGAGGGTATGCGCGCCCGAGACCGTCAACGTGGTTACCGGTGACTGCGCCATCACCGGCAACCAGCGTTCATGCGCGTAGATCGGTGACAGATCGACCAGTACGCTGTTCAAGGCGCGGCTCAGACCCCAGCCGCACAGGCCATTGCCTCCGAATACGTCGGAGATGAAGCCGCAAACAACACTGCTGCCGACGGTCAGGGACGACGCCAGAATGCCAGCCGTGGCGACGCGACTGCCACCCAGCGCGGACGAGTAGGCGATGTGCCCACGGAACCGCTCCGTCAAAGGCTTGAGCGACTGTCCATAGTCGCCGTTGCGCAAGCGACCCATGGTTGTGGTCATGATCTCGCCGCCGGTGGAATGACTGATCACGATGCAGCCATTTGCGCAGAACGGCATCTGGATGGTGGTCGGGTAGTTCGGTGGCGTCAGCACGTTGTGGCCGTTGTTCATGGCGCGGATCACGTGGCTCAGGAACACATGCTGTGCGTATTCCATGCGCTGCGTGGTCGCCCAAGGAACGATCAGGATGCGGTTGTTCTTGGGCACATAGCTCGGGCTCGCCTGATTCGCATGCCACTGGTAGCCGGCCTGCGTGTTGGCGGGATTTTCGATGTCCCACAGGTGCTCTCTGGCGTGCGGAGCCCAGTAGTTGAACGCCTTCTGGTAGTAGTAGCCGCCCGGCTCGAATGCCTGGGGATCGGCGGGCCAACGTTGATTTGCGCCGACATTGCCGGACATGTTGTCCCAGATGTTGGTCAACGAAAATCCGTGCAGCAGGATGATGTCGCGCCCGGCAAACGGCTGGTCGTCGCGCAGGAAGTACGGGCTGTCGCAGGGATGGGGTTCGCCCTTGTAGTAGCAGACCGGCTTGGTCGGCATCGTCAGTTTGGGCAGCGTGACGTTGGGAAGATTGCTGAGCAGATCGGCCAGCGTGTCCTTTTCGAAGTTTTCCACTTCCGCCAGGACTTCCAGTCCTTCCGGTGCCTCCTCCTCATCGACTTCGGGCGGCAGCTCGCCGCCAATCGATGGCTCGCAAGGTAGCGGATACATCGCGTCGGTGCTGGTATCGATGCTGGGATAGAGCGTAATGAGCGGACCGAGATCCTCGTCCACGTCGGCGGGATCTTCGATGTCGGTGGCTGACGGCGGAATGGCCAGATTGCCTGCCGTGCCATAGCGGGCTTCCTGCGGGCACTCGGGACGCAGATCGCCCGCCGTCGCCACTGTCGTGGCGAACAGCAAGCCGGTACACAGCAGGGTGTTCAAGAGTCGGTGTTGCATGGCATTTCTCTGCATGGGCGCCGCCGCGATCCATCGAGAGGATCGCGGCAGCACATGGGTTAGGGTGATCTTTCCGCAACGCCCGCCCCGCCGGGACACAGGATTCGGGCGGGCGTCGCCGCCGCGAGGTTTAGTTCGCCGGGAGTGAATTCACTCGAAAGCGCTCGCGCGATGGATGGCGATCATGGCGGCCTCATACTCGTCGGCGGCATAGCGGGCGCGGGTGGCACGAACGCGGCCAAGCAGGTCATGCGCCTTGCGGACGGACTCCCACGGCGAGTGGGCGACGATGTCGAGTTGGATCAGTTGCAGAGAGGCTTCCGCTTCCGTTACGTCCGCGAAATAGTGATGGTAGTAGCCGCAGCCAGACACCGAGACGACCGACCAATCCGGGTAATTGGCGTAGTTGTTGGCGGCATTGTCCAACGCCGCTTCCAATGCGTTGGCGCATTCAACCCAGGTTGAATAGGGACCGACGGTGGCGCCACCGCCATCGGAATATTCGGCGGTTCCGTAGTAGCCAGCACCACCGCCGGGCAGTTGCGCCGCGTGACTGCCGCTCAGGCAGGCAATGGACAGCGCAAGACCGGCAAATACGTTACGAATCAGTTTCATGACGAGGTTCTCCCAGGTTGGAACGCGACCCGTGATTCGGGCCGCCAACACGCTGCCTCGCCGAGCGGGGTCGCAGCCAGAGCAAAACCGGGACGCAAGCGGGCTGATTCGGGAATGCCACCCGACACGATGCCCGACGGACACCCGAGCTGTTCGTCAATCGACGACACAGGTTATTGATAAATAAACCGAAAATCACATGTTCCCGAATCGTCCCGCAGAAATGCTGGACGCGTCGTGCAGCCGCCTCCTAGCCTGCGAACTCCAAACACAGGGGGAGCACGTCATGCGGAATCGGGTTATGGCGACGGCGTTGATCACCGGAGCGGTTCTGTCCATGGGATGGACTGTCGACGCGTACGCGTTCGAACTGCTGCCTCGGCCGGACTGGTGCGAGGAAGGGGTGATCGTCGAGGTGGGTACCTTCAGTGTTGAGCCGCATGTGCTGCTGCGGATACGCGACGACGACAAATGCCCGCCGGAGGGGCCAATTCTGAAAGAAGGGGAATGCGGGCAGTTCGATGACGACTACACCATCGGCAAAGAGAAGGCGCGTTTGGCCTGCGGGCATTTCACCCACAAGCAGCCTTTTGGGACGGACATCGGCTCGATCATGGTGATCGTCACCCATCCTGAAGACTTTCCTGATTCAGATCACGCAGCGGCCTACAGCATTGATTCGGGAATTGCGGGCATCTGTCTGCTCTGTGAGGCGCGCGATACGGTGACGCCCGAAACGCCCGACGAAGATCAGTAGCCCCACGCCGCAATACCGTATGGCCCATTGACTGGCAGGCGCGATGCGCTGCGCCTGCCAGTCCATTGCAGCGCCGGGTCAGTGGTCCGGACTCAGTGCGGATGGCCACGATGGGCGGTCGCGCGTTGGATCAACTCGATATCGGATTCCAGCCGTGACCGCTGCGGGTCGGCCAGAGGCAGTTCGGCCAGGACAAAAAACGCGGTACGCAGGACTTCGCGCCACCGCGGCTTTTCCGGCAGCGTGTCGAGGCTGAGGTAGCGGTCCATCGCGCGGACACGCAAGCGTCCTTCGTCAATCGTGATACGCCAGATTCCGCTGCGCTCCGCCAACTCGATTCGCGACTTCAGCGTGATCCGCTCCCACAGGTCGAGACTGCCAGCCATCAGGCGTACCAGCGCCGCACGGAACTCGCTGGAACTGACCACCGTCGAGACCTCTTCCCTGGATTCACTGGTGTGCAGCGGCGTCATGCGCTCAAGCCGACTTTCCGACCACTGCAATACGCCGAGTTCTTCTTCCAGCTCGATTCGCGAGCAATAGAGGGTTTGGCCGCGCCATTCGACCTGCGTTGCGGGCGGTGCGGAGCGGCTGTCTGCCAGCGAGACCACTTCGACGCAGCCTTGTGCCCACGCGGCGATCAGGGGATCAAACAGATCGGTCAGCGAGCGCTGCAGGATGTCTTCGCGCGCACGTTCGAGCGCACTCGCGGCAGCACTGGTGACGGCGCGGACTTGACCGCTGGCATCGAAGATCAACACCGATTGGGCGTGCTGATCGAGCACCCAGGTCATCGAACGCAGGTCCGAACGCAGAGCATTGGCGGCCTGCCGGGAATGCTCGATGCGCTTGAGTAGATCGGCCTGCGCCTGGGCCGCGCGATGGCGCTGTTGCAACAGACGGCGTTGGAAGAAGGTCACCAGCAGACCAACGACCAGCAATGCGGCGATGCCGATGATCAGGCGTTGCACGCGGACTTCGGCAATTTCGGACGCTTGCTGTGCACGCAGCAGTTCGAGGTGGTCGCGTTCGGCTTCTAGCGTGGACATGTCCAACTGCACGCGCAGCGCATCGAGGCGTTCGTCATGCTGCGCTTCCGACAACGCGGTGGCGGTCTGCAGATGGGAGCGCAGTGCCTGCAGTGCCTCCGGGTAGCGCTCGAGTTCGCCCAGCGTGTCCGCCAGTTGCCGGTAGGCCGCGCTGGCCAGCACGGGATCGTTCGCCGCCTGCCGTTGCAGTGCGTCGCGCAGATCGGTGACGGCGCGCTCGCGCTGCGAACGATCAGCGGCCAGACGGGCGCGGAGAATTTCTGCGCGGAGCAGGACCTCGCGACCAATGGCCCGCGCCTCGGTGCGGGCCTTCTTCAGCCAGTGTCGAGCGTCTTCCGCATCGCCGACATCGGCACTCAGCTCGGCACGACGCAAGGCCAACAACATCCGGTCGCGTCCAGAATCCGCGCCGGTGTAGGCCGCCCAGGCCTCATCGAACAGGGCGCGGGCGGTTGTGACCTGATGCCCCGCATGCGCAAGCAGGGCCAGTTCTTCGGTGGTCCGCGCGGCAGGAATCCGCTGATCTGCCTCACGCTGGGCGTTCAAGGCGCGGCGCAGGTAGCGTTCCGCCTGCTCAGGGTCATCCAGTTGCCGGTACAGACTGCCGATGTTCGCCAGGGTCGCGGCCTGATCACGCTCGGGCAGATGCTGCCGCGCACGCAGGCTGAGTTGGTAGTGCTTCAGCGCGGCCTTGAAATCACCGAGTTGGCCATAAACCACGCCCAGATCGTTGTGACTGACCGCCTGTGCAGTGGGGTCTTCGGCGGCGGAAGCCAGCGCCAGCGCGTGAAGCAGATCCGACAGTGCATCGACAGAACGTCCGCGCTGGAAATCCAGCAGGCCGCGTCGACGCGCGATCCGATGCGCGGCCAAGGGGTCACGCACGTTCGGAAGCAAGGCTTCGGCCTGAGCCAGCGCCGCCTCGGCGCGCTCTGGCAGGCTGCGTTGCGTCGCCAGTTGGGCACTGTGCATCAGCGCCTCGAACGCCGCTTCCGCGTCCCCTTGTTGCGTCACCGTGGCTGCGACGCCTTCGCAGACTTCCAGCGCGTCGTCGGCGCCCTTTTCGCGCGCATCGCGACAGGCCTGGACGGCGGCCGACGACTGCGCGGCGAGCGTTGCCGGCGCGCCGCCGATGAGCACGCCAATGCACAACAGCGTGCGGAGGATCGGTCGTCGCACCACCGTTGCGGGGTGCGGCGCGCTGGTGGTGGGAGCGTGGCGGGCGAACATCGGGCGGTCCTCAGCGTAAAGGCAGCCGCGGCCTGCCGCGGCGCCTCGCTTCAGCGTCGCTTGCCCTCCTGGAAGGTGGTTTCGAGCTGCACCGGTTGGCCTTCGCGAAGCACCGTGGCGGTGACGGTTTCGCCGGGCTTGGATTGCATCAGCACGAACATCAGATCTTCGATCGAGCCGATCTCGAACTTGCCCAGTCGCACGATGATGTCACCGCGGCGCATGCCGGCCTTTTCGGCACCGCCGCCGGGTCGCACGTCATCCAGCAGCACGCCTTTTACGCCCGCCGGCGGGCCGCCATAGTTCGGCACCGTACCGAGTGAGGCGTTGAAGCTGCGCGCATCGCCTTTGCCCTCGGGCGGTGGCAACTTGGCGTAGCTCAGGGTGACGCCATCCAGTCGCTGCACCAGATCGACGGCGATCTCGCTGATCCGGGCCATGCCGATGGCATTGAGCTTGTCGGGGCTGTCCGAGGGCTTGTGGTAGTCGTCGTGCGCGCCAGTGAAGAAGAACGCCACCGGCATGCCCGCGGTGTAGAAAGGCATGTGGTCGGAGGGACCATAGCCATCACCGCCGCTGCGGCATTGAACGCGCGTCTGCTGGCAGGCGGCTTCCACCAAGGCCGCCCATTCCGGTGCGCTGTCGGTGCCCATCACCGAGACCTGGTTGTCGCGCAGACGACCCACCATGTCGAAGTTGAGCATGGCCTTGGCACCCTGCAGCCAGTCGGGCTGGGCCTGTACCAGTGCATTCGAGCCCAGCACGCCGGATTCCTCGGCCGAGAACGAGGCAATCACGATGTCGTAGGGCAGGCTGTCGCGACGCGCCTGCAACTGGCGGGCGACTTCCAGCAGCACCGCGGTGCCGGAGGCGTTGTCATCGGCACCCAGATGGGGCTCGTGCTTGTCGGGCGCCAGCGAATTGGGACCGCCGTAGCCGAGGTGGTCGTAGTGCGCGCCCAGCACCAAGGTGCCTTGGCTGGGGAAGCGTCCGGCCGGGATGCGCCCGATCACATTGAAGGCTTCGCTCTCGCTGGCGCGCAGACGGACATTCAAAGCCACCGGAACCGTCTGACCGGCTTCGAGTTGTGCCCACACGTGACTCAGCGCCTCGCGTTTGACGATCAACACCGGCAAGCCGGCATCGCCCGATCCTTCCGGGCGCAGACTGGGCAGCGCCGCCTCGGGCGGCAGTTCACCCGCCGCGGCGTGCGCATTGGCGTCACCTTGCGCGCTGACCACGGGCCAGTCCACCACGATCAATCCGGTGGCACCGAGATTGCGCGCGACGAAGGCCTTCTTGCGCAGATCGCCAACCCGGCGCTGTACGGCGGGGTCGCTGAGCTTTTCGTGTTCCGGCACGAAACGGCGTGCGATCACGATCTTGCCCTTGACGTCCTTGCCGACGAAATCATCGAGCCCGAGTTCGCCATCCTGTAGCGCCCAGCCTGCCAGCACCGCGTCGCCCTCGACTTCCGCCTGAGCACTCCAGCCGGTTGGCGTGTAGGCCTCGGAAGGAATGGGCTGATCGGCAATTCGCAGCAGGGTTTCGGCGTCCCGCTCGATGGCGGTCACGACCGGAAATGGCGCACGGAAGCTGCCGTCCGCGCCAGCCGGTTGCAATCCGAGTGATTGCATGCGCGCTTCCAGCCAGGCACCGGCTTCTTCCAGTCCGCGCGTACCGATGCCACGACCTTCGCGCGCCGGATCGGCCAGCCATTCGGCATCGGCCATCAGGCGTTCGGCGGCCGCCGTCTGAAGCGCTTGCGGTGCGGCCTGCCAGCGGGCCAGAAACAGGTTGGTGTCGGTCTTGCCCTCGGCGGTGGCGCGATTGGAGGCGAAGATCAGGTGCTGCCCGTCGGGCGAGAACATCGGGAATCCATCGAAACCAGGCGTGTAGGTGATGCGCTCCAGATCGGTGCCGTCCGTATCGACGGCCCACAGGTCGAAGTCGCGTCCGCCGGGCGATTGATAGTTGGTTGAAAACAGTACGCGCTTGCCGTCGGGAAAGAAGAACGGTGCGAACGATGCAGCATTCAGATACGTGATCTGCCGCGCGTTGCTGCCGTCGGCATTGGCGACGTAGATCTCCAGCTTGGATGGCCGCACCAGACCTTGCTTGAGCAAGCCCTGGAAGTCGTCGAGCTCCTTGCCGACCTGCGGGCGCGAGGCGCGCCAGACGATCTGCGAGCAATCGGCGCTGAAGAATGCGC
>Ga0209066_10003939_pt1 | contig 16525 bp, 19 predicted proteins | sample All_14_2_FD_187198 | JGI IMG/M metagenome (GOLD analysis project Ga0209066, IMG submission 187198) | Freshwater microbial communities in response to fracking from Pennsylvania, USA - Allegheny Zone_MetaG_DW_15 (SPAdes) (version 2) ...
GGCTTGTACACCCAGAACGATCAAAATTCTAAGGTTCTTATTCATTCACTTCTCCTGATAACCATTTTGTGATGCCTGCCCCAACCCAACGTCCGCTTGCGAAACAAGCCGTCAGCAAATACCCGCCCGTTGGCGCTTCCCAATCGAGCATTTCGCCTGCGCAAAAAACGCCGGGGATATTTTTCAACATCAAGTTTTCATCCAATGCTTCAAAGGTCACGCCGCCAGCAGAACTGATCGCCTCATCCAACGGGCGGGTTGCGACCAACGGCACGGGCAGGTTCTTGATATAGAACGCCAGCCGCCCTTCATTTGCAAACTCATCTTTCGGCACGAACTCGCGCAGCAAACCGGCTTTCACCCCTTTCATTCCCACCGTCTTTTCCAAATGGCTCGCCATCGAACGTGATCCGCGCGGTTTCGATAATCGCTCTACCAATTGCGCTTCGGTCTTATCGGGCGCGAGGTCGAGCTGCATCACAGCTTTTCCGTGAACAGCGATTGCATCGCGCATCAATGCCGAAGCCGCATAGATCAAACTTCCTTCCACACCTTCTTTGGTGATGATGAACTCACCCTGCTGATGAAACTCTCCAAACGTCAACACCACAGACTTGACCGGTTGCCCGTCGAACTTCTCTTTGAACACGGAACTCCATGCCACATCAAATCCGCAATTGGATGGAAGAAGCGCCTCGACCTTAACCCCGGCTTGACTCAGCCAATCGACCCATGCCCCGTCCGAGCCGAGTCTTTGCCAACTGCCGCCGCCCAAAGCGAGGACAACAGCATCGGCTTTCACCGTCACCTCGCCATCGGGTGTGACGAAGTGTAGAGACCCATCAGCGTGCAATCCGCTCAATTTGTGGCGCAGGTGAAAGGTCACGCCAGAGGCGCTGAGTCTTTTTATCCACGCCCGCAACAACGGGCTTGCTTTCATCCCAACCGGGAACACCCGCCCCGACGTCCCAACGAATGTTTCCACGCCAAGTTCGCGTGCCCACTCGCGTAAATCATCTGGCGTGAAAGCACGTAACCATGCTTCGACCTTTTTGCTGCTGTATCGCGAAATGAATTTTTCGAACGGCTCCGAGTGGGTGAGGTTCAACCCGCTTTTGCCCGCCATCAAAAACTTGCGCCCCAGAGATGGCATGGCGTCATAAACATCCACCTTCACCCCTTGTTGACTTAACACCTCCGCCGCCATTAACCCTGCCGGTCCACCACCAATGATCGCTACTGTCTTATTCATGCAGGCATTATAAAGAGAAACTCCTGAACTGGTCAGGAGTTTTTGATTTTCTGCCTACGCTGAGCCATTCTCTCTGCGATTGCTCTAAACATGGGCTGGATATATTACTTCACATGGATCACGATCTTGCTCAGATCGCGCGGATTATCCGGGTCCACCCACACATCCACCACCTTGCCTTCTTCAAGGGTAGATAACCAACCAGTTGGGAATGTGAAGGTCTTGTCTACTTGATAAATATCAATCCCTGGAACATCGATCTCCAAACCGATATTTACCAACGTATACATTGAATTATTTCTCGAATAAGACCTGCGCGCTTGTTCAGGGACACGCAAGATGGTTGCTTTGCCCTGTTTGCCCTGGGCTTTCAGACTTTCAACTTTTTTATTCTGATATCTTGGTAATAAGACCAGAATGCCATAAGCGGCACCCACAGTGACTACAATGCCGAACACAGCAGTGCAAATTGTACTGACCAACGTGATGACCGAAGTGCTATCCATAAAGCCTCCAAATCTTTTGAACCAATAAAACGCTTCAATGGATGCTGCATTGTTAAAAATATATTCCATCGTGCAGACAAGCACGATGGAATATATTATATATTGCCTTAATTATCTCTCCACGCTCAACACACTTCCGATCGCATTCAACTTCAACGTCCACTGGCTGCCGAGTTCGAACTGCTGAAATTCAGTGACCGTGCTGGGGTTGTATCCCAACTCGCCATCGCTGGTGCTGAAGAACACCTGCAACTGTGTGCTGCTGTTGCTGACCCGCTGATCGCCGAAAATATCTGGCTCGGCATACACTGGGTATAGATCTGTGCCATCCAGATCGTAGGTCTGAATGGTCTTCCATTCATCTACGGTGTAGCTGCAATATTGTTCGGTCTCGGTGCGGCATTCTGTTATCACTTCGGCATAGCCATTGCCTTTGTCGATGGTCTTGTCTTCGCATATCTCCTGGCTTTCGGTACGGCAGGAGACGTTATACGCATCTGAAGGCGGGTTGCCGCGTTCGTTCGAATAATTGACAGGCTGCACTTCCTGAACAGGCACAGACGTTTTCCAATATACGCTGCTCACGGTCCCTTCCACAGAACGGGACGGAAGCACGAACATCACGACCAACGCGATACAACACATCAACAAGAACGCGCCGATGCCGCCTGCAATAAGCCAGTTGAATGGTTTCTTCTTTGGCTGGGCAGAGACCGCTCCAGATTGTGCCGCAGCGGGTTTGGGAGCAGGGGCTTGTGGTAATTTGATCGGTGCACCGCAGTTCGAACATGTTTTGGCGGTGCCGGGGTTTTCAGTGCCGCAGTTCGAGCATTTGACAACTTTCGGCGCAACCGGAGCCGCTTGCAAAACCTGCCCAGTCTGACGTGCTTTGCCTTCCTTCAATTCCGCACCGCATTGTGAACATGTAGTTGCCGTTGCTGGGTTGCGCGTACCGCAGAACCCGCAATGGATGTCTGCGCCTGCTTTGGCTGCTGCTACGACCTTTTCGTCGGTGATAAGTTTTTCATCTGCTGCACGTTGAAATTGAACATTATCTGGCTGTGGCGCGCCGCAGTTCTGACAATTTTTTACAGGACCCGGGTTGCGCGTGTCGCAGTTTGGGCAGACCCATTCCAACTGCACAACCCCTTTACTTCTTCTTTGCATGGTTTACTCCTTGAATCATCTCGAACGGAATTTACTGAGAGAGATCCACTGGCTTGCCGTCAAATTCACCAGTGACAGATGCGGTGCCATTGCTGTAATCATACGAGTAGGTGAGGTTGCCGCGTTTATTGCCGGTAATGTCGGTCTCCATGGTAAAGACGCCGGTATCATAATTGAACGTGCCTTCGCCAGTGACAGCCAGCCCCGGCATCATGGCACATTCATTATAGGTGTGCAACTCGCCAGAGGATGTGGGGGCAAGGGTGATTGTGCCGCCAAAGTCGCAGGCAACGGTTTTTTCCTCGGTCCAGTCGTTGTAATATACGTCTGGCATGTAGAAAAAGGTTTCGTCGAGCGCAAGCATCATTGCCAGTGGGTCTTCAAAGTCATTGACGCTTTTAGGCAGGTTGGGAGAATAAGGAGTGACAATGGGGTCTTCCCAATCTTCGCAGACGGTCTCACGTTCTTCGGGCAGAATGCCATCCACTAAAAAGTCAGTGACATATTGATCCGGGCAGGCTTGACCATAACCAAAAATGGAATGAAGCCCGCCTTCCACATAGATGTGATAACCGTTTGCCAGATTCTCCGCTACGAATTTACCTTCCTCGAACGGAGTGGCAGGGTCGAGTGTGGCATTCAATACGAGGACAGGCACGCCATCCAAGGTCAACGGTTCGCGGGTGACCACGTTTGCAGGGGAGCTGGGCCAGAAGGCACAGTCCAAGCCGGTGTAGACGGAACCGTCAACGCGGGGCACGGTGCCATTCGAGGCCTGACCAGCTTCAATGGTCTGTTCGATGCGTTCTTCTTGAGTCCCGCTGAAGAAGGTGTCATCGGTGCATAGGACGCTCAAGAACATCGTGTCAGAAAATGTCGGGTCGCCGATGTACTCGAAGGTGGCGGGGTCGATGAGCGTATTTTCATACATCAACCGCAGGAAGGGAATGAAGTTGCCGCGGTTGGCTTCTGCAAGCGCTTTTAGAAAGATCATGCGCCCGGTGAGCGAATACATTTGGTAGGCAGTGGTGTATTCGTATTGGTTGAAGGTCAACGTACCTTTGACCTTTGTGCCATCTGGCAACGGGAATTCATACGGGATGGGGTTCTCGGAAATCCGTGCTGCCAATTCATCGTAGACTTGCAAGGCATCCCGTCCGCCCATATCTGCGCGGCAGAGTTCATCTTTTGTGCATTCATTCAACACAGCGACCAAAACTTTATCGAAAGCTTTTTCTTGAGCGAGTGAACTTTGTTCGCCGGTCAACGTCATGTTGATGGTGCCATCAAGGATCATTCCTGCCAACCGGTCGGGATGTGCAGCCGCATAGGTCTGCGACACGGCAGTTCCATAACTGACACCATACATCCAGATCTTGTTATCACCAATGAACGCACGGAACGCTTCGATATCTTCTGCCACCTGATCGGTGCCAAAGAACGCGAGCTTGGCAGGGTCAATGCCGATTTCTGCAACGCAGTCCTGCACGTATTGACGTGAATCTTCCACGGCTTCTTGTTGTTCGGCAGGGGTATCCAACCCTTCAACACCTGCTTTATCAAACGAGGTCAAATACTCAACAAAATCTGCGGCATAGGTTGTAGGGCATTCCAATGGATTCGAAAGACCAAGTCCGCGTTGGTCGAAATACACAATGTCAAAATGCTCGCGCACGCTTTCGTCGAAATAATCCACATATGCGCTGCTGATACCTTCACCGCCGGGTCCGCCAGGGAACGCCTGCACGAACATTCCATACCGTTCTCCGGTGGCAGGAGCAACCCCAAAGACCACATTGATGGTTTCAGTGTTCGCTGTATCGAAATGATTCAATGGCACTTGCAAAGTTACACAGGTCAGCTCAGGCTTTTCTTCACAAGGCGTGCCGCCCAACTCTGCGAGTTTGGGTTTTATATCTGCAAGCCAATCTAAGGGGGCTGGTGTTTCTGTCTGTTCGGCGGATGGTTGCGCTCCATCTGCTGAAGGGGTCAACGCTTTGCAACTCAAAGACAAGACCAATAACGCCGTAAGTAATAAGTAAAACTTTTTCATATTCTCCTAATTAACCGCAAAAGAAATTCAGGATAACCCGTGCAATTTGCGGATTTCTTCAAGACGTGAACCATAGTCTGGCTCTTTATAAGGCGACGCATCGTCCGCCTCATTCCTTAACGGACGGCTGGTCAGCGCATCGAAAACGGCTCCTGCGCCGTTAGCGACGTTGTGCGGGTCATAGCCGCCTTCCAACACGAAGACGATCTTCCCATTGCAATATTTACCAGCCATATCAACCAGTTTCTTCGAGATAGTATAAAACCCGCGAGTGGAAAGTCCCAACGAGGTGATGGGGTCGTTCCAATGCGAATCGAACCCAGCTGAGATCAACAACATCTCCGGCTTGAACGCCTTGACCATAGGCTCAAAGATCTCATCGGCAATACGTGAGAAGGTTACATCTCCTGCGTGAGCAGGCAGCGGCACATTGACAATGCGTTTCTTGGCATGAGGTGCATCGTCGACCCAGCCAGTGCCGGGGTAAATTCCCCATTGATGCGTGGATATAAATCCCGCACGCTCTTCATTCAACAAGGCGGCTTGGGTGCCATTACCGTGATGTGCATCGTAGTCAATGACCATTACGCGTTTCATGCCTTTCGCCAGCAGGTCTTGTGCCGCAATGGCGATGTTGCTGAAGAGACAAAATCCCATTGCCCGGTCTGGTTCGGCATGGTGCCCCGGCGGTCGGACGATGGCAAAGGCATTGTGTGCATCGCCGTTCATCACAGCCCGGGTACAGGTCAACACGCCGCCAACGGCAAGCATAGCATCTTCGTATGAAGTCTGGGTCACGAACGTGGGCGCATAGTCGATGACACCCGGTCCCTGTGTGCAAGCCTCCTGAACCGACTGGATCATCTCCATCGGGTGGACCAAAGCCACATCCGCTTCTGAGGCGCGAAGGGCTTGGGTCCGCTCCGCACCGAAGGAATCGAGCATCGGTTGCAAAATATCCAACCTGCCCGGTCGTTCGGGATGGTCAGGAAACTCATGCTCCCGCGAAGGGACAAAAGTGAATAATGTGGTCATAATTAAATTATATCCCCCTCGATGAAACATGTTTATTGATTTGGCGGCACAACCTGTGACCACAAAAACTTTGCGTATTCCCTCATGAAATTCTGGTCATTGCTTTGAGGCAAAGTTTGAGGGATCGTTAGATCGACAGGTTCCCCCGTTAGCGGGGAGAATGCGGACCCTTCCGGCGTTGCGTAATTTGGTGTGCTGACAGGCGTTCCAATATGTAGGAGAGAGGCGTAATTGAGCGACCACGCCATGCTGCCCCCTCCAACCTTATCCACTACGATGTTAGAAGCCAGGATGTTGATCTTTGTATTATGAGCCGGTTCAAGTACCTGAACGCACATCCCGTCAGAACGAACGGAAAACGGATAGTACATATACCCAAATGTTGAACTGGGCAGGTTCATAAATTGGTTTAAGTTGTAATCGGTATGTACAGGCGAGATGGACATCCCTTCTGTATTGATCATGTTCATTTGATTGGCATTGATATTGAGCGAATGCGGTGGTTCCATTTGCCAATCGGGCATCACCGAAGTGACAGAAACGAAGAAGACCATCTCCTCCCGTTCGCCGAACTTTTTCAACACGTTCGATACATCGGTTTGAATACTGTCAACCGGTGTTTTGCGCCTTAAGATGTCGTTGAGGTAGATCGCCTGTACCAGATCAGGGCTAAGGAAGGTAACCATGACCTGAGCATACGAAGTGCCTGTATCGTTCAAAATAATTTGCTGAGAACTTGTCCACTTCCTCGTCTCGCTTTCCAGCCAACGAAGAGCGGCATATCGCGCACCTAGATACGATTGATTTTTTACGTCCTCAGGGATGGGGGTGGCGTTCGTTGTATCTTCAGAAAGAGTAGAATATTTATAGATTTCCAATACCGATGGATTGATCGCATTCTCGTAAACATTCACCCCTTCCAATCTGCATGGCGGTAGTTTGACTTGAAGAATGGGATTTGAATTGGGTCCGCATGCAGAAATAAATACGACGAGCAAAATGCTTGATGCCCACCACTTGAAAAAGAAATTGGTTTTACTAAATATCTTGCCCCTCGTTGACATATGCCCGCCTTTCCTTGATTACTGGAGGATGAAGTTATTTTCAATGATTGCCGCACAGTCATCTGAGATCAACTCAGACCGGGGAACCTAGAAAATATTATAAAGACCCTATATCTCTTCTTCAAGTGTCGTTTGGTACTTAATTAAAGAGTTACCGCCGCCTGTCAGCATGGGGGGGGCATGTTGAGCAGAGCGGCGGTTGACACCAGAATACCAGTAAAAGGGAGGGCAGGTGTCGTACAGACAATATACACCTTTTTTATCTGGAATTCATTAAAACGGTATAAGACAAAAGTACTACTCCCCCTTAGAGAATATTTTCATCCACTCTTCTACTTCCTTTGCAGACAATTTTGAATCTACATGATCTTCTGTTGTAATCGTTATCAGTGCGTTTCTCAACTGTTTTACGAAATCTTCAGAGCGAATGAATTGAGCCTGATTCACTTTGGCGGCACTCTGTACCTCATGGTCTGAAGAGACGATCTCCCAGTTCTTGGCAGCCTTGCCCAATGTTTCCAATCGTTTGCGGATGGCGTTATCTGCGGTTTGACCTTGCCGCACAAAATGTGCTTTGATACTGCCAAGTTTACGTGTACCCGCCTGCCCGACGGGAGCGCCGTCAAAGTAGACTTCAACCTGTTGTCGCCGAATCCGCGCAAAGTCCTGTAAGAGGCGCACGAGTTCCATTTCGTCATCTGGGTCTTCAAGGCGCAATCCGAGTTTGGGAATCAGGTTATGTCCATCGATCATGTAGGGCATGAGTTCATTTTACTAAAAAGAGACAGTCACCTCTAGCCCTGTAGGTCAAGGTGACTGTCTCTTGGGTTACGCGGCTTCGACTACTTTGGTCATCACATCGAAGACAGGCGGATGCTCCAACGTCTTCTTCACTTTGCACAATTCCGCAGTGCGGATGAGCGCAGCATGATACTGCTCAGGGAAGGTGGGCGGCACCTGAATTTCAAGGTCGATCTTGCCGACCAATCCGTTCGCCGGGTTGGAATAGTTGCGCTGAATGATGCGAATGCCCTCAGTAGGCAAGTTGCGCTGCTGACAAAAACCGAGCACATAAATACCTGCGCATGTGCCAATGGATGCAAGGAACAGTTCGAACGGCATCGGGGCGGTATCGTCGTTGGGTTGGTCTGTCTTGATTGTGTGACCGCGGAAGTGGGCGTCCACCTTTTGCCCGCCGGGGAAGTCAATGATCATTTCCATGAGAAAATCCTCCAAATTTATTGTTATATATATTGGATGTTCTGACCAATAATAAGTTACACTGAGTTTTGAAGACTTCTCATGTTCTTTGTCATTGTTTTATGTGTCAATATGCACCCCATTCTCATTTGCAACGTATATAAATCTGTGTTCGTGCTGGCAGTATTAAATTATCAAAAGATGGTGTTCTGCAATTCCGAATATAATGAACATCCAACTCAAAGGAGAACAAAATGACCGAGAAAAAATCCTCCGATATTACAGTCACACAGCAAGGCGGAGTGGTCCGAAATCTTATGAACCAACTCAAGCTGATCTTTCGCCTCATGGGCGACAAGCGCGTCAGCTTCCTTGCCAAGCTGGTTCCAATGGGCGCGTTCGCCTATTTGATCATGCCCGCCGACATTGCACCAAACGTCGTTTTGCCTGTGATCGGCATGGTAGACGATGCTGCCATTCTCTGGCTTGGCACCTATATTTTCACTGAGCTCTGCCCGCCTGAAGTTGTTGAAGAACACATGAAGGCGCTTGCCGGAAACATGAAACCCAACGACGTGAATAACGACGACGTTGTAGATGGCGAAACCACTGAAGTAAAAGAATAATGCGACGACTGCTTATCCCTTTATTGGTGACCGTCCTTGCCTGCGGAGGGAATGGCATTGCCGGACCAACTCCCACGCCTCTTTCTCCAACGGCAACTGCTTTGGCGCCACAGACCGAATCTCAGCCTCAGCCTGAGTCTGCCACTGCACCCCCAACAGCGGTTCCCTCTGCAAGTGTCAGCCAATTCCCCGACCCAAACAATTACGAATGGAGACTCGTTGCCAACGGCTTAACCCGCCCTGTGGATTTGCAGTCTTCGTTTGACGGGACTGAGCGGTTGTTCATCATCGAAAAATACGGCGCGATCCGTATCTTCAAAGACGGCTTGCTTTCCCCTCAACCCTTCCTCACCATCGACGACCGCGTGGACGATGGTAGCAATGAAATGGGCTTGCTCGGTTTGGCATTTCACCCGAACTTTGAGCAGAACGGATATTTCTACGTCAACTACACCGGCGAAGGCGGACATACTCGCATCTCACGCTTCACCGCCAGCGGAGACATAGCCGACCCCAACAGCGAACAGGTGCTCATGGTCATTGACCAGCCCTTCCCGAATCACAACGGTGGCGCAGTTGCATTCGGACCTGATGGCTATCTCTATCTTGGTCTGGGGGATGGCGGTGCAGCTGGTGACCCGTTCAAGAACGGGCAGAACACTGATTCCCTGCTGGGCAAGATCCTGCGCATCGACGTGAACAACGGCGACCCTTATTCCATTCCAGCCGATAATCCCTTTGGTAACGAGGTCTGGGCATACGGACTTCGCAACCCTTGGCGCATGTCCTTTGACCGCGCTACGGGCGACTTGTGGATCGGCGATGTGGGGCAGAACCAATATGAAGAGATCGATTATCTTCCCGCAGGCTCACCAGGCGGAGCGAATTTTGGCTGGAGCATCATGGAAGCCAGCTACGGCTACGACGGCGTAGCCCAACCCGGTCTGCTTCTCCCTGCGGCAGAATACAGCCACGACTTCGGCTGTTCTGTTACTGGTGGGTATGTCTATCGCGGGTCGATGCCTGAATGGAATGGTATATACCTATATGGTGACTATTGTTCGGGAACGGTTTGGGGGCTGATCCTAGTCGATGGGCAATGGCAGTCTCAAGTCCTGTTTGAGGCGGATCTTCGCATCACATCCTTTGGTGAAGACGAAGCGGGCGAGTTATATCTTGTCAGCGATACAGGCAGTATTTACATCCTTGCAAAGAAATAAAGACTTATCACATCCATAATAGGTGCTTTGTCATCCGACTTTATGACGCCTGTCACTGGCATGACAGGCGTTTTCGTTCTAAACTAGAAGCATCGGAGTCAGGAGCAGTTATGGCAAAAAAGGTTTGGCAAGTAGAAAAAACCAAGTACTGCGAACACTTGCAGGAAACAATCGCCATCGAAGTCGAGGTTGTATACCCGGCGGAACAACTGCCCGAGCAAGCACCCCGCGTTATGGCAAGGCGATGTTCGAAAGCGATCGAATGCAATTGCATGGAACACCCCGCCTGCTCTCTCAGCGGAACGAACCCTGACGTTGACCCTGTTGAATAGAGCAGCTGTAAAACGCTGTTCATCCAAACTCTCTCTCCTCCCTCTGAGTTGGTCTTAAGGCTACGCCGCGCACTGCGCGGCGTATGCCGTTAAAGACCTCGAACGAAATCCCGCACGCTTGAGTCGGCGGGGTTTTCTTTTATATGCTCGGGCTTGCCAGCCTGTTTCAACTCATTGCCAATAATAACCGCCACCCGGTCGCCAAATTGGGCGGCTTCTTTCAGGTTGTGGGTCACAAAGATGGTCGTGCGGTGGTCTTCTGCCAAAACCTTTGAAAGGTCTTCGAGTAACTTTTCACGCGTTTGTGGGTCGACTGCCGAGAAGGGTTCATCCATCAACAGCAGTTCGGGATCGAGGACAAATGCTCGCGCCAAGCTGACTCGCTGCGCCTCCCCCCCGGAGAGTTGATTGGATCTGCGCTCCAGAAGTTTTTCCACGCCCATGGCTTTTGCCCACTTATGGATCCGCTCATTGGCTTCCTTCTTATCCACATTGCGGAACTTCAACCCCAACGCAATATTCTCGCGGACAGACATGTCCATTAGCAGTGGGTCTTGAAAGACGAATGCGATCTTGCGGCGGTATTCGAGGTCGTGCCATTCTTTTTGCGGTTTGCCATGCAGGGAGATTTCGCCCTTGGACGATTTAATCAAATGCGCCAACGCCAGCAGGAAGGTGCTCTTGCCTGCGCCGTTAGGTCCAACCACAGCCAGTGTTTCACCTTTTTGGATGTTAAGCGATTCCACTTTGAGGGCGTCACGTCCGTTGCGTTGGACGAGTAGGTTTCTTATTGAAATCATTTGCGTACTCCCTTTTGCTGAATCCAAGTCAGCGCGAGGTTGATGAGATAAGTAATGACCAGAAGAAGAGCGGAAAGTGCCAGTGCCTTCTCAAATTCGCCTTTGGAGGTTTCAAGCACGATGGCGGTCGTCAGCACCCGTGTCTGTCCGCGGATGTTGCCGCCCACCATCATAGACGCGCCGACTTCGGAGATGACCGAGCCAAAGCCAGCCATGAGAGCCGCTAGCAAAGGAAGCCGTGCCTCGCGCCACAGATGCCAGATCATTTGTGGACGGGATGCGCCCAGCCCAAGTAATTGTTGTTGCAAGCGTGGGTCCAATGCTTCGAGCGCGGCGGCGGTAAGACCCATCACCACTGGCGCGGAGATAACCGTCTGTGCGATGACGATCGCCCACGGGGTGTAGATGAGACGCAAGTCACCAAGAGGTCCGCTGCGCCAGAGGGTCATGGCGACGACCAAGCCAACTACAACAGGCGGCAATGCCATGCCGGTGTTGACAATGCTGAGCAGGAAGGAACGTCCGCGAAAGTTGCCGAGTGCAAGCCAGGTGCCAAAAGGCAAGCCAATGATGAGACTAATGACTGTGGCAAGCAGAGATACTTGCAAAGAGAGGGATGTGATCTCGAAGATTTCAGACATGGTGTGTAAGTATAAAGGCTATAGGTTTAAGGTTCGGGCTTGGCGTCGGGGAAGAATAATGGCTCACCGTATTGATCTATGCCAAACTCTGCGATGATCTGCTGTCCTTGCGATGAGGTGATGAAGTCGCTGAAGGCTTTTGCACCTTCAGCATTGACTTGCGGAAATTTTTCGGGGTTGACCGTCAATACATGATAGATGTTCAGCAGTTGCGGGTCATCTTCGAAAACGATCTCAAGGTCGACATTGGGTTTGTAAGCAAGGAAGGTGCCGCGGTCGGTGATGGCGTAGCCTTCTTTTTCAGAGGCGACAGAGAGTGTCAGCCCTTGTCCCTGACCGGTTTCGATATACCAGGGTTGACCAGTTGGGTCGAGATCGGCATTCTGCCATAATTGCAATTCTTTCACATGCGTACCAGAGTCATCGCCGCGCGAGACGAAGGTGACAGCGGAGGAAAAGATAGCGGAGAAAACAGAATCAAGCGTCGGCTGAGAGCGAACCGAAGCGGGGTCATTAGGAGGTCCCACGATGACGAAGTCGTTGTGCATCACGAGACGGCGGTCTATGCCGTATCCTTCTTGCATGAATTTTTCTTCGGCATCGGGTGAATGGAGCAGAATGACATCGGCATTACCGGAGCGCCCCATTTCGAGTGCCTGCCCTGAACCCGTGGCGACGAGTTGAACTGTGTACCCGCTTTGTTCCTCGAATGTGGGCAGAAGTACATCGAGCAAACCCGAATCTTGCGTGGAGGTGGTGGAGACGAGCAAGAGGGATTTGTTTGGAAGTGTGCCGCTCTCTGACGGGGATAGGCAGGCACTGAGGGCGAATACCAAAATAATGGTTGGGAGAATACGTCGCATTTTTTTATTATAAAGAAGCAGACGGTTATCAAGGATCATCCACATTTGAAATTAACTATCGAGACCAAGTTCTTTGGGGTCTTTGCCAGCATCGGGAATGAACAGCGGTTCACCGAACTTCTCCACGCCAAATTGACCAATGATTTCCTGAGTGGCAGCATCCATCATGAAGTTGGCAAAGGCGATAGCGCCGTCGTAGTTGATCTTGTCAGACTTGGCGGGGCTGACGGTGATGACATGATAAAAATTCAACAGCGTGTTGTTGCCTTCGAGCAAAATTTCAAGCTGAAGGTTGTCTTTGTTGGAGAGGTACGTGGCGCGGTCGGTGAGGATGTACGCTTGCTTTTCTGAAGCAACCGTGAGTGATGCGCCCATGCCTTGACCAGTTTCAAAGAACCAAGCCTGACCCGTCGGGTCGAGTTCGGCTTTCTGCCAGAAGCTCACTTCTTTCTTGTGCGTGCCAGAGTCATCACCACGGGAGACAAAGGGAGCGCCTGCATTGAAGATGGCAACGAAAGCGTCTTGGGGTTCAAGCCCCTTGATGTCAGCGGGATCATCAGCAGGACCAACGATAATGAAGTCGTTATGCATCACGAGGAAGCGGTCTTGTCCGTGTCCACCTTCCATAAAAGTTACTTCCGAAGATGGCGCGTGGACAAGAAGCACATCGGCATTGCCTTCTTCGCCCATCTTGAGTGCTTCACCCGTGCCGACGGCAATGGTCTTCACGGTGTAGCCGGTCTGTTCTTCGAACATGGGGATGAGTACATCCAACAAACCAGAGTCCTGCGTGGATGTTGTGGTGGCGAGGATAATATTCGGGTTTTCAAGAGCAACTGAGGGGGATGCAATCGGCGTGAGGGAGGCGCAGGCTGTTAGTGTCAATGAAAAAATAAATAGAAGAGATAAGAGGGCGTTGAGTTTCGTTTGGTTCATACTATCTTCGATTAAGTAAAAACTTAATTGTAGAAGCTAAAAAAATTACACAGCAACCAACTCGCCGCTGTGATGAGCGTCGTATCCGGTCAGTGAAGCCAGCATCTCGCGGAAGTTTGCCGTTTGAATGTATTCCAACAGCGGGCTGAGATTCGTTTCCTGTTCGCGCGGCAGGATGAGGTCATAGCGTTCTTCAAACAGCGGGATGAACGCCAACCCATTTTGATGCGCCGCCGCTTGCAGACCAAGAGATACATCCACCTTGTTTTGGATGACCAAGTTCGCCGCTTCACTATGTGTTTTGACCTGATTCTCGTACCCGGTTATTTTCTCCACTGGAATTTTTTTCTTGCGCAATTCAGCATCCAGCCATAAGCGTGTGCCAGAGCCGGGATTGCGATTCACAAAACGGACGTTAGGTCGGGCAATGTCTGCGATGCTCTTAATGCCTTTGGGGTTTCCACTGGCGATCATCAACCCCTGTGTGCGGTACGCGAGCGTGACAATGTCCACATCGCGATCTGGGAAGAGATGTTTGACGAAGGGCGTGTTGTACTCGCCGCTTTCATCGAGAAGGTGTGAGCCGCTTATCTGGCACAGTCCCTGCCGCAAGTTGACCAATCCATCCAACGAGCCAACGGGCAGGCTGAGCAAGTTGACGTGCTTTGCCAAATACTCGGTCACGTTCTCGAGGGCGATGTCATGACTGCCAGAAAAGATGACCGAAGGTTTTTTGCTCTTGGGCAGGATGATCTCCTGCACGAGCAATGCATCCGCTTTGGCGCGGTAGAACTTCTCCATCACCTTGCCCGTCTTGCGGACTTCGCTGATCTCGATCAGCCCGGCAGACTCAAGCGCGAGGATGTGATGACGCACCCAGGCAGGGGACTGCTTCATCGTCCGCGCAAGAAGCGTGAGCGTGGCAGGAGCCGCCATCAGTAGACGAAGAATGTCCATGCGGCGTGAATCCGCAAGAAGTTTAATCTTGTCGAACGAGTTGATGGGGCTGACTGTTTTCATCTTATCGAATAAGGGAAATCTTAATGGTGAGTCTACTGGTTTAAGGGATGCGAGTCAAGCGTGATTTTTATTTGACATCACCTCTTGCCCATGTTATAAAATTACGCACAATCGATTTTCTGCTGTACTCATCCAGAGAGGCGGAGGGACCGACCCTTTGAAACCTCGGCAACCGTTCAATCGGTGCCAACTTCGGCAGGTGAAAACCTGATAGATGAGAGATGATATGAGTTCATGTCGCCTCTCGCCAGAGAGGCGTTTTTATTGGCAAAGGAGAGAGATGTCGGTCAATAACAGAGTGTTCATTCAAGAATTGATCGCAAAATTCGCGAACAGTTTCGATGTGAAAGATTGGGATGGATTGCGATCCTGCTTCACCGAATCCATTCACACGGATTATTCTGATCTGCGCGGCACACCTCCACAGACGGTTTCCGCCGCGGACTATGTCCAGTCTCGCCGTGAGTCGCTCGATCATTTGAAATTGCATCACTTGGTCAGCAATTACGAAATCGACTTCCCCGATACCGGTGGCGCGACTTGCAGAGCATCCATGATCGTTTGGCGCAAGTCTGAGACGGAAGAATTTACATCCCATTGCGTCTATATCTTCCAACTCGTTCAACAAGGCGGCGAGTGGAAGATCAGCGGCATCACGCAAAAAGTTTTGTGGAATGACGGCAAAGCATCCATTCATTCTGGCGCGAAATGACCGAGAAGATAAAACTCACTGGCGGACCAGAGAAAACAGTCACCTGGGTTTGGCTTGAAAATGCTCAACTCAAAGTGGAGTATTACGATTTCAGCGAAGATGTCCAGCGGATGTTTGGAAATGACATTGCTTATACGTTGACCGTAACAGAAATGGAAAAGCTGTATTCAAGCTCGAAACAAAACGCAGATTTGCTCATTCAATGGTTGGTAGATAACTTTCATAGTTACTTTGCCATCAAACAATGGCTGGAAGAAATGGATATCGATTTTCACCTGGAAACAGAGAGTTGGGCATAACTGAACAATGAACGACAAAGATGAATTCACGATTTCCCTTGCCTCTGTAAAAGATGCGACAGTCATCGCAAAATTGAACCTGCTTTTCAATGAAGTGGATGAATCTGCCGAAGCCATCACCGCACGCATGAGCGACCCGAACTGCGTGGAAACGGTCATCCTCGCAAAAGTTGCGGATAAAGCAGTGGGTTTTGCCCTTGTGCGCGTGGTACCAAGTGTTTTATATTCCACTCCTTATGCCGAATTGACCGAGTTGTACGTCATGGAGAAATTCCGTCAACGCGGTATTGCAAGTGGACTTATCGCCTTCGCTGAGCAAATCGCAGTTCAAAAAGGTGCACGCAGCATCCTTGTACAGACTGGCGATGATAATCTGTCCGCGCTGGCGCTTTATAAAAAGTTAGACTACGAAGAGTATGATCTATCACTCAAAAAGAAACTTGTCTGATAAAACTGTTGAAAGAATATATTGATAAGGAAAGAACAATAAATGAAAAGACAATACACCAACCGCCGTTACCTTGACGCTCTCGAAAAGAAAGTTCTTGTCTTCGATGGCGCGATGGGCACGAGCCTGCAACTGCAAAATCTCACCGCTGAACATTTCGGCGGCGAACAATACAACGGATGCAACGACTATCTCGTCATCTCATACCCCGAAGCCGTGGAAAAAGTCCACCGCTCTTTTCTCGAAGCAGGCGTGGATGTACTTGAGACGGACACCTTCCGCTCGAATCGCTTGACGATGGCGGAATACAAATTGCAAGACCGCATCATCGAGATCAACGTCGCTGCCGCA
>Ga0209066_10003940_pt1 | contig 16519 bp, 9 predicted proteins | sample All_14_2_FD_187198 | JGI IMG/M metagenome (GOLD analysis project Ga0209066, IMG submission 187198) | Freshwater microbial communities in response to fracking from Pennsylvania, USA - Allegheny Zone_MetaG_DW_15 (SPAdes) (version 2) ...
TCCCCATACCTTTTTCAACATGCCACCTCATCTCTTTCGCCAGCCATAAGAAACGCCTTATCCAAGTTGCCAATAACTTACATGAATTGAGGTCATTTGAACACGCACGATTGCGCAAAAAAGAACGAACCTTTTGCGCACGGCCCCTCCCGGATAAAAAAGGCTCATGCTTTCACGCGCGAGGAATAACGTGGCACCCTCCGTGCCGGGCTCATCCTCCTGCCCGCCTACTCGGTCACGGGCTCGACCAGCAGCAGCGAGACCGCGTAGGGCTCCATGACGAAACGCCGCGCCACCCCCTGCCCCGAACCGTCCGACTCCTCAACCGTCTCGAGCGCCGTCTCTTTCGTCAGATCCGCGTAACAGTTGCTGTGCCGGGAGTCGACCAGATAGCGGCGGACGCGCCACCCCTTCCGCACCGCCTCCGGCAGCCCCGTCACGTCCAGGGCGACCTCGCACGAGAGGCTCTGGTGGTTCCAGAGCAGCACCGCGGTGCCGCTCTCGTCCGCCGTGCCGGCCGCGCCAAGGCCGGAGCCGTCGTCGCGCAGGCCCGTCGATACGGCCGGGACCTCATTTTTCTTCTGCTTCGCCCAACACTTGACCGCCATGCCGAAGGGCGCCATCCGCAACTTGCCGTCCGGCCCATAGAGAAATTGCGTCAGCGCCGTCTGGCTTGGGCTGTGGAACGTGACCCATGGCAGCACGTGCAACTTCCTGTTGCTCCGGGAATAGTACTGGAAGGCCGTCACGCAGGCCGCCTGCAGGCGGTTCATCTCCGTCGCCACAGGCCTCAGCAACCAAGGCGAGCCCGTGAACCCCATCTCGTCCCAGAACATCGGGATATCGCTCGGAATCTGATGCGCGTCCAGCAGGTCCGTCATGCGCTGCTCAAACTCGGCGGCCTCACTCCACTTCTGGTTCCCGTAATAGTGGTAACTGAGAAAGTCGAGCCGCTTGGCGGGCGTGGTGTCCGCCGCGTAGAGCGCGACGAACTCCTGCAGGTGCCGATCGGGCGGCGTTCCGGTGGTGGCGGGGCCGCCCACCAGCAGGGGCAACTTGGGCTTCAGCTCCGCATTCAACTCGTTGACGATCGCGTAGACCGTCTTATAAAATTCGTAGTACTGCTTCGTGTCCAGATCCCCGAAGGCGCTCAGATGAAACTCGTTCAGAGCCTCGATGTAACGGAGTTTCGGGCAGATCGTCTTGTAGTGCTTGATCGCCGTCTTGCAGACCTCTTTCCACTGGGCCATGCTCAGCCGGCCCTCCACCACGTGCCTCTCCATGCGCCGGACGTTCAGCAGGATCTCGTCGGAGATTCCCGCGAACGCCGTCAGGTAAGTCTCAAATGGGATGTCTGGCGCCTCGAAGTCGACGTCATCGCCTTTGACTCGGTTCTTGATCAGATAGTTGAAGTTGTACGCGCCGGTCTTCATATCCCACAGGTCATCGAGACAGACCCAACAACGGACGAGACGCGCACGGCCATACTCCTTCTCGATCCTCTCCGCCAGTTCCGGCGGCGGCGAACGCATCAGGATCGAGGTGTTGAGGTACCGCTCGATCTCCCGGCGGGCGCCGAGCGGCCGGGAGGCGTCGACCGACACGGAGGCGTGCAGGCAGTAGGCGTAACGCAGGCCATACGCGCGCGCGCCAACATCGCGCGCCTTCGCGACCAGCTCCGCATGCGGCGTGTCACACACGTCAACCAGCCCGCCTTCCCCCGCCGCAGAGGACTCGGCATACCGCAGTCCTTGCACGCCGACCACATTCGGGTGTTTCAGCGCCGACTCGACGATCAGCCGATAGGCGTCAGCTTGTGCTTTCCGGCTGGACGCCTCCCAGCGCAGCGGATCGAAAAGGCCCCTTTCCGCCCCGCCGAGCCGAACGTCGACAACCAATACCGGTTTCTCGAGATACGGCGAGACGGTGAACGTTTCAAGCGATATCCCGTCGTGCGCGACGCTGACCACGTCCGCATACGATCCCGCGAGCTGCATGCCCGCCGCATCGGCCTCAACCAAGGGGGAGCCGAGATTCAGCGTGCGGGGCGCGCCCGCTTTGAGGGCGGAGGCGATTCCCTTGAATGTGGCCTCCGCAAAGAGCTCGGCAAAACCGGAATAGTCCTTATGCTCCGCGCCGGAAGGCGCGTTGGTCGCGTTCAACAGCGCATCCCAATCCGCATACTCTGTTTTCCAGGCGGCATTCAGCCGCTCGACCGGGCCGTGCTGCTTCTTGAGAAACGTGACCAGCTGGACTTTCGCAGCCTGCTGCGGCGGGGACTGCATGATCCTGCGTCCCAACGCCGCCGGCTTGAGCCGACCAATCCCTGAATCCACCAGAAAGCCAACGCACCAGGGGTCCTCCGCCTGCGCTTTGCGCGCGGCGAACTGCCGGTCCAGCTCCTTACGGAACCCGGGATGAAACGGGTCGATCACCGTGTCAGCCGCATCGCCCGCCACCTCCACGCACGGCACCGACAGGCGGATCCGCTCGATGTAAGGCGTTTTCCGCAGCGCCGTGATTTCACCCGCACTGTCCGGACCCAGCGCGTTCATCGACCAGCTCCTGACACGCTGGTGCGCCTTCTTGCCATAGGCCTCCCTCCAGGAATCGCCGTATTTCAGAGCCGCGTTCGCCGCCGTAAAATCGTAGCCGCGCGTGCCGCCCTCTGCCCGACAGAACGGCGCTTGCGCCATCTCCGCACCGGGCTGCCCCTCGAATATGAACGCGCGGCCCTCCAGTGGCGTGCCCGCACCCGAAAGTGAGATGCCCCCGACGCCGTGCGCCCACCAGAGACACCCCTCGGGATCGACAAACCACCACTTCCCTTCAACTTTCTCCACCCGGAAACGCCCCGTCGCGGCGCGCTTCGGCCCCTTTGCCCAGCCGCCGTACATGTTCCAATCCGCCGGCCCTGGCTGCGCCTCCAGTTCACGCCGCTCCTGCTCCAGCGTCTTCTTGAGGTCGTCCTCCGAGCGCGTCTTTCCGGGCCAGTCGGCATGCTTGAACTGGCCGAACCGGTCGATGAATGGGAAGAATCGGTCGGGACCCCAAGCGCAGTAGTCGGGAAGCCGGAGCTCAACGCCGAAGGCATGGATCCCGGTGATCTTGAACCTGCGCGGCTGCCCCGTCTGATAAACGAAAACGGTCAGCCGGTCAGCCGTCTCGGCGCAGGCAACCGCGCCGGCCACATGTCCGCCCGGCACGGAGACGCAAGCGCCCAACGCGTCGCCCAACCGTTTCACAACCGCCTTGTCCAAAGGCGAGAGGTCGCCCAGCGGGAGAACGATCTCCCCTTTCTTTCCCGCCTCCAACTCGAGGGAGGGAAGGCTCATCAGCGCCTCGCGCTCTGCCGGAAAAACGACCCCTGGCGCAGCGAAGCGGACCTTGAGCAACGCGGTGCCCGTGTTTTCCACCTCGACCACCAGACGCGAACATCCCGCCAGACGCGCCGCAACAGGCAGGAGCGCTTTCGGCCAAGCCCCCTGCTGCGCCTGATCGAACACGAGCGCCCCGTCCTGACGCGTGACCTTCAGCCCGTCCTGCACAATCTTCTGGCTGTCGAACTCCGGCGCCGGGAAAATGGCAAACCGTTTTTCCTGCGCACCGCCCGCGACACTCTGAGCGCTCCCCAGAAGCGCCCACCCGAAACCGACCAGCGCCGCAAAAGCAACCCGCGCGCCCGCACATCCCGATATCACCCGCTGTTTCATCATCCCTGTCCCCCGAAGCAACCTGTAACCTGAAACCTGGAACCAAAACCGTCCCTACTCCACCTCGTTGTAAACACGCACGAAGTCAACCACGAACGCATCAGGCAACTGGCTCTTGGCCGGTTCGGCCGCCCCCCCCCGCTCCAGCCGTGCCCGCAAACAGCACCGCCATCACCCCCTTTGTTATCATCTCTCTAGCCCTCTGTTATCTCCGAACAGAACACCAGACCCGCCGCCAACTCATATGCGGACCACACTCCTGCGGACTCTTAGTGCCCGTCGCACGGCACGACCGCCCCTTCAGTAAAACATGATCACCGTACCGTCCGGCGGCAGCTCATACATGCCGAAAACGCTGGGATCGGCTTGCAGACCGCCGACCGACGGGCACTCCACACGAAAACCTGTGACTCCCGTGAGCGCCACGGGTGTGCCATTGGTGAAGTCACTGAGCGCAAACGTGGCGATCGAGCCGTAGAATCCGGGATTATGCTTGTCACTGAGCCGTATGGCATTCCATTTGGGGCTGGGAGCGCCATATGCGGCGCTGGTCAGCTCCAGCGTCCAAGTGGCAATCCGAGTCGTCCCGGAAAGCGGATAAATAACCATCTTGTCCATTGTCCCCAAGGTGTCAACCTCACATTCGCTCAGAAAAAACCGGACGCGGTCATCCGTGCTGTTCACGGTCCGGCCGATCGAAAACTCAAGACTGCTGGCATTCGCCACCAGCTCGGTGAATTTTAGCCCGCTCATCGCCACAACCGTGGACATGGGCACGTTGGTGTCGGTTTGATAAACTGCGCCTCCCGAAACGCTGGTGCAGGTTAAACCCGTTAACGACGTGAAGGTGCCCTCACTGGTGGTAATGCTGGCCAGTGTCTGAAGATTCGTCTCGGGAGTGACGATAAAACCGGGCGTGAAAGTTGCCGTGGCAGGCAGAATACGCGGAGCCGATGGCAAATATGGCGGAGCCGGTTCGCCAATCGTTGCGACGATATTGGGGTCATAGCCAGAGTTGCCCGCCAGTTCAATTCCATCGAAGCTCAAGACTCCTGTGTCGTTCGTGAAATCGCTGAGACGGAAGGCCGTCACAAAAGCGTGCATCTGCATATTGCCGTAGGTATTTTGCCAGAGACTGACCATATCACCATAATCCGCCGACACGATGGCCCGCCGCCAGCTCCCGACGCGCACGCCGTTGGTCGTCGGATAGACGGTGATCGGATCACCGGCGCTTTGGGCCGCGGTCCCGAGCTCACCCAACACGATGCCGACGCTGTCGTTCGTCACCGTCATGCCTAAACTGAACTTCGCACCGCCTGAAATATTCACGACCGCCAGGGTGAACTTGAGTCCGCTCAACGCATTCGTCAGGGAAGTCGTCGTCACCGTTTCGTTCACAGCCCGCGACAGTTCCCCTGCGGGACAAGACTTGCAGGTGGCCCCGACAGGGACATAATAGTCGGAGGCTATCTGAATATAAGCGAGGTCCTGCCCGTTCGACTCGATCTGCCCCACCACAAATCCAGGGCTGGTCAGAACGCCTGTCACCGGCACAGGGGCCGCCGACACAAAACCTGCCATCAGCAAAAGGGCCAACCCAGCCGCTTTGAACGACAAACCATGTATTGTTGTTTTCATTGCCTTGCCTCCTTGACGCACAACCACAGGTCCAAAAATCTCTTCGAACGACTCTTATCTTATGGGCCCCGACCGAGCGTTTCAATCTCGATTATGCGAACTCGACCCTCTATTTTGCGAACTGTCTGAGGCGGCTTTGAACTGCTCTGCCAGCCAAAGTACGCCGCGGGGCAGCGTGCCCAAGCGGGTTGTTCCCCTGCCCCCTCGACTGCGCTGGATAAAGGGCATCGCGGCGTCCTCACCGCAAGCAGCCAAGCGATTCCTGACCCCTCCGCCATTGACGATTACAATCGGGTTCGTGTATGGTGTCCCCATACTTTGGATTGGGGCGCACCACGCTATTGGAAAATTGTGCAAGCTGACCGCGAGGTCTGCGGCGGCACGGGTTATGCGCAGCCAAAACGGCGTTCAGCAGAGCTTCGTGCGGCGGCGTGCATGGAGATTGAAACGATGTTTTGGAAGAAGAAGAGGAAGGTCGAGACGCGGGCCTGTTTCTGGACGACCGACCAGGGCTGTTCGGACGGGTTCATGGCCGACGCGAAGGCGTGTTTTGAGCAGCACCGGCACGTGCTGGTCATCGGCCACTTCTCAACGACGAGCGAGCGGGTCAGCCAGCAACTGGCATCCGCGGGTTTATGCTCCACGTTGCTCTCCGCTGTGGAAGAATTGGCCCCGCACCGCCTCGAGTGGCTCTGCCGCGGCGGCTCTGCGGCGATCATCCCTTACGCGCTTTTGGAGCGTGCCGCGCCGTTCGCCCCAAGCAAGCCCGATCCCCTTGTCCAAGCCGCAATCCTCGTTTCGGAAATGTACCCGACATCTGATCGCGAGGCGCTGGTCGAAGCGTTCGCCGCCGGATTGCCGTTCGATGTGTCTTTAACGCTCTACGCGTCGTTGCAATCCCCTCTGATGCGTATGTTCGGAAGCGAGAAAATCGTCGCGCTCATGCATCGTCTGGGCATGGACGAGAACTCGCGCATGGAGCACCCGTTCTTGGCCGACTCCCTCCGGGCTGCGCAGCGGCGCATCAAAGGCCGGGTCCAACAGGAAATGCCGGCGGCCTCGCAGCGGGAATGGTTCGAGCGGAACCTGCCGGACGGCGGCAGGCCATGACCGTTGAACAAAGGGCAGTCCAACAAGGCTACGGAGCGAAGGTCGCTAACCGCCGCTGACGCCGGAAAGAAAGAAGCATGACACACGAGGAAGCAAAGCAGTTTGCCGAGCATTGGGTTGAGGCATGGAACAAGCATGATCTGGACGAAGTGCTGTCACACTACACAAGTGATTTCGAGATGACCTCGCCCATGATCCAGAAACTGCTCGCAACAGGCACAGGAACGCTCAAAGGCAAACAGGCGGTCGGCGACTACTGGAGAGCGGCGATACAGAAACTTCCCGACCTGAGGTTCTCGGTGATCGCCGTGACGTCCGGAGTCAACACCGTCTCCATCTACTATGACTCGGTCATGGGGAAAAAAGCGATTGAAACTTTCTTTTTCAACAGCGAAGGAAAGGTGTTCAAAGCGCTTGCGACCTACGCCTGATTGTTCAACGACCCTGTTCTGACCGCGCAAACAACCGCGTCTTTCCCGTGCGCTGGCTGGCCGTTCTTTCCCGACATCATTTCAAAAAGTTCGCGACGTTCTCCTTCGTCACCAGTTGGAAGGGGATGAACGTCTCCTTCTCGACAGGCGCTTTGCGGACCAGTTTCAAAGCCGCGTCAACCGCGCCGCGCCCTTGCCCTTTGCCGTCCTGAAAAACCGTCGCGTCGAGCCGTCCGTCGCGCACCGCCTGCAATGCATCGGCGATGGCGTCCACGCCGACCACGATGATGTCCTTCTTGCGGCCCGCACGTTCGAGGGCCAATACCACGCCCATCGCCATCTCGTCGTTCTGCGCGAAGACCGCACGGATCGATGTCCCGTATGCCTGCAGCCAGTTCTCCATCAGCGTCACCGCTTTGGCGCGGTCCCACTCCGCCGTCTGGGCGGCGAGCAGTTTCAATCCCGGGGTTTTCTTCAGAACTTCGATCGCACCCGCACTCCGCTTGAGCTGCGCCGCCTGTCCCATGTAGCCTTCCATCATCAGCACGCCGCCTTCGCCTTTCAACCGGTCTGCGATGTAGGCCATGCCGAGACGCGCCGACTCTTCGTCCCGCGAGCCCACGAACGCCGTCGGAACAGCCCTGGTTTCGGAGTTCACATTGACGATCGGGATTCCGGCATCGAGCGCCTTCTGTACGGCCGACGAGCTAGCCTCTACCTCGCACGGGTTGAGGATGATCGCGTCCACCTTCTGCGCGATGAAGGTCTCGACCTGCTGCACTTGGCGCTCAGGACTGCGCTGGCCGTCGTTGATGATCAGCCGCACGCCCAACTCTTTCGCGCGCGCGTCCATCGCGTCGCGAAGCGTCACGACGAACTCATTGGAGAGGTTCAGAAGCGACACGCCGATCACGGGGCCCTGCGCCTCCGGGGCCCCCGAACGCCCGCACCCGCACAGCACCGCCAAAGCCAACACGCACAGCTTTCTCATACGCCCCGCTCCTTTCCCGCCGACTGATGGCAGCGGTCGAACCAGACCGCGCCGATGATGATCACACCCTTCACGATCTGCTGATAGTAAGACGGCACGTTCAAAAGATCCAGTCCGTTGCCGATCACGCCCATGAGCAACACGCCCAGAAGCGTGCCCCACACGCCGCCCACGCCGCCCGAAAGCCGCGTGCCGCCGATCACCACGGCCGCGATCGCGTCCAGCTCGTATCCCACACCCGCATTGGGCTGGCCCGTGGTGATGCGCGCCGCCAGCACGACGCCGGCGAGTCCCGACAGCGCACCGCACAACACGAACGCCGCAAACTTCACGGCCTGTACGCGGATGCCCGCAGCACGCGCCGCCAGCTCGTTGCCGCCCACCGCATAGAAATAGCGGCCCAGCCGCAAATTCCTCAACATCCAGGCCACACAGAGCGCGACAGCGGCCAAGATCATCGCCGGGATGGGCACGCCTCCCACATCCCCCGCCAGTTTCGTCAGCGACGGGCTCATGTTGGAGACCGGACGGCCGTTGCTCAGCACCAAGGCCAGACCGCGCGCGGCCGTCATCATGCCCAAGGTCGCGATGAACGAGGGCACCCCACAACGCGTCACCACCACGCCATTCACCGCCCCACAGGCCGCACCGGCCAAGACGCCTGCCGCGATCGGCACCGCCAACGGAAATGCGCCGGGATGCGCCAGATGCGCCGCCACCACGCCGGTCACCGCCACCAACGAGCCCAGCGAAAGATCGACGCCCCCCGTCAGCAATACGACCGTCACCCCGACCGCCAAAATACCGTTGATCGACACCTGCCGCACCACGTTCGTCAAGTTGGCCGCACTCAGGAAGTGCGGTTTCAATAACGCAAGGACGGCCGCAATCACGATCAAGGCGATCACGATCCCGAGACGTCCAGCGACGATCTCCGACCAACGCTTTCGAAACGACGTGTCAGACGGGCATGGCATGTTTCAAAACCTCCTCTTGGGTGACGGTCAGCGGATCAAGCTCGGCGGACACCTCGCCCTGCCGCATGACCAGCAGACGGTCGCTGAGCGCCAAAAGCTCGGGCATTTCGGATGAGATCAGCAGCACCGCCTTCCCCTGATCCGCCAAGCGCGCAATCAGGGCGTGGATCTCGGCCTTGGCTCCGACGTCGATGCCGCGTGTCGGCTCATCCAAGATCACGATCTCCGGATCAGGCATCAGTGTCCGCGAAAAAACGACCTTCTGCTGGTTGCCGCCACTTAGCTCCACGACCGCCTGTCCGTCCCCGCTGGCCTTGACGCCGGTCTGAGCGATCGCCCGCGCCGCCGTGTCCGCTTCGACCGCATGACGGATCACCGGGCCCTTACAGCAGCGGGCCAGCGAGGCCAGCGTAACGTTGTGCCGAACCGACATCAGGGGCACGAACCCCTCGGCACGACGGTCTTCGGTCACCATCCCGATCCCGAGCCTCATCGCTTCGGCCGGATGACGGATGCGGACGGGCCGCCCGTCGATGCGGATCTCGCCGCGTTCCGCCGGGACGAGTCCGAACAGCGCGGCCGCGACCTCGCTGCGACCGGCCCCCATCAGTCCCGCCAATCCGAGAATCTCGCCGCGCCGCAGACTCAGCCCCACCTCGCGGTAACATCCGTCGCGCGTCAGGCCTTCCGCCGTCAGGACACGCGCACCGGGCTCCACGCGGTCTCTGACGCGCCCTCCGACGAGTTCCCGTCCCACCATCAAAGCGATCAGGCGCTGCACATCCAGATCGGCGGCGGGCGATGTGGCGACATGGCGGCCGTCGCGCAGCACGGTGATGCGGTCCGCGATGCGGAACACCTCGTCCATCTTATGCGTGATGTAGACGAGGGCGGTTCCATTGGCCTGAAGCTTACGGATCGCCGCGAACAGAGCCTCGACCTCGCGATCGGATAGCGCCGCAGTCGGTTCGTCCATGATCACCACGGCGGCCTGGGTGCCGATGGCCCGCGCGATCTCGACCGTCTGCATCTCGCCCACGCTGAGCGCACGCATGGGGACATCGACCGGCAGCTCAGCCCCCAGCACACCCAGCAGCCGTTGCGCCTCTTTCCGCAACGCGCGGCGATCGACCGTGCCGGGAATGCGGCCGCGCGGCTCGCGGCCCAACAGCAGGTTCTCGGCGACCGTAAGGTCCGGCACGGGCATGAGCTCTTGATGGATCATCGCGATCCCATGCCGCATCGCCTCGTGGGGCGAGCGGAGCGTGACCCTCCGGCCGTCGACGCGGACCTCGCCCTCATCCGGCGCGTGAAGCCCCGCCAAGATCTTGACCAGCGTCGACTTGCCAGCCCCGTTCTCTCCCATCAGCGCGTGCACCTCGCCGCGCCGCAGTTCGAACGTGACATCCCGCAAGGCCCGCACGCCGCCGAACGACTTGCTGACCTGCCGCGCCTCGAGTCTGACCTCGTCTCTGTTTTCTCCGTCCTTCAGAATCGCCCCCCATACGTCATACCTTAGGTTCCGATTGTAGCGGCCGGCAAAACCCAGAACCAGCGAAAAAATCGTTCAGGGGCTTATCCGTGACGCAAACCGTTCCGTTAGGAACCCCTTCTCCCAATCCTAATCTTAATCGTAATCGTAATCCTAATCCGCCAGTCGCCGGTTGACTGCCTCATATTCGGCAAGTTCCCCATGATCGACGTGCCGTTTCACGAATGCAGTCCACTCTAGCGAAAGCCTTCACCTTAGGGGTACGATTTCGATTAAATGAGGATTATGATGAGGAGTCAACGGCACCAACAGAACAGCCTGGAGCCCATCGGCCGGTGAGAGGGTCGCCCTGCCTTACCATCGGAACGGCACCGTTCCGGAAGCGTCCACCGCATAGCCCCACTTCTCGACATACGCCGACCCCTGCAGAAACGAATCGCCCGTTTTTTGCAGCAGCCGCTGCAGCTCGTTTTCCAACTCTGCCTGCACAACCGCACTCCCGGGTTTGCCGACGAGGTTGTCAAGCTGATAGGGATCGACGGCGTTATCATAGAGCAACCACGGGCCTTGGAGGTCGCGCACGTAGGTATAACGCGCGCTCCGCACACCACGATACTCGCGCCCGCCCCGCTTCCTCGTCCACTCGCCGAACGGCGTGTAACAGGCGATCAGCACCGGATTGTCTTTCGGCGCACCCGTTCCGCGTATCCAGCCGGAACAGTCCTCGCCCTGCACGGTGGCGGGGATGGGCTCGCCACACAGCCCCAACAGGGTCGGCATCAGATCCGGCGTGTTGATCGGCGTGTCGATCACACGTCTCTTCTGCACGGCAGGCCCGCGCACCACGAGCGGCACGAGAATGGCTTCGTCCCACGGCTTCTGCTTGCGTCCCATACCGTGCGAACCCAGCATGTCGCCGTGGTCGGAGGTGAAGACGACAACCGTGTTCTCCTGAAGTCCCGTCTCATCGAGCGTGCGCAACAGCTCGCCAAGACACTCATCCATCGCCGCGATGTGTGCGTAATACCCCGCGAGGTCTTTATTGGGCGAACCCTGAACATTGGGGCGCACCGCCACGCCGTCCGGATCGAAACGCTGCCGATACCGCTCCGGGGCCGTCCCGTAGGGATCGTGCGGCGGCCCCCAGGCGAGAACCAGCAGGAACGGCCTGTTGGACTTTGCGTGACGGCTGAGATAGGCTTGCGCGTCCTTCGTCTGCGCCGCCACATCGTAACCCGGCCACACGCGCCGCGTCACATCGTCGCCCGCATAATAGAAGGACCGGTTGTAGTCATGGGTGCACTCCAGCACCTTCCAATAGTCGAAGCCCTGCCGCCGTTCCGGCGGGATGTAGGCGCTGCGGCCGTGACCGTCCAGATGCCATTTGCCGATATAGGCCGTATCGTACCCCGACTGCGCATACGCCTGCGCCAATGAGGTCGCATTGGTGCTCAGGCAGACATCGTTGAGGAAGAGCCCGTGCGTCAGCGGGTACTGCCCCGTGAGCAGGCTCGCGCGATAAGGCGTGCAGACCGGACAGCACGAGACCGCATGCGAGAAAACGACCCCTTCAGCGGCCAGCCGATCAACGCTCGGCGTCTTCCCTTGCAGATTCGGGTCGCCGGCATATCCGCAGGCCTGCGCCCGCCATTGGTCCGCCAGCACCAGCACAACGTTGGGCTTCAGCTTCGGCGCGGCGCACCCCACCATAAGAAGCGAGACGGCCAACAGCGCCAGCCCCGCCATCAGACGGCGGCCACGAACACAAACCTGAGCGCAGGCAGCAGACTCAATGACGGGAAGTTTCATCGTCGTCCCTTTCTCGGAATCCGGACACCAGAAGCCTCTTCATTCGCCAGCAGGCTTCACTCTTCAACGTACTGGTGACGCATCGTACCATCTCGCCGCGCGATTTACAATCTGACGAAAAGCTGACGCCGACGCCATCGCCCTTTGCATGGCCAAGCGACATCGTGTATTCTGTTCCAAGTCGTTCTTTCATCAGCTTATTAACCGCCGTGCGGCCGCGCCGCAGACAGACGACAGGGCCACGTGCGAAGAGCTCTCGCATGCGTAAGGATGACGTGCGGTGCTGCCGCCTCCTGACCGTAAGCCGCTCACGTTGTCAAAAACAAGGACTCGCCATGATCCGAACATGTCCGCTTGCCGGCCTCGCCTTGACCGCCGTTTCCCTGCTCGCGGGAGAACCGGACTGGCAGCGTGGCTTTCTCGGAAAGGCCGATTTTGAGGGCACCTTGAAAGGCGTGTCCTCTGAAACGGAATGGGAGCTCGACTTTTCCCGCAACGGCCGCGCCTTTGACGCCGGGGGGAGCGCGCATGACGCCAACGTGCCGGTGTTCGGGCGTGAAGGCCTGCGGATGTCCTCCGGCAGCGACTCGGAAAGCGGGGCAAGCTTCATCAACCTGATGCCAGCGGACAAGCTCTTTGAAGACGGCATCACGGTCGGGGCAGACGGGCATGCCACCGGCGCGCTGACCGTCGAGGGCGAGGGTCCTTTCTCGCTCGGGTTCGACGCGCAAGGCGAGGGTGAGTTGGTCGTGACCGCACTTCTCGACGGGGTGGCCCAGAAACCGCAGCGCTTCAAGCCCGACCGTCAGTTCAAACGCTTCTGCCACGCGGGCACCCGTTGCGCAGCCAGCCCGAAGTCCAAACCGGGTGAGGCCGGGCAGCACACGGTCGAATACACCTTCAGCACGACAGCCGGCGCGACCTTGCGGCGCTTCACCTTCGGCGCACCCGCTTCATTCGTCTCCGCCTTCTCCAAGCCCGGGCGCTATCAGGTGCGCGACCTTCTGACGCTGCCGGCATCCCTCTCGCAACGGCTGCCCGAGGATGATTTCACCGTCCTGGTCACCTTCACGCTGTCCGCGACCGGCGGGCTCTATCAGCCCATCTTCGAACAAACGCGGCGCCAGCGCTGGTGGCCGAACCTGAGCCTTTCCTTCAGCGCGCAAAACCGCAATCAGCTGATCTTGTACCACGCGGACAAAAAGCCCAAGGCGAAGAACCGGGTGGCCGAGACCGGCCTTGTGCCGGAGCCCGGGCGCTCCTACACCGTCGTGCTGACCCGCAGGAACGGAACAGCGAAACTCTGGCTCGATGGCCAGAAAAGGGCCGAGCTTTCCGACATCCCGGTGGAAAACGTCGGCACCTTCTCTCTCGGCTGCGGCGGCCCCGAGTGCGCCTTGGACGGACATCTCCGCACGTTTGCCGCCTGGAACCGCGCGCTGAGCGAAGAGGAGGTCGCGTCCATCGATCTCCTCAAACTGCGCGCCGCTTCTCCCGTGCGCGTTGAGGCCCGCAGCTACATCCGCCACCTGGCCCGCGGTTTCCAGCCGCGCGAGTACCGGTTCCTCGTCCGCAACACCTCTTCCCTGCCCCAAGACGGCCTGACGTTCGAGTGGGAGATCGGCGGCAAGGCCTTCACCCAAGACATCGGCACACTCGAAGGCAACGCCGAGCGGCGGGTCTCCGTTCCGGTCCTGCTGACGCTCAAGCCGGGCGATTACACCCAAACGTTCTCGGTCCGGCGCGGCGCCGTGCGCGTGAACTCGCAGTCGCTGCAGGCGACCGTGACGCCCGCGCCCGTGCCGCTCGAACAACTCCAGACCTCGCCCTGGTGCCAGATCCTCCCGCAGGAGCCGGGCTACACCATGGGGACCGTCAGCCGTTGCGACGAAGCGATGCGGGCCGGACTTCACTGGGGCCCCTACCATTTCCGCTGGACCGGGTCGCCCCGCAGCGACCACCCCGAAGACAGGGCCTTCACGCCCAAACAGCGGCACGGTTACTGCGACTTCTATTTCAGCGAGTACATGCGTGACCAGATGCGAAAAAGCTCCGAAGCGATCGCTCGCCGTCTCGCCTTCTACCCCGCGCTCACGCACATCGACATCAACAATGAGTTCACCCCCAACTTCCAAGTCAATTTCCGCGACGAGGCGGTCCGCTATGCGAAAGACCGTTTCGGCCTCGACATCACACCTTGGAAGGCAGAGGACCGGCGGGAACTCGTGCGCCCCATCGGCCGCCTCTCGCCGGTTCTGGCCAAGTATCCGATCCCCGCGAGCCGCATCATCCCGGCGGATGACCCGCTCTACCTCTGGCACCTCGACCGGAAGGGGCCGCACGGTGATTCGGAAAGCCTGCTCAATCAGCACATCGCATCGGAGATGAAGCGCCAACGGCCCGACGTGCAATCCGTGGTCGCGCCCCTCACGCGCCGGCTTTCCATCCGTGGCTACGACGACCGGATCGACATCGCGCAGTCCTGGTGCTACACCCCCGGGCTGCGCGTGGTCTGGCTGCAGGAAGCCCTCTCCGCGCATATCCGGCCTTCGAGGCAGATGCGCTCCTCCTCCTTCCCCGCGTTTCTCCACATGAACGTCGGCCCCTATGAGGCCATGCCCTCGGGCGACATCTTCGCCGCCTCCTGCTGGGCCTCGCTCATCCGCCCCACGGCGATGCTCGTCTTCTTCCAGCCGCTGGAGATGGTGCAGGGGCACGGCAAGAGCAAGGAAGAGATCGACGCGCTGCTCGGAGCGAAAACGCCGTCTACGGATGAGGCGAAGAGAACCATCAAGGAGAAAGGGCTCTCCATCACCGGCGACCACCCCACCCTGGCCCCGCGCGTGCGCAAGCTCATCGCCGAAGAGCTGCCGCCGTTGCGCGCCCTCCTGCCCGCGTGGGAGAACCGCCCGCGCCAGATCGCGGTCTACTCGAGTTTCGCGGACAGCCTTTTCTCCGACGAGCGCTGGCCCTCCGACTACACGAAGCTGCTGGCCGACCTGACGCGCTCCGGCGTCGCCTACGACCTCCTCTTTGACGAGGACTTCTTGAAAGACCCCGCCCTGTTGGAGCGCTACGACATGGTCTTCTTTCCGGTCCTACAATATCTCTACGAGCCCGCCTGGAAGGCCCTGACCCGCTTTGCCGCGACACCGGGCAAGGTCATCGTGGTCCCGGAAAATGCCCACCCGTTCTTCCCTGGAGCGGTCGTCGCCCGCGACGAGAACAAGCCGCTTTCTGCGGAGGAACACGCGCGGATCGTACGAGAGGTCGAGGCCCAGTGGGGCACCGACACGAGCCGCCCGATGTATGTGGAGGCGCTGGACGCCAAGCTGGCCGAGGCCGCCGCGCGGCATGCAGGCGCCGAGCCTTTCGCAAAGATCCTCGACGCGGTCGCGCTCGACGCCCGCTCCCTTCTGCCGCACACGGCGCTGAACGTGACGCGGCTCGACCGGACCGCCTTCATCTCCGTGGTCAACGACCTCCGCACGTGGGGCCCGGTATACGGGCACTTCAAGGTGCTGCCGGAAAAAGGCGTCCGTCAGACGGGCGAGGTCCTGTTCAGCCGCGCGCTCGGCGCGCACGCCTACAACCTCCGCAGGGCCGAGAAGCTCGCTGTGGCGGCCGCAGACAAGGACCGGTCCAAGGTGACGCTCACGCTGGACGGCGGCGACGCCGCGATCCTCCTGCTGACCGACCGCGCGCTCGGCGCGTTCCGCGCCTCCGTCGCGCGCGATGGAATGTATGTCCGCGTCGCGGGGCAGGCTTTCGACACGGACGGCAAAGAGCTGGACGTGTCCATGCCGTGCGTCGTCACGGTCAGCGGAAGTCCGGACTTCTCCGGCGCGGGACTCTTCCGCAACGGTAAGCTGGACTACCGTTTCCCCTTCGAAGGCGCGATGCCGGAGGTGACCGTCCGGGAGCTGGCGACGGGGCGGACCGTCACGCTGAAATGAGCCCAGAGTTCAGAGGCGCGCGCGCCGTCCCCGGCGCGCCCGCGAAGCGCCCTTTTCTCTGTTCACGGGTTTTCCCCTGTGCTTTAATACGCGTCAAACATGCCCCGTCCTTATTCCATCTTTCCGGCCACACTCGCGCGTGCGCTCCGCCTGATCTGGATGAGCGACCGGCGCCTCGCGTTCTGGCATGCGCTGCTCACCGTTCTCCAAGCCCTGCTGCCGCTCGGCGCGCTCCTCTCCGTGAAGCACGTCATCGACGGCGCGACGCGCCTGCTCGCCGGGTCGCCCCACGCCGCTTTCTCGTTCGCCGCGCTCACCGAGGCCGGCCTCAACAATCCGGCCTTCCGCGGCCTTGTGCTCTGGCTCTTCTTCGGAGCGGCCTGCCTCTTCCTCTCCGCC
>Ga0209066_10003941_pt1 | contig 16510 bp, 12 predicted proteins | sample All_14_2_FD_187198 | JGI IMG/M metagenome (GOLD analysis project Ga0209066, IMG submission 187198) | Freshwater microbial communities in response to fracking from Pennsylvania, USA - Allegheny Zone_MetaG_DW_15 (SPAdes) (version 2) ...
ACCTAAGATGCGGCAACAAGCCTCTGACGTCACTGGGAATTTCGGCCATGGAAATCGTGCTGTTCGTGAAAGCCGCCCTGATGGGCATTGTGGAGGGCCTGACCGAGTTCCTGCCCATCTCCAGTACAGGTCACCTGATTCTGGCCGGCTCGCTGCTGGACTTCGCGCGCAGCACCGGCGAACAAAAGGCCCAGGTGTTCGAGATCGCGATCCAGACCGGGGCCATCTTCGCCGTGATCCTGGTGTACATGCAGCGCATCAAGGACACCATCACCGGGCTGGGCTCCGACCCGAAGGCCCAGCGCTTTGCCCTGAACGTCATCATCGGCTTCCTGCCAGCGGTGGTCATGGGCCTGCTGGTGGGCAAGGTCGTCAAAGAGCACCTGTTCAACGCACCGGTTGTGGCCACGACCTTCATCCTGGGCGGCATCATCATCCTGATTGCCGAGCGCTTTGCGGCCAGGCGGCCCCAGCAACGGGTCGAAACCGTGGACGACATGACCCCGCTGGACGCCCTGAAGGTGGGGGTGATCCAGTGCCTGGCGCTGGTGCCCGGCACCAGCCGCTCGGGTGCCACGATCATCGGCGGCATGCTGATGGGCATGTCGCGCAAGTCGGCCACCGATTTCAGCTTCTTCCTGGGCATCCCGACGCTGGTGGGTGCCGGCGCCTACAGCCTGTACAAGGAACGCGCGTTGCTGTCCATGGACGACCTGCCGCTGTTCAGCGTGGGCCTGTTCTTCGCGTTCGTGTCAGCCTGGGTCTGCGTGCGCTGGTTGATCCGCTACGTGTCCAGCCATAACTTCGTGCCATTTGCCTGGTACCGCATCGCTTTTGGCATCCTCATTCTGGTGTCCGCCGAGATGGGGTGGGTCACCTGGTCTGAATGAGTCGCCTGAGACACCAGGCGCTGCAGGTTCTGCTGACCTGCGACCCGCACGCCAAGGCTGAAGCCGCGCAGGCCCTCGCTGCGCATGTTGCACTGACCTCACCCGGGCATTTACCAGACGACGAGCGGCTTGAGCTGCTGACACTGACGCCCGAACAAGCCGCCGCGATGCCTGGGCGGCCCGCGCGCCCTGCGCTGGTGTCGGCCACCCAGGTGCCCGCTCGCTCGCCGTTCACGCTGGATGGGCGCGCGGCCCTGCTGCACGCGATCTGCCACATCGAGTTCAACGCCATCAACCTGGCGCTGGACGCCGTCTGGCGGTTTGCCGGCATGCCCGCCACGTTTTATACGGACTGGCTGGCCGTCGCGGGCGAAGAAGCGCAGCACTTCAACTTGTTGCGCGCGCACCTGCAAAGCATGGGTTGGGACTATGGCGACTTCGACGCCCACGATGGCTTGTGGTCGATGTGTGACAAGACACGCGACGACATCCTGGCGCGCATGGCGCTGGTGCCGCGCACCCTGGAGGCGCGCGGGCTGGACGCCACACCGCTGATCCAGAGCAAGCTGACACGTGCCGGAGACGCGCGCGCGGTCGAGATTCTCGACATCATCCTGCGTGACGAGGTGGGCCACGTGGCCACCGGCAACCGCTGGTTTCACCATCTGTGCGATGAGCGCGGGGAAGATGCCATCGCGCTGTATCCCCAACTGGTCAAGCGCTACGACGCGCCGCGCATGCGCCCGCCCTTCAATGAGGCCGCGCGCAAGGCTGCGGGCTTCACCGACGCCGAGATGGCTTTTTTACTGGGCGACGGCTGAACTCAGCCGCGCGGGTGGTGCTTGGCGTGCAGCTGCCTCAAGCGCTCACGGGCCACGTGGGTGTAGACCTGCGTGGTCGAGATATCCGAGTGGCCCAGCAGCATCTGCACCACGCGCAAGTCGGCACCATGGTTGAGCAGGTGGGTCGCGAAAGCATGGCGCAGCGTGTGCGGCGACAAGGGCTGCGTGATGCCCGCCAGCAGCGCGTACTTCTTGATCAGCTTCCAGAACATCTGACGTGTCATCGGCCCACCGCGTGAGGTGACGAACAGCGCGTCACTCACTTGCTGACCCAGGATCTGGCTGCGCGCCTGATCGAGGTAGCGCTGCAACCAGTCGCCCGCTTCGGCACCAAATGGCACCAGACGCTCCTTGGCGCCCTTGCCCATGATGCGGAGCACGCCGTCATGCAGGCTCACGTGCACCGACTTGAGTTCAACCAGCTCGCTCACGCGCAGACCGCTGGCGTAGAGCAACTCCAGCATGGCGCGGTCTCGCAGGCCAAGGGACTCGTAGATGTCTGGCGCAGCCAGCAAGGCCTCGACCTGGCTTTCGCTGAGCGTGCCTGGCAGGCGCATGCGCTGCCGGGGTGCATCCATGCGCAGGGTCGGGTCGGCCAGACACAAGCCTTCGCGCACGGCCCAGCGGTAAAAGCGCCGGAACACGCTCAAACGCCGACCAGCCGACGAGGGTTGCGAGCCCGCATGCCGAGCGGCCGCGTAGCCTTGCAGATCCAGTTCGGTGGCCGCGATCAGCGTGCGCCCTTGCGCATGCGGCCCCATCCACTCGGCCAGGCCCTGCAAGTCACGCCGATAGGCTGACAGGGTGTTGGTGCTCAGGCCGTCTTCCAGCCAGAGCGCATCCACGAACCGATCCAGATGCGGATCGGCCGCCGGATCAGACGCCGCCACGCAGCAGGCCTTCCTTCATGCGCCGGTCCACGGGGTGGTCGCCCACAAAGATCTTGAGCACCGAGCGGTAAAGGTCGTCACCCGCCACCGGGGCCCCGATGGGCTTGTCGTTGTAGCGCAGGCTCACACCCTTGTCGGGGATGAAGTCCAGGTCCACCGTGTCACCTGGTTGCAGCTCGCCCAGGCTGTCGATGAGGCCTGCCAGCTGCGGCAGCCTGTCACCCAACTTGGCCCGGACCGCCTCCGGCTCGTGGTCTTCAATGCGCCCTGTCAGGGACCTTGTCAGCTCGTGACTGGGGGCCGCGAGCATGATCTTCAGGCGCAAGCGCTTGGGGCCCTGCATGGCCAGGATCTGGGACGCGTCCTTGCTGGGCGCCGCCAGGTACAAGCCGGCCACAAAAGCCTTGATCCAGGCCACGCCGCGCAAACCCAGGCCATTGAGACGCAGGGTGCGATCAGACAAGATCATGGTGTCATCAAACCGCTGCCCTTCCAGGGTGGCCGCCTGGGCCTCGCCTGCATGACAGGCCGCAACGGGCCAACCCAGGGCGCCCGACAGCGCAATCAAAACGGCCATGGCCCCCATCTGGCGGGTGGCCCGCATCATCCATGTCTTTGAATGCATCAAATCTCCGTTAGCGCGGACGCTTGTACTCAGGTAACGACAAAAAGGCTCGTCCGGTGATGGATTGAACGCGTTGGTGCAGCGCTTGGCTGACAAGCGGCATGCACATCCCCCCGAAAGAGGTAGGCTCCGTGCCCATGCTGGACCCATTGTTGCTCCTTCCGGATTTCCTGCTGATCCTCACTGGATTGGCCTTGTGCCGTTACACCTCGCTGGACCGCCCCGTGTGGGAGGTCGTCGAGCGACTGGTCTACAACCTGCTGTTCCCCGCCTTGCTGTTCGCCTCCATCGTCAAAAGCCCCTTGCGGCCAGGCGATGCGGCCGCGCTGGCCACAGGTGGTGTGGCCCTGTGCGGATTTGGCCTTTTGCTGACCATGGGACTGCGTGCCTGGCCAGGTGTGGATGCGCGCCTGCATGCCAGTGGTGCGCAAATCGCCTTCCGCTTCAATTCGTACATTGCACTGGCGCTGGCTGATCGCATCGGTGGGGCGCAAGGTGTCGCCTGGATCGCCATCCTGATTGCGCTGTGTGTGCCGCTGTGCAATGCCGGGGCCGTGTGGAGCCTGGCGCGGCATGGCGGGCAAGACACCTGGAGGGAAATGGCCCGCAACCCGCTGATTCTCAGCACCGTGGCCGCCTTGCTGGTCACCACAGCCGGCGTGGGCTTGCCTGACTGGCTGCTGGGCACGGTGGCGCGGATCGGTCAGGCTGCCCTGCCGATGGGCCTGCTGGCCGTGGGCGCGGGCCTGCGCTTGACGGGGTTGACGGCGGCGCCGGGCCTGGCGATGGCCCTGCTGGGCATACGGCACCTGATCTTGCCGGCGACCGCGCTGGTGCTGGGGCGCCTGCTGGAGCTCAGCGCACCTCAGCATGCCATTTTGGTGGCCTTTGGCGCCTTGCCCACCGCATCCAGTGCCTATGTGCTGGCTGTCCGGATGGGTGGCAATGGGCCCTTCGTGGCCGGGTTGATCACGGTGTCAACCCTGCTCGGCATGGCCACCGTGCCGTTCTGGATCGGCGCGCTGGCGTGGTTCCAGCACTGAAGCTGCTCAGAACTCGCCGCTGTTGTAGGCACGGCGCACATCTTCCAGCGCCTGATCCAGTTTGGCTTGCGTGCGCTCGGCGGCCGTGGTCTTGGCCTGCCATTCACCGTAAGCGGTTGCCAGGCGGCGCTTGAGTTCGGTCTGCCTCGCCTTGGCTTGCTGAGCCTGCTCATCACCCTCGGCCGCCATGTTGGCCGTGAGCTTGGCTTGCAACTCTTCCAGGCGCTTTTCGCGCTTGGATTCATCCGGCTCCAGGTCTGCCATCAGCACGGTGCTCATCAAGGTGCCCTCGATGGCAGTGAACTCGCCCTTGGCCTGGCGATCGGGCAATTCGGCCAGCAGGGCCTGTGCCATGGCGCGGCGCTTTTTGGCGTCCTTGGTTTCGTCCAGCGATTGCCAGGCTTCAAAGCTGTGCTGAAAGCGCAGGTAACCTACGATGCGCTCTGCCTCGGTCTTGGGCATGGACTGCTTGGCCAGCGCGGCGTTCAACGCAGACCAGTCGTCCGCCTGGACGTCGGAGGGGCGGCCGTCGCTGAGGATGGTTGGCGCAGACGCCATGCCATCGGCTTGCACGCCGGTCGAGGCCTGAGGCCAGCCAGGGGGGCTGTCCTTGTTGTCAGCCAGCACCACGCCCGACTGGACATCGCCAGATTGACCCAGAAACCAGTAGGCGCCGCCAGCGGCCGACGCCACGGCCAATGCGGCCACCGCCATGTGCCAGGGCTTGTAACGTTGATACGTGATCATGTGATGTAAACCTTCTGCGTACGGCAGGTGGACGCCCACGCGGCCACCCGGGATAACGGTATCCTCAAATTGGAGTCCCGTATTGTGAAGCCCGCCCACATCCCCAGACCGATCTGATCATGAGTAGTTCCCCTTGCGTCAAGGTGCAAGCGATGCAGGCGCACGATCTGCCTGCCGTTCTGGCGTTGCAGGCACGTTGTTATGCGCCTGAGTTTCACGAGCCGCACGACGCGTTTGCATCCAAGTTGCAGGCGTCCCCCCGTTCGTGCTGGGTGGTAGCGGGCAGCGATGGGCTGCTGGCCTATCTGGTCAGCCTGCCGATTGAGGGTGATCAACTGCCCAAGCTGCATGCCCGCACCTGCCCCTACCCGGCACGCCCGGACTGGCTCTATGTGCACGACATGGCCGTGGCGCCTGAAGCGCGGGGCTGTGGCGCCAGCACGCTGCTGTTGGGTGAGGCCTTCGGACTGGCTCGCAGTCTGGCCTTGCCGCAGGCTGGCCTGATCGCCGTTCAGGGCTCGTTGCCCTACTGGGTCAAGCATGGGTTCGGGCCCGTGGCAGCGGACAACCGCGTGGGGCGCGACAAGCTGGCCTCCTTTGGCACCGACGCCCGGTTCATGGTGCGCGATATACCCGGTGCATGAGGCGGGCCAGCACACACCTGTTTGATCGAATTGCTTGATCCGCATCAAGGGTTTTCCCTTGCTGGTGCCTACGATCACGTGGTTTCCTGGTGAGCGCTCAGGCGGCTTGGTTGAATCCGAGCGCGCTCGGTCGATGAGCGCCACCGCCACCACAACCCCACCATGAACCAACACAAGCTCACCTGGGTGGCTGCGGCCACCGTGGCCGTGGCCGCAGCTGGCGCGGCCTACTGGATCAACACCCACCGCGACCCCGTCCCGGAGGGCTTGATCCGCTCTAACGGGCGTCTGGAGGTCGAACGCATCGAGATTGCGGCGAAGTACCCGGGCCGTGTGATCGAGTTGCCCGTCAACGAGGGTGACGTGGTCAAGGCCGGCGACCTGATCGCGCGGCAGGACAGCACGGAGTTGCTGGCCCAGCGCGGCGCGGTAGAAGCGGCCAGGCAGCGCGCGGCACAGGCCATGTTGCGCGCGCAGGCTGAAACCGATGTGCGCAAGGTGCAGGCGCGCCTGGCACAGATGGAGTTGGACCACACCAGCAAACTGCGCCAGGACGCGCTGGTATCGGGCGCCGAGGTCGAACGCCGCGAAGCCCAGCGCGATGGCGAAAAAGCGGGCGTGATGGTGGCCACCGCTGCCATTGGCGAGGCCACCGCCGCGCGTGCAGAGGCCGAAGCGCAGATGAAGCGACTGGACGTCGCCATCAACGACATGAGCTTGCGCGCGCCAGTCAAGGGCCGTATCGAGTACCGTGTGGTGGAGCCCGGCTCGGTGATCCCCTCGGGGGGCCGCGTGGCCACCTTGCTCGACACCTCGAATGTGCACATGACGGTGTTCCTGCCTACGTCCGTTGCGGGCAAGTTGCAAGTGGGTGACGAGGCCAGGCTGGTGCTGGACGCCGCCCCGCAGTTCGTGGTCCCTGCCGTGGTGTCCTTCGTGGCGGGCGAGGCCCAGTTCACACCCAAGTACGTCGAGACGGCGGCCGAACGCGACAAGCTGGTCTACCGGGTCAAGCTCAAGGTGCCCGTTGACATCGCCAACCGCTACGCCGCCTATGTGAAGGCCGGCTTGACGGGCTATGGCTACGTGCGAGCGGACAAGGCGGTAACCTGGCCTGGCAGCCTGAGCGTGAAGCTGCCCGTGGTGGACTCCGCTCATCCTTGAGCCGGTGATTGCGCCCCCCACCCCACACGGCCATGCCCAAGAACCAGCCCGATACACCCGCTGACGCGCACCAGGCCGTGGTCATCGCAGACCTGGGGCATGTGTATGGCCACACCCGCGCGTTGGACCATGTCACGCTGAGCCTGCCCATGGGCAAGACCATCGGCCTGGTCGGGCCGGATGGCGTGGGCAAGTCCACCTTGCTGTCCGTGATCGCGGGGGTCAAGCGCATCCAGCACGGTCAAGTCCGCGTGCTGGGCCTGGATATCCATCTGCCTGACAACCGGGCGCAGCTGTCACCACGCATTGCTTTCATGCCGCAAGGGCTCGGCCGCAATCTCTACCCGACCTTGTCGGTGGCCGAGAACATCGATTTCTTTGCGCGCCTGTTCGGGCAGGACGCGGCCGAGCGTGAAGCCCGCATCCAGCGCCTGCTGGACGCCACAGGGCTGGCACCGTTTCGCGACCGGCCGGCGGGCAAGCTGTCCGGCGGCATGAAGCAAAAGCTGGGGCTTTGCTGCGCGCTGGTGCACGACCCCGACCTGCTGATCCTGGACGAACCCACCACCGGTGTGGACCCGCTGTCACGCCGCCAATTCTGGTCACTGGTCGAGACACTGCGCCTTGAGCGCCCTGGCATGACGGTCATCGTCGCCACGGCTTATATGGAAGAGGCTGAACGCTTCGACTACCTCGTGGCCATGGACGCCGGCCGCGTGCTGGTCTTTGACCACACCCAGGCTGTGCTGGCCCGCACGCCGCAGGGCACGCTGGAGGCCGCCTACATCGCGCTGTTGCCTCCTGAAAAACGCGGCAACCCCGAGCCGCTGCACATCCCGCCGCACGTCCATGTGGACGGGCCTGCCGCCATCGAGGCCCGAAACCTGACGCGGCGCTTTGGCGACTTCGTGGCCGTCAAGGACGTGAGCTTTCGCATCGAGCGGGGCGAGATCTTCGGCTTCCTGGGCTCCAATGGTTGCGGCAAGACCACCACCATGAAGATGCTGACGGGCTTGCTGGACATCAGCTCGGGTCAGGCCAGCCTGCTTGGCCAGCCCATTGACGCGCACGACCTGCGCACCCGCATGCGCGTGGGCTATATGTCGCAGGCCTTCTCGCTGTACGAGGAGCTCACCGTGCGGCAGAACCTGGTGCTGCATGCCCGCCTGTACCAGCTGGCTGGGCAGGCCGCCCAGGACGCCGTCAGCGACGGCCTGCGCCGATTCGAACTGGTCGAACATGCCGATGCCAGGCCGATGCAGCTGTCGCTGGGCATGCGCCAGCGCCTGCAACTGGCCGCCGCCTGCCTGCACAAGCCCGAGATCCTGATCCTGGACGAGCCCACCTCCGGCGTGGACCCGGCTGCGCGCGACATGTTCTGGCGCCAACTGGCCAGGCTGTCGCGCGAAGAACAGGTCACCATCTTTGTGTCCACCCACTTCATGAACGAGGCCGAACGCTGCGACCGCATCTCGCTGATGCATCGCGGCACGGTGCTGGCCATTGGCTCCCCCTCCGAGTTGCGTGACAGCAAGCAGGCTGACTCGCTGGAAGCCGCCTTCATTGCCTGCCTGGAAGAGGCCGATGACACCGTGGCCGCAGCCCAGGCCGCCGTGGCAGTGAAAAACACCGATGCCAACGTCGCGCCTGCGCCTCGGCACAAGCACGCCGCACCAAGCGGTGAAGGTGCTGGTGGCCTGATCAAGTGGCTGTCCAGGATGTGGGCCTTTGCACGCCGCGAGGCCATGGAGCTCAAGCGCGACCCCATCCGCCTGACCTTTGCCTTGCTCGGCCCGATCATCCTGCTGGTGACCGCCGCATGGAGCATCTCGTTTGACATCGAGCACGTCGCCTTCGCCGTGCTGGACCACGACCAAAGCCACGACAGCCGCCAGTTGATCGAGCACTTTGCGGGCTCGCGCTACTTCGATCAGCATGCACCGCTGCATGACATCGCCGACATCGACCACCGGCTGCGCACCCACGAGCTCACCCTGGTGCTGGAGATCCCACCGGGCTTCGGGCGCGACCTGATCGGCGGGCGCCACCCCCAGGTCGCCTTCTACATTGATGGCGCGCAGCCTTTCACCGCTGAAAACGTGCGTGGTTATGCCCGAGGCATCGTGCTGGAACACGCCATGCGCTTTGCCCGCGAACAGCCCGGTTTGACGGCGCCCACCCTGCCCGCCAGCCTGGAGCCGCGCTTTACCTACAACCAGTCCTTCCGCAGCATCTATGCCTCGACGCCCGGGCTGCTGATGCTGTGCCTGATCATCATCCCGGCCATGCTGACGGCCCTGGGTGTGGTGCGAGAAAAGGAGATGGGCTCGATCATTAACCTGTATGCCTCGCCCGCCAGCGTCGGGCAGTTCCTGCTGGGCAAACAGCTGCCCTACATCGCGCTGGCCATGCTGAGCTACCTCACCCTGGTGTTCCTGAGCATCGTGCTGCTGCAGGTGCCGCTCAAGGGTGATTTCTTCAGCCTCAGCCTGGGCGCCCTGACCTTCGTGTTTGCCACCACCGCACTGGGGCTGCTGATCTCGGCCTTCCTGCAGTCGCAGGTGGCGGCATCGTTTGCCTCGGCCATCATCTGCCTGATCCCCTCGGTGAACTTCTCCGGGCTGCTGTACCCGGTCTCCACCTTGACCGGGTCGGCGCTGTGGGTGGGCAAGGGCTTTCCGGCCTCGTGGTTCCAGTTGATCAGCCTGGGCGCCTTCACCAAGGGCCTGGGCTTTGGCAGCTTCATCCCGATGTACACGGCCCTGATCGGCTTTGGCCTGCTCTACCTGGGCCTGGCGCGCGTGCTGGTCCGCAAGCAGGAGGCCTGACACCATGTGGCAATGGCTTCTCAACGTCTCGCGCCTGTCCATGAAGGAATTGCGCAGCCTGTTCGGCGATGTGCCCCTGATGGCGCTGATCGTTTTCGCCTTCACCATCGCCATCTACAGCACGGCCAAGGGTGTGAAGGCCGAAGTGGCCAATGCCTCGGTGGGCATCATTGATGGCGACCACTCGGCCTTGTCCCGCCGTTTGCGAGACGCCATCCGTGCCCCGTATTTCAAGGCGCCGCAAGACATCACCCATCAAGAAGCCGGTCCGGCGCTGGACCGCAGCGACGTGATCTTCGTGATCGACATTCCGCCGCGCTTTGAGGCGGACATCCTGGGCGGCCGCGCACCCGCCATCCAGGTCACGGTGGATGCCACGGCCATGACACAGGCCGGCCTGGGTGTGGTCTACCTCAACGAGATCTTCCTGAAGGAGCTGCTCGGCTTCTTTCACCAGCAGGGCATCGAGTCCATGCTGCCCGCACCGCCGGTCATGCACCTGCTGTTCAACCCCAACAACCAGTCGCACTGGTTCACGTCCGTGATGCAGATCGTGACCAATGTGACGGTGCTGGCCATCATCCTGGTTGGCGCTGCCGTGATCCGCGAGCGCGAGCACGGCACCATCGAGCACCTGCTGGTCATGCCGGTGCGACCCAGTGAAATCGCCATGGCCAAGATCCTGGCCAATGGCGGCGTCATCTTGCTGGCTGTGATGCTCTCTCTTGGCCTGGTGGTGCACCTGTGGTTGCAGGTGCCGCTGGCCGGCTCGGTCGGGCTGTTCCTGCTGGGCACGGCCCTGTACCTCTTCGCGGTCACGGCGCTGGGCATCTTGCTGGCCACGGCCGCGTCGTCCATGCCGCAGTTTGGCCTGCTGGCCGCGCCGGTGTATGTGGTGCTGTATCTGCTGTCGGGTGCGGCCACACCCGTCGAAAGCATGCCGCAGTTGATCCAGGGCATTGTTCAGATCTCGCCCACCACGCAATTCGTCAAATTGACGCAGTCGGTGCTATATCGTGGCGCAGGGCTGGACATCGTCTGGCCCCAGTTACTGGCCGTGGCTGCAGCCGGGGCCCTGTTCCTCTTCATCGCGTTGACCAGGTTCCGCTCGATGCTGGCACGCCAAGGCTGAACCCCATCTACAAAAGGTGCATCCATGAACAACGCCATTCAGACACCGGCAGACCACTGGCAAGAGCTCGTCGGGCAGATCGACCGCCATGTACAAGGCAAGATGGGGCAGATGATGGGCGGCATCTCGCCCATCCAGACCACCCTGGTCTACCTGGACTGGCTGTCGCACCTGATGATCTCGCCTGGCAAACAGCTGGATGTGATCAAGGGCACGCTGGAAGATGCCCAAGATGCCGCATTCAAGCTGATGCAAGCCGATACGCAAGGCGGTGAGCCAGGGCGCGACGACCCCCGCTTCGCCTCGCCTGGCTGGCAACAGTGGCCGTACAACCTGTATGCGCAAGGCTTTCAGGTGATGGAGCGCGCCTGGGACCGCGCCACTCATGGCGTGCCCGGCCTCAACCACAAGAGCGAAGACGTGGCCACGTTTGCCGCCAGGCAGTGGATGGACGTGTTCTCGCCGTCCAACCTGCCCTGGCTCAATCCGGATGTACTCAAGACCACGCAGACAGAGCTGGGTGCCAACCTGTGGCGCGGCAGCCAGAACTGGCTCGATGACCTTCACCGCATCGTGCACAAACTGCCGCCCGCCGGCGTGGAGGCCTTCAGGGTGGGCGAGAGCGTCGCCGCCACACCCGGCAAGGTCGTGCTGCGCAATGACCTTATCGAGCTGATCCAGTACAGCCCCAGCACCGACAAGGTCTACGCCGAGCCCATCCTGATCGTGCCGGCCTGGATCATGAAGTACTACATCCTCGACCTGTCGCCCCATAACTCGCTGGTCAAGTACCTGGTGGACCAAGGCCACACGGTGTTCATGATCTCGTGGAAGAACCCAACCTCGGTAGACCGCAACAAAGGCATGGAGGACTACCGCGTCGATGGCGTGATGGCGGCGATCAACACCGTGTCGCAGATCGTGCCAGACCGCCAGATCCACAGTGTGGGCTACTGCCTGGGCGGCACCATGCTGCAAATTGCCGCCGCCACCATGGGCCGCGAGAAAGACAACCGGCTGGCATCGATGACTTTGTTTGCCGCGCAGGGCGACTTCACCGAAGCGGGCGAGTTGCTGCTGTTCATCAACGAAAGCGAAGTCAATTTGATCGAAGCCATGATGGCCGAGACCGGCGTGCTGCAGGGCTCGCAAATGGCTGGCACCTTCCAGTTGCTGCACTCCAACGACCTGATCTGGTCACGCGTGCTCAAGGACTACATGCTCGGCCTGCGCGACCGCCCGAACGACCTGATGGCCTGGAATGCCGACACCACACGCATGCCCTATCGCATGCACTCTGAATACCTGCACAAGCTCTTTTTGCACAACGATCTGGCCACCGGCCACTACGAAGTCGACGGCCAGCCCATCTGGTTCACCGACATCCATGTGCCCTGCTTTGCTGTGGGCACGGTGTCTGACCACGTTGCGCCATGGAAGTCGGTCTACAAGCTGCACATGCTGCCGCTGGACATCACCTTCGTGCTCACCAGCGGCGGGCACAACGCCGGCATCGTGAGCGAGCCAGGCCATCCGCATCGCCACTTTCAGATCCACCATCGCCCACCCCAGGAACGTTACCTCGCACCAGCGCAATGGCAGCAGCAGGTGCCCCACCAGGAGGGCTCATGGTGGCCCGCCTGGCAGAACTGGCTGGTGAGCCACTCGACGGGCCTGGTCGCCCCCCCGGCCACAGGGCTGCCTGGTCAGAAGAAGAAGCTGCCAGATGCACCCGGCCACTACGTGCTGGAACACTGAACACGCCATGGACACCGCCGCCCCCACCATGCTGGAGAACCGCTGCTACGACGAACTGGCCGTCGGCGACAGCGCGTCGCTCACGCGCACACTGACCAAGGCCGACATCGAGCTGTTTGCCATCCTCAGCGGTGACATCAACCCGGCCCACCTGGACGAGGCCTATGCCCGCGATACCCCTTTTCACAAGGTCATCGCACACGGCATGTGGGGCGGCACATTGATCTCCACCGTGCTGGGAACGCGCCTGCCCGGCCCTGGCACCATTTACGTCGGCCAACAACTGAGCTTCGTGCGGCCTGTGGGGGTGGGCGACGTCATCACCGTCACCGTGACCGTCAAGGCAAAACGCGACAAGCACATGGTCTTGCTCGATTGCCTGTGCACCAACCAGCTCGGCAAGCCTGTGATCACCGGCGAGGCGGAAGTCATGGCGCCCACCGTCAAGGTGCGCCGCCCGGCCACCGCCCTGCCCGAGTTGCACCTGCACCGGCATGAGCGCTTCGCCCAACTCATGGCGCTGGCCGCACAACAGCCCGCCATCCGCTGCGCCGTGGTCTACCCGGATGACCTGAACAGCCTGAGCACCGCACTGGAAGCCGCGCACGCAGGCCTGATCCAGCCTGTGCTCGTGGGCGTGCGCCTCGCCATTGAAACGCTGGCCCAGGCGCATGGGCTGGACCTGTCCACATGCGACTGGGTCGAGGCGAGCGCCCCTGAAGAGGCCATCCGCCAAGCCGTGGCCATGGCCCGCAAAGGTGACGTGGCCGCACTCATGCAGACAAGCGTCAGCTCGCCGGCCCTGCTACACGCGATCATGGACCGCGACACGGGCCTGCGCACCCGCCGCCGCATCAGCCATGCCTGTGTGGCAGATGTGCCTGACTACCCCACACCTTTCATCATCACGGACGCCGCCGTCCACGTGCAGCCCACGCTGGAAGACAAGCGCGACATCGTTCAAAACGCCATCGACCTGGCCCGTGTGCTGGGCTTTGACACGCCCAGGGTGGCCATCCTGTCTGCAGCCTCCTCGATCACCAGCGCCCTGACCTCGTCCACCGATGCCGCCGCCTTGAGCAAGATGCTCGAGCGCCACCAGATCACGGGCGGCCTGGTCGACGGTCCCCTGTCGCTGGATGCCGCCATCAATGCCGATGTGGCCAGGCGCCTGCACCCCCAATCGCTTGTGGCCGGTCAGGCCAACGTGCTGGTGGTGCCCAACCTTGAAACAGGCGACATGCTGGTCAAGCAACTGACCTTTCTGGCGGGCGCCGACGTGGCCAACATCGTGCTGGGTGCGCGTGTGCCCGTGATCCTCACCGATACCGCCGACGGCCCGCGCACCCGCGTGGCCTGCAGCGCACTGGCCGTCCTGTTGAGCGCGGCGCAAGGCCGCACAGCGCCATTTGACCCCTTACCATGACCCGTTTGCCCTCCCTTCTTTCATCCAGCCTGGTGACCACACTGAGTCTGTCCATGCTGGCTTGCACCACCGTTCAAGTTGACATGCCCGGTGGCGTCAAGCCTCCCGCCGTCTTCGAGCAGGTGCCCTTGGCCGCCCAAAGTGCCAGCCAGCCTGCCCATGTCGTGCCAGACACAGCCACATGGTGGCGCGGCGTCGCCGACCCAACCCTGATCGCGTTGATTGACAAGGGCCTTTCCGCCAACGCCGACATCCGCGTGGCCATCGCCCGGGTTGAAGAGGCACGCTCGGTGATCACCCAGGCCGAGTCCGCCCTGTACCCGACGCTGGCGGCCTATGCCGGCGCAGGTCGCCAGAAGGTCAACGACATCAGCCCACCCGCGCTGCCCTTGCCTGTGCCGGTGAGCTTGCCCGCCATCAACGTCCCCATCAGCTCATTCAATGGCAGCGGTTTCGCAGCGGCCTGGGAAGTCGACATCTTTGGATCCCGTCGCAGCGACGCCGAGGCCGCGCGACAAGCCGCATTGGCCTACGAAGAAAAGCTGCATGGCGCCCAGATGATCGTGGCCGGTGACATCGCCAGCAACTACATCGAAGCGCGCAGCATCACCTACCGCATGAACCTGGTGGACCGCAGCGTGCGCACCGCGCAGCGCCTGCAACGCTATGCGCAGGGGCGCTTCGACGCGGGTCATGCCACCCTGTTCGATGTGGACCGCGCACGCGCGCAGGTCGAAGCACTCGGCGCCTTGAAAGCACCGCTGCAAAGCCTGCTTGGCTCGCGTTTGCGCCGCCTGGCGGTGTTGACAGGTCAGGCGCCCGAAATCCTGACCGCACTGCCGCCCCCAACGGCAGAAGCCCCGGCAGACGCCAGCGTGATACCCGCCGCATTGCCTGGCGTGCTGCCATCCGATGTACTGGAACGCAGGCCGGACGTACGCGGGGCGGCCAACCAGGTCCGCGCTCTGGCGGCGCGGCTGGGCAGCGCCAAAGCCGAGTTGTTACCCAAGTTCTACCTGGGCTTTCTGTCCAACGATGGGCACCTCGAAGTGGGCCGGTTGCCATCGCTCTCCAGCAGCTTCAGCAGCTGGGGTGCAGGCGTCAAGCTGCCCATTTTTGAGGGTGGTCGCATCCGCGCCAACATCAAGGCCAGCGACGCGCGCCTGCAAGCCGCCTCGGCCCAATACGAACAAGCCGTGCTGACGGCACTGGAAGATGTCGAGAACGCCTACAGCGCCCGCTGGGCACTTGACCAGCGCGCAGCCCAACTGGGCACCGCATGGCGCACTGCAAGCGACGGTGCGCGCCATGCCGAGCGGCTCTTCGATGAAGGCAACGGCTTGCTGCAACCCGTCCTGGAGGCCCAACTCGGCGCCTTGCAACGCGAAGACGAACTGATCCAGGCTCAGACCGCTCGCGCCCTGACCACGGTGTTGCTCTACAAGGCCATTGGTGGCGGCTGGTCACCTCAGGCGGTCAACTGACAAAAAAGCCGCCAAAGGTTTGCACCTCGGGCGGCTTCTCATTGAACGCCTCAAGCAGCCGACATCACGCCGGCAGCCAGATCAGTTCTTGGACTGGTCAACCAGCTTGTTCTTGGCGATCCAAGGCATCATGGCGCGCAGTTCGCCACCGACCACTTCGATCGGGTGCACGGCGTTCAGACGACGGCGGGCGGTCATGCTCGGGTAGTTCGTCTTGCCTTCGTTGATGAACATCTTGGCGTATTCGCCAGTCTGGATGCGCTTCAGAGCGTTGCGCATGGCTTCGCGCGACTTCTCGTTGATCACTTCCGTGCCGGTCACGTACTCGCCGTATTCGGCGTTGTTCGAGATCGAGTAGTTCATGTTGGCGATGCCGCCTTCGTACATGAGGTCAACGATCAACTTCAGTTCGTGCAGGCACTCGAAGTAGGCCATTTCAGGCGCGTAACCAGCTTCGGTCAGCGTCTCGAAGCCCATCTTCACCAGCTCAACCGCGCCACCGCACAGCACGGCTTGTTCGCCGAACAGGTCGGTTTCGGTTTCTTCGCGGAAGTTGGTCTCGATCACGCCACCCTTGGTGCCGCCGTTGGCAGCCGCGTACGACAGAGCGATGTCCTTGGCCTTGCCGGACTTGTCCTGGTAGATCGCGATCAAGGAGGGCACTCCGCCGCCCTTGAGGTATTCAGAGCGCACGGTGTGGCCAGGGCCCTTGGGGGCGACCATGATCACGTCCAGGTCAGCACGGGGGATGACCTGGTTGTAGTGCACGTTGAAGCCGTGAGCAAAAGCCAGCACAGCGCCTTGCTTGATGTTCGGTGCAACGTTGTTGTTGTACACCTCGGGGATGTTCTCGTCGGGCAACAAGATCATGACGACGTCAGCGGCCTTCACGGCGTCGTTGACTTCAGCGACCTTGATGCCAGCGGCTTCAACCTTGTTCCAGGAAGCGCCGCCCTTGCGCAGACCGACCGTCACGTTGACGCCCGAGTCACGCAGGTTTTGTGCGTGGGCGTGGCCTTGCGAGCCGTAGCCGATGA
>Ga0209066_10003942_pt1 | contig 16510 bp, 11 predicted proteins | sample All_14_2_FD_187198 | JGI IMG/M metagenome (GOLD analysis project Ga0209066, IMG submission 187198) | Freshwater microbial communities in response to fracking from Pennsylvania, USA - Allegheny Zone_MetaG_DW_15 (SPAdes) (version 2) ...
ACAAGATCCTGCCGCTGGTGCGCTACTTTGCGTACGTGCAGGTGGCCCAGACCGAGCAAAACCTGTGGGACGAGTACCTGCAGTTGAGCGAGACGCACAAGCAATTTGCCATGCGCAAGGTGCTGGACGCCTCGCAGATCTACCCGGTGTTCCGTGAGTTGTTCAAGAAGGAAGGGGTGGATGCATGAACGCGCCTATCAAGTCCCACCAGTTGCCAGGTCCATCGGACTGGTCGTTCGAGCTGATCGAGCAGTACCACGACGTGATCCGCGCCACGGCGCAGCGCTTCAAGCTGGACACCTATCCCAATCAGCTCGAAATCATCACGGCCGAGCAGATGATGGATGCCTACGCCAGCGTAGGCATGCCTGTGAACTACCGGCACTGGTCCTACGGCAAGGAGTTCATCTCCACCGAGAAGAACTACCGGCGCGGCTTCATGGGCCTGGCGTATGAAATCGTCATCAACTCCAACCCCTGCATCAGCTACCTGATGGAAGAAAACACCATGGCCATGCAGGCTCTGGTGATCGCGCACGCGGCCTATGGGCACAACAGCTTCTTCAAGGGCAACTACCTGTTCCGCATGTGGACCGATGCCGGCTCCATCATCGACTACCTCGTCTACGCCAAGAACTACGTGGCGCGTTGCGAAGAGCGCCACGGTGTCGACGCGGTCGAAGAGTTGCTGGACTCGTGCCATGCGCTGATGAACCATGGCGTGGACCGCTACCGCCGGCCCAGCAAGCTGTCGCTGGACAAGGAACTGGCCCGTCGCGAGGAGCGCGAAGCCTATCTGCAGCAGCAGGTCAACGACCTGTGGCGCACCTTGCCGCGCCGGGTCGATCGCCTGAGCGAAGACGAAGCGGTGCGCCGCTTCCCTGCCGAGCCACAAGAAAACCTGCTGTACTTCATCGAGAAGCACGCGCCTTTGCTAGAGCCCTGGCAGCGCGAGATCGTGCGCATCGTGCGCAAGGTGGCGCAGTACTTCTACCCGCAGCGCCAGACCCAGGTGATGAACGAGGGCTGGGCCACCTTCTGGCACTACACCCTGCTCAACACCATGTATGACGACGGCCATCTGAGCGACGGCATCATGATCGAGTGGCTGCAGTCGCACACCAATGTGGTGTTGCAGCCGCCGGTGGGGCACCGTGCCTACAGCGGGCTTAACCCGTACGCGCTGGGCTTTGCGATGTACACCGACCTCAAGCGCATCTGCGAAAAGCCCACGCCCGAGGACTATCACTGGTTCCCTGACTTTGCCGGTTCGGCGGTGGGTGCAGCGCCTGGCGACAACGCCTGGTTGCCCACGCTGGACTACGCCATGCGCAACTTCAAGGACGAGAGCTTCATCGGGCAGTACTTGTCACCCAAGGTGATGCGGGACTTCCGGCTGTTCGCCATCCGCGACGACGAAGAAGAGAGCGAATACGAGGTCAGCGCCATCCATGATGAAGGTGGCTACCGCGCCCTGCGCGAGCAACTGTCACGTCAATACGACCTGGGCTCGCGCGAGCCCAATATCCAGGTCTGGAGCGTGAACCTGCGCGGTGACCGGTCCCTGACGTTGCGCCACACGCAGCACAACAGCCGGCCCCTGGCCGATGCCACCCGCGAGGTGCTCAAGCACGTGGCGCGTCTGTGGGGCTTCCCGGTGCACATGGAAAGTGTCAACGGGGTGGGTGATGTCCGTCAGCAGTGGACGGTGGTGCCTTCTTCGATGGAGTGAGCCACCGCCTGGCGGGGGCGGTGCAGGCGCTCAGAGCTTGAGCACCTTGCGGATGCCGCCAAGCAGGATGTCGTCCTTGTGGGGCTTGACGATCCAGGCCAGCACGCCGAATTCCTTGGCCTGCGCCTTGAGTTCAGGGCTGGTCTGCGTGGTCAGCATGAAGATGGGCATGCCGTAGCCCTGCTCCTTGATGTGCTTGCACATGGTCAGGCCATCCATGCCCGGCATGTTGAGATCCGAGATCACCAGGTCCACGGTGTGCTGGCTCAGCATTTCCAGGCCCTGTTCGCCGTTGGCCGCTTCGATGACGTCAAAGCCGTTGGGGATCAGCAGATCCTTCAGCGTGTCACGCATGGTCTTGGCGTCATCGATCACCAGAATTCTCGGCATCTTGGTCTCCATTGCTTGTGGCAGTGCTTTACTCGGCCGCCGAGGGCTCGACGCACACGCGGTTCTTGCCATTGTGCTTGGCGGTATAGAGCAGTTTATCCGCCCGGAGGATCAGGGTCTCCAGCGTGTCTGTCGGGTTGCACAAGGCCACGCCACAGCTGGTGGTCACGTGCAGGCTCTTGCCGCCACCGACATCAATGCGGCAGTCCGCGAGCTTCTGGCGAATGCGTTCGGCCACGATCGCACCGCTTTGCTCTCGGGTGTCATTGCTGGGCATGGCCAGGATGAACTCTTCGCCGCCGTAGCGCACGGCGATGTCCGTATCGCGCGTGCAACTCAGAATGATGCTGCCGAATGCCTTGATGACCTCGTCGCCCAAGGCGTGGCCATGGGTGTCGTTGACGCTCTTGAAGTTGTCGATGTCGAACATGACGATGGCCAGTTCGCGCAGGTTGCCGCGTTTGGACGAAGCGATCAGGCGGCTGATGCTGTCGTTCATGAACAGGCGTGTGTACAGCCCTGACAAGGGGTCGCGGATGGCGCATTCATACAGGGCTTGCGCCTGCTTGCCCAGCAGGTCGGCTTTCTCGATCTGCCTTTGGGCCAGGTAGCTGGCGGTGTTGTCCTCCAGGATGACCATGTAGCGCTCGACGGTGTTGTTCTTGACGATGGGCTGAAAGCGCGGCTTGATCCACTTGGCCTGCTCGGAGTGGCCGTCGATGCTCAGTTGTGCGATGTCGGCCAGGGCCGCTTCGCGCGCGGTGAAATGGGTGATGAACTTGCCCACGCAGTCCTGCATGATCCCGAAGGCCTGTGACAACTCGGTCTGAAGATCAGGGTTGTGCGGCACAAGGATGTCGCGCAGGGATTTCCCAAGCAATGCGCGCTGGTTGAGCAGCACGTGGCAATAGTCGGACAGCACCTCGGTGATGACGCCGTCTCGGTTCATCACCATCAGACCCAGCGGGATGCTGGAGAAGATGCTCATGAGTTTGAGCTCGGACTGGTACAGGCCCGAGAGGTCGTCGCCCACGATGGAGATCACCCGGCCCTCGGCCTCGCTGAGGTGCTCCAGGCGGAAGATGCGCCAGAAGAAGGGCTTGGCGGGTTGGTCTTCGGTGAGGCCGCCGATTTCAATCTTGGCGCGGGCGTGCGTCTCGCCGCTGCCCTCGGTGCGCAGGTGATTGACATGATGGAGCAGCACGTCCCGGTTCTCGCTGGTGAAGAACGCGGGGAAGTCCAGGTGCAGGGCGTCCTCCATCGTGCAGCCAACCAGGTCGCAAAAGGCCTTGTTGGCACGGATGACGCGGTTGTCCTTGTTGAGCACAACGAAGACACTGGGGACGTTGTCCAGGATCTGTTCGCTGTATTCACACGCGCCCTCCAGCATGGAGAGCACGCGTTGCGAGGCGATGAGTTCGTTATGGTGGCTCATAGGAAGTCCAGCTCGCCTTCTTGAGATTGTTCGTCAGCGCACTTGATGTGGGAGAAGTCTTCCTTGCTCATCAGTTCGACGTAGCAACTGCAATAGATCGAGTCAAAGCTGCCGTCCAGCCGCCAGAAGTCTCCAAACTTGGTGATGGCGCCGGTTTTGGGCTTGTAGTCGGCATAGATTTCGTAGATGCCACGGGTGCACAGGGGGATGCTCATGCCCATGGCGATCTGGTGCGCGTCAAAGATGCGGCACACGCGTCCGCCCATCTGGTTGCTGAGCTCTTTCATGAAGTCGACGAGCTGCTTGTCGCTCAGGTCTTCCGGGCTGCAGCCTTTGGCCAGGCGGTAGGCGCGCACCTGCTCGGGGTTGAAGTGCACCTTGAAGACGACACGCAACTCAGGGCTGCTGAGCAGCACCATGACGATGTAGCGTTTGAGGACCTGGCCAAGCTGGTGGTCCGGCGGCGAGGCGATCAGGGTGATCTCTTCACCATTGAAGTACTGGCTGGCCTGCACGACCGATGCGTCGCGCAACAAGGTGCGCAGGCTGTCGCTGGAGGCTTGTGAGCTGGTTTGGGTGTCCATGATGCCGACCGTGTCTGATGGGGGGAAGACCAGTCCGCAGCGGCTTCAATGCCGTCTTGGTAGGCGTCCTCTGCTCGGTTTACGGCAGGGGGCAGGCGGGCTTGAGCGGCATGCGCCATACCAGTGCGTGCGGTGGGCTCAATCGTGACAATGTGCCGACATTGGGACCCCGAGCGGCCCGGCGATCACGCGACGTCGTCAAGCAAGGGGCTGTGCAGGCACTGCTTTTCTCGCCACGCCGAGGGTGTCAGGCCAGACCAGCGTCTGAAGGCCCTGTGAAAGCCGTGCACCGATGAAAACCCCAGCGACTGGGCAATTTGCTTGAGGGGCAGCTTGCCCTCGGCCAGCAGCCTTTCGGCCATGAGGCGCTGGCATTCTTGCGTCAGCTCGGCATGGGTCGTGCCCAGCGTGAACAGGTGCCGCCTGAAAGTGCGCTCGCTCATGCCCAGGTGTGCAGCGGTGTCGGCGACCGTGGGCAACGCTGGCAAGGCACGCAGCAACCACTCGCGCACCTTGTCAGCCATGTCGGAGCCCGCCTTCATGGCAGCCAGCAGGGACTCGGCCCGCGTCCTGGCTGCCATGTAGGCGACCGGGTCGTGGGTAGGCAGCTTGACGTCCAGCAGCGCCGGGTTGAAGGTGATTGCGCATTCGTTGTGCTCAAAGCTGATGCGCTGACCAAAGGTGGCCGCGTAGCGCTGTTCCTGCCCCGGTGGTTGCGGGTAGGTGAACGTGGTGTGGTGGATGTCGGTGCTGCTGGCGCCGACAAAGCGCAGCATCTGGACCGCCGTGGTAGCGGCGAACTCGGTGCGGAAGTGGCCGCTCAGGCCACCCTTGACCACAGCTTGCACCACCAGGCGAGCGAGCTGCCGTGTCTCCACCAGCTCGACCTCCGACTGCGGTATCGACAGTGGCGCAAAGCGATGGATGTCCTGGAGCATCTGTCTCAGGCTGGACGTGGAGATGGCCAGGGAGGTGAGAACCCCCGAGCGCATCAGCGCGAGACTCTTGCCGGCCACCAGACCAAAAGAGCGGTCCTTGGTGGCCTCGATGGCGGCGGCCATCATGCGGTCGAACAGTTCGACAGGCACCCATTCGCCAGCCTCGTCAATGTCGTCATTCGATTCGAAGCCGCATTGTTTCAGCGCGGCACTCGAGTCGAAGCCTTCGATGTCGAGGGTGTAGGCCAGGATTTTCAGGTGAAGGGGTGAAATACGCATGAAGGGCACAGCGCTGCCGGGCAAACCAAGAGTCTGGGGGTTTTCCATGCGCCGACTTGGTTGTGGCGCTCGGGGCTTTCCCTAGAGCCGGCCATGGCGGGGCAATAACTGGCCGATCTGGCCAATGTCCAGGACACTGGCCATCCCTAGGCTGGGAGGATCCAAACAGGAGACACCCACCATGCAAGCATCTGTACGCGGTCTACGCACCTGCGCCCTCAGCAGTCTGGCGACCACCTTGTTGTCAGTCGGTCTCGCGACATCGGTTGCCGCCAGCACCACCACCTTGGGCACCCGCGGCAGTGTCAGCGTGCCCAACTCGGTGGTCACCAGCAATGCCAACAGCGTGTGGAAAGCCTATGCCCGCGCCGAGGAGCATGCGCAGGCCGTCACCTTGCCGCTGCAGTTCATCACCATGAAGAACGGGCAGAAGCTGGCCGTGCTGGTGTCGGTGCCGGCGGATGCCAAGGGCAAGCCGGTGCCAGGTGCCTTTCCGGCGATCCTGACGCAAACCGCTTACCGCATTGACCTGGGCCAGTTGCTGGGCGGCTTTGCCGTGACGGGCAACACCTTGCTGGTGGGCGGCAAGGATGAGTTCATGATCAAGCGCGGCTACATCTCGGTGGCTGTGGATGTGCTGGGCTCCGGCATGTCCGATGGGCAGGGCGCCTTGCTGGGCGTAGCCGAGCAGCAGGCTTATGGCGAAGCGGTGGAGTGGGTGAGCAAGCAGCCCTGGTTCAATGGCCAGTTGGGGCTGGCTGGTACGTCATACCTGGGCATCACCAGCCTGTTGACGGCCGGGCAGCAGAACCCGGCCGTGAAGGCGGTGTTCGCCCAGGTGCCCATGGGCGATGCCTTTCGAGGCACAGTGGGCGTGGGTGGTTTGCTCAATGCACAGTTCATCAGCTTGTGGCTGCCTTTGACGCAGTCCTTGAGCGTGGCCAACGATATCGCCAAGAGCCTGCACCCTGAGTTCTCCGCGCAGATCGATGCGGCCAACCAGGAGCACATCGCGGCCATCGACAGCTGGTACCTGCCGACGGTCAACAACGCACTGGCAGGCCAGACGGGTTATGCCTCTGACGACGGTGACTTCTGGGCCGTGCGCTCGCCCCTGGAGCAGGCGGCCAAAATCAATGTACCGACCTTCATCGTGGGCGGTGCCAACGACATCTTCCAGCGTGACGAGCCTTTGCTGTACGAGCAGTTGAAGAACAAGGTCACCACCAAGCTGCTGGTTGTGCCTGGGGCGCACCTGCAGGCTGTGCTGAACGCGCAGAAGGATGCCGTCAATGCCACGGCCACCGGCGCACCCGAGACCAAGTTCCTGATGCTGCAGTGGTTTGACCAGTATCTGCGCGGCATGAACACGGGCGCGGCGACGCTGCCCAATGTGACGCAGTATGTCGAGGGCTATGGTGCGCTGGGTGGGACGCGCTTTGCCAGCACCACCGACTGGCCGCATCCGCAGGTGTCGGCGCAGCGCTATTACCTGCGCGGCAACATGAGCTTGTCGCCCCAGAAGCCTTGGCTGCCAGAGCCTTCGCACACGATAGCGGAGCCCACAGGCGCCGTGGTGTCCTACACCAAGAGCAGCAGCGGCGAGACGGTCAAGGCCAAGGTCACGCTCAACGATGGCAGCGACTGTTCATCCAGCTATGTGCAGTGGACGCTGGGCATGGGCGGCATCCTGCCCAAGCTGTGTTACACCAACAGCAACACGGTTGAGAAGTCGCAGAAGGCGCTGATCTTCCAGACCGCAGCCCTGTCGGCGGACATGTATATCAACGGCCCCATGCAGGCTGACATCTGGATGTCGACCACGCACACCGAAGCCGCTGTGGCCGTGCGCATTGATGACGTCGATGCCTGGGGCAATGCCACGCCGATTTCGACGGGCCTGATGTCTGCCAGCTACCGCGCGGTGGACACCAGCCGTTCGCGCTACATCAACGGGACGATGATCCAGCCCTGGCACCCCTTCACCGTGGCGTCAAAGCAGGCCGTGGTGCCTGGTCAGCCGATGCTGGTGCCTGTCGAGGTCTTCCCGGCCGCTGCCTTGATCCGCAAAGGGCACAAGCTGCGTATTGCCATCAGTGCCAGCAACCAGGCGCAGGGCATCTGGCCCACGCCTCAGCAGTTGAAGGCCAATGGCAATGTCAGCACCATCTACAACGACCCGAGCCGGCCTTCCAGCCTGGTCTTGCCGCTGGTGCCGGTCAGCGCCTTGAAGTGATACGTCAGGCGGGGTGAACCCGCCTCAGTCACCCAGATCTTGCAGCATGCTGTCCACGGCGCGCTGCATCAGGCTGCGGTCTTCGAGGCTGGTGGCCAGGCCTTCGGCGCGCAGGCGTTCGAGGGCCCTTCGCGTCATCGAGTGCATGCGCCCGGCCTTGTCGCTGGTGAACATGAAGAACTGGCGGTTGGTGCTGGTCCACAGCAGGTGGGCCGTTGTCCATTGGCCCTGCAGGAAGAGCTTGCACCAGGCGCCTTTCTGCAGCGAGCTGGCCCATGTGGCTGGCGTATCAGCGGTGGCGTTGTCGGGCAGGTCGCCGCCATAGGGCATGGGCACAGTGGGCAGCGAGCCGATGTTGGTGTCCATCACGTCGTGCGCTCGTGCGGTCCTGTTGGTGGCCTCTTGTGATGCCTCCTGGTCCGCCATTTCGCTGCGCATCTGTGCGACCAGGTCGGCGGCATCGGGTTCGCGGGCGGGGCGGGCCGGTTTGGGCATGGCCACCATGTGGTGGCCATGGATGCGCATCAGTTCATCGAGGATGGCGTCCTGATCCGCTTGCGGCAGGGCGATGCTGGCCATGCCTCGCTGCAGTCTGTGGATGAGATCGGGCACGGTCTGGCGCAGGCTCTCGCGCTCGTCCAGCGTGCGCGGCCTTTGCAGGCTGTTGATCAGGTCGTCGACCGTGGCCATCATGGCCTGGGTTTCGTCGCTGTCTGCCGCGGTCGATGTCATGGCCTGGCTGAGCACGTCCACCCAGGGGCCGAAAAGGAAGTCTCGGATGCCTGGCTTGACCCGGGCGCCCGCCAGTTGCTGTTCAACTTGCTGCAGCAAGATGGGCCTGACCGCGAGCCGGTGATCGGCTTCTTCCAGCCTGGCCACGGCGTTGGGCGTGTGCTGGAGCTGGTCTGCACTTTGCTGGTCGATGAAACTTTGCATTTCGTCCAGCGTGGTCAGCAACTGGTCGACCGTGGGGCCGGGTGGCGGCACCAGTTGAGCGATGCGTGGCTGGATGAACTCGATGAAGGCTGTCAGTTCGGCCTGCTGAGGGTCGGCGTAACCCGAGGCATAGGCGGCCACCTGGTTGATCAGGCGCCAGGCGGGATGCTGGTCCGAGCGCAGGATCTGCGGGTCCTGGCTGGCCACGCGCAGCACGGCCGGTTGCAACTGTTCGATCACCTGGCGCACGGCGGGCTGCACACCGTGATCGGTGGTCATTTGCGCGAACAGGCGATTGAGCAGGCTCAGCACCTGTGCTTCGGAGTAGTTGCGCTGGCTGGACGAGGGCGCATGCGCGGTGTGTGCGGGCAGTGCCTGAAAGGTCAGGTGCGGGTTGCCTGGCTGGGCGGGCCTGGTCGGGACGGGCGCCGCCGAGGCGGGCATCGCCATGGAGGCCGGCAGCTTGTCGAGCAAGCTTTGCAGCGCGCCGGGCTGGGTGACGTTGACGCCCGAGTGGCGGGGGCTAGGCGGATGGGTCACGGCCTTGTAGGGCAGGGGGCGCAGGCCCTGTTCACGCAGGTTCGCGCAGGCCTGGGCATAGGTGGTGCGCAGCAAGTTGGCCATGACGCGGCCGCTGATGCGCTGCAGCATCTGCCGTTCGCCGCCGTTCAGCGGCAGCGTGTGCATGGCGGCGCTCAGCGCGCGGGCGTAGACAGCGGGCCGAAACGGGTTCGCCTGTTGATGCAGGCTGGTCTGCCCCTGCAGCACGGCGATGAAGGCCTGCAGTTCGCGCCACTCCCACTCTGCGGTCAGGTCAATCAATTGCACGGTGCGGGAGATCTCGATTTCGCGCTCGGCCTGGTCTTCGTCCACCAGGCTGAGTTCTTCCAGGCGCATCTGGTCCAGGCTGTGGGTGCGTTCAGGCGCCTGGCCGTGCAGTTCGGATTCGATCTCGGCGCGCAGGTGGGTGGCCAGGGCGGCTTCCAGCCCGACTTTGTGGGTCTGCACCGCTTCAGACACCTGAAAGAGCAGGTTGCGGTCCGGCGCCATGGCGAGGTCGGCGCTGGCGGCACGCAAGGCGGCCTGTGTCTGGTCCACCAACTGGCGCGCCAGCTCGGGTGTGCGTTCGAGCTGCTCGGCACAGTGCTGCTGGAAGAGGATCAGGTCGGCCATCTTGTCATCCTATGGAATGGCAGGCCTCACAAATGAGGGAAGTGAGGCGGGCTTGCCGTTCAAACAATGAGACCGCCTTCAGGCGCTGATGTGTGACGTGCTTCACGGTCGCGTCACCAGCCCATTGCGCCAGGCAAAACGCAGGCCGAATAGGCCGATGCGCACCCCTCTTATCCGCCTAAAGATTTGACGAGTCTGGCCAAGAATGGACTTCAAGTAGCAGTCCTTCGCCCACCATGTCCGATCAAAATTCTCAAGACAAGCAGTTACCCGCCTCGGCGAAAAAACTGAGCAAGGCTCGGGAAGACGGTCAGGTTGTCCGCTCCAAGGACCTGGGTCACTTTCTGGTGATCATGGCCGCCACCGCGGTGCTGATGGGTTTCACGCCCGTCTGGATGGACAAGATGCAGTCGCTGATGAACGAGGCGCTGCGCTTTGATGTGCGCTCGGTCACGTCCACCGACAAGATGCTGGATTCGCTGAACCTGTGGTCGCGTGAGGCCTTGTGGATGATCGTGCCCTTCAGCCTGAGCATCGTGCTGGCCTCGGCCTCGGCCAGCGTGATGGCAGGGGGTTGGGTGATGTCCTTCAAGGTGATCTCGCCCAACTTCGGCAAGCTCAACCCGCTGGCCGGCATCGCCAACGTGTTTTCCAAGCAGCAGATGATCGATGCGCTCAAGGCCAGCGCCATGGGCCTGATGCTGGGCACGGCGGGCGCCGTTTTTCTGTACAAGGCCTGGCCTGGTCTGGTGGGCTTGCTGGCGCAGCCGCTGCCCTCGGCCATCCATGACCTGGGCGTGACCCTGGGGCAGGTGCTGGGCTCGATGTTGCTGGTGATGGCGCTGTTTGCCGTGATCGACTGGCCGCTTCAACGCTTCTTGTTCGCCGAGAAGATGAAGATGAGCCACCAGGAAGCCAAGGACGAGTTCAAGCAGCAGGAAGGCAATACCGAGGTCAAGGGGCGCATCAAGGCGCGCATGCGCGAGATCTCTCGCAAACGCATGCTGGCCGCCGTGCCCACCGCTGATCTGGTGGTCATGAACCCGACCCACTATGCCGTGGCGCTCAAGTACGACGAGGCCTCGATGGGCGCACCGCGCGTGATCGCCAAGGGCGTGGACCTGCTGGCCTTGAAGATCAGGGACATCGCCACCGAGAACCGCGTGCCCGTATTGGAGGCACCGCCGCTGGCGCGTGCGCTCTATGCCAACACCGAGATCGACATGGAGGTGCCTGTGGCCCTCTACAGCGCCGTGGCCCAGGTCATGGCCTATGTGTTCCAGCTGCGCAATGCCATGGCAGGGCGCTCGCCGCTGCCGGGCAACCTGCCGGATCTGGACGTGCCGCCCGAGTTGGACCCGCACGAGTCCGCGAAGTTGAAGGCCAGGTTGGCCCAGGAAGAGTTGGAGACTGACGCATGAACCCCGCATTGCTGAGATTGCAGGCCCTGATGGGCAATGGTGGCAGGCAGATGCAGGTCATGGCCGCGCCCATCGTGGTGGTGGCGGTGCTGGCCCTGATGGTGCTGCCGCTGCCGCCCTTCGTGCTGGACCTGTTCTTCACCTTCAACATCGCCACCGCGTTGATGGTCATGATGGTCGCCGCGACCATGCTGCGTCCTCTGGACTTCGCGGCCTTCCCGCTGGTGCTGCTGTTGACCACCTTGTTGCGCCTGTCGCTGAACGTGGCCTCAACCCGCGTGGTGCTGATGGAGGGCCATACCGGCACCGGTGCGGCGGGCCAGGTGATCGAGTCTTTCGGGCACTTCCTGATTGGTGGCAACTTCGCGGTGGGCCTGATCGTGTTCGCGATTCTGGTGGTGATCAACTTCGTGGTGATCACCAAGGGCGCCGAGCGCATTGCCGAAGTCGGCGCGCGCTTCACCCTGGATGCCATGCCCGGCAAACAGATGGCCATTGATGCCGACCTGAACGCCGGCCTGATCGACGAGAAGGAAGCCAAGCGCCGCCGCCTGGAAGTGGGCGAAGAAGCCGAGTTCCATGGCTCCATGGACGGTGCCTCCAAGTTCGTGCGCGGTGACGCGGTCGCCGGCATCCTGATTCTGTTCATCAACATCGTAGGCGGCTTCGTGATTGGCGTGGTGCAACACGGCCTGTCGCCGGGCGAAGCAGCCAGCTCCTACGTGCTGCTGGCCGTGGGCGACGCGCTGGTCGCGCAGATTCCCGGTTTGCTGATCTCGGTGGCCGCGGCCATGGTCGTGTCGCGCGTCGGCAAGGAGCAAGACGCCGGCTCCCAGATCATGGGCCAGATGTTCGAGAACCCCAAGGTCATCGGCGTGGCGGGGGGCATCCTGTTCTTGCTGGGGGTGATCCCGGGCATGCCCAGCTTCGTGTTCCTGCCGGTGGGCGGCGGCCTGGGTTACATGGCCTGGCGCCTGCATGAAAAGCAGGAAGCCATCCGCCTGGCGCCCAAGCCCGTTGACAAGCCTGCCGATGCGCCCAACCCGAACGGCGAGGCCTCCTGGGAAGACCTGCAGCCCGTGGACACACTGGGCCTGGAAGTGGGCTACCGCCTGATCCAACTGGTGGACAAGGACCGGGGCGGCGACCTGCTCACGCGCATCAAGGGCGTGCGCCGCAAGTTCGCGCAGGAAGTCGGCTTCTTGCCGCCCTCCGTGCACATCAAGGACAACCTGGAACTCAAACCCAGCTTCTACCGCATCACCCTGCGTGGCGCCGTGGTGGGCGAGGGCGAGGTGTTCCCCAACATGCTGATGGCCATCAACCCTGGCCATGTGACCAATCCGATCGCGGGAACGGCGGCCGTTGACCCCGCTTTTGGCCTGCCCGCCGTGTGGGTGGAAGAACGCCAGCGGGATGTGGCGCAAATGGCGGGCTACACGGTCGTTGATCCCTCGACCGTCGTGGCCACCCATCTTTCACACTTGATGCAACTCCATGCAGCCAAGTTGCTGGGTCGAGTCGAGACGCAACAACTGGTAGAGCATGTGACGAAATTGGCCCCCAAACTCATTGAAGACGTGGTTCCCAAGATGGTCGGTATCGCCACCCTGCAAAAGGTGCTGCAACTGCTGCTCGAAGAGGGCGTGCACATCCGCGACATGCGCTCGATCATCGAAACCATGGCCGAGCATGCTGCCTCCAGCCCCAACGTGGTGAGCGACCCGGCCGAACTGGCCCGCCGCATCCGTGTCGGCCTGGCCCCGGCCATCGTGCAGCAGATCTACGGCCCCGTGAAGGAGCTGGACGTGATCGCCATCGAGCCCGACCTGGAGCGCCTGCTGACCCAGGCCCTGATGTCGCCCAACGGCCCCATGCTGGACCCGGGCGTGGCCGACCACCTGACCCGCCAGGCCGCTGACGCCACCCAGCGCCAGGAAAACATGGGCCACCCCGCCTGTCTGCTGGTGCCCGATGCCATTCGCCCATCGGTGGCACGCCTGCTCAAACGTGCGGCCCCGCGCCTGAAGGTGCTGGGCCACAGCGAGATCCCTGAGACCCACTCGATTCGTATCGGTACCCTGATCGGAGGCCATGCATGAACGTCAAACGCTTTACTGGACGGAACAGCCGCGAGGCCATGCAAAAGGTGAAAGCTGCCTTTGGCGATGACGCTGTGGTGCTCTCCACCAAACCGGCTGCCGAAGGGGGCATCGAGATCCTGGCCATGGCTTCGGACAGCGTGCCCGCGATGGACAGCTACGCCGTCGAAAAAGACGAGCCCGCCGCAGCCGCACGCCCCGACCCTGTCAGCCTGCCCACCAAGAAGCCCGCCGCCAAACAGGCCAAGGAAACCATGGCCAACCTGGCCAGCACGGTGCAGGACGACGTCAAGCAACTGGCCATGAGCACCTTGTCCTTTCAGGACTATGTGCGCGAACGCATGCTCAAGCGCCGCCAGGCCGCCATGCAGGCACGCACCGAGCCCGCGATGGCCGTGCCACCCGAAGAACAACTCACGCAGCGCTTTGCCGCGCCCAAGCCCACGCGTCCAGCCGTGTCGACCTCGGTCGACCTGGGCGGTGACCTGATGCAGCGCGGTGCGCCACAGCTCGACGAGCCCGAGATGGACGAGTGGGAGGCCCTGCGCCAGATCGCCGCACCAGCCCGTACCCCGGCCCCCAAGCAGGCGCAGCCCCAGGCAGCACGCCCTCAAGCCGTGGAGCGGCCTGCCGTGCAACAAGCCAGGCCCGCTCAAGTGGTGCCCCTGCGCAGCGAACACGCCGAGCTGACCATCGACAAGGTCAAGCCGGCCCGCGACGCGGTTCGCACCGCCGCGCCCGATGCCGCCACCTTGTCTGCGCTCAAGTCTGCGCAAGAGGCCAATGCCTCGATGCTGGGCGAGCTGCGGGCCATGCGCGCCATGATGAAAGAGCGCTTCGAGACCATGGCCTTCATCGAGAAGCTGGGCCGCTCGCCGGCACAGGCCGCACTGGCGCAAAAGCTGCTGGACGGTGGTTTCTCCGCCGTGCTGATCCGCAAGATGCTGGACGCCATGCCCGCCGAGGTCATCAACGGCACGCACGACGAAGTGCAATGGGCCACCCAGGTGCTGCAACGCAACCTGAACACGGCCGACCATGAACTGGCGGTGGAAGACCAGGGCGGCATCTTCGCCATGATCGGCTCCACCGGCGTCGGCAAGACCACCACCACCGCCAAGCTGGCCGCCGTGTTTGCGGCCAAACATGGCGCGGCCAACCTCGGCCTGATCACGCTGGACGCCTACCGCGTCGGCGCCCACGAGCAACTGCGCGCCTATGGCCGCATCCTGGGTGTGCCCGTGCACATGGCTCACGACCGCGCTGCGCTGGAAGACCTGTTGGAACTGTTGGCAGGCAAAAAGCTCATCCTGATCGACACCGCCGGCATGGCCCAGCGCGATGGCCGCACCAAGGAACTGCTGGACATGCTGGCCCACCCCAGCATCCGCAAACTGCTGGTCATCAACACCGCCGCGCAAGGCGATGCGATCGAGGATGTGATGCATTCGTATCACGCCGAAGCCTGTGCGGGCGTGGTGCTGTCCAAGCTGGACGAGGCCGTGAAACTCGGCCCGGCGCTGGATGCGTTAATCCGTCACAAGTTGAAAGTGCTGGGTGTCGCCAACGGCCAGCGCGTGCCGGAAGATTGGCACCGTCTGTCGGCCCAAGCCCTGATTCACCGCGCACTGCGCGCCAGCCTCAACCCCGCGTACAGGCTGGATCCCAATGAAGTGAGCCTCGTGTTCTCGATGCCGGCAGTGACGGATCCACTGTCCCCATCGCGTCCCGTCTGATCTCTGCCTGATCACCGCTTGTCACCTTCACAGAACCCAAAGACGGCCCCCACATGATCCGCACCGAACGCCAAGAGGTCAGCAGCCCACCCCGAGTCCGCCAGCCGGTGGACCAGGCCCAGGGCTTGAGGCAGATGTTTGCCTCTCGGGTTTTGAGATTCGTCCCGGTCGTGGCCAACCCCAGCGCAGGCTGCGGGGGCCTGGTGCTGGAGCGCCTGTGCGCCGCCTACGCCGACTTCGACCTGCACACCCTGGTGGTCGACGCCAGTGACCAAGCCAGGCCGCCTTGCGAGCTGGCCGAGTTCGATCTGGCCGAGGGCGTCGAAGCCCTGTCCAGCCTCATCAGCTACATGCCCGCGCGGGGTCTGCCTTTGCGCTTTGCCGACGCACGCGGCTCATGCAGTAGCCTGCTCGACGCATTGGCCGATGCCTCACCACAAAGTGACGTCGTGCTGGTGCATGCCAAGGCCAGTGAATTGGTCCGCCTGTTCGGGCAACGGGCGCGCGGCATCAACCTGCGCCCTTTGCTGTTCACCAATGACCTCGCCGAGGGCCTGACGGATGCCTATGCATCGGTCAAGGTGCTCAGCCAGCGCGGCGGCTGGATGGCCTACGACCTGCTGGTTTGCGCCACCACACGCAGCCAGCAAGCGGCCCCTGTGGCCGAGCGCCTGGCCCGTTGTGCCGACGACTTTCTGGGTGTGGCCCAGCGCGATTGGCAACTGCTCGACCCGCGCGAGCCCGCCACTGCCGAGCCCCATCCACGCTTCATGGAAATGGCGGCCGGTTTGCTGCACGGCGCTTTGCCCCTCACCCTGGGTGACAAGGCTTTCGACCACCTGATGTCGCCGGGGGCCGCCTTGCCCTCACGCGCCGCCCCCGTACTCAATTGACGTTCATGGAGCAAAGCATGTACACCGCCAAAGGACGACTTGAGATCGACGCGATGTTGCGCCAGTACAGCCCTCTCGTGCGTCGACTGGCGCACCAGATGATTGCCAAGCTGCCCGCCAACGTCGAGATCGATGACCTGATCCAGGTCGGCATGATCGGCCTGACCGACGCGCTCACCCGTTTTGACGCCGGGCAGGGCGTGCAGTTCGAGACCTTCGCCACCCAGCGCATCCGAGGCGCCATGCTGGACGAACTGCGTGGTGCCGACTGGCTCAGCCGCGGTACACGCAAACAGCAGCGCGACATCGAAGGCGCCGTGCACAGGCTGGAGCAGCGCCTGGGCCGCGCACCGCACGAAAGCGAAATCGCCAAAGAGATGGACATGAGCCTGAGTGACTATCAGGAAATGCTGGGCAAGGTGCGTGGCACCCAGCTCATCTACCTGGAAGACATGAGCGGCGAAGACGGCGACAACGACTATCTCGATCGCCACGTGACCGACGAGGGCAACGACCCCTTGAGCTTGTTGCAGGACCACCGCATGCGCCATGCTCTGGTCGAAGCGATCAAGAACCTGCCCGAGCGTGAACAGTACGTCATGAGCATGTACTACGAGCAGGACATGAACCTCAAAGAGATCGCCGCCGTTCTGGG
>Ga0209066_10003943_pt1 | contig 16507 bp, 12 predicted proteins | sample All_14_2_FD_187198 | JGI IMG/M metagenome (GOLD analysis project Ga0209066, IMG submission 187198) | Freshwater microbial communities in response to fracking from Pennsylvania, USA - Allegheny Zone_MetaG_DW_15 (SPAdes) (version 2) ...
CGCCACCGCCGCCTTGGCTTCCGCCCCCAGGGCCAAGATGCGCTCGGCGTAATCGGCCAGCACCTCTCCCGCTGCGGTCAGCCGCATGCCGCGCGGCTCGCGCACGAACAATTGGGCTCCCAACTCGTCTTCCAGCTTGCGGATGCGGGCGGAGATATTGGACGGCACCGAATGGACGCTGTCGGCGGCAGCCGCCACCGACCCCGATTGGGCGACGGCGCGAAACAGACGAAGGCCATTGCTGTCCATGGCTGCATTCTCCAAATACGAACGGTTAAAGCATAATTATTCGCTGGTAATGAAGCAAGGGCGCCGCCACCTTAACCGTGTCAGCAATGGAGGCCTGGATGTTCCCCACCCGGATTCTGATCGGCGGTTTCGCCGCCTGCGCCGTGTCGCTGGGCCTGGGGCGCTTTGCCTATACCCCGATCCTGCCGTTGATGGGCATCGACACCGAAAGCGCCGGCTGGCTGGCGGCCAGCAACAATCTGGGTTATCTGATCGGCGCCATCTGGGCCAGTTGGGCCGCCAGCGAACGGGAACGCCACCGATTGCTGAATTTCGGCCTCGCTTTGGTGGCGTTGTCGCTGGCGGCCATGGCCCTGACCCATGATGAACTGGTCTGGAACCTGATCCGGTTGGCCGCCGGGGTGGGCTCGGCCCTGGTTTTCGTCCTCGGCTCGGCCCTGGTGGTGCCACGCTTGGCCGAATTGGGCCGGGCCAAGCTGTCGGGCCTGCATTTCGGCGGCGTCGGCCTGGGTATTTTCGCCTCGGGCTCGGCCATCGCCTGGATCGGCGCCAAAGGGGGCGATGACAGCGCCTGGTGGGCGGCGGGGGGGATCTGCGCCGCCTTGTCGGCCACCTCGTTCTTTTGCCTGCGCCATCTCAGCCAGCCGCGCCCCGCCGGCACCACCGCCCCGGCCCCACCGGTGCCGTTCCCGCTGCCCTTGCTGGCGGCGGCCTATTTCTGCGCCGGCTTCGGCTATATCATCACCGGCACCTTTCTGGTGGTGGTGGTCAAATCCACTCCCGGCCTGGAAAGCTGGGCCAATCTGGCCTGGGTGGTGGTGGGGCTGGCGGCCATGCCGTCGGCGGCGGCCTGGGGCTGGGTGGCCGAGCACAAGGGCTATGCCCCCGCCTTGGGCGCCGCCCATATCCTGATGGCGGCGGGCACCGCCTTGCTGGCCCTGTTCGGCCATCCGGCGACGGTGTTCCTGGCGGCACTTCTCTATGGCGGGACGTTTCTGGGCATCGCCGGCATGGCGGTGGCCTTCGGCCGCGCCATCACCCCAACCCATCCGGCGCGGACCATGGGGATATTGACCGCCTTGTTCAGCGTCGGTCAGATCATCGGCCCGGTGGTGGCGGCCAAACTGGCCGAAAGCGGCGGCTGGATGCCGGCCCTGCTGTGCGCGGCGGCGATGACCATGGCCGGCGTGCCGCTGCTGACCTGGGGGGAACTCAGACGGCGCCAGTCTTCTTCTTGCCGATCCTAGGCTCTTCGCCCTTCAGCAGCCGTTTGATGTTGGCGTGATGGCGGATGAAGCCCAGCACCGCCAAGCCCGCCGCCATCACCGCCGTTTCCGGCCCGGCGAAATACCAAGCGTAGAGCGGCGACGCGGCCAAAGCGACCAGGGCCGACAGCGACGAAATACGGAACAGGCCGGCGATCACCAGCCAAGTGACGCAGCAGGCCACGCCCGCCGGCCACGAACAGGCCATCAACGTGCCCAAGGTGGTAGCCACCCCCTTGCCGCCCTTAAAGCCCAGCCAAACCGGAAAATTATGGCCCAAGACGGCGCCGAAGCCGGCCACCAGCATGGCGTCGGGCCCCAGCAGCAACAGGGCGGCGATAGCGGCGATAGCGCCCTTGCCGCCGTCCAGCAGCAGCGTCGCCAAGGCAAGTCCCTTGCGCCCGGTGCGCAACACGTTGGTGGCGCCGATATTGCCGGAGCCGATAGCGCGGATATCGCCCAGGCCGGCGGCACGGGTCAGCACCAGACCGAAGGGGATCGAGCCCAGCCCATAGCCGCCGATAGCGGCAAAGATCAGCTCAAACACGATGCACCGTGCGTCCATCCACCACGGTGCGCAGCACCACGCCCTGCATGGGCCGTCCGTCGAAGGGCGAGTTCTTGGACTTGCTCTTGAACTTGGCCGGGTCCACCTGCCAGCCGCGATCGGGGTCGAACACCACCAGATCGGCGGCGGCCCCCATCTTCAGCCGCCCGGCGGGCAAGGCCAAAATATCGGCGGGACCGCAGGTCAACAGCCCCAGCGCCGGCAGCAGGGCCAGCGCCCCCGTCTGCACCAGGCCGATGGTGGCGGCCAGCAGGGTTTCCAGCCCGATACCGCCGAATTCGGCGGCGGCGAAGGTCTGGCGCTTGGCGTCTTCATCCTGCGGCGCATGATCGGAAGCGATGGCGTCGATGGTGCCGTCGGCCAAGCCGGCAATCACCGCCTGACGGTCGGCCTCGGACCGCAAGGGCGGCGACAGCTTGGCGAAGGTGCGGTAATTGTGCACCTCAAGCTCGTTCAAGGCGAAATAGGGCGGTGCGGTGTCGCAGGTGACCGGCAGCCCCTTGGCCTTGGCCCGACGAATGACGTCGATGCCTTCGGCGGTGGAGACATGGGCGGCGTGATAGCGCCCGCCGGTCATGGCCACCAGACGCATGTCGCGTTCCAGCATGATGATTTCGGCTTCCACCGGAATGCCCGACAGCCCCATGCGGGTGGCCCGCTCGCCGGCATTCATCACCCCCGACCCGGCCAGGGACGGGTCTTCCGGGTGCTGGACGATCAAGGCGTCGAAGGTGGCGGCATAAGACAGCGCCCGACGCATGGTCTGGGCATCGGCGATGGCCTTGATGCCGTCGGTGAAGGCCAAGGCCCCGGCTTCCTTGAGGAAGCCCATTTCCGACAGTTCCTTGCCTTCCAGCTTCTTGGTGGCGGCGGCATAGGGATAAATCTTGGCCAGACCGTTCTTGCGGGCACGGCGCGCCACGAATTCCACCGTCGCCACTTCGTCCATGATCGGATCGGTATTGGGCAGGCAGACCATGGAGGTGACGCCGCCGGCCACCGCCGCCTCGCCCGCCGATTTCAGCGTTTCCTTGTGCTCCTCGCCCGGCTCGCGCACCTGCACCCGCATGTCCACCAGACCGGGGGCGAGACAAAGGCCCTGACAATCCACCACCTCGATTCCCGACGGCACCCCACCTTGGAACAGGCCGGGGCCGACATCGGCGATGATCTCGCCATTGGTCAGCAGCGCGCCTTTGGCATCCAGGCCGGTGGCGGGGTCGAGCAGGCGGGCGTTGACATAGGCAACCAGGCCCGAAGTCACAGGCTTGGACATTATTTCACTCCCGCATTGGGAAGGTTGCGGGTCAACAGGTCCAGGCAGGCCATGCGCACCGCCACGCCCATTTCCACCTGCTCGCGGATCAACGAGCGTTCAACATCGTCGGCGACGTCGGAATCGATCTCGACGCCGCGATTCATCGGGCCGGGATGCATGATCACCGCATCGGGCTTGGCCAAAGCCAACTTGTCGTAATCCAGGCCGAAGAAATGGAAGTATTCCGGAATCGAGGGGATGAAGCTGCCCTTCATCCGTTCGTTCTGGATGCGCAGCATCATCACCACGTCCACGTCCTTGATGCCGGCGCGCATGTCGTGGAACACCTGCACCCCCATGCGATCCACCTGCGACGGCATCAGCGTGCGCGGACCGACCAGACGGACCTCGGCCCCCATGGTGTTCAACAGATGGATATTGGAGCGGGCCACGCGGGAATGCAGCACGTCGCCGCAGATGGCCACGGTCAGACCGGCGATGGTCCCCTTGCGGCGGCGAATGGTCAGCGCGTCCAACAGCGCTTGGGTCGGGTGCTCGTGGGCGCCGTCACCGGCGTTGATGACCGAGCAATTGACCTTTTCCGACAACAGTTTGGCCGCGCCCGATTCGGCGTGGCGGACCACCAGGACATCCAGATGCATGGCGTTCAGGGTCATGGCGGTGTCGATCAGGCTTTCGCCCTTGGCCACCGACGACGCCTGGGTCTGCATGTTGATGACATCGGCGCCCAGCCGCTTGCCGGCCAACTCGAAGCTGGTCAGCGTGCGGGTCGAGTTCTCGAAGAACAAATTGACCAGCGTCCGCCCCCCCAACAGGTTGCGGCGTTTGTCGTGGGACCGGTTCTGCGCCGCGTAACCGTCGGCCAGATCCAGAATGGTGGTGATCTCGTGTTGCTCCAGACCCTGGATGCCCAAGAGATGGCGATGCGGATAGCGCGGCTCAGTCATGATGGCGGAACTATATGGCGGCGCGGACCCGCCCGCAAGCGACTGTGGCATGGGTCATAACCGGAATCGGTAGATGACCTGATTGAACGTTGTGCTTATCATACCCAAGTCGGAGGGGAGCCATATACCCCCACCCTAAGTCGCAAACTGGTACGGCCATCGCATGCAGGCTTCGCTTGAAAATATCCGGCTGGTGATCGCCGACCCCAACCAGGTAGTGCGGACCGGGTTGAAGGGCGCCCTGTTCGCCATGGGCTTTCGCGCCATCTCCGACACCGCCAATTACATCAAGCTGCATGATCTGATCGAACAGGATTCCATCGACCTGCTGATCGCCTCGACCGAGTTGGAAGGTAACGACGTCGGTTTTCTGATCAAGGAGATGCGGGATCAGCGCCTGGGCAACAACCCATTTCCGGTCATCATCTCGCTGTTGAGCCGACCCGAGCCCGATTACGTCAAGCGCATCATCGACGCCGGCTGCGACGATCTTCTGCTGATGCCGGTGTCGCCGGAACAGTTGATCCTGCGCATCGAGAAGCTGTGCCGTACACGCAAGCCTTTCGTCGTCACCCACGACTACACCGGCCCCGACCGCCGGGCCAAGCAGCGCTCCTTCGACAACCATTCCGCCCCCATGCTGGAAGTCCCCAACCCGCTGAAGATCAGGGCCGAGAACGGCGTCGACGGCACCCGCCTGCAACGCATGGTCGCCGAGGCCTCAAGCACCTTGAACCGCATGAAGATCGAACGCTACGCCGTACAGATCGATTGGCTGTCCAACCACATCCACGGCTGCATCCGCGACGGCAGGGACGGAACCGACCTGGCGCTGATGCCGCACACCAACCGCCTGGTTCAAGTGGCCGAAGACATGATCCGCCGGATGAAGCGCAGCCCCAGCGAAGTGTTGAGCGGCCCGGTATCCGATCTGCTGGAAATCGCTCACAAACTGGACGATGCCAACACCGCCGTCGGCTATTCCGATTTGGACAAGCTCAACAGCTTGGCCAAGGGTCTGCTGCGTTCCTTGGGCACGCCCCGGACCTTCATGGCGGTGAAGACGGCTTAGCAGGGTGCGGAAAAACTCTGTTTGCCACTCTCTCCGTCGTCACCCCCGCGCAGGCGGGGGTCCATGCTGGGGCAATATCGCAATCCACCCACAAGATATGGTGTGCTGAAGCGTGGATTCCCGCCTACGCGGGAATGACCAAAGAAGAATTAGGTGTTTTTCCGCAGCCCGTCAGCCCGCCGCCTTCTTCTTGGCCGGCGCTTTCTTCGCCGCCGGCTTCTTGGCGGCGGCCTTCTTGGCCGGAGCCTTCTTCGTCACCGTCGCCTCGCCATCTTCCGCCGCAGCCTTCTTCGGCGCCGCAGCCTTGCGAGCCGGCTTTTTCGCCGGTGCCTTGGCCGCCTTGGCAGCGATCAGCGGCAAGGCCTGTTCCAGCGTCACCGTCAACGGATCGGTGCCCTTGGGCAGGGTGGCGTGAACGCCGTCACGCGACACATAGGGACCATAGCGGCCCTCATGCACGGTCACCGGCTTGCCGTCATGCTCGCCCAGGGTCTTCAGCGGCCCGGCGGCCTTGCCTTTGGCCTGCGACAGCAATTCCACCGCCCGGTTCATCCCCACCGTCAGCACATCGTCATCCTTGGCCAACGACTTGTAAACGCCGTCATGCAAAAGATAGGGGCCGAAACGACCGACGCCGGCCTTGATCATCTTACGGGTTTCCGGGTGCTCGCCGACGTCGCGCGGCAGGGCCAGCAGCTTCAGGCCGATCTCCAGGTCGATGGCGCCGGGTTCCAGCCCCTTGTACAGCGACACCCGCTTGGGCTTGGCCCCCTCGCCCAACTGCACGTACCAGCCATAGGGGCCTTTGCGCAGGGTAACCGGCTCGCCCGAGCCGGGCTCGATCCCCAGTTCCTTGGGGCCATCGGGCAATGGCTCGCCACCACCTTCGCCGCCTTCGCCGGCCACTGCCAGCGGACGGGTATAGCGGCATTCCGGGTAATTGGCGCAGCCGATGAAGGCGCCGAACTTGCCCAGCTTCAACGACAGCCGCCCGGCATTGCAGAGCGGGCACAGGCGCGGATCGTGACCGGTGCCGTCATCGGGGAAGAAATGCGCCCCCAGTTCAGCGTCCAGTTTCTCGATGACTTCCGACACCCTTAATTCCTTGGTGCCCTCGACGGCGCCCTGAAACTGGCGCCAGAAGTCTTCCAGAACCTTTTTCCAGTTGATCTTGCCGTCGGAAACTTCATCCAACTGGTTTTCCAGATCGGCGGTGAAATTGTATTCGACGTAGCGACCGAAATAGCTTTCCAGGAAGGCGGTAACCAGACGCCCGCGATCCTCGGGGATAAAGCGGCGGCTATCCAGTCGGACGTAATTGCGGTCCTGCAACACCGACAGGATCGAGGCATAGGTGGACGGGCGACCGATGCCCAGTTCTTCCATGCGCTTGACCAGCGATGCTTCCGAGAACCGCGGCGGCGGCTGGGTGAAGTGCTGGTCGGCGCGCACGTCCTGGCGGGCCATGGCCTCGCCCTCGGTGACGTCGGGCAACAGGCGTTCGGATTCGTCGTCCTCGGCCCCGGGCGCCGGACTGTCGTCGCGGTCCTCGCGATAGACCTTCAAGAAGCCCTCGAACACCACCACCGAGCCGGTGGCGCGCATGACGATGTCCTTGGCGGCGCTGGTCACGTCGACGGCCACCTGATCCAATTCGGCGGCGGCCATCTGGCTGGCGACGGTACGCTTCCAGATCAGTTCATAAAGGCGCAGCTGGTCGCGGTCGAGATAACGGGCGACCTGATCCGGGCGGCGGAACAGATCGGTGGGACGGATGCATTCATGCGCTTCCTGGGCGTTCTTGGCCTTGGTCTTATAAAGACGCGGGGCGGAGGGAACGTAATCCTTGCCGAAATCCTTGGCGATCAGGTCGCGGGTGGCGGCGATGGCCTCGGCGGCCATCTGCACGCCGTCGGTACGCATATAGGTGATCAGACCCACCGTCTCGCCGCCGATATCGACGCCTTCATACAGGCGCTGGGCCAATTGCATGGTCTTCTGCGCGCCGTAATGCAGCTTGCGGCTGGCTTCCTGTTGCAGGGTCGAGGTGGTGAAGGGGGCGTAGGGGTTGCGCTTGGCCTTCTTGCGCTCGACGCTGGCGACGGTGAAGCTGGCCGCTTCGATCGCCGCCTTAGCGGCCAGGGCCGATGTCTCGTTGCCCAGGGCGAACTTGTCCAGCTTGACCCCGTTCAGATGGGTCAGGCCGGCGGTGATCATGGCGCCCTTGGCGGTCAGGAAATCGGCGGCCAGGGTCCAGTATTCCTGGCTTTTGAAACTCTCGATCTCGGTTTCGCGCTCGCAGATCAGCCTGAGCGCCACCGATTGCACGCGCCCGGCCGAGCGCGAGCCCGGCAGCTTGCGCCACAGCACTGGCGATAAGGTGAAGCCGACCAGATAATCGAGCGCACGCCGGGCCAGATAGGCGTCGACCAGATCCTGGTGCACCTCGCGCGGGTTGCGCATGGCCTCGGTGACGGCGGATTTGGTGATCTCGTTGAAGACCACCCGCTTGACTTCCTTGCCCTTCAGCACGCCCTTGGCTTCCAGCACCGCCTGGACGTGCCACGAGATGGCCTCCCCCTCGCGATCCGGGTCAGTGGCCAGGAACAGTTTGTCGGCCTTCTTGACGGCGTTAGCGATTTCCTTGATCTGGCGCTCGCTCTTGGCGTCGGCCTCCCAGTCCATGGCAAAGCCCTCGTCCGGGCGGACCGAGCCATCCTTGGCCGGCAAATCACGGATATGGCCATACGAGGCCAGCACCTGGAAGTCCGAGCCAAGATACTTGTTGATGGTCTTGGCTTTGGCGGGAGATTCGACGACGACGACCTTCATCCGGACCCAATTGTGCGAGAAACAGGGACGGGCGGCACGGTCCTTTAATAACCCGCCGCCAGCAACGCCACCTGTTGACCAGGGTGACGCTCCAGACGACCGGCCAGCTCTAACTCAAGCAGGACCATGGACACCACGGAAGCAGACAATTGGCATTCGCGGATCAGCAAGTCAACCGCAACCGGCATGGGGCCGAGGCTTTCCAGCACCAAGGCGCGCGCGTGCGCGAGGGCACTTTCGTCCGGCGGGGCGGTTATCGCCGCTTCAAACGGCCCGCGCCGGTCCTCGGCCAACGGACGGCGCAGCAGGTCCAGAACCACGGCGGTGACGTCACCCGCCCCCTCGGTCAGGGTGGCGCCGTGGCGGATCAGGTCGTTGGGGCCTTGGGCGCGCGGGTCCATGGGGTGACCGGGCACGGCGAACACCTCGCGCCCCTGTTCAGCCGCCATGCGCGCGGTGATCAGCGAGCCCGATTTCAAGCTGGCCTCGACCACCACCACCCCCACAGCCATGCCGGAAACGATGCGGTTGCGACGGGGAAAGTGGCTGGCCTGGGGCTGGGTGCCCGGCGGCATTTCGGAAACGGCGCAGCCCATGGCGACGATGTCGTCGTAAAGCCGCTGGTTTTCCGGCGGATAGACCACATCGATGCCGCCGGCCAGCACCGCCACCGTGCCCGCCGACAGCGACCCTTCGTGGGCAGCCGTATCGACGCCGCGAGCCAGACCGGAAACCACCACCAGCCCGGCGCGACCGAGATCGGCGGCCATACGCCGGGTCAGGTTGCGGCCATTGACCGAGGCGTTGCGGGCACCGACCATGGCGATCATGGATTTGGCCAAAAGCGACGGATTGCCCAAGGCGTAAAGAATCGGCGGCGGATCGTCGATGGCGGCCAGCAGGCGGGGATAGCCGGGCTCGCACGCCGCCAGCACGGTGCAACCCAGGCGGTCGGCGGCGTCGAGCTCGCGCAGGGCGGCGTCCTTGGGGCAGACGACGATGGGGCGGGCGCGGCCACCGCGCTTGGCCAGGTCCGGCAGTTCGGCCAAGGCCCGGCCAGCACTGCCGAAGCGTTCCAGCAGACGGATGAAGGTGCGCGGGCCGACGTTCTCGCTGCGGATCAGCCGCAGCCAGTCCAGTCTTTCCGAGGCCGAAAGGGTGCGGGTGTCGCCGAACATGACGGCACCTTCCCTTATTGCATGCAAACGGTCAAGCGCGCTCTACCGCAACGCCCGGCGCGCCACCACATGGTCGCAGATATCGGCGGTATCCCACGACGATTTCTTGCCCAGGGCCGCCTGGATATCCGGCCAGGAACGGTCGAAGGCATCACGGCCCAGGTCTCGCAGATGGAGCAGAAAATCCCAAGCCGGCGCGTCCTTGGAATAGATGCCCAGACGCGACAATTCCACATCGGCATGGATGCGGTGCAGGTTGACCCGCCGCAAGCCCGCCGCCTTGGTCACATGGCCGGCATCCACCAGCCGGTTCAGGGTTTCGATGGCGTTGACCTCGTGCACCATGGAGGCGGAAAAGGTGATTTCGTTCAAGCGGTCCAAAATCTGCCGGGCCGAACGCGGCACCCCGTCGCGGTGCAGCGGGTTGACGGTGATCAGCACCACATCGTCGCAGCCCGCTTCGCGCACCTGATCCAGCAGGGGCGACAGCGGCGGATTGCCCATATAGCCGCCATCCCAGTAATGGCCCTGACCGATTTCGACGCTGGTGAGCGCCGTCGGCACGCACAAGGACGCCTTCAGCGCGGCGGGTGACACGGCGCCGTCGACGAAAATCTGGCGACGGCATTCCTGCACGTCGGTGGCCGCCACCAGCACGGTGGGCACCTGGGCCACCGGCGCCGCCAGAATGGCCGGCAATTGCGGGAAGACGTCCCGCAACACGCTGTTGAGATAGGTCCCGATGCTGGCATCGGCGGGCGATACCCCGGCCGAGGTCATGTCGGCCCACCGCGCCGCCGGGCTGTCGTCGATGTTCCAGCCCAAAGACAGGCCGATGGCGGCGACAAAGGGATTGCCGCCCCAGAAGGCGGCGCGGGCGATGGTCGACCACAATTCCTCGATCTTGCCTTGGGCGGCCTTGGCCATGCGCTTGCTGCGCGCCGTGGCCGGACCGGGCAAATCCGCCCCCTCCCGCAGGCCATAAGCCAAGGCGGTGGCGTTCAACGCCCCCGACGACGCCCCCGACACCGCCGAAATTTCGATCTTGCCCGCCGCCGCCTGCTCAAGCAGACGATCGAGAACCCCCCAGGAAAAAGCGGCATGCGCCCCGCCGCCTTGCAATGCCAGCGCGATTTTGGCAGCCATGATCGGCCTCCCCATTTTTTTGGTTATAAAAAAGCCTACGCTGAACCTCCGCCCCCGGCAATCGCGGGAATAGACAAACGGCTGAGGCCGTTTATTCTTTATCCAAGACTGCAATCGCCTGGGGGGAAATCCATGAGCGTGCCGGAACGCAAGACCTTCACCAAGGGCAGCGTCATTTTCAAAGAGGGCGAGAGCGGGCGCGAGGCCTATCTGCTGCAAAAAGGCAAGGTCCGCATTTTCAAGACGGTGTCCGGCAAGCGCATCACCATCGGTATCGTCCAGCCCGGCCAAGTGTTCGGTGAACTGGCGCTGCTCGACAATGGCGGTCGCATGGGGGCGGCGGTGGTGGAAGAAGATGCCCTGTGCCTGGTCATGTCCAAGGCCAGCATCGACCACATGATGAACGAGGCCCCCGCCGGCTTGGCCACCTTGGTTCATTCGCTGTTGGGCACCATGCGGGTCATGGGCGACGAACTGGCGCAAAGCAAAGCCGAGTTGGAAGAGTTGCGGAAAAACTAAGTGATACAAACTTAGGCAGGGTTGCCTTTTTTCGCGCCACTATATATGTATTTGACATACATTATATACGAGCGAGGGCTCCCGCTTTGCGCCATTTCTTCCGCCGCCATCAGCCCGTCGCCTGCCGCTTGACCCCGTGGAAGGCCGGACTGGGCGGAATCGCCGTCATCGCCGCCTGCGCCCTGTTGGCGCAATGGCTGGGCAACCCGTTGCAAATCGCCCCGCTGGCGGCTTCCGCCGTGTTGGTCTTCGCCGCCCCCGACAGTCCCATGGCCCAGCCGGCCAACGTCATCGGCGGTCATCTGCTGGCCACCATCATCGCCCTGCTGACGGCGGAATTCCTGCCGCAGACCTGGTGGGCCATGGCCCTGGCGGTGGGCCTGTCCATCGCCCTGATGGCGGCGGCACGATTGACCCATCCGCCCGCCGGCGCCGATGCCCTGGTGGTCGCCGTCCTGCATCCGGGGTGGTCCTATCTGCTGTTTCCCATTCTTTTCGGCAGCATCCTGGTGGTCGCCGCCGCCGTCCTGCTGCATCGCGTGTTGCCGCCGCGCCGGCTGTATCCGCTGCCGCCGCCGGTCGAGGATGGTGCCGGGGCCTGAGGATTTCCCCAGCTTGATGCCGCCTTGATGTTCATGCGCTAATCCGGCCCATGCTGACCATTCTTGCCGCCATCGCCCCCAATTTCCTGCTGATCCTGCTGGGTTGGCTGTTGCGTGCCCGCCATGTGCTCGACGGGCCTTTCTGGCTGCAAACGGAAAAGCTGACCTATTTCGTCCTGTTTCCGGCGCTGTTGGTCACCAATCTGGCCGAAGCCCGCCTGGACGGATTGCCGGTGGCCGCCATTCTCGGCGCCCATGGTCTGGGCATCACCTTGGTGCTGGGCCTGCTGGTCCTGCCGTTGCGCATTTTGTCGCCGCGCCTGCGCGCCGATGGCCCGGCCTTCACCTCGGTGTTGCAAGGCGCGGTGCGGCCCAACACCTATGTGGGTTTCGCCATCGCCGCCGCCATCTGGGGACCGCACGGGGTGACGGTGACCGCCCTGGCCTCGTCCCTGGTTATTCCGCTGGTCAATCTTTATTGCGTCACCGCCCTGATCCGCTGGGGTTCGGGCGGCGGCAAGCGCGGCCTGGGCGCCACCGTGCTGGCCATCGCCAAGAACCCGCTGATCCTGGCCTGCGTCATCGGTGCCGCTCTCAATGTATCAGGCATCGGCCTGCCGCCGATCGTCGGGCCGTTGCTGAAAATCCTGGCCCAGGCGTCGCTGGCCCTGGGGTTGCTGTGCGTCGGCGCCGGATTGGAGTTTTCCGCCCTGCGCGGCGCCCAGGGTCCGGTGGCCGCCGTGCTGGGGCTGAAGCTGGCGGTGATGCCCTTGGCGGTCGGCGCCCTGGCCTGGAGCTTCGGCCTGACCGGCACCACCTTGGCGGTCACCGTCACCTATGCGGCGCTGCCGGTGGCGGCCAACGCCTATATCCTGGCCCGCCAGTTGGGCGGCGACCACGCCCTGACGGCGGCCATCATCACCGCCTCGACCATGGCCGCCGCCGTCAGCCTGCCGGTGGTGACGCTGTTGATCGGTTACTTGCCCTGAACGGACAGCAGAGGTACGGTCAAGCATGACCCAGCCGAAACGCCCCAAGATCAAGCCGGTCCCCTCTAAGCAAGAGGTGCTGGAATTCATCCGCTCGCAGCCCGGCCATGTGGGCAAGCGCGAACTGGCCCGCGCCTTCAACCTGAAGGGCGCCGACAAGATCATGCTGAAGGCGGTGCTGAAGGAACTGGAAGGCGAAGGCAGTGTCCAACGCGGCGCCAAGCGCAGCTTCGCCCAGCCCGGCGCCCTGCCCGACGTGTCGGTGGTGGAAATCACCGGCGCCGATACCGATGGCGAATTGCTGGCCCGGCTGGTGGCGTGGGACCAGGACGGCCGTCCGCCGCGCATCTACATGGCGCCCTGGCGCAAGGGCGAGCTGACCGTGGGGGTGGGCGACAAGGTGCTGGCCAAATTGCGCCGCATCCGCGCCGACGCCTACGAGGCCAAGCCTATCCGCATCGTCGGTGAAGCCCGCGCCCGCGTGCTGGGGGTGTACGAGACCATGCCCGACGGCTCGGGCCGTATCCACCCGACCTCGCGCAAGGAACGATCCGATTACATCGTCCCCAAGGGCGAGAATGGCGGGGCCGAACCGGGCGAACTGGTCATGGGCGACCTGCTACCCGGACGCCTGTACGGCCTGCGGCAAGTGGTGGTCAAGGAACGCCTGGGCCGCATGGGCGCGCCCAAATCGGTATCGCTGGTGGCCATCCACACCAACGACATCCCGTTCGAGTTTCCCGCCGACGCCCTGACCCAGGCAAAGAAGGCCGGCGCCGCCACCTTGGAGCACCGCGTCGATCTGCGCGACGTGCCCTTGGTCACCATCGACGGCGAGGACGCCCGCGATTTCGACGACGCGGTATGGGCCGAGCCCGATCCGGACCCCAACAATGCCGGCGGCTGGCACTGCATGGTGGCCATCGCCGATGTGTCGTGGTACGTGCGTCCCGGCGATGCCCTGGACAAAGAGGCGTTCAAGCGCGGCAATTCCGTCTATTTCCCCGACCGCGTCGTCCCCATGCTGCCCGAGGAACTGTCCAACGGCTGGTGCAGCTTGCGCCCCAACGAGGATCGCGGCTGTCTGGCCGTGCGTTTCTGGCTGGACAAGGACGGCAACAAGCTTCGGCATAAATTCATCCGCGCCATGATGCGCTCGGCCGCCCGGCTGACCTATCATCAGGTACAAAAGGCCCGCGACGGCTTGACCGACGACTTGACCGGCCCACTGGCCGGACCGGTGATCGCGCCGCTTTACGGTGCCTGGGCGGCGCTGCTGGACGCGCGCAAGCGCCGTGGCGTGCTGGAACTGGACATCCCCGAGCGCAAGGTGGACATCGACGAAAACGGTCGCGTGCTGGGCATCAAGGTGCGCGACCGTTTCGACAGCCATCGGCTGATCGAGGATTTCATGATCCAGGCCAATGTCTGCGCCGCCGAGGAACTGGAACGCGTGCACAAGCCGTGCATGTACCGCATCCACGACCAGCCCAGCTTGGAAAAGCTGGACGGCTTGCGCGAGTTCCTGCGCTCCATGGATCTGTCCCTGCCCAAGGGCCAGGCCCTGCGCCCGGCGCAATTGAACCAGATCCTGGAGAAGGTCAAGGACGGCCCCAACGAGGTGCTGGTCAACGAAGTCATGCTGCGCAGTCAGGCTCAGGCGGTGTATTCGCCGGAAAATATCGGCCATTTCGGCCTGGGGCTGGCCCGCTATGCCCATTTCACCTCGCCCATCCGCCGCTATGCCGATTTGCTGGTCCATCGCGCCCTGGTATCGGGGCTAAAGCTGGGCGAAGGCGGTCTGCCCCCCGATTGCGTCGGGCAATTCCCCGAATGGGGCGAGCATATCTCCATCACCGAACGCCGGGCGGCGGTGGCCGAGCGCGAGGCGGTGGACCGTTACGTCACTGCCTTCCTGTCCGACCGGGTCGGCGCCAGCTTCCGCGCCAAGGTCTCGGGGGTGACCCGCTTCGGCCTGTTCGTCACCCTGGTCGATACCGGCGCCGACGGTCTGATCCCCATCGGCACCCTGCCCGAGGACTTTTATGTCCATGACGAGGTGCATCATTGCCTGGTCGGCAAGCGCACCCGCAAAACCTTCCAACTGGGGCAATTGCTGGATGTGGTGCTGCACGAAGCCAATGCGCTGACCGGGTCCATGGTCTTTCAACTGGAGGGATCGACACCACGGGCCGCCACCGGGCCGCGCCGACCGCCGCCACGTAATCGCGGGCGACGATAAAAACCCTGTACCAAAGGCGGATGAAAACGCATATTGGCGTCATCTTTCGTCGGAGGTTCACTCTGGTACGTCGCCCTCCCATTATTGGTTGGATCGTCACGGCCTCCGTGCTGCTGATGGGGGCAAGCGCGCCGGTCATTCCCGGTATCGGCGGCATGGGTGCCCCCTATGACACCGTCGAGGCCGAGCGCACCTTCGATTTCGGCTATCGCGCCATTCTTGACCGCACCTTGGAAAACACCCTGGCCGGCACCCTGGCCCTGGAGGGGCTGCGGGGCCTGAGCAGCATCGACCCCAACATCGCCCTGACCAGCCTGGACGGCAAATTGCTGCTAAGCTCGGCCCGCAACGTGGTGGCCGAATATCCGCTGCCCGATGCCACCGATGTGCGCGGCTGGTCGAGGCTGACCGTCACCGTGGCGCTGGACGCGCGCGGCCTGTCGGAAAGCCTGCGCGATGCCGACCCGGAACGCATCTATGAGGCGGTGTTCGACGCCATCCTGTCGCGGCTGGATGTGTATTCGCGTTATTCCGGCGCCCGCGAAGCACGGGAATTGCGCGCCAACCGCAACGGCTTCGGCGGCATCGGCATCCGCTTCGAGCTGGTGGACGGCGATATCCGCATCACCGAGGTGATGGCCGATTCGCCCGCCGGCAAGGCCGGCCTGCTGGTCGGCGATCTGCTGACCCATGTGGACGGCCAGCCGGTTTCCGGCCTGTCGCGCGACGAATTGTCCAAACGCCTGCGCGGCCCCGTGGACAGCCGTATCAACGTCGGCATCCGCCGCGGCTACAAGCCCATGGATCTGGCGCTCAGGCGCGACCTGATCGTCCCTGAGACCGTGCATACGGGCTTTGCCGACGGTATCGGCGTGTTCCGCCTGACCGGCTTCAATAAATCCACCGCCGACACCCTGCGCCGCGATCTGCTGACCCTGCGCCAAACCCATGGCGATGCCTTGACCGGGGTGGTGATCGATATGCGCGGCAATCCCGGCGGCTTCCTGGATCAGGCGGTCGAGGTGGCCGATCTGTTCATCGGCGATGGCCCGATCATTTCGACCCGTGGCCGCCATCCGCTGTCCAATCAATCCTACGACGCCCGCTCCGGCGATATCGGCGAAGACTTGCCGGTGGCGGTGATCATGGATGGCAAGGCTGCCTCGGCGGCCGAGATCGTCGCCGCCGCCTTGCAGGATTCCGGACACGGTGTGGTGGTCGGCACCTCGTCCTATGGCAAAGGCACGGTGCAAAGCCTGATCGAACTGCCCAACCAGGGCGAACTGCACCTGACCTGGTCGCGTTTCCACGCGCCGTCCGGCTATGCCCTGCATGGCCTGGGGGTACGCCCCAATATCTGCACCTCGGGTCAAGACAGCGGCAGCTTTTCCCTTTCGCAATCCGTCAACAATCCCGGCAATGCCAATGCGGTCGGCGCGCAATTGGCGCAATGGCGACAATCGGGCATCGACGACCATGCCCTGCGTGCCGCCTTGCGCGACCGTTGCCCGGCCCAAGCCCATGTGGATGGCGAGCGCGATCTGGCGGTTGCCCGCCAGCTGATCGCCGATCCGGTGCTGTATGGCTCGGCCCTGGCCATGTCCGCCCCCACCGGCCTT
>Ga0209066_10003944_pt1 | contig 16504 bp, 14 predicted proteins | sample All_14_2_FD_187198 | JGI IMG/M metagenome (GOLD analysis project Ga0209066, IMG submission 187198) | Freshwater microbial communities in response to fracking from Pennsylvania, USA - Allegheny Zone_MetaG_DW_15 (SPAdes) (version 2) ...
CGCAATCGAGCATGTAATTGGGCTGCAGCGAGCCGGGAGGGGCGAGCACCATCCCCCGCTCGACCTGGGCGATGTCGACCCCCTGCATGTTGATGGCGGTGCGGTGGCCGGCCTCGACCTCCTCGATCGCCTGGGAGTGGACCTGAATCCCCCGCACCTTGGCGACAAGCTCGCTCGGATAGAACCGTAGCTCCTCGCCCAGCGACGTCCGGCCGGAAATGGAGGTGCCGGTGACGACCGCGCCGAACCCCTTCATCGCGAAGACCCGGTCCACCGGCAGGCGGAAAGGACCGAATACCTCCTGGAAATGATGCTGCCGGACAAAGCCGTCGATGATCTCGATGACCTTGTCGATCCCCTCGCCGGTGATCGACGAGACGAAGACCAGCGGCGCATCCTCGAGAAAGCTGCCGACGCAGAACTGGCGGATCTCGTCCTCGACCATCTCCAGCCAATCCTCCTCCACCAGATCCTTCTTGGTGACGATGATCATCCCCTGCTTGACGCCGAGAAGGCGGCAGATCTCGAAATGCTCCTTCGTCTGGGGCATGATCCCCTCGTCGGCGGCGATGATGAAGGCGAGCAGATCCATACCGGTGACCCCGGCCACCATGTTCTTGACGAAGCGCTCGTGACCGGGGACGTCGACGATGCCGATCCGGTGACCGCAGGGCAGGTCGAGGAAGGCGAAACCGAGTTCGATCGTGATCCCCCGCTTCTTCTCCTCTTTCAGACGGTCGGTTTCGATGCCCGTCAGGGCCCTGACGAGGCTGGTCTTGCCATGATCGACATGGCCGGCGGTGCCGAGAACGATTTCACGCATAATACACGGATGGGAAGAAAATCATGGGATCAGAGATAGGGGTTGGTCTTCAGCTCTTCGCCGAGGGTCGAGCGGCTGCCGCCATAGCCATGGCCGGGCCAGACGACCGTGTCGTCCGGCAGGACCATCAGCCGGTCCTTGATCGAGTTCATCAGCTGCTGGTGCGAGCCGCCGGGAAAATCGGTGCGGCCGATGCCGCCGACGAAGAGGGTGTCGCCGGTCAGCAGGTCCTGGCCGCAGAGCAGGCAGATCCCGCCCGGAGTATGGCCGGGGGTGTGGATGACCTGCAGCTGCTCGTTGCCCAGTTGTATGATGTCCCCGTCTTCGACCAGACGGTCGGGGGGAGGAGAAGGCTCGAGTCCGAGCATCGAAAAATAGTTCTGGGTGTCCGGCTGCCAGAAAAATGCCGCGTCGGCGCGGTGCATGATGATCTCGGCGCCGGTCGCCTCCTTGATCCTGCGGATGCCGCAGACATGATCAGGGTGGCCATGGGTGGCGATGATGTACCGGACCTCGAGCCCTGCCCTTTTGACCTCGGCGAGAATGCGCTCCTCGCTGCCGCCGGGATCGACAACCGCGGCCTGGCGGGTTTGCGGACAACTGACAATGTAGCAGCACACCGCCATTGTCCCTACCGTCAACTGTCTGATTTCCATCCCTGCCTAACCTCTTTAACCTGTAAAGTTATGCAGGGGAGGAGGCGGCGCCTCCCCCCTGCCCAAATTGCCCCGCCTCCTGTCCGGAGGCGGCTGGTCTCAGTTGGAACCGCTGCAGCCGCAGCCGCAACCCCCCGCAATGTTCAGGGAGACCGGGGCCTTGACCGGCGGCAGCCGGGTCTCGATGGCCTTCAGCACCCCGGCGAAGGCCTTGGTCGCCGGACTGTCCTCATTTGACGACAGGTAGGGCGTGCCGTCATCCCCGGCCACGACGATCCGCGGGTCCATCGGGATGCGGCCGAGGAACGGCAACTCGAACTCCCGCGCCACCTCTTCGCCACCACCGGCCTTGAAGATATCGACCGTCTCGTTGCAGTGCGGACAGACAAAGCCGGACATGTTCTCGATGACGCCGACGATCTCGACCTTGACCGTTTTGCAGAAGTTGATCGATTTGCGGACATCGGCCAGCGCCACCTTCTGCGGCGTGGTGACAACGACGGCCTTGACGTTGGGGATCGTCTGGGCGACCGACAGGGGCTCGTCGCCGGTACCGGGAGGGGCATCGATGATAAGATAGTCGAGCTCACCCCAGTCCATGTCGGCGACAAACTGTCTGATCGCCTGGATCTTGAGCGGTCCCCGCCAGATGATGGCCTGGTCGCGGTCCTTCAGCATGTATTCAAGCGACACGACCTTCAGATTGTCGTTATAGCGCAGCGGCGGGACCAGGCCGCCCGCTGTCGCCGACGGCTCGAGGTTGCCCTTCAGGTTCAGCATGCGGATGACGTCCGGACCGTGTAAATCGACATCCATCAGACCGACCATGTACCCCTTCTGGGCCAGGCCCAGGGCGAGGTTGACGGAGACGGTCGACTTGCCGACGCCGCCCTTGCCGCTCATGACGAGGATCTTATTCTTAATCTTTCCCAGTGATCTGGTTATCGCGTTTTCCTGCTGGGCCAGAGCTGCATCCTGCGCCTCTTTGGTGGTGCCGCAACCGCTCGTCTTGGCGCTTGAGCAGGAACTTCCACAAGAATCTGCCATCGTACTTCCTCCTGTTTCGACAAAAAAACAAAATGCCCTGAAGGGCACAAATATAGTGGCTGTTTCCCGGTCTCACCGACCTTCCGGGCAACTCCAGACACAGTAATGCCGATGTCGGGAAATGCAAACCATTTCCGCCCGATCAGGCGGCAATCATCGCGGGGCCGCCGAAAAACCAGGGAATGCCGCAACGGCGCCGGTGTCCTCTTTTTGTTGATTTCTTCCGAGCCAGTTCGTACTATGATCAATTCGCACGACTACCGATGCTGATGTGCACCTGCCGTCCTCCCCATTCCATTCTGCTTAAGGGTATCCCATGCTGGGCTGGTTCAAGAAAAAATTCTCGAAGAAGGAGGAGACTCCCGCAGCGACACCGGAAGCACAAATCCCTGACCCGGAGGCGGTGGTTGAGGAGGTTGCAGCGGCTGGCGAGGCGGAGACGGCGGCGGCCGTTGCCGAGATCCCCGTCGCCACCGAGTCGGCGGCGGAAGCGGTGACAGAACCAGAGGCGGAACCGGTGCCAGAGGCGGCAACTGAGGTCAAATTGGAGCCGGAAGCGGCTCCTGCGGTCGAACCCGCGGCCGAGGCCGAAGAAGAAGAAACGGCGGAGGAAGAGGCGGGAGCGGCCAGATCCCGGCCCTCGTTTCTGCGACGGCTCGCCGAGAAGCTGTCAAAGACCCGCGAGGCCTTCACCTACCAGCTCGACCGCCTCTTCCTCGGCAGAAAGGAAATCGATGCCGAACTTTTCGACGATCTCGAGGAACTGCTCATCACCGCCGACCTCGGCGTCGCCACGACCAGGGAACTGCTCGACCACGCCCGGCGCAAGGTCCACCGCAAGGAACTGTCCGATCCGGAATCGCTCAAACTCGCCCTCAAGGACAAGATCAAGTCCTTCATCATCGATTACCAGCGCGACGCCGAGCTGGTGATGCCGGAAAGCGGCCCCTTCGTCATCATGGTCGTCGGCGTCAACGGTGTCGGCAAGACCACCACCATCGGCAAGATCGCCCACAAGTTCGTCAAGGCCGGCCGTTCGGTCATGCTCGTCGCCGGCGATACCTTCCGCGCCGCCGCCGTCTCCCAGCTGCAGATCTGGGGCGAACGCAACGGCGTCCACGTCGTCGCCCGCGCCGATGGCGCCGACCCCTCGTCGGTGGCCTATGACGCCATGGATATCGCCAGGGCCAGAAACTACGACGTCGTCCTGGTCGACACCGCCGGCCGGCTCCATACCCAGACCAACCTGATGGAAGAGCTGAAGAAGATCAAACGGGTCATGGGCAAGCGTCTGGAGGGGGCGCCGCACGAGGTCATGCTGGTGATCGACGCCACCACCGGCCAGAACGGCATCTCCCAGGCCAAGCTGTTCGACGAGGCGGTCGGCATCACCGGCATCACCCTGACCAAACTCGACGGTACCGCCAAGGGCGGCATCGTCGCCAACATCTGCCGGGAAATGAAAACCCCGATCAGGTTCATCGGCGTCGGCGAGAAGATGGAAGATCTGCGCGATTTCGATCCCGACGAATTCATCGAGGCCCTCTTCGAGAGCCGGCTCCCCTGAGCGATAGCCCACGGATAACGACAACACCCCATGAATTATCAACGACGCGAGCAACCCGGATGCGGCGGCTGTCTGCTGATCCTGATGCTCATCATCCTGATCACCGGCGGCGCCCCGGCCCTGCTCAATTTCCTCGGCGCCCTGGTCTTTTCCGGCTTTGCCGGGATCCTGCTGTTCATCGCCCTGTTCTGGGGATTTTCCTACTGGGTGCAGCAACGGGTCGCCACCTACGAACAGTCACAGACCGAAAGCCACAACCGCTTCGTCTGGCTGCTGGTCCAGATCCTGATCCGGATCGCCAGGATCGACGGCGAGATCACCCGTGACGAGGTCCAGACCATCCAGCGTTTCTTCCAGGACAACCTGCGCTACTCCCAGACCCAGATGATGTGGATCAAGGAGCTGATCAAGGAAGCGACGTCGTCACCCCAGACCCTCGACAGCCTGCTGCAGGAGTTCAAGGCGACCTTCGCCTACGAGCCGCGGCTGATCCTGCTCGAGTTGATCTACCAGATCCTCTCCACCAAGGGCATGATCCCGCCGGCAGAGCTTGAAATTGCCCGTAATATCGGAATATTTCTTGAGATCTCGGAATACGAGCGGCGGGCGATCGAGGCCAAGTACACCCGCCGCCGGGAAACCGGGCCCGCCGTGCCCCGGGAAATGGCGGCGCACCATTACACTGTCCTCGGCCTTGATCCCGGTGCCGACATGGAGGCAATCAAGAAGGCCTACCGGACCCTCAGCATGCAGTACCATCCCGACAAGGTCAGCCATCTGGGCGAGGAATTTCGGGCCGTGGCCGAGGAAAAGATGAAGGAACTCAACCAGGCCTACGATTATTTCAAGAAGACGATGTAGTGCCGCACCGGCCGTCCCGGCAGGACCGTCCGGCGGCAAGCATATCCCGCGAGGGAAAGGAGTGTGACAATGGCTATTTCCGAAAAAATGCGGCTGTTCGGCCGCAAATCCTCATGGATCCGCAAGATGTTCGAGGAAGGGGCACGAATGAAGGCCGAATTCGGGGCGGACAATGTCTGCGATTTCAGCCTCGGCAACCCCGATCTGTCGCCGCCGCCGCAATTCACCGAGGTCATCCGCAGAATCACCGTCGACGAGCGCCCGGGCGCCCACGGCTACATGCCGAACGGCGGCTACCCCTGGGTGAAGGAGGCCCTGGCGGCAAGGATGTCGACCGAGCAGGGGGTGGCCATCGCCGGCGGCGACATGCTGATGACCTGCGGCGCCGCCGGCGGCCTCAACGTCGTCTTCAAGGCCCTGCTCAACCCCGGCGAGGAGGTCATCCTGCTCGCCCCCTACTTCGTCGAGTACAACTTCTACCTCGACAACCACGGCGGGGTCGGCCGGATTGTCAACACCGACGGCGACTTCAACCTCGACCTGGCGGCGATCGAAGCGGCGATCTCCGCCAAAACCAAGGCGATCGTCATCAATTCGCCGAACAACCCGACCGGCCAGATCTATGACGCCGAGTCGCTTGCGGCCCTCGGGAAGCTGCTGGAGAAGGCTGGAAAGCAGTTCGGCACGGTGGTCTACCTGATCGCCGACGAGCCCTATCGCAAGATCGTCTTCGACGGCGCCACGGTGCCGGGGGTCATGTCCGCCTACCGCAACAGCATCGTCGTCTCCTCTTATTCCAAGGACCTGTCGCTGCCCGGCGAGCGCATCGGCTACCTCGCCGTCCATCCGGAGATCGACGATAAGGCCGAACTGGTCGATGCGCTGACCCTGGCCAACCGCATCCTCGGCTTCGTCAACGCCCCGGCCCTGATGCAGCGCGTCGTCGCCGAGCTGCAAGGGGTCACGATCGATACCGCGGTCTATGCCCGGCGGCGCGAGAGCTTCTGCGCGATCCTGGAGGAGGCCGGCTACCGGTTCTCCGCTCCCAAGGGCGCCTTCTACATCTTTCCGCAATCGCCGCTGGCCGACGACGTCGCCTTTATCGCCCTGCTCCAGGAACAGCGGATCCTCGCCGTCCCCGGCGTCGGCTTCGGCGCCGCCGGCCATTTCCGCCTTGCCTTCTGCGTCGAGGACGAGGTCATCCGCCGCTCGGCCGAAGGTTTCCAGAAGGCGATGGCGAGGGCCAAGGAGGGGAGCGTTTAAGCGATCAAGCGATCAAGCGATCAAGCGATCAAGCGTTTAAGCGATCAAGCGTTTAAGCGATCAAGCGTTTAAACGTTTGATCGTTTGATCGCTCAATCATTCCTTCTCCCGCTGTTCCGTCTTGTCCCGGAAAAAGATCCGGATCGGGACCTTGTCCAGCCCCAGGCCCTGGCGGAAGCGGTTGACCAGATAGCGCTCGTAAGAAAAGTGAACGCCCTTCGAGCTGTTGGTCATGATGACGAATTTCGGCGGACAGGTGCCGATCTGGGAGGTGTAGTAGAATTTCAGCCGCTTGTTCTTGTAGATCGGCGGGTTATGCTCCTCGACCGCTTCCCGAAGCAGGCGGTTGAGGGCGGCGGTAGCGAACTTGGCCTTGTACTGGCGATAGACCGAGCCGATCACCGGGAACAGCCGTTTGATGCCGTAACCGGTCAGGGCGGACACGGTCAGCAGCGGGGCGAAACCGAGGAACGGCAGGGCCTGCCCGACCTCGGCCATGATCTCCTCCTGCCGCTTCTTGTCGCCGGCGACCAGGTCCCACTTGTTGACCAGGACGATCATGCCGCGGCCCTGCTCGAGGGCATAGCCGATGATCCTGGTGTCCTGCTCGGTCATGCCCTCGCCGGCATCGATCAGCACGACCGCCACATCGCAGCGCTCGAGCGCCGCCAGCGACTTCAATATACTGAATTTTTCCAGTTTCTCCGTGGTCTTGCCCCTGCGACGGATACCGGCCGTGTCGATCAGCAGATAGCTGTAGCGGCCCCGCACCAGCAGGGTGTCGACCGAATCCCGGGTAGTGCCGGAGATCTCCGAGACCACCATCCGCTCCTCACCGACAATCTGGTTGATCATCGACGACTTGCCGACATTGGGACGGCCGAGGAAAGCGACCTTGACGGTATCCTCCGGCAGATCGATGGCAACCTCATCGCCCGTGCGTTCAGCCAGGACCGTGCCGAGATCGTCCATCAGGGTGCGGAAACCGTAGATATGCTCGGCCGACAGCGCCCACAGCCGCTCGATCCCCAGTTCGTAGAACGGCGCCAGCAGTTCCTGCTCCCGCTCTGGCCCGTCGATCTTGTTGACGACGTGGAAGATCGGCTTGTCGGTGCGCCGGAGGATATCGACCACCGCATGATCGGCCGGAGTGAGACCGGTCCGGCCGTCCATCAGGAAAAGGATGATGTCGGCCTCGTCGATTGCCGCCAGGGCCTGGTCGCGGATGTGGGACACGAGGGCGTCGTCCGGGTTGTCGTCGATACCGCCGGTGTCGACCAGAATGAAGGGGTGGCCTTCCCACACAACCCGGTCGTAATGCCGGTCCCTGGTCACCCCGGGGGTGGGATCGACGAGGGCCTTACGGGAGCGGGAGATGCGGTTGAAGAGCGTCGACTTGCCGACATTGGGACGGCCGACCAGGGCGACGATGGGGCATGAAGTAGTGGGCATGATTCTATCCTTTGGTAGGAGATACAGGCTGTATGTACCCGATCGGGACAGAATGTGCACGGTATTCAATGGCGGGACGCGGCAGCGGTCATGGCTATCGGTCGGCGGAAAGCCATGGCAACCTTGCCATCACCGTGCAGGTTTGATCGATTGCCGCCTTATGCGCTCTACCTGCCCGATCCGTTCGACCGCCCTCTCCGCCATGGCCCGCAGGGTCGGCTGTCCGGCAAAGATCGGCTCCTGCAGGGAAGCCCGGAGTTTTTCGACCGCGGGCCGGATATAGGCGGCGAAAAACGGCTTGCCGCGGACGTGTGACAGAAAGGCGAAGGCGCCGACGATCTGGAGGTTGCGCTGCAGTGCCAGCAGGGAGTAGTGGCGGTGGAATTGCCGGGGATCGAAGCGCATTCTCTGCCCCAGCCGCTCAAGGTAATACTGGAACAGGACATCGCTGAAAGCAAGGGGCAGGTCGGCATAGGGATCGATCAGCAGCGACGCCAGGTCGTAGCCGAGCGGGCCGAAGCGGCCGCCCTGGTAATCGATGATCCGGATCCTGCCGTCCTTGATCATGATATTGCGGCTTTGAAAATCCCGATGGAGAAAGAAACCGGCGGGGGCCTCGGCCGCCATTGCGGCGATGGCGGAAAATTCATCGTCGATACCGGCTGGAACGGGGAGAGCGAGCAGATCCTGCCAGAAGGCGCGGAGGAAATAGCCGGATTCGCGCTCCAGCATCAGCTGCCGGTCGTAGCGGGGGGTGTCCCAGCACCAATCGCCATCCAGGCCTGGAGCGCCGTCGATCTGCATCGCCACGAGACGATCGATGACCTGCCGGTACAGCCCCAGCAAGCCGTCGCGGGCCGCCGGATCGTCGAAATCGGTGGCCTGCACCAGATCGTGGAGCCGGGTATCGCCCAGATCCTCGAACAGGACCAGGCCGTGGCGCTCGTCCCAGCCGTACAGATCCGGCACCGGTATCCCCTGGCGCTGGAGATGGCGGCCGATCCGCCAGGTGGCGACGGCCTCGGCCAGCATCCGGCCCTCGGCGGCCTCGGGGAAGACTGCGAGGGCCAGCGCCCGGCCGTGCCGGCTGATCCGGACGAAGCGCCGGGTCGAACCGTCGGCGGCGAGCATGGCGACCGCCAGCCCCGATTCCTCGCCACGGTCGATCAGGCCTGCATCCCGCAGCAGCGGTATCAATTCTTCAAGCAGATGGGCTTCGCTGGTCATCTCCCGTCCCCTCCTTCATCGCTTCCCTGCCGCCTCACGCCGACAGCAGCACGTCCGCCAGCCGGCATCCGCTCGCAATCCGCACCCCATCCCAGGCGACGACCCGGGCCAGATGCACCCCGGCGCCGATGTCGACATCACCGAGACAGCACCAGTCTTCCCACTCCGGCTTGGCCTCCATCCTCGTCCCCGACCCGCACCGAAACGCAGTCCCCTCCTCCCCTCCGATCTCCGGCCAGCGGGGGATGGCACCTGTCAGCAGGCCGCCGTGGAGCGCGAGATAATCGGCCGGCGTCCCCATGTCGGTCCAGTACCCTGTGACCCGGACGGCGGCGATCTTCTCTCCCGCCGTCAGCAGGCGGCGGTAGCGGTGAAGGATGCAGGAATAGCGGCCGGGGACGATGTCCTCGAGGATTCCGGGATCGATGACATGGAGACCGGTAAAGGCGAGGCAGTCTTGACCACTCGTGCCGAAAGCGGTGATCCCCCGGCCCGCCTCCACCCGTACATTGTTGAAACGGGGACAGTCGTGGACCGCCAGCGACACCCGGTCGCCCCCCTGCCGATGTCCGGCATAGAGCTGCGCGAAATCGAAGTCGTGGTAGATGTCGCCGTTGGTCACCAGCAGCGGCGCGTCGTGGAGATAGGGCAAGGCGCCGCGCAGCCCGCCGCCGGTGCCGAGGATGGTTTCCTCCGCCAGCACCGTGACCCCGGCCATGCCGTGCAGCAGATCGACGATCTGCTCCCCGAGGTGATGGCAGTTGACGATGATCCGGTTGAAACCGGCATTCTGCAGGCGTCTGACCGTCAGCAGCAGCAGCGGCCGGTTGAGGATCGGGAACAGCGGCTTCGGCCGCAGCAGGGTGTGGGGGAGCAGACGGGTGCCGAAACCGGCGGCCAGGATCATCGCCTGCATGCGTTCAGAAGTCCAGGCTGCCGTCTTCCCGCTCGGTGACGCCGACGACGACGATGCCGGCGGCATCGGCCTCCCGGATCATCGCCTCGGGGTCGAACAGCAGCGACTGGCCGGCCTCGACCGCCAACACCGCCGCCCCGACGCTGTGCAGGGTCGTGATCGTGGCCAGGCCGGTGGCGGGCAGGTCGAAGCGGAAATCCTGGCCCGGCTTGCGCACCTTGACCACGACTGCCTTCTCCTTGGCCAGCAACCCGCCACGGCGGATCGTCGCGTCGGTCCCGTCGATCGCCTCGACCGCAAGCACCGTGCGGTTGCGGACAACGACGCACTGGCCGATGTCGAGGGCGCCGATGGCACGGGCGTTACGCCAGCCGAACTCGATGTCTATCCGCTGTTCCTGCGTCGGTCGGCGCTTCGTCAGGACCCCCGGCGGGAACAGCAGGTGGCGGAGGTAGAGCGTCGATTCCCGCACGGTGATCCCCTCCTGCTCCAGGGCCCCGGCGACGGCCCGGAGGATGGCGTCGTCCTGCTTGCGGTCGATCTTGTTCCACAGCGTCAGGCCCTTGAGGTCGGGGAGGACATCGCGAAAGATCTTGGTCTTGGTGATCGAGCCGAGAAACACCGCCTCGGACACCCGGTTGGCCTTGAAAAACGAGATGACCTTGCCGAGTTGGCCGAGTTTGACCCAGCACACCGCGTCGGCGGCGGCGGCGACCTCCGGTGCCGTCTCACCCTTGTGGGCGATCACCACGACCGTCCGCCCCGCCCGGCGCGCCGCCTCGACAAAGAGCAGCGGGAACTGGCCGCCGCCGGCGATGATGCCGATATTCCCCGGGTCGCTCCCCATCACCGATCAGTCTTCCACCGTCCGCTTGACGACGCCGCGCTTCGATTGCTCGAAGAACCTGATCAGATACTGGACCTCGGGACAGTTGGGGAATTCACTCCGTGCCTGTTCGAGGGCATCCTTCATCAGCAGTTCCGGGGTGCGGAAGATGATACGGAAGGCGTTGTCGAGATTGTTGATGGTCTCGCGGTCGAAGCCGTTGCGCTTGAGGCCGATCTTGTTGATCCCCGAGATCCGGGTGCGGTTGCGGGTGCCGGCCAGGATCACATAGGGCGGGACGTCGAGGCTGATACCGGAAACGCCGCCGATGTAGCTGAATTTGCCGATGCGGCAGAACTGGTGGATGGCGACGAGGCCGCCGATGGAGGCCCGGTCGCCGACCTCGACATGGCCGGCCAGGGTCGCGACGTTGGCCATGATGACATGGTTGCCGATCCGGCAATCGTGGGCGATATGGGTGTATGCCATCAGCAGGTTATGGTCGCCGATGATCGTCTTGCCCTCGCCATGGGTCGTCCCCCGGTGGATGGAGGCGTACTCGCGGATCTGGTTGTCGTCGCCGATGATCAGCTCGGTCGGTTCCCCCTTGTAGCTGAGGTCCTGAGGGGCACCGCCGACCGTCGCGAACGAGCTGATCAGGTTGCGCCTGCCGATGGTCGTCGGTCCGTTGACGACGGCATGGGCCTCGACCCGGGTGTCGGCGTCGATGCGGACCCCGGCCTCGATGACCGCATAGGGGCCGACGGTGACGGAGGAGTGGAGTTCGGCCTTGGTATCAATGACTGCTGTGGGGTGGATAGACATAAAATCTCAACTCTTCTTCAGGGGATCAAGGGGGGACGGCCAGGGGACAAGGAGGTCTTCCTTACCGTCTTCTCACGGTCGGTGCAAGGTGTTTTTGATCGGAGCGCAGCTGCCGATCGCCGTTCGGCCGCTATCAGGAAAACGAGGCCATCAGTTCGGCCTCGGCCACCAGCTGGTCGTCGACGTAGGTTTGGCCGTGCATGATCATGATCGACCGCTTGTGTTTCACCAGCTCCAGTTTCATCACGAGCTGATCGCCCGGCGCCACCAGCCGGCGAAACCGCGCCTTGTCGATGCCGGCGAAATAGATCAGCTTCGTGCCGATCGATTCGGGATAGGCGAAGTAGGCGAGGACCCCGCCGGTCTGAGCCATCCCCTCCAGAATCAGCACCCCGGGGTACACGGGCCGGCCGGGGAAATGGCCCTGGAAGAACGGCTCGTTGATCGTCACGTTCTTGATTCCGACAATCTCCTTGCCGGGATCGATCGATACGATCCTGTCGATCAGCAGGAAGGGATAGCGATGAGGGAGTAACCTCATGATCTCGACAACATCAATATTCTGTGGCACAATCGTTTCCGTCATCTCCCTTCTCCTTCACTGGTCCTCTTCGTTCCGGCCCAGCAGCTGGGCCAGTTCCTTTTTCAGCTCCTTGATCTCGGCGTAGATCTCCGGCAGTTTCGCATAGATCGCCGCCGACCTGGTCCATTTCCGGATCGGGATCGCCGGATAACCGCCGATCATCGCCCCCGCCGGCTGGTTGTCGTGGACCCCGCTGCCGCCCGCGACCATCACCCGGTCGTCGAGATGGATATGGCCCTTGACCCCGACCTTGCCGCCCAACACGACATTGCGGCCGAGAGTCGTCGAGCCGGCAATCCCCGCCTGGGCGACCAGGATCGAGTTCTCGCCGACGACGACATTATGGCCGATCTGCACCAGATTGTCGATCTTGACCCCGGACTTGATCCAGGTGACGCCGTAGGCGGCCCGGTCAACACAGGTGTTGGCGCCGATTTCGACATCGTCGTCGATCCGGACGATGCCGACCTGGGGCCGCTTGACATGGCAGCCGCGCTCATCGGTGGCAAAACCGAAGCCGTCCGAACCGATTACGACGCCGGGGTGGATGATGACCCTGGAGCCGAGCAGCGATCCCGAGGAGATCACGGCATTGGCCTTGATGATCGTTCCCTCGCCGATCGCCACGTCATCGCCGATCACCACCCCGGCCTCGATCCTGACCCGGTCGCCGATACTGACCCGGTCGCCGATCACCGCCAGCGGGGCAATGCTGACCTCGGCATCGATCCGGCAGTCCCGGCCGACATGGGCCCGGGGATGAATGCCGTCGGCCGTAAACGGGGTCGCCAGAAAGGCGCTGTGGATGATCGCCCCGGCCAGATTCGGGTCCTTGACCCGGATCACGGTGATTCCGGGCAGCTCGCCGACATTCAGCGGCACCAGGAAGGCCGAGGCCCGGCTCGCCTTCAGGGAATCGAGCTTCGCCTTGTTGACCAGAAACGAAATGTCGCCCGGGGCGGCGGCCTCGAGCGGGGCAAAACCGCTGACCAGCAACCCGGCCTCGCCGGCCACGGTCCCTCCGACCAGTTGCGCCAGCTCTCCTATCTTCATTGCTTGGATACTCACATTGTCACCGATCAGGAAATGTGCCGGATGCTCCTCATGCACGCTTAATGATAGAGAAAATATTGCCGCCGCCGCTCCTCGAACGCCTCGAGTTCCCGGCGCCACCCCTCCTCGAGCGCCAGGACCGGCGTCCCGGCCTCGAGCTGGCGCCGGACCTCGCCGTCGCCCAGGATCAGATCCATCGGCAGGCGCTCGAATTCATACTCATAGGGAGGCTGCTTGTAGTGAAACTGATCGGGATACAACCGGAGAACGGCCTGCAGCAGGGCCAGACTCGTGCGGTACGGCCTGAAGGCCGCGCTGTCCGTCACATGCAGCTGAAAACCGGCACAGGCCTGCCCCGCCCATTTGCCCGAGGTCGGCTCGAACACCAGGGGGCGGAGGCAACAGCCGGGCAGCGGGGTCGACTCCAGGGCTGCGAGGATTTGCCGGCAGTCCCAGTACGGGGCGCCGACCAGCTCGAAGGGCAATGTCGTCCCCCGCCCCTCCGAGACGTTGGTCCCCTCCCAGACCACCTGGCCGGGATAGACCAGGGCCGTCTCCGGAGTCGGCATGTTGGGCGAGGGGAAGACCCAGGGAAAGCCGGTGTCGCGGAACCGCATCGACCGCTGCCAGCCCTGCATCGGCACGACCTCGAGATCGCAGCCGAGCCCCGCCTCGCCGTTGACGAACAGCGCCAGTTCGCCGAAGGTCAGGCCATGGCGCATCGGCAGCGGGTACAGGCCGACGAAGGAGGCGCATTCCGGGCGCAGGATATTGCCTTCGACGGCCTCGCCTCCCGTCGGGTTGGGCCGGTCGAGGACAACGACCCGGATGGTGCGGCGGGCGGCCTCCTCCAGACAGTAGGCCATGGTGTAGAGGAAGGTGTAGACCCGGGTGCCGACATCGACCAGATCGATCAGCAGGACGTCGATGTGCTCGAACATCTCGGGCGACGGGCGGCGGCTGTCACCGTAGAGGCTGAACAGCGGCAGCCCCGTCTCCAGGTCGACGGCATGATCCGACTCGACCATGTTGTCCTGCTTCTCCGCGAAAAAACCGTGCTGCGGCGAAAAGAGACAGGTCAGCCCCCGGCCGAACCGTTGCTGCAGCAGCAGACGGGCATGGCGGAGGCGCCGGTCGGTCGAGGCCTGGTTGGACAGCAGGCCCAGCCGGCGGCCGGCAAGAGATCGGCCATCTCCGGCCAGCAGGTGTTCAAGTCCGATACTGATCATGGTTGATACGTAACGAAAAAGGAAGAGCCACAGAGTCCACAGAAAACTGCCATAGTATCTGGCACCGGGAAAAAAGTCAAAAGCCGGGTACAACGGAGAATGATTCCGGCCTCTCAGGGATCAGGTGTCAGCGGCGAATCCTGGTCATCGCTGAACAGGTAGCGGACGGTTTCAGGGATATCCCCTTTCGGGGCCAGCGTATTGGTTTCAGGGACGATTTCGTAGATGCCGAACCACTCCTCCGGGTCCTGGCGCTCATGGCGTGTGGCATCGGTCGGGTCCTCGCCGCTCTTCCACCACTCGTCGTGCAGTTGAAAGAAGACCAGGCCGGCGAATTTCTCCCGCCCCCAGGCGGTGCGGAGATCGTTCCAGACAGCCCGGTAGGTGTCCGGCACATCCTCGACCGGATGGCCGCCGAAACCGGGGACCCATGCTTTGGGTTCGAAGGGCGAGGTCGACAGACCGACCTGGGTGATAACGATCGGTTTTTGGGTGCTGGCCGCCAGGTCTTCGAGATAGCCCTGGTACGTCGTCCCGGTGATCGACCCGGGGGGCGAGGTCCGGACGCCGCGGGCATAGGTGTAGACGTTGAGGCAGGCAAGATCGCCGAGGTCCGGGGTGATCATGTGCGCGCGGGGAACCTCGAGGTCGGGCCGGTCGCCGATCGGGCCGATATGGGTCCAGCTGGTGTGGCAGTAGAGATGGCGGCGGCCGTAGCGCTGCAGTTCGTACTCCATCGCCCCGTCGATCAGGCGGGCCAGGGCGATCTCGGTCGGGGTGCGGTTGCGGACGACGATATGGCGGCCGGTGAAGTCCCGGACATCGGGGTGGCGGGCATCGGTCCGCATCACCGCATCGGCCTGGAGCTCGTCGCCGACCGAGAAGAACACGAGGCGGTCGGGGCGGCCGACGGCATACGTGTGATCGATGACTTCATAGATCTGGGTCAAGGTCTTGTTGAGAAACTGCTCGTCGAGGAAGTCCTCCTCATAGGCCCAGACCCAGATGTCCTGGCCGTAGAGGAGGTCGGTCCTGTCCAGCTCCTCGAAAAATCTGGCCGGCAGCTTCAGCGGAAAGACGTGGATGTAGTTGAGGCCGAGGTCGCGCATCAGCGGTACATGCTCGGCATAGCGATCATCGTTGCCGGGGCTGGCCCCATAGATCGGGGTCTCTCCCTGTAGATAGGGAGAATAGCCGATCCCCTTGAGAAAAACCGGGGCCTTGCCGCGCGCAAGGTCGATAATCGACGTGCCCTTGACGACAAACCGGGTCGGCGCCGGGGTGTCCGCCGTCAGCGCCGACGTCTTGACCGTGGCGGAGTCTTCGGCCGTTGCCCAAAACGGCACGAGGAGGAACAGGGCCAGAAACAGAAATGTGTTCGGTTGCATGCGGAAAACCTGTCGGGTCTTGGCCACTGGCTGTGCACAGCTGCCGGATTGGTTGGAGGATGGCAGATAGTATCAGGAAATAATCAGGGCGTCCACCACGATGACCGCTAACCGCCTGGATTCTTCGTCTGTATCGCTTTTCTTCCATAATGAGGGTATAATGATCGTTTTTTACCCACCAATTGGCTTCATTACGAGGATTGATACGTTGAACAACAAAATTTTCCTTCTCATTCCGGCAATTCCAAGCTTTCTCCCGTTCTTCTGGCGGCTGTTCCGGCATGGACTGGGCGAACCGGTCGGCCTGCTGTCCGACATCGCCATCGGCCTCGCCGTCTATCTGCTCGCGATAGCCGGTCCCCGCCTCGTGCGCTTCTTTCTGCTGCTGCTCTGGGCCCTGTTCCAGGCCGGATCGCAGGAACTGTATGCGGCGATGCAGCGCCTGCCCTCGTGGCAGGATCTGCAGTACCTCGCCGATCCGAACTTCATCGGCAACAGCGCCGCCGGCCTGCACCTGGCCTATCCGTTTTTTACTGCAACACTGGTCGTCGGGGCTATCGTCGCCGGCCTTGTCAGGGTCCGCCGCCCGCGCCGTCCCATCCTGATGCTGGGGGTGGTGACCGTTGCCCTGCTCCTCGTCACCCAGGGCTATCTCAGCCGGCAGCTCTACGACAGGAGTATTGCCGCCCGGTTCAATCCCCTGCACTGGTTCATCAGCGACGCCGCCGCGACCTCTATTCTGCCGAAGAAGGCGGAACTGACGGTCGCCGACCTTCCGCCTTCTTCGG
>Ga0209066_10003945_pt1 | contig 16503 bp, 12 predicted proteins | sample All_14_2_FD_187198 | JGI IMG/M metagenome (GOLD analysis project Ga0209066, IMG submission 187198) | Freshwater microbial communities in response to fracking from Pennsylvania, USA - Allegheny Zone_MetaG_DW_15 (SPAdes) (version 2) ...
ACGGAAGGCTCCGCAGCCGCCACCTTGGAGGCGAGCACCTGCAACGCGCGTCCGCTCTCTGTGGCCGCCGTCTTCGCGGCTTGGGCGATCCACTCCCTCTTCTGCATCCAGGTGTCGTAGACCGGCCGTCCCTTGTAGTAGCTCGTGCCGTAGCCGTGTTCGTCGTTGCACACCAGCGCGTCCCACGCCCGGCGCAAGGCGTTGACCGGGTAAACATAGGTCGGGTCCGTCAGGCGCGCGAGCGTCGCCAGTTTCTCGGCCGTCGGCAGGAGCCGGTCGGCCGCGAACTTGTCGGCCAGCAGCGAGGGCGTGGTCACCGGATGCTGCGCCCAGCCCGCGGTCATCAGGCCGCTCAGCGTCGGGATCTGGTCGCCGAAGCGCCGCTCGACCTCCTTGAACGGGACCGACAGGTCGCCGACCGTGCGCAGCTCCGGCCAGCGCCAGACCGCGTTCCACGCCTTGGCGCGGTTGGCCGCGCCGAGTCCGGGCATCTGATTGTCGTTGTAGTTCGGCAGCATCCAGACATCGTACGGATAACGCGCCTCAGCGAGCGCGAGCTGTTTAGCCATGATTGGCGCGATCTGTTTGGGATCTCCGTGGCGGTGGCCGAAGCTGAAACTCGACAGGTTTCCGTAGCTCAGGTTGGTCCACATCAGAATTTTGCGTTTGCCGTCCGGCCCCAGCCAGTAGAAAAGATGGGGCAGCTTGGAGTCCCAGCCCACGTCGATCCGGCTGCCGGGCGTGCCGCCGGGGGCCCAGCAGTTGACCGCGTCGGGGTTCCACGGATTCGGATAGAAGCCCATGTATTTGATCCCGGCATCCGCGTAGACGGTCACCAGCGGCCAGGAGAGGCCGTTGTTGTCCACCATCAGCATCGCGTCCGCCGCCAGCCCCCAGCGGTATCGGAGTTCGCGCGTGGTGTAGGCGCTGCGGACCAGCTCCTCTGTGCCGAACGCCTCGGTGCGGTTGCCCGAATGCGACGCGCCGATGCCGATCAGGCCGGGTTTGGCATAGGTCTCGATCAGACGGCGCGCCGCCTGTTCGGAGCGGTCGCGCTCATAGTTGCCCCACCACCACAGGCCTTCGATCACATATCGGAAACGGGAGGCGTCCGTGTAGGTCGCCGCCTGCTCGATCACGTTCTGCGCGTGATCGATGCAGGCGTTGCCGAGCAGCCGCTGTTTATACTGAGGATCGTGCAGGCCGATATCCACATGCGACGAGAAGACCTCGTAGATCGTCCAGTGGCGCGGCTGTTTCCACGTGAGGCTCTTGCGCGCCAGCGTCTGAGCGCCGTCCGAAAGTTCCCAGCGCGAGTCGAGGGCCTTCGCCGGCTCAGGAAGCAGAACCGAGACGCTGTTGGTGCCGGCCCGCAACGCGCCAAGATCCCGCTCGGCCAGCAGCGCGCCGTCCGCCCAGACTTTCAGGAGGCACGCCGGCAGGGTCGCGTCGGCTTCGATGTCCAGAGTGATGTTTTGCAGAGGCGGCAGGTCACGCGAAACCAGCGCGGTCGGCGTGACCTCCCATGCGGTCACAGGCGAAGCGGCAAGAATTGTTTCGCCCATTCCCCCCCATATTCCGACCCCCATCACAGCCATCATCCGGAACGGCATCCGCATACGACCTCCCTTTTTCCCCGACAACAGGTCTTCTCTTAACGTCTGACAGTTTAAAGGTTCTCAACAGAAAAACTAGCGCCGTTTGCGCATAAATTTCATAAGTGTTGCGCAACGCGGGCTAAACCCGCAACGTCATGAAGACAAAGCCCTTGTCCTGAGAAGCGATGCGGGCGGCACCTTTGTCTACGACCGCTTTTTCGGGTCATGGCTGTCGCACGCGAAATGAAACCATGAACCCCATCCAAACCGGCCGACGAACCGGTGACGGCACCGACGCTCGTTCGCGATTCATCTGCGCATGGGAACCCACTACAACAGCAACAGCACGGTGCCGACCGAATAGTAGGCGAAGAGGACGTGCTGCCCGCTGACCTCGACAAACTTTGTCACCAGAAACGGGTTTGTCTGCCCATTCAGGGTCACCGTGATTTTCGACAGAGCGGCGAACGCGTCTGGAGAGCGGATCAGAGGAACCGGCGTTTTGAGGTCCTCGAAGCTGTAGCCGGTCAGAGCCACGGTCAGCCGGTTGTCAACGACACAGCTGTTGACCAAAAGCGGGGTGACCGCAAGGTCCGCTTTATTCCGCGCGAGCACGGCGTTGTCTTCCAGCGTGACGCGCGCCACGGTCCCGGTGCCCGCCAGCGCGGCACCCGGTCCGACGGTCAGCCGGTTTTCAGCCGTGAGCGTCAGCGCGCCGTCGATCCGCGACGTGCCGGCCGCGACGGCCAGCGTGTTGCTCGCCACCAGCGTGCCGCCCAGCACGGACACCGGGCCGGTTGCGGTGCGCGTGCCCGCGAGCGTCAGGGTGCCCGCACCCTTTTTGGTGATGGCCCCGGCTTCTCCGGCCGAGTCTTGGAGCGTCGGCACGACGCTGACCATATATCCCGCCGAATCGATCACCAAGCCGTTCGCGGTCAGTTGCACGTCGTCAACGGAATAGACGAGCGCACCAGACGCCGAGGCTTTCAGCGTCCCGCCGTCGAAAAGAATCTGGCTTGACGCCGTCGTCCCCGCAGTGTGCTCGAAGACTTGTTTGGTCCGCAGGACGCCGGTGCCCGTGAGCACGAGCCGGCCTGAAATTTTCGTCCCCCCGTCCGCACGCCCAACCCAGACAGAGCCCCCGCTGCCCGTATCCACCAGACCGCCCGCGACAACAACCTCACCCGTGGCGTTCAAATAGCGTCCGATTGCCAGCACGGGGCCGCCGACGTTGAGGAAGCGCATTTCGCCGCCATGGACAGCCAGTGTACCGTTACCCGCGTTACCCACCCACATGTGCTCGGCGACCGTCCACAAGCCGTTCGATAGTATGACGGTGCCGAAGGACCCCGCATCGTTTGCGACCGAAAAGGCGCACGTGTGATTGGTTCCGCTGAGGCCCAGCAGAGCCCCCCGGCCATAACCGCCGACCTGTATGCGCGTCCCGCCTGTGCGGCTAAAGGTGTTGGAGCCGTCAAAGACCGTCAACGAGCCGGATCCCGTTGCCTCGCTCCCCAAGATCATGTGCCCCCCGAAGTGATTCGTTCCGCGCACCACGGTCATCTGTCCCTTCCCTCCGCGTCCCAACGTGCAGGTCTCGCCGGGGAAGGAGAACCCGCTGCCCGCCAGCGTGACCTCACCCGTGGAGCCCGCGTTGACGGCCACGCGGAAATAGTTGGTGGCCGCCGGCCGCAGGTCGCGGATGACGAACTGGCCGCCCTGAACGATGAGTTCACCGCGGCTGCCCCCGTTCGAGCCGAGGTCGAGCGTGTTGCTGACGGCGCAGACACCTGCTGTCTGCTCGATCACGCCATGCCCGTTGACGCCCACGTTAAGATAGCCGGGGACAACCACATTCGCGTTCGTGCCGAGGCTCAGCGTCCCTTTGCTGCGGGCGCCGACGCCAAGATAGTTGAGGCTTTTCCCAAAAGAGAAATCGGCGTCGGACACCTCGATCCGCGCCGTTGTGCCGAAGCCGTCCGCGATGCGCACCTCATTCGAGACCGCAACACGGGCGCCGTTCAGCAAAGAGACGGTCGCATAGTAGCGCGCGCTGTTTGTGCTCACCCCCACAGTCATCACGTTAGAGACCGAAAGGTTTCCGCCTTCGAAGGAGGTTCGCGTTCCTCCGAACGAGGCGCCGACCGCCTCGGTCTTCACGTCTCGGAACGCGATGACCGCGTGGTTGGTGAGAGACGAGCCGACGGGCGGCGCCGTATCACAGCCCATCGAGCCGGTCCGTATCGTGCCGTTCGAAAAGGTAACCCGGCCGCCGCTGCCTTCCCAGACATACAGGTTGTTTGTCAGCGACCAGGCCTGCTGGTTCAGATTAAAGACCGTTTCGTAATTCGCCGAGGGCGCGACAACAGAACCCGTCATATTGGTGGTCGCGCCGTTGAAGGTGATCAGCCAGTTTGCGTTCACACGGTTGTTGAACGCAGCCAGATCGACGGGCCCCGGCACGCTGCCCTGCAGCCAGTTTGTCGGCACCTCGAAATCGCCTACGCCGCTGCCGCCGACACCTTGCCAGTGACGGTTCTCCGCCCTGCCGCTCAACGCCGCCACAACCACCGCAACCATCAGGCTCCGAGTTTTTTTCATATGCTGCATCCTTCTTTTATTAGAGTGCTGTCACTTTACCGTGTCCGGTAGAAAAAAAACGATGCGATTCTAAACGTGAGGACGATACGCTTCCCGCAGGTGGCCCTCGGCTTCACCGCACGAGCCGCGCCTCGATCCAGTCAGCTAGAACGCGCTCGGCGCAGGAGACTTTCAGCCGCAGCTCTTTTGCCCCTGCGCAGGGCACGCGCACCTGCACACCTTTCTGTCCAGGCTTAACCGGTGCACTCGCAAAAACGGTTCTGCCGTCCACAATCACAGCGAAGACCGCTCCCGCAAAGGCCGCCGGCGTGCGTGCGGCATCGTCGATGCCGCACGTCGCCTCAAAAGAGGCGTACTTTCCCTCCAATGAATAGACCACGTCCGACGGTGCCCGCGTCCCGAGCCCTTTGCGGTACCGGACGCCGTTGACGGTGAGCCAGTCGTAGGCGGGCGTCTCGTCCTGCCTCACGGATGCGCCTGTGCCGTCGATGGCGGAGCGCAGCAGTTCAGCCTTGCCTGCCACGCTCACGGCGGCCCAAGGGAGGTCGCTGAGATAGACGCACGCGCTCTCCGGGTCGGGGTAGACCGTCTGCCCGAAAGGCGTCGCCGTGTGTGCGGCCCGGCAGACCAGCGCGTTGACGCTGCGCGGGGGCAGCACGAGCGAGGCGCTCCGGCTGGCGCACAGGGAGAGCGCACGCTCCTGATAGGTGACGGACTCTGTGGTGCTGTAATGATAAGCCTGCGGCGCGAGGCTCACGTGTGCCAGCCGGACGTCCGCCGTGACCGGTACACTTCGCGGATTGGTCAGCAAGACCGTGAAGCGCCCGTCTTTGACGCACGCGTTGGCCAGAAGGCCTGCGCCCGCCGTGCAGGCGAGATGATGCGCCCCGCGCGGGATGTGCTTCCAGAGCACGCGCGCCGCGTGGAAGGGGGGGCGGTGCTCGCTGTCGTGCCGGGCGCTTTTGATGAGGCCGAACGAGCTGATCAGCTCGCTGTCGCCGACGCCGTCATAGGCCTTCCAGAAAAAGAAGCTGCTCACTCCGCCGCCGAGCTCCTGATGAACCATCCGGGCAAGGCGGAAAGCCGACTCGTAGCCCGTGTAAGCGCCGTGCCAGCGCGACGGGTAGAAGTTCCACGGCCCGATGCCGCAAAGAGGCCCATATTCCAAAAGCCACAGCTCGCGCGGCTTGCCGCCCGCCAGCCCCGCCGGGGCGATCACCTCGCGCCGCAGCCGTCGCAAGTTTGCTTCGGTCCTCGCCCAGCCCGACGCGTAGTCTTCGACCCCGATCACGGAGCCGAGGTCGCCCATTGCCTGCAGATACGCCTCGACATAGCGCTGTCCGTTCAAGTAACGGTCCGGCATCGCATCCATGTCCATGCTCTGTCCGCCGGTCGCGATGCGGTAAGGCCCGACGATCGGCAGGTCGAAGCCGTGCTGTTTCGCCAGCCGTGCGGTTTTTGCGCAGACCTCGGCCACGGCTTCGGGCGGATACGCCGGCTCCCACACCGGCACGAGGTGCGTGAGCGTGACGCCCTCCTCACGCAGCAACGTGAGCAACGCCACGCACGATTCGGCCACCTCGGCGCAGTCAGGGGTTCTGCCGCTGTCCTGCCCGCGCCACTGCCATCCGGCATAGCTGATTGCACGCAGCCCGACAGAAAAACCTTTCGACTGCACATACTTCACATAGCCCGCCAGCGTCCGCGCCGCAGGCTCTGAGGCGAAACGCTTGCGCAGCGGCTCCCAGTTGACATGAAGCGGATCATCGTCGTCGTTCTGCGGTTCCAGCAGTTGCGTTCCAAAACTGAAGTCGAGCTGCGTCACGCCGATTTCGCGGAGCGCGTCGAGCAGCGGCGCATACTCGCGTTCGCGTTCGGCCGGAGCGCCCAGAAAGGTTTTCGGCAGATCGGCGTAACAGCCGAACCCGCGAATCTGCTGAAGCGGCTTTTCGGCTTCCACGGTGACCTGCGCGACAGCGTCTTCTGTTTTCAGCCCCACCCCGGTAAGGGTCATCGCGGGCGCGTCGCCGCACCGGTACGCACGCACGCTCACCTGTGCGGCGTCGCGCAGGTCGATCAGCCCGCAGAAGTCATCGAGCAGATAGCGGAACGTCCCGTCGTCCTCAGCCGCACCCGGCACACGGACCCCGTGCCGGTCGCTGCCGGGAAACCCGATCTCCAGCATCCAGGGCACGCGGGCACCCTCGACGCGCCCCGCCAGAACGGGCGCGCGGCGGATCTCCGCCGCCGTGAACGCTGTTTCAGAAAGCAGGAGCGCGTCGAGCGGCGACGGGCCGCCGGCCGGAACCGCTTCTGTCGCAGCCGCCCGTCGCGCCTGTGCCCCCACGCGCACCTCGTCGATGGCTCCGCAGAAGAACTGGCCCGGCTCGCCCGAGGGCTCCTGCCCGCCGCCGATCTCCAGCGGTGCCGCATTCGTCAGCAAGATCTGGCCGGGCCACGCTGCGGCCTTGGCGTTGCCGCCAAAGGTCCGCGCGGGGCCGTCGAACACCCGTTTGCCGCCGATGTCGAGCGCGACCTTTCCGCGGCAGAACTGCACCGCCACAGGAACCCACTGCCGGAGCGGCAGCGGAGCAGGCGACAGGGCCTGCCACCACTCTCCAGAAGGCCCCTTGAACGAGAACTCCAAGTTGCCTTCGGGCCTGACGGCCAGACGGTAGTTGATCGCATCGACCGCAGGTTTCCGGTCGCCTTTCCAGAGGATCGTCTGATGGTCGCCCAAGCGGTGAAGCCAGATCCAGGCGCTGAGGGCCGCTTCAGTGGTCAGGTCCAGACCGGCACGGCCGGGCACGGAGACGCTTTGTTCCGGTTCGCCCCAGAACCAGAGCGCACGTCCCCGCACGCCCGGCACTCGAACGGGAGCGCCCGCTTCACCTCGCGTGACCGCGATGGCCGCCTCGCCGGCTGCCCCGTCGAAGGTCAGCGCCAAGGGGGCGTCCGGCTCTTGGGCCGCCAACAGGCGGGCCAAGAGCCCGATTCCGCAAACCGTTTCTTTTACGCTCATTCTTTTTCCCAAAAGCCGGCTTTACCCGTCTCCGCTTTTCATTTTACCTGCTCCCGCAAGCACAAACTATACGATTTTGCGCAAAAAGAATATGACTTTTGCGTAACCCGCCAAAAAGGAAAGGCGCAGAGCGGTATACGAGGTATACGGCTCTGCGCCTTTTGCGTTCTCTGCGCGAAACGGGCAGCGGACAGAGAAGGAGGAGCGGCAGGATTTACTTGGCGAGCGAGGCTTCGTATTTGCCGCGCCAGAAAACGGTGATGTAGCCAAAGACCTGCCCCACGGCACAGTAGAGCAGCACGCTGATGGCGGTCTTGGTGAGATCACCGGCCGCGCCTTGGGCGGAGAGCAGGCCGAAGTAAGCGCCGGAGCCGATGAAGAGCGCGGGCACCATGTTCTTCAGGTTCTCGGTCATGATCGCAGGCACGACGACGATGAAGACCGCCAGCGCCATCACCAGGTTCATGCCGCCGACCGAGGGCAAGCCGCTGATTCCCGGCACGCCCATCAGCTTGATGATCGCGACCGAGGCGAGGATGCCGGTCAGATAGCCGATCCAGGCCTTCACGCCGCCCATCGGCGTGCAGCCGGCGAGGAAATAGACGGCCCACGCCTGAAAGGAGACCCACATGGCATCGCCGGCCGGCGACACTTTGGCGACAAACGTGTTCACGAGAACGAGGACTGCCGCCTGAACGGCGAGACCGACCGACACGACGAGGAGCTGTTTGTTAGCGAGCGCCATCTTGATTCATCCTTTTTCTTGACCTTGCGGCCCGCCGCCGGCACCTTTAGCCGAACCCCCCGCGCGCCGCGAATGGCCGCATTGTAACGAAAGAGCGCAAAGGATGCAAAGAGGAACTGGCATGGCCCAAGGCTGAGGGCGCCTCCGTTTCATTGACGTGTCGGCCCCGGACCGGCTTACCTCTCAGAGCCGGCGCGAGCCGGCGCGTTGGTCAGGGCCTGCTGCCAAGCTTCGACGTTCACGGTTCTCAGAAACGACTCGACCGTTTGATCCCATGACCGCGTCCGAGCCGTATCGCGGATTTCCGTGGGAGCGGACCCCGGGAACGGCTGCAACAGGCTCTCGGACAGGGCCGCCGGGTAGCGGGTCTCCCGGAGATCGAGCCGCACGCCGTAAGCGTATCCCCAGAACAGCCGGTCGTCAAAGTACCCGTAGGAAGGGCCCCGGCACTCGCCCCAGGCGTTCAGGGGGACGCCGAGCCCGACGCGGGGATAGGCGTGCCAATACGGGGCGTAGCCGTACCGGCAGGGGTAGCCGTCATACCCGTAAGGCGACCAGCCCCACCCCGCGAACAGATCGACCGAGGGGGCGTCCTCCCCCTTCAGCACTCCGCCAATAATGAGAAACGACAGAATGAGGAGTCGTTTTTTCATGCCATAAGTATACGCCAGCCCGGGCGCGTTGTCATGCTCTGGCATCCTCTTGCCGGAAGAGCTGCTGTAAAACCACTCCTGGCTTGCCCAGTCCGCAGTGTGGCGGGTATACTGTCCGCATGTTGAATATGCGTTCGATTAACATCCTGATCATGGCCGCCGCGTGGGCGTGGTCGGCGCAGGCGGAGGGACTGATGAAAACGGCGTGGCGGAAGCTGACGGCGGAAGAGGAGCGCGTCATCGTGCGCAAAGGCACCGAGGCCCCCTTCAGCGGGGAATTCGATAGGCACACCGCAAAAGGCGTTTACTGCTGCCGCCGCTGCGGGGCCGCGCTCTACCGCGCGGAGGACAAGTTCGACGCCGGCTGCGGCTGGCCCGCGTTCGAGGACGAAGTGCCGGGCGCCGTGCGGCGCATACCGGATGCGGACGGGCGCCGCACGGAGATCGTGTGCGCGAACTGCGAGGGACACCTCGGCCACGTCTTCACCGGCGAGCGACTGACGCCGCGCGACACGCGCCACTGCGTGAATTCGGTTTCGCTGGCTTTCGTGGCGGACGACGCGACGGGCACGGCGTTCGAACGCGCCGTCTTCGCGGGCGGCTGTTTCTGGGGCGTCGAATACTATTTGCAGCAGGCGCGCGGCGTCATCCGGGCCGTGAGCGGTTACACGGGAGGAGGGGTCGACCGCCCCACGTACCGGCAGGTGTGCGCGGGCGGCACGGGGCACATCGAAGCGGTCGAGGTGCTCTTCGACCCGCGGCAGACCACCTACGAGACGCTGGCGCGGCTCTTCTTTGAAATCCACGATCCGACGCAAGAGGACCGCCAAGGGCCGGACATCGGCGAGCAGTACCGCTCGGCCGTGTTTGTCCGCGATGCGGCGCAGAAAGCCACGGCGGAGAAGCTGATCGGCCTGCTGCGCACGAAGGGGTTCAACGTGGTGACGCGCATCGAGCCCGCCAAGACCTTCTGGCCCGCGGAGACCCAGCATCAGGACTACTATTTCATCAAGGGCTCCACCCCTTACTGCCACCGCCCGGTGAAACGGTTCGACTGAAAGGAAGCGCCATGACACGACCGCCTTTCGCTGCCCCGACGACCTTGAGGTTCGCGCTCGTCTTCACCGGTCTCGCGGCGTTTGCCGCCTGCGCCGCGCCGTCGTTCCGCTCGGACAAGAATTACCCCAACCTCGGCCTGCGTATCCGCGTGCTCGGAAACTCCGTGCCCGAACCGCTCGCGCAGTTCAAGACCTATACCTACACCTTCACCCGCGGCGAGGAGTCTTATAAGCGCGACCTGTTCGACCCGGTCGAACTCTGGTACGCCACCCAGCACGCGGGACAGTGGCGCGACGAGGACGGCAATGTCCTGATCCTCGGACATCCGGCGCAGCAGCTTCCCGTCATCACCTCGCAAACGAAGCACGTGGAGCGCGAGGCGTTCGACAAAGCCTTGGCGGACCCCGCCGCCGCGTTCGACCCCGCCAGCGCCGAAGCCCTCACGGCCTGGGTCAAGGCGTTCGCCTCCTGCACGCCGAAAACGCCCGAGCCGCTGCGCACAGGGTTCAACCTCGCCAGCGCGGTCTTTTTTCCGGTCGAGGAGTCTTCGCTTCTCGTGTATGCCTTCCGCGTCAAGGCCCGCAAGCCCAACGGGCAGACCGTGCCGTCGGATTGGTTCTGCGCGGTCATCAAGATCGCCGACAGCACACCGAAGTCCAAAGTGCGCAAGGATTTCGAGACCCAGTTTCTGGCCAACGTCTCTTCCGTGGCCCAGACAGGCGCTTCGGCCGCAGCGGGCGTGCAGCCCAAAGCGCTGGCTACCTCTCCGGCGTCCGGCAAAGCGCCGGCCGTCGAGATCCCCGACCATCCGAGCCGCACGGCCGCCCGCAAGAGCATCGCGAACATGAAAGACTGGTGGTTTGCCGAGACACCCGAGTACATCTTCCTCTCGGATATCCGCAGTGCGGCGGGCAAAACGCTCGTCAAAGAGCTGCAGGCCACCCTGCCGGCCCTGCGCGCCGCCTTCGCCAAGCTGATCCCTCCGTTCGAGACCGCCACGGATGTCAGCGTCGTCCGAATCTTCGAGGCGCCGGCGGCCTACAAGCAGTATGTGGGCAAAGAGCACGAGTGGAGCGCCGGCCTGTGGGCGCCCATGCGCCGCGAGCTGGTCATCCTGTCGCAGGGCAAAGACCGCGAGCAGACGCTCGACATCATCCGGCACGAGGGCTTCCACCAATACCTCTTTTACGCTTGCGCGATGACCGAGAATGCCACGTGGTTCAACGAGGGGCACGCCTGCTTTTTCGAGACGGCGGAGGTGGACAACAAAGGACACGTCGAGATTCCCGAGAACGCCCGCGTCGAGCATCTGCTCCGCAACCTCGACGCCGTCGCGCGGAGCCTGCCCAAGCTCATCCGCACCGGCTATTCCGGGTTCTACAGCGGCTCCGACGAGCAGCGCTCGCTGAACTACACCGCCGCCTGGGCGCTGGTCTATTACCTGCGCAAAGGCGTTGCGGTGGACGGCCAAGACCGGTATGCCGCCGTTCTCGACACCTACCTCAGAACGCTCGCCCAAAAGAAAGACGCCGATGCCGCCACGACGGAAGCCTTTAAGGACATCAACATGGGCCACTTCCAAAAGGCTTTCACCGATTTCTGGAAGAAGGACCGCAACGCGGCCCGCCGGCATGACCCGCTCGCCGAAAAGAAAACCACGAACTGACGGGATGGCTCTCGACATGGACACGGATACACCGGATCTTCAACTCTCCCCGCTTGAAGCCCGCATCCTCGGGGCGCTGATCGAGAAGGAGGTCACCACGCCCGAGTATTATCCGCTCACCTTGAACGCGCTGCTCGCCGCCTGCAACCAAAAGAACAACCGCGCCCCCATTTTCGCGCTCGACGAAGAGACCCTTGCCCGGGGGATCTACAGCCTTCAGGAAAAACACGTGGTGGATTCGTTCGCGGGCGCCAATGCGCGCGCGCTCAAGTACCGCGAGCGGCTGACCGGCCGGCTGGCCCTTGCGCCCGACGAGCGGGCCGTCCTCTGCGAGCTCCTGCTGCGCGGCCCGCAGACGGCGGGCGAACTCCACAGCCGCGCGGCCCGCATGCATCCGTTCAACACGCGCGAAGAAGTTCAGGCCACGCTCGACCGCCTTGCGGCCCGCCCCGGCGGCGCGCTGCTGACGGAGCTTCCGCGGCAGCACGGCCACAAGGAAGCGCGCGTTGCCCACCTGCTGGGCGATCAGCTCCCTTCCGCAGAGCTGTCGCCGTCCGACCCGCCGCCGCCCGCCGCTGTGGCCGCGGTCATGGGCGAGGCGTCCCGCCTCGCGGCGCTTGAGGCCCGCGTCGACGCGCTCGAGGCCGAACTCGCCGGACTCAAAGCCCTCTTCGGCACCTTCAAATCGCAGTTCGAGTAAAGGTTCTGCTGAAAAGGTCCTGCCCCATGCGGATACGGCCGGGACAGAGCCCGGCCCTCCAATAACCTCGTCGATACTCCCGCCGCACGGGTCAGCCCAGCTCGTTGATGCGGACCGCTGCCGGCAGCCGTCCGCTCAGCGCGGCCACGGCGGCGGCTTTGCCGGCCGCCTCGCCCATCGCGACGGCGTTGCCCGTGACGCGGTAGCTGGCGTGCGCGAAGAAATCCCCGCTGATGCAGCGCCCTGCGAACATCAGCCCCTGCACGTCTTTGGCGATGAGCGCGCGCAGCGGAATGTCGTAGGGCTTGGCCTTCCAAGGATGGGATTCGATGCTCTTGTTTTTCTTGGGGTCGAGCGCATGGACGTCCACGCCGAAGGTGGTGCGGCAGACCGCGTCGTCGAAGCGGCGGCCCTCCTTTAAATCATCGGCGGTCACCGTATAGATCCCGTGCAGCCGGCGCCCCTCGCGCACGCCGATCTGCTCGGCCGTGGCCACCAGCCGCAGGCCTTTCCAGGCGCCGCCCGTACTGCGCAGGCCGTCGATCAGCGCGTGCAGCTCTTTGCGCGCGCGCAGCGTCGCGCGCGTCACGTCGCGCACATCCGTTCCTTTGCAGGCGTACTCGTGGTTTGCCATCAGGATGAAGAGGTCGTCGCGCACGCGGAAGAGCGACGGCTTGGCGTAAGAGGGCGAATGGCCGCCCGCCTCCATGGCGGCCCGCAGCCGGTCTTTGGGCGCGGCCCACGAGCTGGCCTCGTCCAGGTTGTTGTAGAACGGCTTGAGATCCTGAGCCGAGAGCCCTGCGACCAGCGCGATCAGGCTCATGGGCTGCGCCTGCCCCGTTTCGGGATGCCCGAAATCGAAACCGCATCCGGCCAGCGCGCCGAGGTCGCCGTCGCCTGTGGCGTCAACGAAAACCTTGCCCGCGAGCGCCTCGCGCCCGGACTTTGACTCCGTGACCACATGCGTCAGGCGGCCTTCGGAGGTGACCGCCGCGGCCGTGCGCGTGTGGTAGTACACCTTCACGCCCGCCTCCTCGCAGAGCGTTTCGAGCAGCACCTTCATGACCTCCACGTCGTAGGCGTTGGTGGGCTTGCCCCCCGCCGTGAAGGTGTGGCCTCCCAGCGCGTCCATGCGCCGCGTGATCTCGGACATGACGCCCTTCTTGTTCGTCTGGTCGAGCAACCAGCACAGCAGACCGGACGTCCAGATACCTCCGAGGCAGCCGTGCTGTTCGACCAACACCGTCTTCGCGCCCTTGCGGGCCGCAGAAATCGCGGCTGCCACGCCCGCAGGCCCCGCGCCGCAGACGACCACGTCGGCCGACTCGGCGACCGGCACGTCGCGCGCGGGCTCGCGCACAACCGCGCCCCGCGCGGTGACCTCCGCGCCGCTCAACCTTCCTGCGGCGCCCCCCGTCGGTATCGCCATCGCCCAACCGCCCAGCTTGATGAAAGCGCGTCTGTTCATACGGCCATGCCCCTCTCGTTTGTTTGGAGCCTTTAGCGTATGAGACGCCGGGTGCGGAGGCAACAAGATAATGGCTTTTTCTGCCACACACGTTCCCGACCCGTTTCCGCAGGCGCAACGGGACGTTGAACAGCCGGGGCGTGCGCCAGCTTTGGAACCCGGATGTCGGGTGGGGGCAAATCCCGCCGCCTTGACACTACCCGAGATTTTGTTCAACAAAACGCCAATTGATCAGTTTGTCGAGAACCGCGGCAACGTAGTCCGCGCGGCGGTTCTGATAATCCAGGTAGTAGGCGTGCTCCCACACATCGATCGTCAACAACGGCTTCATCCCCATGGCCAGGGGCGAATTCGCATTGCAGGTCTTGACCACTTTCAGCGCGTCGCCATCCGACACGAGCCATGCCCAGCCGCTTCCGAACTGGGACGTGGCCGCAGTCGCCAGTTCTTTCTTACAGGCATCCACGGACCCGAAACCGCTCTCAATCTTCTTTTTCAACGCGGCCGGCGGCTCACCTCCGCCCCGGGGGCTCAGGCCATGCCAGAAAAACGTGTGATTCCACGCTTGCGACGCATTGTTGAAGATCGCGGCCTTTTCGATTTTACCGACCGTCCCGCAGATCAGCTTCTCCAGCGTCACGTCCGCGTAATCCGTTCCCGCAATCATTTTGTTCAGGTTATCCACATAGCCTTTGTGATGCTTGCCGTAATGGAAGCCCATCGTACGCGCGGAAATCAAAGGCTCCAGCGCGTTCTCCGCGTAAGGCAGAGGCGGCAGGACATGTACACAACGTTCTTGAAGCGTGTCATCGCTCATATTGGCTCCTAAAGTTACCCCATGAAGTATCCCGATCAAAGGGCTGGGCAGGCCCTTTCAGCTCGCCGGTATCCGATACCGCGACAACGTCAGACATGAATCACACTGTTCAGAGAGCCACAGCCGTCAGGCGCCCAATCCGGGCACTTGGGGTCCGACACCCACAGGCCATTGACGACGAACTTATACTCGTGTGTCCCTTCGGCAAGGTTGAGTGTCGCTTTGAAATGCCCGCTGTCCGGATTGTCTTTCAGCGGATTCGCTGTTGGGCTCCAGGCGTTGAACGTTCCGGCAACATACACCTGGCTGCCGGGCTCCGCCGCCAGCTCGAAACGCACTTTTTTCTTACGTCCGCCGGTTGCCTTCTTCTCATGCATCTGCCCCTTCATGCTTTTCATGCCGATCTCTCCTTCTGTCCCGTTGTCTATTTAACGGGCTACCTTTTCAACCGTGTTGCCCGCAGCCATCCAGCCCTCAAGGCCCTCGTGGTATTCGAGGACGTTACCGTAGCCTAACGTGCGGAGTTTCTCGCCCAGCATGCGACTGGCCGGACATTTGAGATTCGAACAGTAGGTGACCACGAGTTTCTGCTTATCGGGCAGCATGGCCGCGACCTGTGCTTCGGAGGCATCCGGAGCGAGCGCAAGGGCACCGGGGATGCGGGTGCCGTCGTCAAACTTGCCGGTCCGCGCATCCAGCAGCGTCATGGGCGTCTTCGCACGCAGCATGGCCTCCAAAGCTGCGGTGTTGACCACGCCTTCCTTCGCCACGTCCGCCGCGGCCCCTGAAACCTTGGCCATGCAGACGCCCGCGGCACAGTCGCTGGCATTCGGGCAGCGGCCGGAAGACATGCTCGCCCCTTTCTTTCCACATGCGGAACATGCCGTATCGCCTGCGCACATGCTGTTACATCCGGTCATCAGACCTGCGCAACAGGTGACCATCGCCATCGTCATTAACGTGTTCATCGCTTCCTCCTATCGTCGGGTTGAGAGCCGTTCCGGGACGTCCGCCCGGCACCGCTCATGCGGGCTCACTCCTTACGCTGTCCGTCCGGCCAGTTCAGAGAGTGCGTCACATGGCGGCTATGATAGATGACAGACGAAGACTCCGCCAATGGGGTAAAGTCCTACTTCGCCACAGGAGTCATTGTCGCGCTGGCCGGAGTGTCACCGCTAACGCTTCGTCATACGGATGTCCGCGAGTGTCACGGCGCGCGGCTGTCCGTCAGGCCGGCGGCGACGGCATATTGCGTCAAGCCCGCCGTGTCATGGATGCCGAGTTTCTCCATGAGACTGTAACGGTGTTTTTCCGATGTTTTGGCGCTGATGCCCAACTGGGCGGCGACCTGTTTGTTGAGAAGCCCTTCGGCAATCAGCTTGAGGACTTCGGTCTCGCGTGCCGACAAGGACGCCCGGCGCGCGTCGCCGAGCCGCTCGTGAACCGTCTTTTTCTCCGGTTCAGGAGTGAACGAGGCCTCGACGTACGGGTCGATAAACCGCTCTCCCTTGTGGACCTGCCTGATCGCCAGGGCGAGGCTGTGGACGGATGATTTTTTAATCAGGTAGCCCGTTGCGCCGAGCGCGAGCACCTGCTCAATGCAGGCCGGGTTGCTATAGGCCGAAAGGACCAAGATCCGCGTCTCAGGGGTCTTCTCGCGAATCTGACGCGTCGCCTCCAATCCGTTCAACAAGGGCATCGCGATGTCCATGACCACCACGTCGGGACGCAACTTGCCGGCCTTTTCCACGGCCTCCACGCCGGTTGCGGCTTGGCCCACCACCTTGATGTCGCTCTCGGCCTGCAAAAGCGCATGCAGCCCTTCTCGCACGACGCTGTGGTCATCCACTAATAAGACGGTGATCTTTTTCATTGTGACACCCCGCTTTGATGCGTATGATTCTTACATAATAAACGCGGCGCGCCAATCGTAATGTCGGTTATCCCCGGTAGGGATTCTCCCCATGGCTAAGCAGACGCTTCCGGGATACTCTTTACTGACATGAGAGATACACAACCCGTTCCCGCCCGACAAGCGAGTGAGGCGTATTTCGACAGCAGCCATCAGGAGGTTTGTATGCCGCCCGTCACGAGCCGAGAAATCCGTTTACGCTCCCGTCCGCAAGGCCGACCGGAGGCCGATAATTTCGCGCTGGAGACCGTCGTTCTGGAAC
>Ga0209066_10003946_pt1 | contig 16501 bp, 13 predicted proteins | sample All_14_2_FD_187198 | JGI IMG/M metagenome (GOLD analysis project Ga0209066, IMG submission 187198) | Freshwater microbial communities in response to fracking from Pennsylvania, USA - Allegheny Zone_MetaG_DW_15 (SPAdes) (version 2) ...
TGCACCGCCTTTACCAGATCAAGAGGCTGGTCGAAGAGGTCAGCGGTTTCATTAAAAATGTCTACATGGTCGATGTCGCCGCCGTCGGCGCCCTGTACAAGGACTGGCTGCCCTACGGTGCCGGCGTTACGAACTACCTGGCCGCTCCGGACATGTTCCTCGACGCCAAGGCCACCATGTCCGATCTCCCCGGCGGTACCATCATGGGCGGCGACCTCAAGACGGTCAAGCCGATCGTCGGCCTAAATGACAGCTATTTCAAGGAGAACGTGCAGGAATCGATCGCCCGGGCATGGTATAACGGCGACTGGTCAAAACACCCATGGGAGGAGGATACCGACCCGAAATACACCGACTTCCAGGACGAGGGCCGCTACACCTGGCTCAAGGCCCCGCGTTTCCAGGGCAAACCGATGCAGGTCGGCCCCCTGGCCCAGATGCTCGTCGGCTACGCCCAAGGCCATGAAATGACCGTCAAATCCGTCGATTCCCTGCTGGCTCTCGTCAGCACCGTCGCCGGAGTCAACGTCGGCCCCGAGATCCTCCACTCCACCATCGGCCGTCACGCTGCCCGGGCGGTGCGGGCCGGCATGATGGCTGATCTGGCGCTGAAGCACTGGGGTCTGCTGGTCGATAACATCGGCAAGGGCGACCTCGAGATCTTCAATCCGCCGGTATTTCCCAAAGGCGAGCAGAAGGGCGTCGGCTACCACGAAGCGCCGCGCGGCATACTGTCCCATTGGATCGTCATCCAGGACGGCAAGATCAAGAACTATCAGTGCGTCGTGCCCTCGACCTGGAACGCCGGTCCCCGCGATGCCGAAGGTCAGCTCGGACCGTACGAGGCCTCGCTGATGGACAATCCCATTGCCGATCCCGAACGGCCGCTGGAGGTGCTGCGCACCATCCATTCGTTCGATCCATGCATTGCCTGCGCCGTCCACATGTTGGATCCGGAAGGAAAGGAAGTGATGCAGGTCAAGGCTCTGTAACTGACGATCCGGCTACGCAATCTTTCTTCCCGGCAATTGCCGTATGGAGGTATGAACAATGTATGAAAAACACTATTGCTGGAGTATCCTGCTGCGGTTGTTCCACTGGATGTTCGCCCTCTCCATCGTCGTCCTGGTGGTGACCGGGTTCTACGTCAACACCCCGTGGACCAATACCATGCTCGAGTACAGCCAGTCCTGGCCGATGGCCTGGATGCGCTACATGCACTTCGTCGCCGGCTATGTCTTTGCGGCGGCGATCATCATCAGGCTGTTCCTGTACATCTTCGGCAACCAGCAGGAACGGATCCTGGATGTCCTGCCGGTCACCGGTCGCAATCTCCGCAATTTCTGGAAGACCCTGCTGCATTACAGCTACATCAAGGAAGCGCGTCATCACGATCGCCTCGGCCACAACGTCCTGGCCGGGCTGACCTACATCGTCACCGTGGTGGCCGCCATCGTCCAGATCATCAGCGGCTTTTACATGCTCTTTCCCGAGGCGACCTTCTGGCAGGGCTGGGGGGTGGCTATTTTCGGCAATCAGCAATCGTCCCGCTATATCCATCACCTGCTGATGTGGTGGTTCATCATCTTCGCCATGATCCACGTCTATATGTGCATCTGGAACGATGTGAAACGTCCGGAAGGGGTTATTTCATCGATCTTCACCGGTGATAAGTTTACCCATACCAAGGCATAGGCAGATCGGGGTCGAAATCCTCGTCCGCGGCATCGTCCAGGGCGTGGGATTTCGACCCTTCATCTACAACCTCGCCTGTCGCTTCGGGATCTCCGGCACGGTCACCAACACCGGTGACGGCGTGGTCATCAGAGCCATGGCTCGCAGCGACGAGCTGGCGTCGTTCCTGGAGGCCCTTGAGCACCAGCCTCCGCCCCTCGCCCGCATTGTCTCGATCGAACAACGGCCGCTGACCGATGCGCTGACGGAAGGGACCTTCACCATCCTCGCGAGCACCGCCGGGTTGGTGGCCAACACCGCCATCCCCCCGGATATCGCCATCTGCGACGATTGCCGGCGGGAACTGCTCGACCCCCGGGACCGGCGCTACCGTTACCCGTTCATCAACTGCACCAACTGCGGTCCCCGCTTCACCATCGTCGAATCGATCCCGTATGACCGGCCGAAGACCTCGATGAAGGTCTTCCCGATGTGCCCGGACTGCCAACAGGAGTACCGCGATCCGGCCAACCGCCGCTTTCATGCCCAGCCCAACGCCTGCCCGGTCTGTGGCCCGCACCTATCCTGGCATGGGCGTAACGGCGACATCATCGGGTGCGACGACCCCATTCTGGCCGCGGCGACCGCCCTGCACCAGGGGAAGATCCTTGCCCTGCGTGGCCTCGGCGGCTTTCATCTCGCCGTCGACGCCACCTCGCCACAGGCGGTGGCCACCCTGCGACAACGCAAGGGCCGGCCGGACAAACCGCTGGCGGTGATGCTGCCGGACATCGAGACCGCCGCCGATGATTTTCAGATCGATGATGAAGAGCGCCGACTCCTGCTCTCACCCGAACACCCGATCGTCCTGCTCCGCCCGCGACGACAGGGCCGACTCGCCGCCAACCTCGCCCCGGGAATCGATGTCGTCGGGATCATGCTGCCCTACACCCCGCTCCATTGCCTGCTGTTTGCGGAGCATCCCTGCCCCGCGGCCCTGGTGATGACCTCCGGCAACGTCAGCGGCGCCCCGATCTGCACCGCCAACGACGATGCCCTCCACCGGCTGGCGGCGATCGCCGACTTCTTCCTGCTCCATGACCGGGAGATCGTCACCCGGGTCGACGATTCGGTCTGTCGCGTCATCGACGGCAAGGCCCGCCTGCTTCGCCGGGCGCGGGGCTATGTCCCCGCCCCCCTCACCGTACCGTGGCCGCTGCCGCCGATCCTCGGCTGCGGCGGCGGGCTGAAAAGCACCTTCTGCCTGGGACGGGATCGCTCCGCATTTCTCAGCCAGCATATCGGCGATCTGTTCAACCTTGAAGCCCTGACCTTCTACACCGAATCGATCCGCCATCTGCAACGGGTCTTCGAGATAACGCCGGAGGCCGCCGCCTGCGACCTTCACCCCGATTATCTCAGCTCCCGCTACGCCGAAGAGTCGGCCCTGCCCCTGTACCGCATCCAGCATCATCACGCCCATGCGGTCGCGGTGATGGCCGAACACGGGATATCCGACCCGGTCCTGGCGGTGGTCATGGACGGTACCGGCTATGGCCCCGACGGTACCGTCTGGGGCGGCGAATTCCTGCGGGCTGACCTGACCTCCTTCACCCGCCTCGGCCGTTTGTCACCCCTGCCGCTGCCTGGGGGCGACCGGGCCGCGGTCGAACCGTGGCGGATGGCGATCGCCGCCCTGTATCTTCTGTTCGGCGACGACGCCTGTTCCACAGCCGTGCTGCCTCCGGCTCTGGCCCAGGTGCCCCACGAACAGCGGGAGGCGATTGTGGCGATGATCAAAAATTCCTTCAACACGCCGTTGACCTCGTCCTGCGGCCGGCTGTTCGACGCCATTGCCGCAATCCTCGGCATCAGGCAGTCCATGAGCTATGAAGGTCAGGCGGCGATGGAACTCGAGGCCCTGGCCGGAAAATCCGCCTCCAGTACCTGGAAAAATGAACTGATGGAGGCGCAATCGACCTCATGTCCCCGGTCTCTGGAGCTGGACCATGAAAAACTAGAGATATGTTCGGAGGAATTTGTTAGAATGGCTCTTCACGCCTTGCATAAGGGCGAGAATCCCGGCAAGATCGCTTTGCATTTTCACTTCCAGCTCATCCGCAGTATTACCGAACTCACCCAACGTCTTGTGGATCAGACCGGCATCCGCCGCATCGTCCTGGCCGGGGGCTGCATGCAGAACCGCCTGCTGCTGGAAGGGCTGCTGCATGTTTTCTGGCATAACGAACTGGAAGTATTCACGGGGGAGACCGTGCCGATCAACGACGGCGCCATCTCTCTCGGACAGACAATCATAGGAGGTTTACGGCATGTGTCTCGCGATTCCCATGAGAGTGACTGAGGTTCACGGGAGCCCGGAGGATTTTACCACCAGCCAGATCGCCGTAGTCGATGCCGACGGCATCAGCCGGGAGGTCCGGCTCGATGTTGTCGATCACTGGCCGAGCGTCGGCGACTATGTCATTGTCCATGCCGGTTTCGCCATTCACTCGCTGATCGAGGCCGAGGCCCTGAAAAACCTCAGCCTGCTCAAGGAACTGGCGGCGCAGATGCCGGAAGAGCTGCTGTCGTGATCAGGAATTGGGGATGAAATACTTCGATGAATACCGGGACGGCACCATCGCCAGGGCCCTCGTTGCCGACCTGCAGAGGGCTGTCACCCGACCGATGCGGATCATGGAGGTATGCGGTTCCCACACCATGGCGATCTTCCGTGACGGCATCAGGAGCATCCTGCCGGAGGGGCTGGAACTGATCTCCGGGCCGGGCTGCCCGGTCTGCGTCACCTCGGCTTCCCACATGGATGCCTTCATCGCCATGGCCGACCGCCCCGGGGTGCGGGTGGCGATATTCGGTGACCTGTTCCGGGTTCCGGGCAGCAACGGCTCCCTCGCCAATGCCAGTTCGCGCGGGGCCAAGGTCGATATCGTCTACTCCCCGATGGATGCCCTCGACCTGGCCGCACAACACCCTCGGGATCTGGTAGTCTTTCTCGGGGTCGGCTTCGAAACCACAACACCGACGATCGCCGCCACCATCCTGGCCGCCAGGAACCGGAACATTGCCAACTTCGCCGTCTTTGCAACGCAAAAAACCGTGCCGGCAGCGCTTACGGCCCTGCTCGAAGATCCGGAGCTGCAGTTGAACGGCCTGCTCTGCCCCGGCCATGTCTCGGCCATCATCGGCGCCGGCGCCTATGTCCCGTTTGCCGAAAAATATCATATCGCCTGCGTCATCGCCGGCTTCGAAACCACCGATCTCCTCACCAGTCTGATCATGCTGGCCCGGCAGATCGGTGCCGGGGAGGCAAGGGTCGAGAACGCCTATGGCCGCGTCGTCGCCTGGGAGGGCAATGCCCGGGCGCAGCAGATGGTCGCGGAGATCTTCGAGCCCTGCGACACCCAATGGCGCGGCCATAGGCGTTCTCGCGGCAGCGGCCTGAGGATCAGAGACAAATACCGGGATTTCGATGCCGAAGCGCGGCTCGGCATCACCCTGCCGCCGGCCGCCGAACCGAAGGGCTGCCTGTGCGGCAATATCCTCAAGGGCATCAACAATCCGCGTCAATGCCCGCTGTTCGGGAGCCGCTGCACCCCCGCCTCCCCGGTCGGCCCCTGCATGGTCTCGAGCGAAGGAACCTGTGCCGCCTTCCACAAGTACGGCCTGGACATATAGATGAAAACCGCCGATTTTCGCCCGGAAGGCCGGCAGGATACCTGCCCGCACCCCGCTGCCTTCCCGCCGCCAACCATAACGGAAACACTTCCCGATGTCCGATAAATGCATACTTCTTGATCATGGCAGCGGCGGTCTGGCGAGCCAGGAGTTGATCAGCAGCCTCTTCGTCAAACACCTCGACAACCCGATCCTCCGCGGCCTCGAGGACAGTGCGGTGCTCGACCGGCCGGCCGGCAGGCTGGCCTTCACCACCGACAGCTACGTCGTCGATCCGATCTTCTTCCCCGGCGGCGATATCGGCATGCTCGCCGTCCACGGCACCATCAACGACCTGGCGATGCGCGGCGCCCAACCGCTGTGCCTCAGCCTCGGCCTCATCCTCGAGGAGGGGATGGCGCTCGATGATCTCGAGCGGATTATCATCTCCATCGCCGCCTGCTCGAAAGAGAGCGGCGTCCCCGTGGTGACCGGCGACACCAAGGTCGTGCCGAGAGGCAAGGGCGACAAGATCTTCATCAACACCTCGGGAATCGGCGTCCTCGCCGACGACATCGACATCTCGTCGAAGAACGCCCGGGAAGGGGACGTTATCCTCCTCTCCGGCACCATGGGCGATCACGGCATCACCATCATGACCCGCCGCGCCGGGATCGCGATGCAGGGCCGGCTCGAGAGCGACACCAGGTCCCTGCACCGCCTGGTGCAGCGCCTCCTCGAAGGGCTGCCGGGCAGTGTCCGGACCCTGCGCGATCCCACCCGCGGCGGCGTCGCCACCACGCTCAACGAAATCGCCGCCAACAGCCGCCTCAGCGTCGAACTCCGGGAAGAGGCCCTGCCGGTACGCCCCCAGGTGCGGGCCGCCTGCGAACTCCTCGGGCTGGAGCCGCTCTACCTCGCCAACGAGGGCAAACTGCTGGCTGTCGTCAGCGGCGACCAGGCCGAGGCCGCCTTACGGATCATGCGGGAGACCAGCGAAGGCGCCGAGGCGGCCATCATCGGCCGGATGGTCGGCGGCAAGGCCGGCCGGGTCGTCATCACCACGCCGCTCGGCGGCCTGCGGCTGGTGACCCCGCTGCACGGCGAGCCGCTGCCGCGCATCTGCTGACCGATGATCGCCCCCAACCATATACGACCATGACAACTCCTGTGAAAAAAATCGGCATCTTCGGCATCGGCAACCTGATCCTCCGCGACGAGGGCTTCGGCGTCCATACCGTCCAGTACCTCGAAAACAATTATCTCTTCCCGGACACGGTCGAGATCCACGATATCGGCACCGCCGGCATCTACATGTCGCCTTTTCTCGAAGAATGCGACCCGGTGCTGATCATCGACGTGGTCGATATCGCCGGAGAACCCGGTTCATTTCACTTCTACACCCTGGCCGACGTCAAGGCCGGCAATTTCCAGACCCGGATGTCGCCGCACCAGCTCGGGCTCCTCGAGATCCTCGAAATCTGCAAACTCCGTGATGCGGCGCCGGAGGAGGTCGAATTCTATACCATCATCCCGAAGGAACTGACGGAAAGCATCGAGTTGTCCGACGTTGTTGCCGGACGGGTGGTGGAAGTCGCCGACATGATCCTGGGGCGCCTGGCCGAGCTCGGTGTCGAGGTGAAAAGAAAAGAGCCGAGGGGATGAGCGCTACAACCGGCCGTAGCCGCGTCCCTGGCACCGGGGCAACGGCCATCCCGCAGCCGGCGCCGAAGAGAGCGTGCGTCAGGCTGCGGTCCGATCATCCCGGCCTGACTTAGTCCAACTTTTTGATGAGGATCTACCATGTGTGATTCATGCGGATGCCCCTCTGCGGGCGACCATATCTACAGCCACAGCCATGACGGCGAGGCCTCGATCCATACGCACGGCACGACAACAGGCCGAACCGTCGACGTCCATGCCAGCCTTTTCGCCGCCAACGATGCCCTGGCCAGGATCAACCGGGACCACTTCGACGACATCGGCGCCGTCGTCCTCAACCTGATCAGCAGTCCGGGGTCAGGCAAGACCACCCTGCTCGAACATACCATCGATGCCCTCAAGGGCGAGATCAACATCGGCGTCATCGAAGGGGACATCGAGACCGAACGCGACGCCGACCGGATCCGCGCCAAGGGGGTTCCCGCCGTCCAGTTGACCACCGGCGGCGCCTGCCACCTTGACGCCGCCATGATCCATCGCGGGTTCCACCAGCTGCAGAAGGAACAGGGCGGCGACCGGATCGACCTCCTCTTCATCGAGAATGTCGGCAATCTCGTCTGCCCGGCCACCTTCGACCTCGGCGAGCATGAACGGGTGGTGCTGGTATCGGTGCCGGAGGGACCGGACAAGCCGGCCAAGTACCCCAAGGCCTTCACCAGTTCCCAGACCTTCCTGATCACCAAGACCGACCTGCTGCCGTATTTCGATTTCCCGGTGGCGGAGGCCACGCGCGAGGCCCTGCAGCTCAATCCCCGGCTGCGGGTCATCGATCTCTGCGCCACCAAAGGCGGCGAGGGTTTCGACGACTGGCTCGGCTACCTGCGCGACCTGGTATCGCAAATGAAGGCCGGGGCCAGATAATCCTGTCGGTTTCTCCCCTGCCTGATCGCCCTCGCGACGCAATGAGGGCGATCAGGCAGGGGCTCCACCTCCGGCTACGGCAGGTCCACCCCCTCCGTCGGATCCCCCCCCTGTTCCTGGCGGATCCGAGCCAGCAGTTCACGTCCGTCGTTGTCCAGAACTTCTTTCCCCAGTTCCAGACCGATGATTTCCGCCTTGTCGATTGCGCCCCGCCGCTGCATCATCACTATCTGTTTGCCGTCGAGGCTGACCAGACCGCCGGTGAGGACGATTTCCTGCCGGTCGAGTGTCGCCAGGGCAAATACCGGGATGCTGCACCCGCCCTCCAGCGTTTTCAGGAAGGCCCGCTCGGCGACAAGGCAGTGTTCGCTGTCGCGGTCGTTGAGGCAGGCGCGGATGCGTTCGCGCTTGTCCGCCGGGAGCTGAGCCGATGCCTCGATGGCGATGGACCCCTGGCCGACGGGGGGAAATATCTGGGTAACCGGGAAGACCTTGACGATCAACTTGTCATAGTCCATCCGCTTGACCCCGGCGTAGGCCAGCATCAGGGCATCACAGGCCCCTTCCCGCATCTTGCGGATGCGGGTCTGGAGGTTGCCCCGCATCTCCACCGCTTCGACATGGGGATAGTAATACCGCAGCAGGGCCCGCCGTCGCACCGACGAGGTGCCGATGCGGATCTTTTTCGACCGGTCGTCGATATCGAGCGACTGGTTGTCACTGACCAGGACATCATTGGCCTGTTCGCGGAGGGTGAAGGCGATCAACGAAAACCCCTCGGGCAACTGCGACTGCATGTCCTTGGCGCTGTGCACGGCGATATCGGTGACGCCGCTGGCCAACTGCTCCTCCAGTTCCTGGGTGAAGACCCCCTTGCTGCCGATCTTGGCAATGGAGGTATCGAGGACCTTGTCCCCCATGGTCTCCATGGCCTTGATCGTGGTCTCCATCCCCGCGGCGTTGAGGGCCGCGGCCACCATTTCGGTCTGCCACATCGCCAATTTGCTACTTCGTGATCCGATGACTATCATTGCCTTGTTCTTCCTTTGCAGAATTATCGTTGGGCCGTCGGCCGATCCGGCTCTCTGTCTGATTGCCAGAACCATCCCCGATCAGGTAACATGAAGCATGCGACTGCTACTGTACAACATCCGATACGCGACCGGCCACAAGAAGGGCTTCCATCTGCCGATCCCCTATGCCGGCTTCTTCAAGAAGACCGGCGCCAATCTGCAGCGGATCATCCATTTCATCCGGATGATCGATCCCGACATCATCGGCCTGGTCGAGGTCGATTCCGGTTCATATCGCTCGAGCAACACCTGCCAGGCGGAGCAGATCGCCAACGAACTCGGCTACCATTTCGTCGTTGAAACCAAATACAGCGGCAGTTCCTTTGTCCACAGGGTGCCGATCATCCGCCAGCAATCCAACGCCCTCCTGAGCCGGGACGAAATCCTCGACTGCAGCTTCCATTACTTCTCCCAGGGGGTCAAGCGCCTGATCATCAAGGCCGAACTCGATCAGGTCGTGATCTTCGTCGTCCATCTGTCCCTGAAATACCGGCATCGCCAGAACCAGCTCGGACAATTGTACAACCTCATCCATGACACCGACAAGGAAGTCATCGTCGCCGGCGATTTCAACACCTTCTGGGGTGACAGGGAACTCAAGCTGTTCCTGGCCGCGACCGGCCTGGAAAACGCCAACGTCGTCAACGCCCCCTCCCACCCGAGCCATGCGCCGCACCGCCAGATCGATTTTGTCCTGCACTCGCACGGCATCAGGATCGACAGCTTTTTCATCCCCGATATCCAGCTGTCCGATCATGCGCCGCTGGTCTGCGATTTTTCCTGCCTGGCGAGTCCTATCGCCGTCGCCGGTGACGATCGGGGGATACGGCTGGTGCGACACCTGCACTGACGGGGGTGATGACTACCCGCTGCCGGTCGATCGTCATCCCCTCTTTCCCAGAACCACCACCGAGCAGTTCCGCCCCGTCACCCCGTCGCCCTCCCGGCATGCCCGGCGGTAGGAAAAATAATCCCGGCTGCAGGAGGTGCACACCCCGGCAACCGAGATCGAGGCCGGTTTGAGGCCGGCGGCGATGAGCTGCTCCCGCGAAATCCGCCAGAAGTCGAAATGATTCTCACCCGTCCGGTATCTTCGGAAATGCGAAGGCAACTCGTTGTGATGATTGACGAATTCGCTGCAGCAGGGGCCGAGCGAGGGACTGATGGCCGCGAGCAGATCCTCGGGTCGTGAACGATAGCGGGAGACGATCAGCCGGACGGTCTTGCCCAGGATATCGAGGACACTGCCGCGCCAGCCGCTGTGCACCGCGCCGATCACCCGGTTGTGCGGGTCGAACAGCAGCACCGCCTGGCAATCGGCGTGCTGGACCATGATGCCGACCTCCGGCAGGTCGGTGACCAGGGCGTCAACGCCATCGATCTCGAGATCGGCGGCAGGATAGCTGTCCAGGCAATGGATGCGGTCACCGTGGACCTGGCGGGCGGAAACGAGACGCTGCAGGTCCAGGGCGCCCCTGATCCTGGCCCGGTTGGCCGCCACCGCGATGCTGTCGTCACCCACCCCGTAGCTGCCGTTGAGCGAGGCAAACGGGGCGACCCCCACACCGCCATGGCGATCGAACATGGCGTAGCGGCAGGTGCCGGCATGTTCCGGACTGAAACTCCGGCGATGCCGCCGTGGTGTAAAATGGTCCATCTGCTGCTCCGCGAACAAGGGGGAATGGATTGCCGGGATCGCATCTTCAGCGGGTCCGAAACGGTAAGTATAACAGACAGAACGGAACGGCGACAAGAGTGGAGCCGGGACTGGAAAAGCAAAGGGAACACCCCCGGAGGAGGCATTCCCTTTGCAGATGGTACGGACTGGCAGTCGCTATGGCTTAGAAGAAGGCCTCGAAAGTCAGATAAATCTGGTCGGCGTCCTCGACCGGATCGAGCCCCATCATCCCCAGCTTCGTCATATCGCCGCCATTGCTCAGGTCATAGGCGGCCATGTTCCAGTCGCCGGAGCCGGAGTAATCATACTCGTAATGCTGGTAGCCCAGACGGATAAAGGTCTTGGCATATTTCGAGATCATCTCGCCCGTCGGCAGGTCGTAGAGACCGTAGACCTCGTAGACCTGACCACGGGTCGCCAGCTTCGACTGGTAGATCTCGTCATGCCCCGGCGACATCGCCACCCAGTTCTCCGAGCCGTAGTTGAACTCCGCCCCGAGTTTCAGGCCGATGTTGTCCAGATCATACCGAACACCGGCGTAGATGCTGTAGCCGTTTTCACTGTCGGTGTTGGGGCCGGCCAGACCTGCGGCCATGGCGGCGTAGTCGTTGAACATGCCGTCGTCGTCGGGGTCGGTCCGCGACCAGCCGCCGGCCAGGAAGTAATTGAGGCTGGCGACCTTGTTCTCGAACACCGCCGAGGTATGGAGGATGTCGCCGAGATTCTTCCTCGCCCCCAGGCCGGAGATGTTGCCGAATTGGGAGTTGATGATCGGATCCTGGAAATTCGGATAGTTGATGACATTGAAGGCATTGAACACCTGGGCATAAAGGAACATGTCATCCTTTTTCATGATATCCCAGCTGAAGCCGGCGAAATCCATGTCATCGATCGAGCCGGGGGTCGAATCATTCTGCAGACCGGCTTCGAAGCCGCGGCCATAGCAGAAACGGAGCCGGCTGTCGCCCATCGCCTCAGGTCCCCAGGTCCAGGCGTAGCCAACGGTCAGACCATCGAAGGGCCAGTTCATGAAGGCCATCGGGGTGGCGTCGCCATCTACGCCGGTGCGGATTTCAGCAGGGGGACCATCGGTGGTCGGCCGGCGGCCGATCGAAAACCACATCGGCTGACCACCGATATTGTTCCAGTTGATATAGGCCCGATCGACATAAAGGGCGCTGTCCTCGGCCGGGGTCCGGGTGACGTTGCCGTCGAAAACCGGCCACATGGCCCCGGATTCGTCGGTGAAGGCGGACTGGTTGCCCCAGGTCTTGAACATCGCCAGACGTCCCTTGAACTCGACATTTTCGGTAGCGTTGACCCGCATGTTGAGGCGGAAACGGTTGGTCCACAGTGTGTCGTTATCCAGGTCCCTGCCGAACACCGTATCGGCGGAATAATAGTCGAGGCGGCTGCGGAAATCGCCGAAGAACTTGATCCGGGCGGCGAGGTCCCAGTCGGCCGAGCGCTCGTCGAGATCACCGACAGTGTCCGACAGCTTGTTGCTCACCTCTTTCTGGGCATCCAGCGCCGCCTTCAGCTCGTCGAGCTGCTTGCTCAATTCCTCGACCTTTTTCTCCAGGTCCGCTGCGTTCGGGCCGGCACTGGCCATTGCCATCGCTGGAACCGCGATAAGTCCCGCCAATGCCAAAACAGAAATTTTTTTCACCATCCTCCGTCCTCCTTCTTCTAATTCTTGTTGATCGCAGCATGAAAAACGGCCGCATCACGCTGCCTCCCCTCTCTCGTGCGCCGGTAAATCCTCGCCGGTCGTATCCGCAGGCTCCGTCACGGTACAAATATTTTTACTTCGTTTCTATTGTCTATCGTAGATAATTGACGATGTCAATAGCCGCCCCTATTTTAGTATACAATTTTTTTCTAAACTTCCTTCCCTGGTCATTCCGCGCGTTCATCGATTGCAAGGATCATCCGCTGCCGCTGGACCTTTTCGACCATTTCCGGTAAAGAACAAAATGACAATCCTGTTCCCGCCATACCACCCGGAGTCGCCTCGCCTCCATTGACCATGCCCTGATCACGATGAAGACACCGCTCGTTGTCGCCGCCTTCGGCACCGTCTCCGCCGAGGCCGCGGCCGCCTACGCCATGATCGACCGGGCGATACGCCGCAGACTGGCGGCTACCCCCATCTTCTGGGCCTACACCTCACGGGTGATCAGGGACAAGGTGGCGGATGCATCCGGGCCGATTCGTCATTCTCCCTTGGAGGTGCTGACGGCGCTGGCGGCACAGGGGTACCGCGAGGCCATTGTCCAACCCCTGCATCTGCTGCCCGGCCATGAGTTTCACCGCTTGCGGCGGCAGTGCCTGCGATCGCCGATCCCCTGCCATGTCACCTTTCCCCTCCTCACCACCCCGCAGGATTATCAAGCTCTGGCCGCAGCGCTGACGACAGTGATCGAGGAACGGGAGGGGGAGGCCATCCTCCTCGTCGGCCACGGCACCAATCACCCGATCTGGGTGGCCTATCACGCCATCGAAAAGATCTTCCGGCAGCGGTTCGGGCGCCGCATCTTCGTGGGAGTGATCGAGAAGAGTCCGGACTCGACGGCGGTCCCCGGGGAGATCGTCGCCGCCGGGTGGAACAGGGTCTGCATGATCCCCCTGCTGCTCGTCGCCGGCATGCATTTTGAACGGGATGTCAACGGCAGGGGGCAAAAATCGTGGCGCACCCGGCTGGAACAGGCAGGTCTTACAGTGGAATGCGGCGGCCGGGGACTCGGCCGCCATCCGGCGGCAATCGAGGCGATCGCCACCCACATCGAAGCAACCGTCAACCAGGTCGGCGGCAACGATGCTTCAATTTGCCAGGAACGATGATCTCACGTGCCGGCGAAGGCCCCGGCCAGATTGGTATCGATAACGTAGATACAGATCTCCTTCGCCCCCTGGCGTGAATACCCGTGTTTCCGGTGCAGGTTGTCCATCAGAAAATGGATATCGTCCTGGATCTTCCGGTCATACGTCTTGAACGATTCCTCGTTGTAATCCTTGATCGCCCGGCGGAAGTTCTCGTTCTTCAGGAACGGTTCGAGCACCTTCTCCTTGAGGTTGTGGACGTACCGCTCATGGAGGTACTGGTACAGGGTCGTCCTGGTGATAGGGAGGTTGTCGCGCAGGATCTCCTGCGTCAATGTCACGGTTGCATAAGTTTTCTGGATATTGCTGCGGAAGGCGGCGGCATCCCGGGCACCGATCATCAACCGTGACTCGAACCGCTGGAAAAAGGCCTCGCTGATCTCGAGCCGCTCGCCGGTATAGGTGCACCTTTCCACCGACCCCGGCTCGAAGTTGACGGCGAACAGGTAGTTCTGGATCTCCCGCGCTATCTGCTCCTCGTTATAATAATAAAGAGATTCCTTGACCTCCTGCAACACCGCGTAATTGTACATCCGCTGCAGTGAATCGAGAAAGCCCATGGGCATGATGTCCCGGTCCTCCTTGCAGTACTTGCGAAAGAACTTGCCCAGCATCGACATATCGATCAGCTTGTCGTCTTTTCCGTATAACGTATAGAATTCATTAAATAGTTTTATGGAATCGCGGCCTGACAGGCCCTTCCAGCCATCCTTTTCCGATTCGGCGATGATCTTCATCCGCCGCTTGGCCGTGAAGGACGCCACATCCTCCTCGGTCAGCCAGGGAGGAATGAATCCGGTGAAGATCTCCATCTTCAGCAGCTGCAGATGGCTGTCGCAGTAAAGTTCGTACTTGCTGGGATCGGGAATCCACTCCAGCATCGCCTCCGATCTGGTCCTGAGACGGGTGGCGATGATGACCCGGGCAAAATTATGCAGCACCCGAGGCAGGAAGCTCTCGTCGATATGGCGGCCGAAGATTTCCCGATAAATTTCGACTTCGGTTTTAAGATCGAGGATATACGGCACATTGATAAACTCGATGCGGTCGGAGAAGGCCTGCAGATCGGTGATGACCTTACGATCCTCGGGATTCATCAGGGCGAAAAACAGCGAATTGACCCGCTCCTCGATATCTTCGACCTTGTGCACCCCGTCACTGATGATATTGTGCAGTTCCATCAACCGGGCCGTGTTGTGCGACTTGATATCCATCAGGGCATAGATGCCGTTGTTGGTCTTGGCGAAGCTGGAATAGAGAAACGACACCGGCCGCGAGGGGCAGAACTGGGTGTCGAGATTGCGCTGGATCACCTCGTTATGATGGACGTTCTGCCGCAGCGGCGCATCGCCGGGGTTGAACACCGATATCCCCTCGCCCAGACGGCGGTTGACCGAGAACGGCCGGGCATAGACGAATTCCAGGACCTTGAGCGGATCATCGTATTGTTTCAACAGGTTCTGAAATATGGAGGTACAGATCGTGCACGGCGACTCTTCGAACACCCATTCATACTTCTTCTCGGTGAACAAATGCCACTTGAACTTGTCATTCTCGAAGAGTTCGTCAAAAAAACGACGGCGTACATCCTTGGGGATGATCAGGAAGGGATTGTCATGACTGGGGCAGGGGACATCGAAATAGGCGGCCGGATCGTTCTCGTCGGCGCATCCTTCCTTGTCGCTGCTGTTTTTGTCGCTGCCCCCCTTGCTTTCAAGCAACCAGGCCAGCCTATCGGTCAAGGAGGCCAGCGACTGGGGGGCATTCACCGCCTGATCGCGTTTCAGCCGCCAGACCACTTCATACCGCCTGCCTTCGCGGGTATTGGCATACTCCTCGAACTTGCGCAGCAGGTTGTTGAGAAAGGTCGATTTGCCGCTGCCGTGGGGCCCTTCGAAGATATAGATTTTGTTCTGCTGCGCCCCGACCGACAGGGCCTCGACATGGCGCATCAGACGATTGGCGAAGAGACGGTCGGCGAAGAACGGCCGGTCCGAGTTCTCGACAAAGAGCCGGCTGCAGTCGTAACTCATGTAGCGGATCGATTCCGGGTCATCGCTGTACTCGTCGACCCCCTCGGCAACGAAGGTGTTGATCATGTCGGCATAGACCTGCAGCACATTGCGGATGATCCGGGTCGGATGGGCAACCACCTCCTGCAGAAATTCGCTGAAGGAAAGCATCGATCGCTTCGGCCAGCCGCTTTCGTGCTTCCTGAGACTATCCAAGGCCCTGGTGATATCGCGCATCAATCGACTCCTCTGCCGGATACCGTTTCTAAAACCTTCATTCCCTTTGCCCGTGGACCTCGATCAGTTCCCGGGCCAGTTTCCTTCCGCTCATGGTATAGCGGAAGCGCTTCCAACTGATCTCCTGTTTCGGTCTTTCGGTCTTGACCGTTGCCTCCTGATCGGCCTCGGTCTTCACCGGCACCGGCTCGGAGGTGTACAGGCAGACATTGCCGCCCCACAGAAACTCCAGCCCCATCATCGTCGCGTCGATATATTCGCGGACCAGCGGTTTGCCCTCGAACACATGGTTGAGGACGAGGGTCCCGTCGTCATCGACGCTGACCTTGACCAGGGGCGGATGGTAGAGGGAATCGGCCACCATCTGCCGGTAATCCTCGGCCCGCCTGCTCTTGACGTAATACTGCCAGGTCATCCGTTCCTTGTTGAACCGCTTGCCGGCGACGAAGAGCCGGTGCCGGTCGACGAAATCCTGATCGATAAAACTGTTGATGAACATCGAATCTGCCGAATTTTCCCGGACCGAAAAGATGAATTCCCTGCCCCGCCCCGTCTTCCGGTCATACTGACGACGCCTGTACTTATCCTCTATCCTGTAATAATCAAACGATATTTTCCCTTTTTCTGCCTTCTCTTCGAGATAATCGAAGAGCCGCATGCCGAGGGCATAAGGGTTGAGCCCGATC